>Ga0207695_10002411_pt1 | contig 27678 bp, 20 predicted proteins | sample KBSC54metaG_FD_184354 | JGI IMG/M metagenome (GOLD analysis project Ga0207695, IMG submission 184354) | Corn rhizosphere microbial communities from Kellogg Biological Station, Michigan, USA - KBS C5-4 metaG (SPAdes) (version 2) | ecosystem: Host-associated > Plants > Roots > Rhizosphere > Soil...
TTCGGCTCCGGCTTCTGGGATCTGGTCGCCTTCACCATGCAGGTGACCATGTTGATCATTAGCGGCTTTGCCGTCGCTAGCGCTCCGCCGGTGCACGCCTTGATTCGCCGGCTGGCGGGAATTCCGAAGAGTCCCAAGAGCGCCGCCGCGTTCGTGGCTCTGTTCTCGATGGCGTCGTCGCTGGTGTCGTGGACCTTTAGCCTGATTTTTAGCGGGTTGCTAGCGCGGGAAGTCACGCACCGCGTGCGCGGAGCCGATTACCGCGCGGTGGGGGCTGCCGCGTACTTGGGTGTCGGAGGGGTGTGGGCTTTCGGCCTTACTTCTTCGGCCGCGCTAATTATGGCGACGCCCGCCTCGCTTCCGCCAGCTATTTTGAAAATCAGCGGCGTGATACCACTGAGCAATACTTTGGGATTATGGCAGAGCATGGTGGTCGCCGGAGCGCTGGTGCTGGTTTCCGTGATCATCGCGTATTTGTCGGCTCCGGAGCGGGGACAGGCGCGCGGCATGGAGGAAATGGGAGTCGCTTACGAAACGGCGGCGGAACTTCCTAGCCGGCCTGAGAAGCCGGGAGAGTGGCTGGAATACAGCCCCCTGCTCACGGTGCTGATTGCGGCCATGGGCGCGGCTTACGTCGCCCGCGAAATCGCAGCCAAAGGTATCAGCGTCGTTCTCGAACTGAACCACTACATATTTTTGTTCCTGGCATTGGGGTTGCTCCTGCACTGGCGTCCGCGATCTTTCATGCGTGCGATTGCCGAAGCGGTGCCCTCGGTCGCCGGAGTCCTGATTCAATATCCGCTTTACGCCGGGGCCGTGCGCATGATGACCGAATCGGGTCTGTCGACGCGCATGGCGCATTTCTTCATTGCCGCTTCAACGGCACACACGTTTCCGATTCTCATCGGCGTATATTCGGTGGTCCTGGGCTTGTTTGTGCCCTCGGCTGGAGGCAAGTGGCTGGTGGAAGCGCCGTATGTGCTGGAGGCGGCTAAAGCTCTTCATGTACACCTGGGATGGGTGGTGCAAACCTACAACGCCACCGAATCGCTGGCCAACCTGATCCATCCCTTCTGGATGCTGCCGTTGCTCGGGATTCTGGGCCTGAAGGCCCGCGACATTGTGGGCTATGCGACGCTACAGTTCATCGCGCACGTGCCGCTGGTGCTGTTCCTGGTGTGGATTCTGAATCAGACGCTGGTTTACGTGCCGCCGGTGCTGCCCTAGGGTTGACGGAGCTAATCGATGGGGTTGGTGGCGAACACGGATAACTCGGTGGTGAAGCCCCGGTCATCCATTTCGAGGATAGCTTTCACTACGTGCGCGATCTCTTCGCCGCGGAGTTTGCTGTCGTTGACCTTGCGCGCGAAGCCGGCGGTGGCGGCAAAGTTGGTTAATACTTCGCTGGGATTGACCAGCATCACGCGGATATTATGCTTGCGCAGTTCCGCGCGCCAGCACTCGGTCATGCCGCGCAGCGCGAATTTGCTCGCATAGTAGGTCGTGCCGTTGGGCGCGCCGCGCAAGCCGGCCGTAGAGCCGATGTTGATAATGTTGCCGCGATTCCGCTTAATGAAGAGCTTGGCAGCTTCGCGGCCCATCAGCATCGCTCCGGTCACGTTGGTGGCGAAGATAGCGTCGAAGCCGGCACGGTCGATCTCGACCAGCGGCTTAAACCGGCCGATGCCGGCGTTGTTGACCAGGATGTCGAGATCGCCAAACTTTGCGAGAACCTCACGGTAGGTGCGTTCGACGTCGGCTTCCTGGGTTACGTCTGCGAGAATGGGGGTGACGCCCAGAGTCTTGGCGGCTTGCTCCAGGCGTCCCTTGTCGCGTCCTGTGATGGCAACGCGCGCTCCGGTCTCAGCGAGCGTTTTCGCGATTGAGTAGCCAATGCCGGCGCTGCCGCCGGTGATTAATGCTACGGCATTGGTGAGATTCATTACTTAGGCCGATAGGCGACGCGCGCCACTTCCGCGTAGGGGGCCGGCGCCACGGTCGCGCGGATTTCCGCTTGCTTGTGGCGTTCGACGGTCGGCTTGGTCGATCCGCCGCCCTCTTCACCCCACACCAGCGTTACCTGCGTGCCCGGCTCAGCGTAGGCGACATCCACCATGGCGAGCGAGATCATCGCGCGCTCGTTGAAAGTGTAGCCGGTATACGTGGATAGGCCCACGGTCTTGCCATCTTTCACCACCTTATCGTAGGGCAGCGTCGAATAGTTGGCCAGAGGCAGATCAATGTATTTCGCGATTTCGCCGCCGCTGTGGAACAGGGTGGCCATGGCTTTGGCGACATCCTCGCCGTTCCAGACCAGCGTTACTTTCTTCCGCTTCTGGTTGTTTACCATCTTTTCAAGGGCTTCTTTGCCGATGAATTCGTGGTCGAACTTCACGAAGGGTCCGTAGCCCAGATCGTAGGGGGTCAAGTAATAGTCTTCGATCTTATCGGAGTTGAAGCTGCCGCCGAGCGACGCCATGGATTCGTAGCTCTTCTCGGTCAGCCACTGGCGGTAGGGCTTCAATTTTTCGCCGGTATAAATTGCGGGCAGGGGAGAGGGAATCCAGCCCGATTCGAGGCAACTGGTGGGGTAAGTTCGGGCACCCACCTGGCGAAGCCCGAGATCCTGCCCCGCCTCGATAATGGCGTTGCGGACGATGTCGCGCTCGTCCCAGGGACCGTACAATTCCCATCCCGGCTGTCCGACCATGCCGTGACGCAGCGCGTGAACTGTTTTCCCGGCAATTTTGATATCGCTGATATTGAAAAACTTGATGTCCGGCGGCGGCGCGCCCAGGACCTTCTCCATGACTTTGAGAGCGTTGGGGCCTTGTACCTGAAAGCGGTAAGCCAGGCGTTTCCCCTCGCCCTCAGCTGAGCGCTGGTCCCTTACGGCTTTAGCCTTGTAGCCGCCAGTTTCGAGATGATACTGCACCCAATCGGCGGCGGGAGGACGTCCCACTAGGTTGAATTTGTTCTCCCCCAGGTAGAAAAGAATCGCATCGCCGATCACATAGCCGTCGGGAGTGCACGCCACAAACTGCTTGGCTTGATTCACCTTGAAGTTCTTGAAGCTGTTGACGCCCAGATCGGAGAACAGTTTCAACGCATCCGGCCCCTCCACATACAAATCCGTCATGTGGTGCGACTGGTCGAAAAGCGCGCAGCCTTGACGCCACGAACTTTGTTCATCTCTCCAATTGGTGAACTCATTACGCACCACCGGGAAGGCATAGGGGCCAATCTGCGAGTTCCGCAGCATCTTGACGGGGTTTCCAACTGCCTGTAGTTTTTCTTCTAAGTTTTTGTAAGCCATATCTCCTGATAATTCCTCTTGGAGGCTCCAGCCTCTGGGCGGCGCCTAAATAATCTAGGGGGCCGAGACCCTAGCTTCCCCACACATAATAGCGAATCTTTCCGCAGCGATCTCTCAATTCAACGCTTACTTCAGCGCTGCCAGCTCGCGTGCGCCGGATTCGATCATTTCCTGAATACGCGCGCTGGGCTCCGGGTTATCCTCGCGAATCGTCGTCAGCGGGCCGTGCACCGTGAAATATTTCTTGCCCACGACCAGCAATTCCTCCGCCGGGAAGCGCGTAATCACTTCCGCTCCGGTTTCGGTGACCACGATTTCCTCTTCAATACGGGCGGCGCGCCAGCCATCCTTCGACGGCCAGAAAGTTTCGAGCGCGAACACCATGCCCGGTTTGATCACGTGCGCGTGCTCGAGCGAAACCAGGCGGCTGATCACCGGCTTTTCCCAGATCGCTAGGCCAATCCCGTGTCCAAATTGCAGCGCGAACGCTGCTTCTTCGTTGGGGAATCCAAATTCCTGCGCTTTGGGCCAGACCGAGGCGATCTCCGCCGTAGTCCGTCCGGGTTTGACCAAGGCGATGGCCGCGTCCAGATATTCGCGGCAGCGGGTATAGGCGTCGATCATCCCCTGCGGCGCGTAGCCGACCGTGAAGGTCCGGTAATAGCAGGTACGATAGCCCATGTAGGAATGCAGAATGTCGTAGTAGACCGGATCGCCGGGGCGCAGCGCGCGATCCGAAAACACATGCGGGTGCGGGCTGCAGCGCTCGCCTGAAATCGCGTTCACACCTTCGACATATTCCGAGCCGTTGTCGTATAGATACTTGTTCACCATGCCGACTGCCTCGTTCTCCTTGAAGCCGGGGCGCATGGCGTGATACAGCTCATGGTAGGCGCCGTCAACCAGCATGGCGGAGTGATTCAAGAGCAGGATTTCATCCCGCGTCTTGATCTCTCTGATGTCCGACATCAACTGCTGGCCGTCGATTACCGTGATGCCGAGCTTCTGCAGGGCGAACAAAATCGGGGGCTCGACGATATCGATACCCACCGGCTCGTTGTGCAGTCCGCGCATTTCAAGCTCGGTTTTGATTTTCTTAGCTACATCGTCCGCGCGCCCCATCTCCGGTGACATGGCGCCGCGCAGCAATGGGATGCCTGCGCGAGAGCGCTCCCCCAGCCACGGACAGTTCTGCTGATGATGCCGCGCGGCCGAGCCGAAGTCCCACAAAATCGGTTCGTCGTTCTGCGGCAGCAGCGCGAAGCGGCTGATTTTGTCCTGCGCCCAAGTCCCGATATGGGTGGCGGTCAGATAGCGGACATTGTTCATGTCAAAGCACAGGAGAGCGCCCATTTCGGACTTCTCCAGCAGCATCTTAGCCCGCGCCAGCCTTTCCGTGCGCAAGCGATCAAAGTCGATTCGCTGCTCCCAATCCACCGCCATCGATCCAAAATGTTTGATTGCCATCACTACCTCCAAAAAATGCGAACACCCTTTCCGGTCCTCGACAAGGAAGCGAGTCAACCCAGACGTGCTGGGACGGGGACAGGAAAGAGTGTCCCCATTTTTCCTACTTTGACATTCCCGCCATACGCGCCAGAGCTTCGAACAGGATCGCAAAATCTTTTTCCGCCAGCCCCATTCCGCGGGCTGCGGTTAGCATCTCGTTGGTGATCGCCGTAGTCGGCAGCGGCACATCCAGCTGCCGGCCGAGTTCGAGCGCCAGCAGCATATCCTTCTGCATCATGTTTACGTTGAACCAGGCTTCGTCCGGCATTTTGAGAACGAACGGCCCGCGGTACTGCACCATAGGGGAGCCGATGACGCTGTGGGTGAGCACATCCACTGCCACCTCACGCTTGATTCCGCTCTTTTCCGCCAGCAGTACGCCTTCGGAAAACGCCAGCATCTGCACCGCCAGGCTGAGGTTAGCGGAGATCTTCATCACCAGAGCCAGCCCGTTATCGCCCACGTGAGTCACCTTGGGTCCGACGTCCTGAAGCAGCGGCTTCACGCGCTCGAAGGTATCGGCCCGCCCGCCCACCATCACCGAGAGCTTGCCTTGCTGCAAGGTGATCACGCTGCCCGAAACCGGAGCGTCCACCATGTCCGAGCCCTTCTCGCGCACCTTCGCCGCCAGAGTCCTGCTCAGGGCGGGGCTGACCGTGCTCATGTCGATCCAGACCTTGCCCGCGCCGATGCCGGCCAGAACGCCATTGGGAGCCTCGGCCACTTCAGCCAGCGCGGCGGAGTTCGTCACCATGGAAAGTATCACGTCGGACGCCTGGCATACAGCAGCCGGCGAGTCTCCCCATTTCATGCCTTTATCGATTAGCCATTGCGCCTTGGAGCGCGTCCGGTTGTAGCCCGTGACCGTATGGCCCTTGTCGAGGAGGCGGTCAACCATCTGCCCGCCCATCACTCCTAAACCGATATATCCCAGCTTCGCCATGCTAGAGTTTTCCCTCGATCCAGACGGTTTTGATGTTCGTGAATTCGTGAATGCCATGAACGCCCAGCTCGCGGCCGTGGCCGGACCATTTGACGCCGCCAAAGGGCAAGCGCGGATCCGAGGCCACCATTTTGTTGATGAAAACCATGCCCGCGTCTAGCTCACTGGTCAGGCGCTCGCGTTCCGCGGAATCGTTAGTCCAGGCGCTCGCGCCCAGTCCGAAGCGCGTGTCGTTAGCGATGCGAATGGCATCGTCCAAATCCTTGGCGCGGAACAGCGATGCCACCGGCCCAAAGAACTCTTCTTTATAAGCCGGAGAATCTTTAGGAATGTCGGTCAATACCGTGGGCTCAAAAAAGTTTCCGTTACCCGCCACCGGCTTGCCCCCGGTGAGGACTTTCGCCCCCGCTGCGACGGACTTCTGAATATCCGCACTCAGCGTACTGACCGCCTCGGGGTTCACCAGCGGACCCAGTTCGGTGGCCGCATCCATGGGGTCGCCTAGCTTCAGCGCCTGCATGGAGCTGACAAAGCGGCGCTCAAACTCTTCGAAAATCGGTGCGGCTACAATGAAGCGCTTGGCGGCGATGCAGGATTGCCCGTTATTAATGCAGCGCGCCTTCACGGCGGCGGCCACGGCGTCGCCGAGGTTGGCGCTCGGCATGACAATAAACGGATCGCTCCCGCCCAGCTCCAGCACCACTTTCTTGATGTGCTTGGCGGCAGTCACGCCTACTTCGACCCCCGCGCCCTCGCTGCCGGTTAAAGTTGCGGCCGCGACGCGCGGATCAAGCAAGAGAGGTTCCACTTGTTTGGCGCCAATCAGCAAAGTCTGGAACGCGCCTTCGGGAAACCCGGCGCGCAGCATGATGTCTTCGATTTTGAGCGCGCACTGCGGCACGTTCGAGGCATGCTTCAGCAGCCCCACATTGCCCGCCATTAGGCTCGGAGCGATGAAGCGAAACACCTGCCAGAACGGGAAATTCCAGGGCATCACCGCCAGGATCACGCCCATCGGCTGGTAATGAATGTAGCTCTTGCTGGCGTTGGTTTCGACCACTTCATCGGCCAAAAATTTCTCGGCCTTCTCCGCGTAGTAGCGGCACGCCCAGGCGCACTTGACCGCTTCGTCGACCGCCGACTGATAGGTTTTCCCCATTTCCAGGGTCATGAGGCGGCCGATAGCGCCTTTCTCGCTCTCGAGAATGTCGGCGGCCTTGCTCATCATGGCGCCGCGCGCGGCGAAGGAGAGATTTCGGAAAGTGGGAAAGGTGCGCGCCGCGAGGCTTAGTTTCGCTTCAATCTGCGCATTGGAGAGTGGTTCGAAGGTTTTCAGTACCTGTCCCGTGGCGGGGTTCGTGGTCGCAATAGCCATTTAGTTTTTGGATTACCCTGTTACCGGTTGTGTCGGCCCAGCGGAAGCTTACAGAATAACACTCGCAGCGAACTCCGGAAAACTTTTAGAACTTTTGGCGGTTGCGCGTAGCGAAAAGACTCGGGATAATGCATCGAAGGCAGAGAGCTTTGTTAAGCTTGAGCGTTGATTCATCCGGATGGGCTGGAGGCAATTACATGAAGCGGTACGCGGCCGTCTTTCTTGGCGGCATGATCGGGTTGTGCACGGTGTCAGTGCAGGCGCAGGCGCCGGTGAGCTTCACCGCGGCGCAAGCGGAGCAGGGCAAAATTGCTTATAACAAGGCCTGCGCATCGTGCCACGGCATGGAACTCGATGATGGCGAGTTCGCTCCTCCGCTCAAGGGAACTCCTTTCATCCAGAAGTGGGGCGGCAAATCCGCCGACGAAGTATTCACCTATATGAGCACTCGCATGCCTCCGGACCGCCCCAACGGTTTGGGCGCCGAGGTCTATGCGCAAGTCCTGGCCTATGTGTTGTCGAATAACCGCATCGGAGTGGGCACTCTCGCGCTGCCTTCCGACGCCGCAGCGCTCAAGGCCATGAGAATTCCGGGCGGTCCAGCCGCGGGCCCCGGTGGTGGACTCTCGCCCGGCGTCTCGCTGCCGCCCGCGCCCAAGAAGGCCAGCCCGCTCGACAAGATCACACCGGTTACCGACAGCATGCTGGCTAATCCGCCGGCCTCGGAATGGCTGACCTGGCGGCGCACCTTTGATTACCAGGGGTTCAGCCCCTTGAAGCAGATCACCAAGAATAATGTGAACGATCTGCGCATGGCCTTCACCTGGACGCTTCCGAATGGCGCCAACGAGGCCACGCCGCTGGTTCACGATGGCGTGATGTTCGTCTACGGATTCGGTGACAAAGTGCAGGCGCTCGATGCCACCAACGGCGACTTGCTGTGGCAGTATTCGCGCCAGCTACCGAACGAAGTACAGCCGACGGTGAAGCGCAACATCTCAATTTATGGCGACAAAGTTTACTTGGCCACCTCCGATATTCACCTGGTGGCGCTCGATGCGAAGACCGGGAAAGTCGCGTGGGACTCCGTGATCGCCGACGTCAAAGCGGGTTTCCGCCTGACTGGAGGTCCGCTGACGGCCAAGGGGAAGGTGATGATCGGCACCGTGGGCCGCGTCCCGGGAAAGAACTTCATCGTGGCGTTCGACGCGCAGACCAGCAAGGAGGCCTGGCGCTTCAATACCATCGCGCAGCCGGGCGAACCCGGCGGTAATAGCTGGAATGGGCTCCCCGTCGAGAAGCGCAACGGCGCCTCCGCGTGGATCGCCGGGAGTTATGATCCGGCGCTGAATCTGGTCTTCTGGGGCGTGGCGCAAACATACGACACCGGCCCGCTGAGGAATCTGGTGAAGCAGCCCGGCGTTACTAACGACGGACTGTATACCGATTCGACGCTGGCGCTCAATCCCGATACCGGCAAGCTGGCGTGGTATTTCCAGCATCAGCCTAACGACCAGTGGGACCTCGACTGGGTTTTCGAACGGGTAGTCGCCAAGCTGCCCGTGAACGGACAATCCAAATCGGTGGTTCTCACCTCCGGTAAACAAGCTATCTACGATGCTGTCGAGGCCGACACCGGCAAGTATGTGTTCTCGATCGACTTGGGCTTGCAGAATATCGTGACCGCGATCGACCCCAAGACCGGCGCGAAAACCATCGATCTCAAGCTGGTGCCCGGTGATGGCGAAGCCAAGATGGTGTGCCCGCACGCGGGAGGCGCCAAGAACTGGCTGCCGGAATCCTACAACGCGGAAACTAAAATCATGTACGTACCGCTGGTGGAATCCTGCATGGACTTGATTCCGGTGGCACCTGGCGGCCGCGGCAGCTTATCGACCGGTGTGCGCTGGGCTCTCCGGCCGCGGCCGGATAGCGATGGCAAATACGGTCGCCTGGAGGCGATTAACATGGAGACCCGCAAGCCGGTATGGACCGAGCGGCATCGCGCTCCCGAATCGGCCGGCGCGCTGGCGACAGCGGGCGGCGTGGTATTCAGCGGCTCGATTGACCGTTATTTCCGGGCCTACGACGACGCCAACGGCAAGCTGCTATGGGAAGCGCGGCTGGGTGATGTTCCGAGCAACGCGCCCATTTCCTACAGCGTGAACGGCAAGCAGTATATCGCGATCGGCGTCGGCAATGGTGGCGCGCAGGCGGCCACCTTCCCAGTGCTGGTGCCGGAGATCCAGAATCCGGACCGCGCCGCAGCCATCTGGGTATTCGAATTGCCGCAAAAGAAAGCTACCCGTTAAGTTTACGGCGCCTTACATGCGAAGTTGGCGGCGTCATCGGTATTGCCGACGCCGGTCCACTGAGCTATTTGCGGATAGGGGCACAGCGGCCGGGTTCTGTCGACGCGATTGCCGATAGTATGCGCGGCGATCATTTGATCTGGCGCGACGCCGGATTCGCGCCAGCGCTCGATGGCGCCCATCACGTTGAACTGATCCGGCCCCGGGCCGCCGCGGCAGTGCATCATGCCCGGCGCCATGAAGAGCCGGTACCAATTGCCCTGGTTCGGGCCCATGTGCTCGAGCACGCTCGAATAATAGTTGACGCTGTTTTCGGGCGCGATCAGTTGATCGTTCCAGCCGTGATACATGAGCAGCTTTCCGCCGCGCGCCTGGAACGCCGATAGGTCCGGCTTGGTGGCGTTGATGATATCGGTGGAATCGGCGAGCGCCGTGTCGCGTTCGGCGTCGAAGCTGCGCCAATCCCATTTGGGATTCTTGTAAACCAGGTACGCGAAGGTTCCGGTCGCGACGCTTGCCGGTTCAGGACCGCCGGCCAACACTGTCCATCCGAGCTCGCTGCCCGGCTCCATGGTCGGAAAGATCAGCGTGCCGCTTTGGGTTTTCACCGGAGTGTAAATCTTTTTCACGGCTTCTACTTGCGGCGCGGTCAGGCAGTTTTCTGAAGTGTTGGTCCGGCATAACAGCACGGAAGGATCGAAGTGGCACTTACGCGGGTCATTGAGAAGGCCATCCTTCACTCCATCCGCCGCGTCGCAGGCCGCCAGAACTGCTTGGTTGACTAGCCGCAGGTTTGCCGGTGTCAGATTGCTGGCCTTGTCCTTCAGCGCGGCAACGCCCACCGCCACCGACCAGGCGTGTAGATGCGTCTGATAATTCGCGGGCGCGCCGGCGACGATTCCGTCGAAGTCCTCCGGATATTTTTGCGCTTCCATTAAACCTTGCCGCCCGCCGGTCGAGCAACCGTTCCAGTAGGAAAGACGCGGCCCGCGGCCATAGAAGGACGCGATCATGGCCTTAGCGGTCACGGTCATATCATGCACCGCACGATAGGAAAAGTCGGTGATCTTTTCCGGGTGACCCAGCGCAAAACTAGCGTCTCCTCCATTGCCCTGATGACCGGTGTCAGTGGAGGCGGTGGCGTAGCCCTCCTGAAGTGCCAGAGCCAAAGCTTGATAGCTGATCACGCCGGCCCATCCGCCGTTGCCGACCGCTTCGAATTTCCCGTTCCAATCCGTAGCCGGCATCCAGACCTCGATTTCGATATTAGAATCCGAGGACGGTTTGAGAGTGGCGGCCACCCGGCAATGCGCTGGCAAGTTCAGCGCCGGTTGCTGCGGGGCGGGCTGGGCACTGGGCGGTTTATAGGCACCAGCCGCGACCACCTCGGCCGACGTAATCACGGTATCGGGGAATGCCAACGACTTGATCTGCTCGCACGGCGTCTGTCCCCACGCAGCCAACGCCAAAGCCAAAAAGCCCCCGGCAAGCTTGCCTTTCATCATAAAGACGGCTCTCCTTTGTTTCGAAATTATCATATCTTTTTCCGGACTACTTCGACCGAGCAAGCGGCGTGCGTGGCCACGGTTTCCGAAGTGCTGCCTATCAGGAATCGGCTGAGTCCGGTGCTGCCGTGTGAGCCCAGCACGATCCAGTCCGCCGGCCATGCGGCAGCTTCCTCGAGAATGATCTCTTTGGGAGCGGATGCAAGAACTGAAATCGATTCCGATGTGCTCAGGCCAGCGGCTTCCAGAGTTTTTCTGGCGGCATCGATTACCGATTCGGTTCGTTGCATGGCCGCGGCGCGCTGTGCCTCCAAATGCGTGTCTAGCGCCGGAATTTCAAAGGCTGCCTGCGCCAGCGACAATCCCAACTCGACGGCGCTCAACACGCGGATTTCGGTGCCGGCCGGCCACGGGCGGGACGCTATCGATTCGACGGCGAGCACCGAGCCTTCCGAGCCATCGACCGCAAGCAGTACCTTCAGTGGAGCGTCTGTTTGCGGGCTGGGGTTACGCACGATGGCCACAGAGCACGGTGCAAACCGCAACACGGCCTTGGAAACTCCGCCCAATAGGAAGCGATCGATGGCACTCTTTCCCTGAGCGCCGAGCACGATCAGATCCGCGCCCAGGGCTGCTGCGTGGTCCAGGATAGCGGTCTTGGGATCGCCATCGCCGACGGCGCTTTCGGCCGACAGACCACGCAATCGCAGGTGCATCGCAGCGCTGTCCACCAGTTGCTGCGCGCGCGCCTTCATTTCATCCGCGATCAAGGCTAGTGCCCAGGGCTCGATGGTATCGACCACCGTCAGGACTTCGATCCGTGAGCCCGCGGGCCAGGGACGCGCGGCGACGGCATCCAGAGCGGCTTCACTGGCGGGAGAAGCATCAACGGCGACCAGGATCTGCATGCGTCCACACTACCGCAATTACTGATTTGCCCGCAGATGAACACCAATCACGCCCTGGTGCGCAGTCCCTGTTTTACCCGCTCCGCGGTGAATGGGATTTGCCGCAGGCGCACGCCGGTTGCGTCGAAAATGGCGTTGCCGATGGCCGCCGCCATCACCGTGATTGCGGTTTCGCCCGCCCCGGTGGCCTCTTCATCGGGGCGGTTTACCAGCACGCATTCGATTTTCGGGATCTCGAAGCCTAGTGGCAGCGAGTGATACGTCCGCCAGTCGATCGACGTTACCTTGTGGTCGTCCCAAGTAACTTCCTCGCCGAGCGCGCGGCTCATGCCTTGGAGCGCGCCGCCCTCTGCCTGGTTTCGCAACCCATCGGGGTTCGAGATGGGTCCAGCGTCAATGCCGACCCACATCCGCTTCACGGCCACCTTGCCGGTATCCTGATTCACTTCGACGTCGACCACAATGCCGGTGTAACCGTTGTCGCCTTCATACGCCACGCACGCGACGCCGCGCCCGCTTACTACTCCGGTCTTGGGATTGCTGCGTTTGGGCGAGGGACGGGTTTCCCACTGCGCCGCTTTGGCCGCCGCGGTCAATACTCCGATGACGCGCTCGCTGTGCAGATGACGTAGACGGAACGCCACCGGATCGGCTTGAACGTGCGCCGCCAGTTCATCCATGAAACTCTCGTGCGCGAAAGTGTTTTGCAGACGCGCCGGGGACCGCAGGGGGCCCGTCCAGAATGGTGAAAGAAGGTTATGCACCAGTACCTTTTCGCTTTTCACCGTGCCGGTGCCTGCATTCGATTCTCCCACGCGCCCGGCGACGTACGAAGGAATCCCGTTGCTGTTGTTGTTGTAAGCCTTCGGCTCCTGCGCCGCTGCCGGAGCGAAGGCTTGCGGCTGATAACCAATTAGCAACCCGGTGACCACGTTGCCCGGAGTCGCCGGGCCCGGCCGGTTCCCCAAGCCCGGCGTCCACGACTCGTGTTCCCACGCGATAATGTTGCCCTTCGCGTCGAGGCCGGCGCGTTCGTCGATGGTCCAGGCGTTGCCGTAATTTTCCCAGGCCATCTCGTCTTTGCGCGAGAGCTGTACGCGCACCGGTTTGCCCACGGCTTGCGAGAGAATAGCGGCATCGTATGTCACGGTGTCCGCGCCGTTCAGGCCATAGCAGCCCGCGCCACGGCGAAAGATCGCGTGCACGTTTTCGGGCTTCAGCCCCAGGATCATCGCTCCGGTGGTTTTCTGATACCACACGCCCTGCGTGGGTGAATAGATGGTAGCTTTGTCATTCTGTACGTCCGCCACCGCGCAGGAACTGCCCACCGAACCGTGCATTTGGTAAGGATGATAGTAAGTGCTCTTGAGCACGGTCGCCGCCGCAGCCAGCGTCTGTTCTGTGTCTTTCGAATCGACAAGGTTCAAGTCGCGCGAGGGCTGCTTGCGCAAGCCCTCATAGAATTCCGATTGCTTCGGAAGGCCGCTTCCGGGCGTCCAGGACACCTTCAATTTCTCCGCCGCCTGCATCGCCTGCCAAGGCTTTTCCGCCACGACGCCGACGAAATTCTTCCGCGTCACCACCTTAACCAGGCCGGGGATGTCCTTCACCGAGCTCTCGTCCACGCTGATAAGCGTCGCGCCGACCGCAGGCGGACGCACTACGCGCCCGTGCAGCATTCCCGGCAAACGCACGGTGTGCACATATTCGAACTGGCCGGTCGCCATGGCCGCCATATCGGGACGGCCGATGGGCTTGCCGAGGACGGTCCACTCGCTCACCGGTTTGCGCCTGGCGTTCTTATCAAGCATCACGTTCCACTTCTTGCCGCCGACCAGTTGCCCGTAGGTGACTTTCTCCGACGCGTCGCCCTTAACGCTGACGACCCCATTCGCCGCGGTGAGGCGCTCGACCGGCACGTCCATGCGTTGGGATGCCATCTTCAACAACGCTTCCCTCGCCGTGGCACTGGCCAGCGCCAGATTCGCATGATTGAAATTCGCCGGGTGGGACTGGCTACCCGACGTGTACGCCTGATCCGGCGTCAGCGCCGTGTCGCAGTAAATCAGCTTCACGCGTTCAAACGGCACCGAAAGTTCTTCGGCCACCAATTGCTGCTGCGCGGTCGAGATGCCTTGGCCTAATTCTTCCTTGCCGCTATACGCGGTGATGCTGCCGTCGGCGCCTACCGCGATCCACGAATCCACCTGATTCATGGGCGGAGCGCCCGGCAAAGGAGCTTGGCCGAATTGCGCTTGAGCCGCCTCGCCTCCGGCCATGCGGAAGCCCACGATTAAAGCCCCCGCGCTCTTCAGGAAGTTGCGGCGGTTGAGTTCGGACAGCGCGTCGGGAGTCATGGCCGTCTGGCTCATTTCGCCGCCTCCTTCGCGTAACGCTCGATCGCACGATGCATTCTGGTGTGTGTAAAACACCGGCAGAGCACGCTCGCAAGGGCTTGCTGAATCTCCGCCTCGGTAGCCTTTGGGTTCTTGTCCAAGAAAGCTTTCGCGGTCAAGATCACTCCGTTCAGGCAGAACCCGCATTGCGCGGCCTGCTCGTCGATAAATGCTTTCTGAATGGGGTGCGGTTTTTCCGCCGTGCCGAGCCCCTCGAGCGTCACGATGTCCTTGCCGGCAACCGTGCTGACTGGGGTCACGCAGGAGCGTATTGCCGTGCCGTTCACGATCGCGGTGCAGGACCCGCACTGGCCCAAGCCGCATCCGAACTTGGGACCGCGCAATTCCAAGTCGTCACTCAACGCATAGAGCAGCGGAGTCGCCGGGTCCAGATCGAGCGTGTGGGTCCGTCCATTGACTTTGAGAATGATGGCGCTCATATCGCCAAGGGTAAAGTGCGGAGCCCGGCGGGTCAAGCCACGCGCAACGCCACTCCGAGAGCGGGCGCCAGTTGGGTGTAATCCCCCACGTCGTATCCAAAACGCGCGCTAACTGATTGGAGTTATGTGGAGCATGTGGTTCATCTTGCCGACAGCGAACAAGGCGAGATCGCCAAACAGACCTCGCTGGCACGCCGGCTCAATGTAATCGACCGCTGGGGCAAAACCATGACCGTGGTCACTGCGGTAATCGGCCTGGGACTTGCCACCGCATACCTCTATCAAGCCTGGGAGAGTCCTAATCCTGGACCCAACAACTTTTACCGCTTGAACACGCCTGCTAAATAGCATTCAGGAATCGCGGTCTCACCCTATCCCTCGCGCGAGAATAGTGCTAATTTGATTCTCAGATTCGAGGAGGCGAGAACGAATGGCCAAGAAGATCCCGGTCGGTCGGCGTGGATTTTTGAAGGGCGCGGCAGGCGCGGCGGCCGGTGCAGCGGCGCTGGTAGCCAACACCCCCGCCGCCCGGGCACAATCGGCGGAAAGGTCTGCGACACCGCTGCCCTCGGCCGCTTTAGCCGCAGCGGAAACCACTTCCCCGGCGCCGCGAGCCGATGTCTACACCACCGATCGGCCGGGCGCCGATTTCATGGTCGATGTCATCAAGAGCTTGAACTTCGATTATGTGTGCGCCAATCCGGGTTCGAGCTTCCGCGGGCTGCACGAATCGCTAGTCAACTACGGCGGGAATAAAGCCCCGGAGTTCCTTACCTGCTGCCACGAAGAATCGTCAGTGGCGATGGCCCACGGCTACTTCAAGATCGAAGGCAAGCCGCTCATGGTGATGGCCCATGGCACGGTAGGCTTGCAACACGCTTCGATGGCGATTTACAACGCGTACGCGGACCGGGTGCCGGTGTATATCGTTCTCGGCAATATCCAAGACATCAACTACCGGCGTGGCGACGTGGAGTGGGCGCATAGCGTCCAGGACGCCGCGGCCATGGTACGCGATTTTACCAAGTGGGATGACAATCCGGTTTCGCTGAGCCACTTTGCCGAGTCTTCGGTGCGCGCCTACAAGATCGCCATGACGCCGCCCTACGAGCCGGTGGTGCTGGTGGCCGATGCAGTGCTTCAGGAAGAGCCCATGTCCGATGCGGACCGCCGCAGCGCGCGCATTCCCAAGCTGACGATGTCCGCCCCGCCCGCCGGCGATTCGGGAGCCGTGGCGGAAGCCGCAAAATGGCTGGTGGCCGCGGAGAACCCGGTGATCGTAGCGGGCCGCTCGGCGCGCACTCCCAAAGGAATCGGCTTGCTCGTGGAACTCGCCGAAACTTTGCAGGCGCCCGTGCAGGATCGCCATTTCCGCATGAATTTTCCGTCGCTCCATCCGCTGAACGGCGGCAGCATCGCGAACGCCGATGTGGTGCTCGGTCTCGAAGTGCAGGACTTCTGGATGGCGACCCATACTCAGACTCCCATCAATCGCATGGGTATGGCGGCGCGTCCCATCACCAAACCAGGCGCGAAACTGATCACGATTTATTCCGGCGATCTATACGGCAAAAGCAACTATCAGGACTTCGGCCGCTACGCTGAGGTGGACCTGTCGATTGCGGCGGATGCCGAGGCCACGCTGCCGGCTCTGATTGAAGCGTGCAAGAAGCTGATCACGCCGGATCGAAAGCGCGCCATGAAGGAGCGCGGCGCGAAGCTGGCCGACGCCTCCCGGGCCGCGCGCGAGCGCGATATCGAACAAGCGGCTTATGGCTGGGATGCCAGTCCGATCAGCACGGCCCGGGTCACCATGGAGTTGTGGAACCAGATTAAGAAGGAAGACTGGTCCTTGGTCTCCGACGCCAATCCATTCTTCAGTGGCTGGCCGCTAAAGCTGTGGGATTTTCAGAAGCACTATCAGTACCTGGGCGAGCACGGCGCCTATGGCATCGGCTACGGCGCTCCCGCGGCGGTGGGTGCGGCCTTGGCCAATCGCAAATACGGCCGGCTCACGGTCAATATTCAATGCGACGGCGATCTCAACTATGCGCCCAGCGTGCTGTGGACCGCAGCCCATCACCGTATCCCGTTGCTGACCATCATGCATAACAACCGCGCCTATCACCAGGAAGCGATGTACCTTTCCGACATGGCCGCCCGCGCCAATCGCAGCGTCCAGACCTTCGGCGTGGGCAGCGCGATCAATGATCCTAATATCGATTACGCAACCATGGCTAAAGCCTATGGCATGTATGGCAAGGGGCCCATTACCGATCCCAACGACCTGGGCCCGGCCATCAAGCAGGCGATCGAGGTGGTCAAGCGCGGCGAACCGGCTTTGATCGATGTGGTCACGCAGCCCCGCTAGAAGGAAGCAGCCATGCAGAAAATTCTTTTCGCAGCGGTATTACTCACGGCGTCGCTCTACGCCCAGGAGGCCGCCGGCAACGCCGAAAACGGTAAGCGCATTTTCATGAGGAACGGGTGCTTTGAATGCCACGGGACAGTGGGGCAGGGAACGATCGCCGGCGCACGTATTGGTCCGCCGCCCCTGAACGCGCAAGGCGTGATCCGCTATGTCCGCCGCCCTGCAGGCCAGATGCCGGCCTTTACGGAGAAAGTAATGTCGGATCAGGAACTCACCGACGTCTACGCGTATCTGAAGGCCATTCCGCCTCCCAAGCCGGCAAAAGACATTCCCTTACTCAACGACCTGCTTGCCAAGTGACGCTCGCGGAAGCGCGGCATAGACCGCTTTGCCCCGTACTAAGTAACCTTAAACGTAGTACCAGATGCTCACCCTATGGCGATTTCGATTGTGATACAGTATGTCCGTTGTCACCCAAGCACCTGATAAAGCTTGGGCGGAGGAGGCCCGTCAATGCTGAAAGACGGTGTTGTTTTATCAGTTATCTGCCTGATCCTGGCCGGCGGAATTTTTTTGTGGTGGACACAGACTTCTGCCCGCACCTATGGCGCACCCGCGGATCCGCAATTCCAGCAGCCTGAGCCCGCGCCGAAACCCGCTCCGGTAGTGGTAAAAACCGTGGTAAAGCCTAAGCCCATCCCTGCACCAGTGGAACAACCAGCAGTTATCCCGGCGCCGCCTGTGGTCGCGGAAGCCGCTCCCGTGGTCAAGCGCGATCCCCGGCCATTCCCGGCAGTCGATCAGATTCCGACCGGCGTGCATGAGGATTCGATCACCACGAAATATGGCGATCCGGCGCTCTCGGCTGTGACTTCGACTGGCGGTCATATGGTCGAGACCTTTGTCTATGCCCGTCAGCAAGGTCGTTCGGCGACGGTGATCCGTCTTGAGGACGGGAAAGTCTCGTCGGCCTATACGCAGTCCGAGCCAGTTCTGCCGCCCGGATTATCGGCCCCGCGGCGCTGGCACAACTATTAATATCAGCGCTTCGCACCTATCGCGGACGGCTGCGGCTTCGTATCGGCAGCGTTCTGGTCCCGGTGTGGCATTATGGCAACCCAATTGAAGCCGGTAGATGTCGCCGTGATCGGCTTGGGGGCAGTAGGCGGCGTAGCGGTTCTGCCACTGGCTCGCGCCGGTCTCAAGGTTGCGGGGATCGAAGCCGGAACATGGATGAGGCCGAAGGATTACCGCGCCGACGAGATTCATAACAATATCCGCCGCGGCGTGACTTCAGTTCCCAAGGCCCAGCGGGAAGTCCCCACCATCCGCGCGAATTCGTCGGAGACCGCGCGCCAGGCTGCCCAGCATCCCATGATGAACGCTATCGGCGGCACGTCTATCCATTACTGGGCGCAGAGCTGGCGGCTGAAGCCCTGGGATTTTAAATCGCGTTCGGAAACCATAAAGCGCTACGGAGCGGGCGCGCTGCCGCCGCGCTCGACGCTGGAAGATTGGCCCATCTCCTATGACGATTTGGAGGCTTACTACGACATCATTGAATGGGAACTGGGAGTCTCCGGCAAGGCCGGCAATCTACAAGGAAATATCGATCCCCGCGGCAATATTTTTGAGGGTCCGCGCCGGCGCGAGTACCCTATGCCTGCGTTGCGTAGTACCGAGTTCATCGATCGCATGTCGGCGGCAGCGCGGCGCTTGGGATGGCACCCGTTTCATCCACCCGCGGCCATTAATACGCAGCTTCGTAATCACCGGCCGGGGTGCGCGTACCACGGTTTCTGCGGCAGCGGCGGATGCCATGTGGATGCCAAGAGTTCGACCGCGGTCACAACGATACCCGCGGCGGTCAAGACCCGGAACCTGACAATTTTCGATCTCGCGCACGTGCGGCGAATTGTTGCGGATGCCAGCGGCCGCGTGGCGGGCGTCAACTATCTGAGAAATCGTGAAGAGTTTTTCCAGCCCGCGAAAGTTGTTTTGCTCGCGGGCTATACCTACGAAAACGTACGCCTGCTTCTGTTATCGAAATCGCGTGCCTATGGCAGTGGGCTGGCGAACAACCACGGACAAGTGGGCAGGCACTTTTTCGCGCACTACCAGACCGGTGCGTTAACTGCACTTTTTCCTTTCGATGTGAACATCTGGTATGGTTTGCCGGCTCAGGGAATTACGGTTGATGATTTCGCCGATGACGCTTATGATCATGGCGGCCTGGGATTCATCGGCGGCACCAGTTTGCATGTGCGCACCGAGCGCCATGCCATAGAAGCGGCGGCGATGGATACGTACGGCAGGGCTCCAGGTTGGGGTTCGGCCTGGAAGAAATTTGTCCATGAGAATGCCGCCCGCGTCGCCAACACCTACCTTCAGACATCCAGTTTTCCCTACGAGTCCTGTTACCTCGATCTCGATCCCGCGGTGACGGACCCGCTAGGCGATCCCGTTTGCAGGATTACTACCGGCGGCCCCAAGCAGAACGAAGTGCGCGCAGTCCGCTACGCTCAAAAGAAAATGGAGCAATGGTTCCGTGAAGCTGGGGCCGTGGCTGTCGAAGCCGCCGATCCTGGCGTGCCCAGCCTGACCACTCACGCCTACGGCGGAACGCGCATGGGCGACAACCCGGAAACTAATGTGGTCAACCGATGGGCTTTTTCTCACGAAGCGCCGAACCTTGGCATCCTGGGTGCCTCGGTGATGGGGACTAGCGGCGCGCGGAATCCCACTTTGACTGCGCAAGCCCTGGCCTGGCGGACGGCGGAACATCTGGTCAACAACTGGAAGTCGATCGCCGAATAAAGGCTCTCCGCTCCTGCACCTTCGTGCCATTCTCTGTTATCCTCGTCGTCGAATATGCTGCGACGGTTCGAATCCACGCTGGCGCTGTTGCTGACGCTGGCCCTGGCCGCTTCCGCTCAAGAGCGCGTCGATCTCGGCGTCGTCCACCAGATCAAAACCGAGGCGTTTCAAAACTCCAAGGTGATGGACCTCATGTTCCAGCTCGCCGATGTCTACGGGCCCCGGCTGACTAATTCGCCGCAGTTCCGCGCAGCCGGCGAGTGGGCCGTTAAGCAGCTCAGCGAATACGGCCTCGACAACGTTAAGCTCGAAAAATGGGGACCTTTCGGACGCGGCTGGGCCTACACTTCTTATACCGGCTACATTAACCAGCCGCAGTATCAGCCGCTGCTCGGCTATCCGCTCGCCTGGACTCCGTCTACGGATGGGCCGCTCACCGCCGAGGCCGTGCTGGCGCCGATACGTACCGAAGCCGATCTCGAACAATACAAGGGAAAGCTGCGCGGAAAGATAGTTTTGCGCGATGCTCCGCGCGATCTCGCATTGCCCACCGACCCGGTTGGCCGGCGACTCACCGACGCGCAACTTACCGATCTTACGGTGTTCCCGATCCCCACGCCTCCTGGACGCCGCGGCCGCCCCGGTCAACCCCGGCTCACGCCGCAGCAGGCCCGGAAATTCCGTGAGCGCCTCAATCAGTTCTGGAAAGATGAGGGCGTGCCGCTGGTGATTCGCACGTCTGATGGCGACGGCGGCATCGTTTTTGGCCTGGGGGCGGATCGCGACTCCAAGGACAACGTGCCCACCATTGTGCTCGCGGCGGAACATTATAACCGTATCGCGCGGCTGCTCGATCACAACCTCCCGGTCCAGCTCACCTTCGATGTGAAAGCCCAGTTTTTCGATGACAACCTCGACTCCTTCAACGTTATCGGCGAGATTCCAGGCAACGCCAAAAGAGATGAAGTGGTAATGGTCGGCGGGCATTTCGATTCCTGGCACCTGGGCACGGGAGCCACCGATAATGCTGCCGGCAGCGCTGTCGCCATGGAAGTGATGCGCATCCTGAAGACTCTCAACCTCAAGATGGATCGCACGGTTCGCGTGGCGCTGTGGGGCGGGGAAGAAGAAGGGCTGCTCGGCTCAGAGGCTTACGTCAAGCAACACTTTGCCGATCCAGCCACCATGAAGCCCACCGCCGAACACGACCGCCTCTCGGGTTACTTTAATCTGGATAACGGCAGCGGAAAGATTCGCGGCGTAAATCTGCAAGGCAACGACGCCATGCGGCCGATTTTCGAAAAATGGTTTGAGCCGTTCAAAGATCTGGGCGCCGGAACCATCGCGCTGCGGAATACCGGGGGCACCGATCATCTTTCCTTTGACGCCGTGGGGCTGCCCGGATTCCAGTTCATCCAGGATCCCCTCGACTACTCGACGCGCACGCACCATACGAACATGGATGTCTATGACCGCGTCCAGGCCACTGATTTGGAGCAGGCCGCGGCCATTATTGCGTCAATGGTGTACAACGCCGCCACTCGCCCGGAAAAGCTGCCGCGCAAGCCGCTTCCGAAACCGCGGCCGCCGCGGCCGGATCAAACTACGCCGAGCGCCGCGGCGCCCACCTCCGCCCAACCCGCCGCGCGGCCTTGAGACGGTCGCCGGACCCGCAGCCACGACAGCCCTTCGGCAGTTATCACGCCGGATAGCTGGTGTTAACATGATTCCTGGCCATGAAAAACCATGTGTGGTTGGTGACGGTAATGGCACTCGCGGTTACCCCGCTGTGGGCCCAGGTGGATCTGGCCGGCGAGTGGCAGGCGCTCTACCACGAGGATGCGCAGGAGCGTGTGCCCGGTCCCGATATCGGCGATTATCTGGGACTCCCCATCAACGCTGCCGCACGCGCCAAGGCTGAAGCGTGGAACGCCTCGCTGCTGACGCTTCCCGAATGGCAGTGCCGGCCGCATCCCGCCGATTATTCCTCGCGTGGGCCGGCCAATCTCAGGCTATGGAAGGAAGTCGACACGGCCACCCAACAGGTGATCGCCTGGCATACTCATATCTCCTGGATGGCGCCCGAACGCACGATCTGGATGGACGGCCGAACGCATCCCCCGGACTACGCCGCCCATACCTGGCAAGGGTTTTCCACCGGTAAGTGGGAAGGGAATCAACTTACCGTCTACACCACCCATCTGAAGCCCGGCTACATCCGCCGCAACGGGGTGCCGCGGAGCGAGAAAGCCACTATGATCGAGCACTGGACCCGCCACGATCATGTCCTGACGCTGACGCAGGTGATCATGGACCCGGTGTATCTGACCGAGCCCATGATCCGCACTACTAACTGGCTCGCGGACCCGGAGCAGGTGATCGCCAACTATCCGTGCGAGGATGTAGTCGAAGTGCCCCGCCCAATGGGCGTGGTACCGCACCATCTTCCCGGCACCAATGAATTTCTCCGCGAGTTTCCGGCCTTCTACGGGGTCCCGGCGGTGGCCGCGGCAGGCGGCGCGGAGACCATGTACCCTGAATACATGAAGAAGGTCGGGCGACTCGCGATTGAGCGTTGCCAGCGCTATTGTCAGTGCAGCGGATTTGCGGATTGCTTTACTCCTCAGGCGGCGACCCGCCGGTAGCCATGAATCGCGTTGTCTGGTCCCTGATCCTTCCCGTGGCGCTCACCGCTTTTTCGGGCGCTGCCTGGGGCCACGACGTCATCACCACCAAGATCACTTTCGACCGGGAAATCATTCGCATTGTTCAGGCCCGCTGCGCCACCTGCCATCGCGAGGGCGGAGGCGCGTTTTCGCTGATGACATATAGCGAGGCGCGGCCGTGGGCCAAGGCCATGCAGGAGGAAGTCCTCGAACGGCGCATGCCCCCGTGGGGCGCGGTGAAGGGTTTCGGAGATTTTCGCAATGACCAGGCACTCACCCCGGAGCAAATCGAACTGATGGCTGACTGGGTGGAAGGCGGCGCCCCGGAAGGTGAGCCCAAGGATCTGCCGGAACCCCCTAAATGGACCGCGCCGGTGGCGAATCCGCACGAACCAGGGCATGTGGCGATCAGCGGCGACTATAAATTAATGCGTCCGCTGACCTTAGCGGGAATCTGGCCCAGAAAAGTGTCGCTCAACGCCTCTTTTCAGATTACAGCGGAATTACCCGACGGAAGTATCCAGCCCTTGCTGTGGCTGCAGCCCTTCAAACCCGCCTATGGCCACCCATTCTGGTTCCGAAATCCGGTGGTTTTGCCGCCGGGAACGGTGATCCACGGCGTCGCGGCCGGCGCAAACGTCGAATTGTTGCCGGTGCACTAATTTTGGACGGATGGTAACTCTGCTAGGGGTTGTACCGTCGTTACAATGAAGACACTTCCCTGCCATTTGGGAGAGAGTTCGTCAACCAAAATCAGCTACCATTAGACTTGATCTTTGTGTTTATACGTATCCACAAGCCCCTCTCCGCCGCAGCAGCCGAGGTTCGGCTATGAATTTAACCGAATTGTTTATCCGCAGGCCGGTGATGACGGCGCTGTTGATGATAGGGCTTTTGCTGTTCGGGGTCCAAGGGTATAGAACCCTTCCGGTCAGTGATTTGCCCACCATTGATTTTCCAACCTTGCAGGTACAGGCCCGCCTTCCGGGCGCGAGTCCGGAAACCATGGCATCGTCGGTAGCGGCGGTATTAGAGCGGCAATTTACCACCATCGCCGGGCTCGACAACATGACGTCGTCAAGCGGACGCGGCCAGACCAATGTCACGCTGGAGTTCAGCCTGGACCGCAACATAGACGGCGCGGCGTTGGACGTCCAAAACGCGGTCTCGGCGGTGATGCGGAAGCTGCCGCCGAACATGCCGGACCCGCCGTCGATTCAAAAAGTAAACCCCACTGATCAACCGATTATTCAGCTTTCGATGATGTCGTCGACGATGCCGATGACGAGCGTGGACGATTACGCAGAAACCCTGATTGCGCCCGCGATCTCGACGGTGGACGGCGTGGCCCAGGTACAGGTACAGGGGCAGGCTAAGTTCGCGGTGCATGTGCAGCTCGATCCCAATTTACTGGTGAACCGCGGTATCGGTCTCGACGACGTGCAGAACGCGATGAATGCGCACAATGCCAATCTTCCGACCGGAACTTTGTATGGAGCGCACCAGGCCTACACCGTTCAGGCCGACGGCCAACTGAACGATGCCGATGCCTACCGGCGTATTATCGTGGCTTACCGCAACGGATCCCCGGTGCGTCTGGGAGACCTGGGCAAGGTAATCGACAGCATCGAGAACGATAAGAACATCGGGTGGTTTGACAACACTCGCGCGATCACGCTGCAAGTGATGCGCCAGCCGGGTACGAACACCGTAGATATCGTGGATCGCATCAAGACGCTGATGCCCCAATTGCGGAGCCAACTCCCGCCTGCGGTAGGTCTCGAAGTGTTTTACGATCGATCCGAATCGATCCGCGAATCCGTCAACGACGTACAGTTCACCTTGCTGCTGGCGGTAGCGCTGGTAGTTTTGGTTATTTTCGTTTTCTTGCGGAATGTGTCGGCGACGATCATTCCCAGCTTGGCATTGCCTTTGTCGATTGTAGGCACCTTCGCGGCGATGTCGGTATTCGGTTTCAATATCGACAACCTGTCCATGATGGCGCTGACTCTGGCGGTAGGTTTCGTGGTAGACGATGCCATTGTGGTTCTTGAAAACATCGTGCGCCATATGGAAATGGGAAAGCCTCGGCTGGAGGCTGCGCTCGAAGGTGGCAAGGAGATCGCCTTCACTATTCTGTCGATGACCTTGTCGCTGGCTGCCGTGTTTCTACCGGTCATGTTTATGGGCGGAATCGTAGGACGCCTGTTCCATGAGTTCGCGGTGGTCATCATGACGGCGATCCTGATCTCGGGTTTTGTTTCGCTCAGCCTGACGCCCATGCTGTGCAGCCGCTTTTTGAAGCCGCCTAGCGAGCACCATAACGCTCTGTATCGCGCCTCGGAGCGTTTTTTCGATGGCTTGCGCGACCTCTACGGCTGGAGCTTGCGGATCGTCGTGCGCCACCGTTTCGTTTCTCTGCTGGGAGCAGCCGGGACGCTGGTTCTTACGGTGTACCTCTACGGCTTGGTGCCGAAGGGTTTCATTCCCGGCCAGGACCAGGGATTTATTTCCGGCCAGACGGAGTTCCCCCAGGACGCTTCTTTCGATGCGATGGTTGCGGCCCAGCGCCGGGCGCTAGCGGTGGTGATGGCGAATCCGAACGTCCAGCACACCACGGTTTTCGCGAACGCGCCGTCCGCCTTTGGCCGCATCAACATCAAGCTGAAATCGCGTTCGGAGCGCAAGTTATCGCCGGAACAGGTGATTGAGCAGATTCGTCCGAAGCTGAACGCCATTCCGGGAGCCCGGCAGTATTTAACCAATCCGCCGCTGGTTCGCATCGGCGGTCAAAATAGCCGGAGTCTGTATCAATTTACCTTGCAGGCAACGGATCTCAATACGCTGTACCGCGCGGCTGCGGATTTCGAGAAGCATATGCGCCAGGTCCCGGGGCTGACGGATGTCAGCAGCGATATGCAGGTGGCGAGTCCCGAGCTGACGCTGGATATCGACCGCGACCGGGCCTCGGCGTTAGGCGTGAACGCGGGTCAGGTGGAAGACGCCCTGTACAGCGCCTTCGGCGCGCGCCAGGTATCCACCATCTACAAACCCAATAACGATTACCAGGTGATCCTTGAATTGCTGCCGCAGTACCAGCGCAATCCCGATGCGATCAACCTGCTCTATATCCACGCGACCGGCGGAAAACTGGTTCCCATTGCGGCAGTAACCACGCTGCGGAACACGGTGGGTCCGTTATTGGTTACCCACTATGGGCAGTTGCCTTCGGTAACGTACTCGTTTAATACCGTCCCTGGCGTGTCGCTGGGCGATGCGGTGACGCGAGTCAACGACGCCGCGCGCGAATTCTTGCCGCCCTCGATTCGCACCATATTCCAGGGAACAGCAGCGGCGTTCCAGTCGTCGCTTAAGGGAATGGGCCTGCTGTTGATTATGGCCGTCCTGGTGATTTACATGGTGCTGGGCATTCTCTACGAAAGTTTCATCCATCCCTTGACCATTCTGTCCGGATTACCTTCGGCCGGAGCGGGTGCGCTGCTGACGCTGCTGATCTTTCATGACGAACTCAACATCTATTCGTTCGTCGGGATCATTATGCTAATCGGTATTGTGAAGAAGAACGCCATCATGATGATCGATTTTGCGCTGGATGTGCAGCGTACGCAAGGCGTGAGCCCCGCTGAGGCAATCGTCGAAGCCGGCTTGGTACGCTTCCGGCCTATCATGATGACCACCATGGCGGCCCTGATGGGTACGTTGCCGATTGCTCTGGGGCAAGGCGCGGGCGGTGAAGCGCGGCGTCCCCTGGGACTCGCGGTAGTCGGCGGTCTGGTCGTTTCGCAGCTCCTGACGCTCTACATTACCCCGGTGATCTACATCTACATGGAGCGCCTCACGGGAGGCGGCCGCAAGCCCAAGCGGCGGCAGACCCAAGTGGTGGCCGAGGCGCACCCGGCGCTGCGTTAGCCGGAAACTTTCGGGCGGGTGCGGAGTCCGACTTCCGCTACCAGCGGCAGATGGTCCGACGCCATTAGCGAGAGCCGGTTGCGATGGAAGCGGGCCCTCTCGATCTTCAACTTGTGATCCAGATAGATGTGATCCAGATGCACTAACGGCAACAGGGCAGGGTAGCCGCGGGTGCGCGGCAAATGCTCCTTCAGATCGGTAAGATGAAACTCGCTGGACAGAGTTTTGGTTACCAGCCCGTGGTTCCAGTCGTTGAAATCGCCCATGACAATGCGATGGCCGGGTACATCCAGCGCCTTTAGCAGATGCTGATCGATCAGCCGTGCCTGCGCGCGGCGCTCCCGAACCGCGGTACCCAGGTGCACATTGAAGATATGCAGGGTTTCGCTGCCGACGCGGATGTCGGTGCGTAGGGCGCCGCGGGGCTCGCGGCCGGCGACGCTTAGATCGATGGCGCGCGTGGCCTCAAACTTCCACCGGCTCAGTGTGACGTTGCCGTAGGCAGCCTCGCGGTGCTTGCGCGTCTCACCGACGCTGTAGAAGTATCCGAGTTGCTCCGCCAGATAGCACGCCTGGTGCTCTTCGGGCGTACGCTCGTGGCGATTGATCACCTCCTGCAGGGTGACAATATCAGCTTCCACTTCGCGCAGGACTCGCAGGATCCGCTCAATGCGCACACGGCCGTCCATGCCGCGGCCTTTATGAATATTGTAGGTAGCGATGCGGACGGTGCGCATCGCTAAATCTGATCCTCCAGCAGCGATGCGAATTGTTCTTGGACTTTATGCCACAGCCCGCGCCGGCGCCAATCGTCAAAATTTATGCGCTCGCAGCGCTTCAGATCGGCGGCGAAAATGGCCCGGAGTTGCGCCGCGACGCCGCGGTCGTGGAAACACAGATTGGTCTCCTGGTTCATGGCGAAAGACCGGTTATCGAAATTGGCGGTGCCGATGGTGGCCCACACGCCATCGACCACCATGGTTTTCTGGTGCAACATAGTGGGAAGGAACTCATAGATCTCTACGCCCGCTTCGAGCAGGCGCCCGTACAGGCGAACGCCGTTATGACGCGCCCACCACGCGTCGATGTGTTCCCCAGCCACCATCAGTTTCACGACTACGCCCCGCCGTCTGGCCGCCGCCAGCATGTCGATGACCCGGGCGTCGGGTATGAAATACGGATTGACGATG
>Ga0207695_10002412_pt1 | contig 27677 bp, 26 predicted proteins | sample KBSC54metaG_FD_184354 | JGI IMG/M metagenome (GOLD analysis project Ga0207695, IMG submission 184354) | Corn rhizosphere microbial communities from Kellogg Biological Station, Michigan, USA - KBS C5-4 metaG (SPAdes) (version 2) | ecosystem: Host-associated > Plants > Roots > Rhizosphere > Soil...
TGGCTGCAGATTCGGCAAAGGTGCCCAGTGTCGCCTTGCATGGAAAGACCTTTTCGACGGAGCTGGCCCTGGATAACGCCAGCCGCGAGCACGGCCTGATGGATCGCACCACGCTGGCCGCGGATCACAGCATGCTGTTCGTGTTCCCCCATTCGGAGCCGCGCTACTTCTGGATGAAGAACACGCTGATCCCGCTGGATATCCTGTATTTCGACAAGGACCGCAGGCTGCTCTCGATCTCGGCCGAAGCCCAGCCTTGCAAGGCCGATCCGTGCAAGGTGTATGCGAGCCACGGATCGGCCCAGTATGTGCTGGAGCTGGGTGGCGGCGTGGCCAAACAGGCCGGGATTCAGGTCGGCGACGAGCTGACGATCGATGGCGACGTCAGCGGTACACGCTGACTGGCAGCCGGCGTATCGGCGAGGCCATGCGTGCATGGCACGCCAACGCGATAGGGAATCAACGATTCGGGAAGCAGCTTTTCGAGCATGTCCCACTCGTCTTCGAAGGGAATGAACTGCTGCATGACTTTGGGCTCCTGATAGTGCACGCGCCGAAAGAGAGGCGCAGGAGCATAAGAACAGAACCAGAGGCCTCGGCGATGACCAAATGGGGCCTTTTGCGGGCAAAGCCCGGCATGGCCGGGCTTTATACGACGATGCGCATGCGCAATCAGTCGATTTCGATCATCTCGAAATCTTCCTTGGTGGCACCGCAGTCCGGGCAGGTCCAGGTGTCCGGCACATCGGCCCAGCGCGTTCCCGGGGCAATGCCTTCGTCGGGCAGGCCCTCAGCCTCGTCGTAGATGAAGCCGCAGACGACGCACATCCATTTGCGCAGGGTGGTGGTTTCGGAACTTGGACTCATCAGAAAGGGCTTGAATGGCTTGGGGAAAGCGCCATTCTCGCAACTCGCTCGCCGATGCGAAAGCGGTTTTTTCGCCAAGGCACCACAGATTCACATTGAGAAGAGATATGTCCCCAGCTCGATTTTCCGGCCGCGGCCTCTACGTGATCACCGACGGCCCTCGCCCTGATCTGCTTGCCGTCACGCGCCAGGCGCTGGAAGGCGGCGCCCAGTTGCTGCAGTACCGCGACAAGACGCGGGATCCTGTGCGCCAGCACGAGGAAGCCCTTGCTCTGAAAGCGCTTTGCGCCGAATTCGGCGTACCGATGATCGTCAACGACGACGTGGCGCTGGCCCATGCCGTGGGCGCCGATGGCGTGCACCTGGGTGAAGACGATGGCGATATTGCCGCGGCCCGCGCCATCTTGGGCACGCAGGCGATCATTGGCGTGTCCTGTTACGACAGCCTTGATCGCGCCCGCGCCATGAAGGCAGCGGGCGTCGATTACGTCGCCTTTGGCGCGTTCTTTCCCTCGCCTACCAAGCCCGAAGCACGGCCTGCTCCGCCTGAGCTATTGCGGCAGAGCGCCGCGCTGGGCCTGCCGCGGGTAGCGATCGGCGGCATCACCCCGGACAATGGCGGCGATCTGATCGACGCCGGCGCAGACTACCTGGCCGTGATTTCGGCGGTATTCGGCGCCGATGACGTGCGCGCGTCCGCGCGCCGGTTCGCCGATCTCTTTTCCCATTCCACGCATAACGGACCGACCCGATGAGCAGCAACCACGAACTTTTCCAGCGCGCGCAGCAACTGATGCCCGGCGGCGTGAACTCGCCGGTACGCGCATTCAAGTCGGTCGGTGGCGAACCGTTCTTCACTGCGCGTGCCGACGGCGCTTACCTGTGGGACGTCGAAGGCAAGCGCTATATCGACTACGTGGGCTCGTGGGGCCCGATGATCGTCGGCCACAATCATCCGCACGTGCGCGAAGCGGTGGAACGCGCGATACGCGATGGGCTTTCGTTCGGCACACCGTGCCCGGCTGAAGTCACGATGGCCGAGACCATCGTCAAGTTGATCCCCTCGGTCGACATGGTACGCATGGTCAATTCGGGTACCGAGGCGACGATGTCGGCGATTCGCCTGGCGCGTGGAGCCACCGGGCGCTCGAAGATCGTCAAGTTCGAAGGCTGCTATCACGGCCATGGCGACAGTTTCCTGGTGAAGGCCGGCTCGGGCGCGCTCACTTTCGGCGTGCCCACATCGCCAGGCGTGCCCAAGGAGAATGCGGACCTCACGCTTACCCTGCCTTATAACGACCTGCAGGCAGCCAGGACCTTGTTTGCCGAACATGGCCACGAAATCGCCGGGCTGATCATCGAACCGGTTGCCGGCAACATGAACTGCATACCGCCGGTAGACGGTTATTTGCAGGGCTTGCGCGAGCTGTGCACGCAGTCGGGTGCGCTGTTGATCTTCGACGAAGTCATGACCGGCTTTCGCGTTGCACTGGGAGGTGCACAAGCGCACTACGGCATCACGCCGGACCTCACCACCTTCGGCAAGATCATCGGTGGCGGCATGCCGGTAGGCGCGTATGGCGGTCGCCGCGATTTGATGGAACAGGTTGCGCCAGCCGGCCCGATCTACCAGGCCGGCACGCTTTCCGGGAACCCCGTGGCGATGGCTGCAGGCCTGGCCATGCTGGAGTTGATCCAGACACCGGGCTTCTACGACACGCTGGCTGCGCGCACGCGCCTGCTCACCGACGGCCTGCAGGCGGTTGCCGACGGCGAAGGCGTGCCGTTCAGCGTCAACCGCGTGGGTGGCATGTTTGGTCTGTTCTTTACCGGTGAAACGGTTACCCGTTATGCGCAGGCGACCAAGGCAGATACGACCGCGTTCAACCGATACTTCCACGGCATGCTGGATCGCGGGATCTATCTCGCGCCATCGGCATTCGAAGCGGGCTTTCTGTCCAGCGCGCACAGCGACGAGGATATTGCCGCGACTTTGCAGGCATCGCGCGAAGTGCTGAAATCGCTCGATAAAGGATAACTTCAGAAGGATTTTGCAATGAACCAGCGCGCAACGCAGTCACCACTGGCACGGTTCAGACCCGCAAAAGGCGCACCGTGGCGCGCGCATTGGTTTCATATCATCTTCGGTCACGACGACCGCGCCGGGCGAGCCTTCGACCTGGCGCTGATCGTACTGATCATCGCCAGCATCGTCGTGTCGATACTCGATACCGTGGCCGATCTGCACATCGGCTGGAGTCGCTTGTTCTATGCGCTGGAATGGCTTTTCACGATCGCCTTCACCATCGAATTCGTCATGCGCATCGCTGTGGTCGACCGGCCATGGCGCTATATCTTCAGCTTCTTTGGCATTGTGGACCTGCTGGCGGTATTGCCGACCTATCTGAGCTTGTTCGTCATCGGCAGCCAGTACCTGGTCGTGATTCGAGCGCTGCGCATCCTGCGTATCTTCCGCATCCTGAAGCTGACGCAGTACATGGGCGAAGCCGATCTGCTGTGGTCGACGCTGTTGCGTGCGCGACGCAAGATCCTGATCTTCATCAGCGCGATCATGACGCTCGTGGTGATCTTCGGCGCGCTGATGTACCTGATCGAGGGGCCGGACAACGGCTTCTCCAGCATCCCGCGTTCAATGTACTGGGCGATCGTGACGATGACGACCGTGGGCTTCGGGGATATCACGCCGCACACCACACTGGGGCAAATGGTGACCTCGGTGATCATGCTGGTGGGCTACAGCATTATCGCCGTGCCTACGGGGATTTTTGCCGCGGAGCTGGCGGCGGAGATGCGCTCGAAACAGGGCGGCGGGCATTGTGCCGCTTGTGACCTGACCGATCATGCCGCGGATGCGCGGTTTTGCCGAGGATGCGGGGCGCGATTGGAGAAGTTTTGATGTTCGCGCTGAAGGACTAGAAGCTACCTCACCCCAACTTTCTCCCCGGCAAAACCCGGGGAGAGGGTTGGGATAAAGGTGGCTCCTCGCCGCAACCGTACCTATCAACCAGCCACGAACGCTCGCAGTGCATCGCCCAAACGCTTTACACCCTCGGCCATGTCCTGCTCGCCGATATTGAGTGGTGGCACGAAGCGCAGCACGTCGGGGCCGGCCTGGAGTACCAGCAAACCATGCGCGGCGGCGTGGTTGAGGATGTCGCCGGCCTTGCCCTGATACGCATCCGTCAGCACGGCACCGATCATCAGGCCGCGGCCACGGACTTCCGAGAAGATATTCAGCTCAGCGTTGAGCGCGGCCAGCTTGTCGCGTAGCACCTGGGCCTGGATATGCACATTGGCCAGGATTTCCGGCGAGGACAGCTTGCGCAGAGCGACACGCGCTACAGCCGCGGCCATCGGATTGCCACCAAACGTGGTGCCGTGGGTGCCGAACTGCATCACCTGGGCAACCTTGGGGCCGGCAAGCATGGCGCCGATCGGGAAGCCGCAACCCAGTGCCTTGGCCAGCGTGACGATATCGGGCGTGACTTCGTCCTGCGTATGCGCGAACAAGGTGCCGGTGCGCCCCATGCCGCACTGGATCTCATCCAGCACCAACAGCGCGTCGTGCTTGTCGCACAGTTCACGTGCACGCCTGAGGAAACCAGAGGTCGCCGGCAGCACGCCGCCTTCGCCCTGCACCGGCTCCAGCATGACGGCGGCCACATCGCCCTGGGCAAAGGCCGCCTCAAGCGCGGCTGCATCGTTGAACTCGAGATAGCGAAAGCCGCCGGGCAAGGGCTCGTAGCCTTCCTGGTACTTCGGCTGCGCCGTGGCGGTCACGGTAGCCAGCGTGCGGCCGTGAAACGAACCGCGGAAAGTGATGATGACTCGCTTCTCAGCAGGACGACCCTGCGCCGTAGCCCACTTGCGCACAAGCTTGATCGCCGCTTCGTTGGCTTCGGCGCCGGAATTGCACAGGAATACACGCTCGGCAAAACCGGAGGCCTCGACCAGCTCTTCAGCCAGGCGCAACGGCGGCTCGGTGTAGAACACGTTGCTCGCGTGCCAAAGCTTCTGTGCCTGGGCGATCAATGCGTCGAGCAAATCGGGGTCCTGGTGACCGAGCGCATTCACCGCAATACCGCCACCCAGGTCGACATAGTCGCGGCCGGCCGTATCCCATACGCGCGCGCCCTTGCCGTGGTCGAGCACCACATCGCGCGGTCGATACACCGGCAGCCAGTAGCGCTTGCCGAGATCGATGAGTGACTGTGCCGAACCGTCTTGCGATTGCATGAAAGTGCTCCAGGCATCGCCAGCGCGACGCCACATCGGTCAAAAGGGATGAATGCGGCCCTGGGGAACCCGCATCGGACATACATCGTACGGCTAGCGCCCCCGCTTTGCACGTCGGCGCTGTAACACATTGGCTAGCTGTATCAAGCCTGTTACAGCCATCGAGAAACGCGACAATCATGCCGCTTTTCAGGGGCCGAACACCCCATTGCCAGCCTGGAGGCTGTAACGCAAGCAATACGACGCTTTTCAACACGTCTATGCCAGCAAGCCGAGAAACGGCACAGTTGAGCCATTTCTCAACTTGGCACGCCGATTGCCATCACTCCCTTGCAACACGGAAAGGGGAGCTACGATGGACAGCCCACATAAGCCCAATACGCATCGCGATATCGCGGCAGCATCGCTGGCGAGCCTCACCGCCACGCTGTCGGCGATCCGGGCGCATGCACAGGGTGGGCATGAGGGCGCACAGACCTCTTCCGACGAGCACCTGGACCAGGACGATTCGAGCGTCGGCGCGGATGGCGAACACCAACCACTGATGCGCCGATGGATGAGTTAAGCCAGCTGGACCTAATCCAGCGGCAACGAGGGCGGTAACCCGGCAACCCCTGTAGCCGGGGCACCAATGGAAGCCCCCGACCCGTCCCCTGCGGGTCGGGGGCCTTCCTCTTTTTTGGGCGAGGTCGGCCGCTGCGTGGCCTGTGACGTCGCGCCTGCGGCGCTGTAAAGGGTAAAGAGGAAAGGCTTAGGACCCGCGAGCCACTCCTTTGCTGTTTTTCAGTCAGGGCATCGGCCGGTGGCACTCATCGCAATTCGTCCAGCGCCAGCCGATGTTTCTTGCACAATCGATAGATCGTCACCCGCGACACCTTCAGGCGACGGGCGCACTCGCTGATATTGAAATGGCTCTCGCGCAGGCACGCGATCACCGCATCGCGCTCGGCGGCCACGCGCGTATTGCCCAGGCTTGAACGCGCCGAACTGGAAGCCGACACGTCAGCCAGATCAAGGTCGGCCACGCTGATGAGTGCATCTTCAGCCACCACCGCTGCGCGTTGCACACGGTTCAACAGTTCGCGCACATTGCCCGGCCAAGCGAAATTGCGCATGGCCTGCCGCGCCGATCGGCTGAAGGTACGCGCATGGCTGCTGTGCTGCTCGCGGAATGCGTCGAGAAATTGCTGCGCCAGCAACTCGACGTCGTCGCCACGCTCGCGCAACGCCGGCATGCGCAGGCGCAGCACGTTCAGGCGGTAATAGAGATCTTCGCGGAAACGCCCTTGCGCCACGGCTTTTTCCAGATCGACGTGGGTGGCTGCCAGCACGCGCACGTCCAGCTTGATCGACTGACTGGAGCCTACACGCTCGACCGTGCCTTCCTGCAGGAAGCGCAGCAGATTGGTTTGAGCGTCCAGCGGCAGATCACCGATTTCATCGAGAAATACCGTGCCGCCTGCCGCCGTTTCGAAATGACCGATGCGACGCGCATTGGCGCCGGTGAACGCACCGCGTTCATGGCCGAAGAGTTCCGAGTGCACCAGGTTGGGCGGCAAGGCACCGCAATTGATCGCGGCGAACGGGCGATCGGCGCGTACCGACAATGCATGCAACGCACGCGCAGCCACTTCCTTGCCGGTACCGGTCTCGCCGGTAATCAGCACGGGCAACTCGACCGGCGCGTACTTGCGTACGCTGGCGATCACCGCACAGGTGGCTTCGCTATTGCCTGTGATGCCCATGGCGTCATGCTGCGACTGTAAGCGCAGCTCGCCGCTGAGGCGACGCAGTGCATCGAGCAGGCGCTCGACGTCCAGCGGATCGGTAAAAAAGTCCATGCTCGCTTGCAGGATACGTTCGAACGGCGATTCCAGCGTCGGCATGTCCGGCGAAACCACCGCCAGCCACGGTAAACGAGGATGTTCGGCCATCAATCGTTCCATGGCCTGCACGGACTGCGCGCTGGTATCGCGCAGGTCGGCCAACGCCACCACGATGTCGCCATTGCGACGCCCTACGCCGCCTTGCCCGTCGGCCTCGGCTACGCGGGTTATCCATCCCGCATTCGCCAGCTGTTGTCGTTCCTGCTCGGCTGGACGGCCGAACCAGACGACGCAACGCTTGGCGTCATCCCCCATTGCAGCCATCGCTCCTCCCAAACCCAAATCGGGTCAAAGTCGCAGCCAGGCTTAAGGCCCCCTTCCCTTCAACAACTGGCCGGTGCAGCGCCGGCTATTAACCGGGTGCTACTGTTACTAAAGCGTGATATGCATCACACAATATACACCGGCGCGGATGACAGCTACTGGTCAAAACGGGGCATAGGCTCGAACGGAAGCCCGAATACGCGGGCGTTCGGTAGAACGAATGGCCTAGCGGTGCGAGGGTCTGGCCGACCCGCACACCACATGTTGGGCTTTACCAGACGCCCGTGCTGGGCATGGAAGCCCAGGGTTCCTGAGGCGGCAGGTGGCCGTCCTGCAACAATTCGACCGAAATCAGGTCCGGCGAGCGCACGAAAGCCATGTGACCGTCACGCGGCGGGCGGTTGATGGTGTAACCCATCGCTTGCAGGTGGGCGCAGGTCTTGTAGATGTCCTCGACCTGGAACGCCAGGTGGCCGAAGTTGCGCGCGCTGCCATAGTCCTCTTGCGAGTCCCAGTTATGCGTCAGCTCGATTTCGGCATCCGGCGTGCCCGGGGCGGCGAGAAAGATCAGCGTGAACTTGCCAGCTTCGTTGTCCATGCGACGGTTTTCCCTCAAGCCGAGGCCTTCGCAGAAAAAACGCAGCGTGGCTTCGACGTCGCGAACGCGGATCATGGTGTGCAGATATTTCATGGGTATTTTCAGGCTTCCAGGAACAGGTCGGGCAAAAGCGTTTTCGTAGCATCGACGGCATAGGCCGAGAAATCAGTAATCCCGTCTTCACGCAATACCTCCTCGTCGATGAGGAAGTTGCCAGCGAAACCCTTCGCTGGCCGGGTCAATATGGCGCGCGCGGCGTCGGCAACGATCTCGGGCTTGCGGCAGCGGTCGATGGCCACGCCAGCAATCATGTTCAAGGCATCGGTGGCTACGATCGTGCGCGGCCACAGCGCATTGACGGCGACACCCTGCGGGCCGAACTCGCCGGCCAGACCCAGCGTGACGAAGCTCATGCCCATCTTGGCCAAGGTGTAACCGGTGTGCGGCGCCCACCACTTCGGATCAAGCGACGGCGGTGGTGCAAGCGTGAGGATGTGCGGATTGTCCGAGCGCAGCAGGTGCGGCAGGCAGGCCTGCGCACAGAGGAAGCTGCCGCGTGCGTTGACCTGCTGCATGAGGTCGAACCGTTTCATCGGTGTATCCAGCACGCCGGCCAACCAGATTGCACTGGCATTGTTGACCAGGATGTCGATGCCGCCAAAGGCTTCGACCGTGGCGGCGACTGCGGCCTGTACTTCGGCCTCTTCACGGATATCGCACTTGATCGGCAAGGCTTTGCCACCCGCCGCGACGATCTGTTCGGCGGCGCTGTAAATGGTGCCTGGCAGTTTCGGATTGGCCACGCTGCTCTTGGCGGCAATGGCGATGTTGGCGCCATCGCGCGCGGCGCGTAGCGCAATGGCCAAGCCGATACCGCGCGATGCGCCGGTGATAAACAGGGTCTTGCCGGCCAGTGAACTCATGCGCGCCTCTGAACTGAAGAGAAGGCAGACAGTTTAGAGCCTGCCAACGCTGTTTGCGTGGCCCTAATCCTTCTGGAATCTCGGCAGGATGTCGCGCAGTTCCGCCAAGCGACGTACCGGGTCGTTGAGTTCGAGCATGTGCTGCTGCTCGTCGGAGTGCAGCGGCAGCAGCTCGGCAAGGCGAAAACCCACCCAGCCAGCATCGTCGTAGGCACTGCGCGGCGCATGGCGCCAATGCGGCGCCATATTGTCGATCAGACGCTCAAGGATGGTCGACAACAATGCAAACTCGACCGGCACCGATACTTTGGGTTCCTCCGGCCACAGTTCGACTTCGCCACGTACCAGACCGTCGTCGCGGATACGCGTACGACGCGCGCGGAAGCGCTCGCCGCCTTCGGTGACGATGCCGAGCAAGCCGTCTTCGCGATTGTGAAAGTCGGCAATACGCGCCAAGGTCCCTACGGCAGCCGGTGTCGCGGGCGTGCCCGCCTCCTCACCCTCAAGAATCATGCACACGCCGAACGGGCTGCCGGTGCGGGCGCACTCACGCACCATGTCCAGATAACGCCGCTCGAAAATACGCAGTTGCAACTGGCCACCCGGATACAGCACGGTACCCAGCGGAAACAACGGCAAGTCCAGGGTGGGCATGGAAGCGGCCATATGCGTAGTTTACGAAATCAGCCCGACAATGCCTGCACGAAGCGCCGGGGCGCGGCCTCGAAGCCGCCATTGGACATGAATACCACGTGGTCGCCAGGGCGCGCTTGCGCGTGCAGTGCCGCTATCAAGGCATCGACCGTCGGCGCGGTAGTACCGCGGCCATGCAAGGCATCGGTGACACGCTGTGCATCCCAGGGAAGTTCGGGCCGATGCAGGAAAACCACGGCGTCCGCGTCGGCCAGCGATGGCGCAAGACCATCGGCGTGCGCACCCAGGCGCATGGAGTTGGAGCGCGGCTCCAGCGCCACCAGGATCCGCGCCTTGCCGACGTTCGCGCGCAAGCCGGCAAGCGTGGTGGCGATCGCGGTGGGGTGGTGTGCAAAGTCGTCGTACACACGTACGCCGTTGACGTCGCCCACCAGCTCCATGCGGCGTTTCACACTCTGGAACGTGGCAAAGGCAGGCAGCAGCGCTTGCGGATCGGCGCCAGCTGCGCTGGCCGCCGCCAGTGCGGCCAGCGCGTTCATGACGCTGTGCTGGCCAAGCAATGACCAACGCACCTCGCCGACCGACGTCTCGCCGCGATACACGCTAAAGGCCGAACCGTCCGCCTCGATCAGCTCGGCACGCCAATCGCCGGCGCCGATGCCGAAGGTTTCCACCGGCGTCCAGCAACCCATCGCCAGGACTTCGGCAAGGTAGTGGTCGTGTGCGTTGACGATCAGCCGGCCATTGCCCGGTACCGTGCGCACCAGATGGTGAAACTGGCGCTGGATCGCCGCTACATCAGGGAAGATGTCGGCGTGGTCGTATTCGAGATTGTTGAGAATGGCGACGCGTGGGCGGTAGTGCACGAATTTCGAGCGCTTGTCGAAAAACGCCGAGTCGTACTCATCCGCCTCGATCACGAAAGGCTTGCCCTGGCCCAATCGCGCCGACACCTCGAAATTGCCCGGCACGCCGCCGATCAGGAAGCCCGGCGCCAGCCCCGCGTTTTCGAGCAGGTGCGCCAGCAGGCTGGTGGTGGTGGTCTTGCCGTGCGTGCCGGCAACGGCCAGCACCTCGCGGCCGGTCAGTACGGTCTCCCCCAGCCACTGAGGGCCCGAGATGTAGCGCAACTGCTCGTCGAGCATGTATTCGACAGCCGGGTTGCCGCGAGTCATCGCATTGCCGACCACGACCAGGTCGGGGGCTGGTTGCAGATGCGCAGCGCTGTAGCCCTGCATCAGCTCGATGTCCAGCGATTGGAGCTGGGTGCTCATCGGCGGATAGACATTGGCATCGGAACCTTCCACCTGCTGGCCCAGCTCGCGTGCGAGCGCGGCGACGCCGCCCATGAAGGTGCCGCAGATGCCCAGGATGTGCAGACGCATGTTCGACTCGTATCAGCGTGGAGGGACAACTTGGAAAACCAGGGACGTCTGGACGTCCAAAACGATCGGGCCGCCTTGCGGCGGCCCGTGCAACGCTCAACCGCTGGCTGCGACCGAGTCGTTGGAAAGTGCACTCCTGACGCGTCCGGTGACTTCGTCCAGATCGCCGACACCGTTGATCACCTGCAGCTTGCCGCGGCGAGCGAAGAAGTCGGCCACCGGAGCGGTTTCCTGTGCATAGATCTGGAGACGGTCGCGTACCACGTCCGGATTGTCGTCCTTGCGGTGCTCGGCTTCGAAACGAATCTTGACGCGATCAATAATCGCCTCGCTCGGCACGTCGAGCTTGACGACGGCATCCAGCGGCTGGCCGATCTTGGCCAGCAGATGATCCAGCGCGTCGGCCTGGGCCAGGTTGCGCGGATAGCCGTCCAGGATGAAGCCGTTCTTGACGTCGTCCTGCGACAGACGCTCTTCGAGCATGGCAAGCAGGATGTCGTCGGAAACGAGTTTGCCGGCGTCCATCACCGCCTTGGCTTTAAGCCCCGTGGGCGTACCGGCAGCCACGGCCGCGCGCAACATGTCGCCGGTCGAAATGTGCGGTACGCCGAGTTCAACCTTCAGCCGGGCGGCCTGGGTACCTTTGCCCGAGCCGGGCGGGCCGAGTAGGACGAGTCGCATAGTGCTCCACGAGATCCATTGACGCGCGCATCGCGCACGCGGGTGGAATAGAAAGAAAACCAGCGGTCACGTTAACTTCTGCAACCGGTAACGTCAAACGGATAGTGCCCGCGTTTTTTGCCAAGTAATTGTTGTAAAAGACTTAGCGGACCAGACGAAATCCCCACCTATCACGCCCGCAGGAGCCAAGCCCGATGAAATCATCCTCCCGATCCCTTGCAGGACGCCTTCTTTACGCCCAGTCGGGCGGGGTCACCTCGGTGATCAATGCCAGTGCGGCCGGCGTGATCGAAACGGCCCGCGCCCATGGAGTAAAGGTTTACGCGGCGCACAACGGCATCCTGGGCGCCCTGCGCGAAGAGCTGATCGACACCTCCAAGGAGTCCAGATCGGCGATCACCGCGCTGCGCCACACCCCCGGCGGCGCCTTCGGCTCCTGCCGCTACAAGCTCAAGTCGCTGGACACCCACCGGGCCGAATACGAGCGCCTGATCGACGTGTTGCGCGCCCACGACATCCGCTGGTTTCTCTACAACGGCGGCAACGATTCGGCCGATACCGCGCTGAAAATCTCCCAGCTCGGCAAGGCAATGGGTTACGACATCCGTTGTATCGGCGTGCCCAAGACGGTGGACAACGACCTGGCGGTGACCGATTGCTGCCCAGGTTTCGGCTCGGTGGCCAAGTACACCGCCGTCTCTACGCTGGAGGCCAGCCTGGATGTCGCTTCCATGGCCGACACCTCGACCAAGGTGTTCATTCTGGAGGTGATGGGCCGCCACGCCGGCTGGATTGCCGCGGCCGCCGGCCTGGCCGGCGAAGGCGCCGATGCAGCGCCGCACCTGATCCTGTTCCCGGAAAACGTATTTGACGAAGACGCCTTTCTCGCCAAGGTAAAGGCCACGGTGGAGCGAGTCGGCTGGTGCACCGTGGTTGCGTCCGAGGGCATCCGCAATGCCGCCGGGCAGTTCCTGGCCGAGGCCGGCACACGTGATGCCTTCGGGCATGCGCAGCTCGGCGGCGTCGCGCCGGTACTCGCCGCCCTGGTGAAAGAGAAGCTTGGCTACAAATATCACTGGGCGCTGCCCGACTACCTGCAGCGCTCGGCGCGTCACCTGGCGTCCAAGACGGATGCGGACCAGGCCTATGCGGTGGGCAAAGCCGCCTTGGAATACGCGTTGGCCGGCCACAACGCCGTCATGCCGGTGATCGTGCGCACCAGCGACGCCCCCTACCGCTGGAAGATCGAGCCGGCGCCGTTGAGCAAGGTGGCCAATCACGAAAAGAAGATGCCGAAAGGCTTCATCACCCGCGATGGCTTCGGCATCACGGCGGCGGCGAGGCGTTATCTCTCGCCGCTCATTCAAGGCGAATTGCCACCGCCCTACGGCAAGGACGGTTTGCCGCGCTACGCGACATTGCGCAACCAGCTGATCGAGAAAAAGTTACCCGCGTTCAAGATCTGACGGGCGGCCCGTTCTTGCGACCTCGCTCCTGCCGGAGCGAGGTTTCTCAGCGATTAGATGACCGGAAGCCAAATCGCTCTTTCCAGAAGGGCCATCGTTGCGCGCTGCGTTCAGGCGCACGTTTCTACGATGGCGCTGCCTGTCGCCAACCTTTCGTGGCGACTCCCAGGAGGAAGCTCATGAAGACCGTCCAGCGCTTGCTTATCGCCGTCACCTTGCTGTTTGCCGTGGGTGCCGCTGTGGCGGCGCCTCAGGATCACGATCGCGGTGGCCATGATCGCGGCGGCCATGGCAACGACCATCATGGCGGATACCATGGCGATCATCGCGGCTACGACCATGGCTATCGCGGCAACCACGGCTACTATCGCCCGGCACCCCGCTACTACGGCCGTCCTGGCCCGTATTACGGCCATGGCCACTGGGCGCGCGGCTATCGCTATGGCGGCCCGCGCTACTACGTCAACAACTGGGATTACTACCACCTGCGTCGCCCGCCCTACGGTTATCGCTGGGTGCGTGCCGACAACGACTTTCTCCTGGTTGCCGTAGCGACGGGAGTCATTCTCGATATTGCTACGCATTAAGTACCGATAGCTTTTGTGCAAGAAGAAAACGGCGCCCTAGGGCGCCGTTTTTCTTTCGATGCCGCTCCATGGGTCCAGGTGGACGGACGAGATGTAACTGCTTTTTCTTATTGCCTGGCTTCCGATACCGATATATGTGCGCAATTAATGCGATGCGTTGCGGCGCACAACACTTTGCAAGGTAACGTCTGCCTATACTCCGTGTAACCGTCCCGGCCGGGGCGGTTCACAACACGAGTGGGAGGCTCCGATGCTGCAGCAGTATGGCTTGTGGATCGTGCTGGCGTGTGCGGTAGTAGCGATCTTGTATGGCGCACTCTCTGTGCGCTGGATCCTGGCCCAATCGCCAGGTAATGAGCGCATGCAGGAGATCGCCGCGGCGATCCAGGAAGGGGCCCGCGCTTACCTCAATCGCCAGTACGCCACGATCGGCGGCGTCGGTGTGGTGTTGTTCCTGATTATCGGCTTTGCATTGGACTGGGGCACGGCGATCGGTTTTGCGATCGGCGCGATCCTTTCCGGTGCGACCGGTTATATCGGCATGAACATTTCGGTGCGAGCCAATGTCCGCACCGCCGAAGCAGCTCGTTCGGGTCTAGCGGCCGCATTGAAGGTCGCCTTTCGCGGCGGCGCGATCACCGGCATGCTGGTAGTGGGCCTGGGGCTGCTTGGCGTCGCTGGCTATTACGCCATCCTGCGCCACATGGGCTATGAAGGCATGCATGCCTTGCATGCACTGATCGGCCTGGCCTTTGGTGCCTCCCTGATCTCGATCTTCGCGCGCCTGGGCGGTGGCATCTTCACCAAGGGTGCGGATGTCGGCGCGGACCTGGTCGGCAAAGTGGAAGCGGGCATCCCCGAAGACGATCCGCGCAACCCGGCGGTCATCGCCGATAACGTCGGCGACAACGTCGGCGACTGCGCAGGCATGGCGGCCGACCTGTTCGAAACCTACGCGGTTACGCTGATTGCCACCATGCTGCTGGGTGGCGTGTTGAGCGAACAGACCGGCGAATGGGGCGTGATGTATCCGTTGCTGCTGGGCGGCGCATCGATCATCGCCTCGGTGATCGGCACCTTCTTCGTCAAGATACGCGGCGCCAAGATCATGAACGCGCTCTACGCGGGCGTGGCGGTTTCCGCAATCCTCGCCGCCATTGCGTTCTGGCCGATCACCAGCCAGTTGATGGGAGCTTCGTCCTACGGCGTAGGCCATCTCTACGGCTGCACGCTGATCGGGCTGGCCCTGACCGGTGCGATGGTGGTGATTACCGAGTACTACACCGCCACCGAGTATGGGCCGGTGCGACATGTCGCCAAATCGTCCACCACGGGCCATGGCACCAACATCATCGCCGGCCTGGGCGTATCGATGAAATCGACCGCACTGCCGGTGCTGGCCGTCTGCGCGGCGATCTGGGGATCGTTCACGCTGTGCGGGCTTTATGGCATTGCCATCGCGGCTACCGCCATGCTCAGCATGACCGGCATGATCGTCGCACTGGATGCCTACGGCCCGATCACCGACAACGCCGGTGGCATTGCCGAAATGGCCGAGCTGCCGCCTGAAGTACGCGGCGTCACCGATCCGCTGGACGCGGTGGGCAATACCACCAAGGCGGTGACCAAGGGTTATGCGATCGGTTCGGCGGGCCTTGCGGCGCTGGTGTTGTTTGCCGACTACACAAACAACCTTACCAAGCACCTCAACGTCACCGATTTCCGCTTCGACCTGTCCAATCACTACGTGATCATCGGCTTGCTGATCGGCGGCCTGATCCCGTACCTGTTCGGTGCGATGGCGATGGAAGCGGTAGGCCGCGCGGCGGGATCCGTGGTGGAGGAAGTGCGCCGCCAGTTCCGCGAAATCAGCGGCATCATGGAAGGCACGACCAAACCCGATTACTCGCGCGCGGTGGACATGCTCACCCGCTCGGCGATCAAGGAAATGCTGGTGCCTTCACTGCTGCCCGTGCTCGTGCCGGTAGTAGTGGTGTTCGGCTTCAAATGGCTGGGCGGTGCCGAGGCGGGTGCGCAGGCGCTCGGTGGCGTACTGATCGGCACCATCGTTACCGGCCTGTTCGTGGCCATTTCGATGACCACTGGCGGTGGCGCCTGGGATAACGCCAAGAAATATATCGAGGACGGCAACTACGGCGGCAAGGGTTCGGAGGCGCACAAGGCCGCGGTGACCGGCGATACCGTGGGCGACCCCTACAAGGACACTGCCGGCCCGGCGATCAACCCGCTGATCAAGATCATCAATATCGTGGCGCTGCTGCTGATTCCGCTGCTCTGAGCCACTGCGATGGAGTGAAACACAAAGCCCCGGTCCGCCGGGGCTTTTTCTTTTTTGCGCTTGGGACATAATGCGGCCGCGCCCAAGGAACTTCCGGCGCGAACGACCCGCAGAGTTCCTGCGCGGCGGCAAGGATGCCGGCAATGCACGTCATGCCTGATCTTCAGGTTTCTTATGCATTGTTGAGGCGTTTGCCATGCTCAAGACGATTCGTGAATGGTTGCAGCAGCAGGTAGCCATGTCCGATCGCGCGGAAGTATCCGCGGCGATCGACAGCGAAGGCGAATTGCGCGGCAGCTATCTATTCATGTGCACGATGGCCTCGGGCATCGCCACGATCGGCCTGCTGTGCAATTCAGTGTCGGTGATTATCGGCGCCATGCTGGTGTCGCCGTTGATGGGCCCGATCGTGCGACTGGGTCTGGGAATGGCCACGCTCGATCTCGACCGCGTGTTCCGCTCACTGGGAACCTTGCTGGCCGGCATGGCCCTGGCTCTGGCCGTGTCGATCCTGATCGTGTGGCTGTCGCCGCTACGCACGCCCACACCGGAAATCCTTGCACGCACCACGCCCACCCTGTTCGACATGATCGCCGCCACGTTGTCTGGCCTGGCCGGTGGTTACGCAATGATCCGCAACCGCGGCGGCGCCATTGTCGGCGTGGCGATCGCGACCGCATTGATGCCGCCGATGGCGGTGGTGGGTTTCGGCATAGCCGTGGGCCAATGGGGCATTGCCAAGGGAGCGCTGTTGTTGTTCACCACCAATCTGGCGACGATCGCCCTGAGCGCCACCTTGATGAGCACGTGGTACGGCTTCAGCGGCCGCGCCACCCGTCACGCGGTGGCGTGGCAGATCGTGGTGGGTTTTGCGGTACTTCTGCCGCTGGGTTGGCCCTTGGCCCACGCCTTGAGCGACATCGCGCAACAAACGCGTCTGCTTGGCACCGTCCGCAACACATTGACCAGCACCCTGTCGAATCAATCCGTCCGCGTGCTGGACCTGCAGATCGACGACAGCCGCAAGGTACTCGACGTCACCTTCGCCGCACAGCACTACGGCATGGACGAAGATGCAGCGCTTCATCAGGCGCTCAAGTCGGCCCTGCCCAGCAGCCTTGGCTTGCGCCTGAATCCCGTGATCACCTCCGACCCGACCCAGACCGAGGTGGGACGCTCTGCCTTGAGCGCAAGTATTCCCGGCGCGTCGACGCCCGGCACCGTTACACCGGATGACGAGACCAGCGCGATCATCAAGCACTTTCCGTTGCCGTTGTTGAGTTCGGGCAGCAATGCGCAGTCGAAGACACTCACGCTCATCCTTGCACCGACCTCGGTAGCGTCTGTTGCAACGCTACGGCAGATGGAAGAACAGCTTGGGATGCAACTGCCCGGCTGGACGATACAGATCGTGCCGCCGCCACGCCCCTTGCCGCCGATATTGTTCGAACGAGGCTCGGCACAGATCGGGCCGGAGCAACAGCGCGCCCTGGAAAATGCCGTCTGGGCACTGCAGCGCTGGGGCGTACGCGACGTTGCCGTGGAAGGCCGAGCGAGCGCCGACGAGCGCGGCCCGGTGGACCTGGCCGAACAACGTGCAGCGAATGTTCGCCAATCGCTCGAGACGGCGGGTCTGCATGTCGCCACTGGCGCCAGCTATCCCTTGCGCGACCAGCAGCAGCGGGAGACGGGGGAAGGGGTCGATCCGTTCCTGGGTGTTTTTATCTACGTAGTGGATGCAGGCCCGCAATGACGGGGCTTCCAAGAAAGATACGCACGGCATACCGGCAACGCTGCGGTATGCATGCGAGGCCATAGCATCAAAACGACACCTGACCATGGCATGCTCGCAGTCTGGCCGTTGGAAGGCCACTCTTCGCAAGCCGGTCAGGGAGGCCGTCATGCCGCACAATCCGTTGTTTCTGCAGCTCATCATCATTATCGGCGTTGCCCGCCTGTGCGGCTTGCTGCTGCGCTATGTCGACCAACCCCCGATCATTGGCGAAATGGCGGCCGGCTTTCTGCTCGGGCCGATCGTTTTCGGTGCATGGTTTCCCGATATCCATGCGTATTTGTTCGCCCCTGCCGCCTTGCCGGGGCTGACGTCACTGTCGACCCTGGGCCTGGTGCTTTTCATGTTCATTGTCGGCGCGGAACTGCGCGCGCCAAACGGACTGGGCCAGCAGATTCGCTCGGCCGGCATGGTAGGCGCATTGAGCCTGCTCCTGCCGATGGTACTGGGCATCGGCATTTCGCCACTGCTGTATCCGCTGGCGCCGCAAGGCGTCGCGTTCTGGCCGTTCGCGTTGTTCATGGCCGTTGCCATGTCGATCACGGCTTTTCCGGTGCTGGCACGCATCCTCAAGGACCGCGGCCTGACGCAGACACCCCTGGGGCAGCTCGCACTGAGCAGCGCTGCGATGGCCGATGTCTTCGCATGGATCATGCTGGCCCTGGTGATCGCCATGCTTGGCGCACACACGGGATACACGGGTTTTCTCAAGACCGTGCTTGGCCTGATCGTGGTGAGCGCCGTCGTTTTCCTGGTATTGCGTCCGTTCTACGCATGGCTGCTGCGCACCAGGGCGCCGGAGGGCCAGGTTTCCGTAACGGTGCTGGCGGCGATCCTGATCGGTGTTTTCAGCTGCGCGGCGGTAACCCAATGGCTCGGCCTGCATGAAGTCTTCGGTGCATTCCTGTTCGGCGCCTGCCTGCCGCGCGACGATCGGCTGCTCAAGGCGATGGTGCAGCGACTGGAGTACGTGTCCGTGGCGGCACTGATGCCGATCTTCTTCGCGCTCGCCGGCTTGAACACCACCCGCGATGCTTTTGTCGGTGCCGGCCTGGGTGCTTTGGCGATCATCCTGTTCGCCGGCATTTTGGGGAAGATGCTGGGTGGCGCGGCGGGCGCGCGCCTGGCCGGATTCGGTTGGCGCGACAGTTTCGCCGCCGGTTCGCTGATGAATGCCCGTGGCCTGATGGAATTGATCGTGATGAAAGTCGGCCTGGATGCCGGCGTGATCTCACCGGAAATCTTTACGATGCTGCTGATCATGGCCCTGGTGACAACGTTCATGACCAGCCCGCTGATCCGCCTGTTCGCCGGCCCGGCATCGCTGCCCCAACCGGCCGCACGCCCCACCATCGAAAGACCACGCCACTAGTTAAGAGGCAACTCCAGGGAGGTGGGCCTTGAACGCCTCGGGAGTGCCTTTATACATATGACGCCCCGCCCGAAGCCTGATCAAATCGAGGCTTGGCGGGCCGGCCGGCGCGCTTTCGACGTTTGCACCATGGAGGACAGCCGTGAATAAGCGCGCTATCGCGTTTTTCGTCACTACGATCGTTGCAGGCATGAGCCAGGCAAGCACACCACCCCAAGCCGCCGCACAACACACCCCACCCATATTGGCCACCGCCGTGTCATCGGATCCGAACCTCTGGCTGGAAGATATCGACGGTGCCAGGCAGCTGGACTGGGTCCATCAGCAGAACGCCAAGACCGTCGACAAGTATGCGCAGACGCCCGAGTTCAAGCAGCTCGATGCACGCCTGCTGGAAGTGCTCGATTCGAACGAGCGCATTCCGATGGTCAGCAAGATCGGCGATGCCTTCTACAACTTGTGGCGCGACAAGGAGCACCCGAAAGGCCTGTTCCGTCGCACCTCACTGGCCGAATACCGCAAGGCGCAGCCCACCTGGGAAACAGTGATCGACCTGGACGCCCTGTCCAAGGCCGAGAACGAAAACTGGGTATGGCACGGTGCGCAATGCCTGAAGCCTGAGTATCGGCGTTGCCTGGTGTCGCTGTCGCGCGGCGGAGCCGATGCCGACGTGATACGCGAGTTCGATCTCAAGACCAAGCAGTTCGTCAAGGACGGCTTCACCTTGCCCGAGGCCAAGAGCAACGTGGCCTGGATCGACGACGACCACATCTACGTCGGTACCGACTTCGGTCCCGATTCGATGACCACCTCCAGCTATCCGCGCATCGTCAAGGAATGGAAGCGCGGCACGCCCCTGTCCAGCGCTACCACGGTGTACGAAGGCAAACACGACGATATGGCGGTATCGGCCTATCGCGACAATACGCCGGGCTTTCAGCGCGACTTCGTCGCGCGCCAGCTTGCCTTCTACGATAGCGAAACCTATGTGCGCGGCAAGGATGGCAAGCTCACCAAGATCGACGTACCCAACGATGCCAATACGTCGACCGAGCGCGAATGGCTGCTGATCGAGCTGCGCAGCGACTGGAATGTCGGCGGCAAGACCTATAAGACCGGATCGTTGCTGGCTGCCAAGTTCGACGACTACATGGCCGGCAAGCGCGAGATCACCGTGCTGTTCGAACCCACCGACAGCACCGCGCTCGATGGTTACTCGTGGACGCGCCATCACCTGATCGTCAACGTGATGGACAACGTGGTGAACCAGATCGAGGTGCTCACACCACAGGAAGGCGCGTGGAAGCGCGAAAGCCTGGGCGGTGCGCCGAAGCTCTCGACGATCGCCGCTGGCGGCATCGACGACGACAACAGCGACGATTATTTCCTGACCGTCAGTGGTTTCCTGCAACCCACCACGCTGTATTACGGCGTTGTCGGCCAGGGCGAACCGGCCGTGCTCAAGAACAGCCCGAGCTTTTTCGATGCCTCGAAGTTCGCGGTCAGCCAGCACTTCGCCACGTCCAAGGACGGCACCCGCGTGCCGTATTTCGAGATCGCACCGAAAAACCTGGCGGCCAATGGCAAGAATCCGACTCTTCTGTACGGTTACGGCGGTTTCGAAATCTCGCTGCAACCGAGCTATAGCGGCGGTGTTGGCCGCGCATGGCTGGAAAAGGGCGGTGTCTATGTCATTGCCAATATCCGTGGTGGCGGCGAATACGGCCCGCGCTGGCACAAGGCGGCCTTGAAGGCCAATCGCCTGCGTGCGTACGAAGACTTCGCCGCTGTCGCGCAGGACCTGATCGATCGCAAGATCACCTCGCCGCAGCACCTGGGCACGATGGGCGGCAGCAATGGCGGCCTGTTGATGGGCAACATGCTGACGCTGTATCCGCAGCTGTTCGGCGCAGTGGTGAGCCAGGTCGCCCTGCTCGACATGCAGCGTTATACCCACCTGTCGGCCGGCGCTTCGTGGATGGCCGAGTACGGCGATCCGGACAAGCCGAACGAATGGGCCTGGATCAAGACGTTCTCGCCTTACTACAACGCCAAGCCGGGCCAGAAATATCCGCCGGTGCTGTTTACCACCTCCACCCGTGACGACCGCGTCGGGCCCGTGCACGCGCGCAAGATGTACGCCAAGCTCGAATCGATGGGCTACGACGCAAGCTTCTACGAGAACGTCGAAGGCGGCCACGGCGCTGCGGCAGACAACAAGCAGTCGGCCTTTATGAATGCTTTGGGCTACATCTACCTCTGGGAGCACGTAAAGTAGGCGTCCCTTACGGTACGTTTGGCCGCGCACCTCCCCTGGTGCGCGGCCATCCCACACGAGCGAATGAAAAGCTTCCACAAAGTCCGCCCCGAACTGCGCGAATGGATTCTCGCCACCGCCCGCGCCGGCCATGGCGTGCCCGAAGTGCTGCGCCTGCTCAAGGAAGCCGGCTACGACGCCGCACAGAGCCGCCGTGCCGTATCTGAGGTACTGGATATCCCGTTGACCTCGCTCAATGCGGTTGCGCCGCGCCCGAGCGGGCGACGCCCCAGGCATCCCGAAGCGCCACAGGTGCTGGTCGACGAACGGCCCATTCGCATCACCATCAGCGTCGAGGCGCCGGCCTTGCGCGTACTCGATGGCCTGCTTTCGACGGAAGAATGCGAGGCGCTTATCGAATCGGCGCGGCCGCGCCTGAATCGGGCCATGACCGTGGACCAGCAGGGCAAGCAGCAGGTCGATGCGGCACGCACCAGCCAGGGCATGTTCTTTTCCCTGGGCGAAACGCCACTGATCGCCGCACTCGAAGCGCGCCTGGCCACCCTGCTGGATATGCCGGTCGAGTTTGGAGAAGGGCTGCAGGTGCTGCACTACCTGCCCGGCCAGGAATACGAGGCGCACCACGATTGGTTCGACCCCTCGCAACCGGGCTATTCCACCATCACAGCCAAGGGCGGCCAACGCGTCGCCAGCGTGGTGATGTACCTGAATACCCCCGAGGAAGGCGGCGGCACGGGCTTTCCCGCCGTGGGCCTGACCGTGACCGCGCAGCGCGGCTCGGCCGTCTACTTCGCTTATGAGACCGGCGAACAGGCCTCGTTGCATGCTGGCCTGCCGGTGACCCGCGGGGAGAAGTGGATCGCGACGAAATGGCTGCGGGAACGGCCTTTCAGGCCCTAGGAGTGGTGAAGCCTCAGGAGTGAGTGGAGAGGAGTGAGGAGTGAGAGAGAGACGAGCAAAAGCCTGGAAGGCTGAGCTGACTCGTTTCTTACTCCCTTTCGCGCTTAACCCGCTCCCATGCTGCGGCGCAGCGCCCTTTGCCGTATCCTTGCGAGTTCCCCATTTTTCGCATCCGAAGGATAACGCCCCATGGGTCTGCACCTCGTCTCCGCCGGCCGTGACGTGCCGAACGAAATCAACGTGATCATCGAAATCCCCAAGGATGCCGAGCCGGTCAAGTACGAAGTGGAGAAAGAAAGCGGCGCGATCTTCGTCGACCGCATCCTGTCCACCCCCATGCGCTATCCGTGCAACTACGGCTACGTGCCGGGCACGCTCGGCGGCGACGGCGATCCGCTGGACGCACTGGTGATCCTGCCGCTGCCGCTGGTGCCGGGCTCGGTGATCCGCTGCCATCCGGTCGGCATGCTCAAGATGACCGACGAAGCCGGTGCGGACGAGAAGCTGGTGGTGGTGCCGGTCGAGAAGATCTTTGCCGGTTACGCGCACATCAAGGATATCAAGGCCGTTTCCGGTCATTGGCTGGAGCGCATCGGCCACTTCTTCGAGCACTACAAGGATCTGGAGAAGGGCAAGTGGGTCAAGCTCGATGGCTGGGTGGGCGCCGATGAAGCCAAGGCCGAGATCGAGGCCGGCATCAAGCGCTATCAGGCGGACAAGAAGTAAACCGCCCCGGCGGAACAAAAAACGGCGCCGCGAGGCGCCGTTTTCGTATCCGGCAGAGCATCGAACTACTCGCCGCTGCTGACCTGTCCGTCAGCCTGACTGACCGCCACCGATGCGGTTCCGGGCGCCTCGTTCCAGCACCACATCAGCAGGCACAGCCCCAGCACCAGGGCCGAAATCACCGTCAGGACGGCCCGCAACCAGCGATGACTGGGGCGTATCGGCTGGGTCGATTCGAGCATGGGGATAACTCCATGGACGCGGTATGCCTTCGATAACGCCTCGATACCCGATTTGGAGGACACGCCCGACCCATCTAGTGATGCGTCGAGGGGGAGGCCCGGCGGTCCTTGGCTGGCTTGGCCGGCTCACCCTTGCGACCGAGCTGATCCAGCAACGTGGAAAGATCTTCGGCGTGCTCTTCCTCGTTCGCCAGGATGTCTTCCATCATGCGGCGCGTGGTCGGATCGTCGTTACCCAGGTACTGGATAATCTCGCGGTAGCTGTCGATGGCGATACGCTCGGCCACGAGGTCCTCCTTCAGCATATCGGCCACGTCGTCGCCCTCTGCGTAATCGGAGTGGCTGCGGCTGAGCAGGCCCTCGGGGTTGAGGTTGGGCGTGCCATCGAGCTGGGTGATGCGCTGGGCAATGCGGTCGGCATGACCCTGCTCCTCGTTGGCGTGTTCCAGGAACTCCGCGGCCACGCTCTTGGCATGAATGCCCTTGGCCATGTAGTAGTGATATTTGTAGCGCAATACGCAGACGATCTCGGTCGCCAGCGCCTCATTCAGTATCTTGATCACCGTCTCGCGGTCGGCGCTATAGCCGTCGGTGATCGCTCCCTTGTCGATGTGCGCGCGAGCACGCTTGCGAATGGTCTCGATATCGGTAAGAAACGGTTTCTTGGCGGCCATACCTGCCTCCTCATGACGAGTGGGTGGGATCGGTGATCGGATCACCGCACAACGAGCCCATCCTGAATTCACGCCCGCGAAGCACAAGTGAAAATGCCGCGCGTCTTGCGACGCGCGGCATTGTTCGGTTCATCCATCAACCCATTACGCCTTGCGATAGACCTCGGCGCCTTGCGAGCGGAACTCGGCCGCTTTCTCGGCCATGCCTTCGTCCAGCGCCACGATCTCGTCGACACCATGTTCGGCGGCGTAGTCGCGCACGTCCTGGGTGATTTTCATCGAGCAGAACTTCGGCCCACACATCGAGCAGAAATGTGCCGATTTGTGCGCATCCTTGGGCAGCGTCTCGTCGTGGAACTCCTTGGCCTTTTCCGGATCGAGGCCGAGGTTGAACTGATCGTCCCAGCGGAACTCGAAACGCGCCTTGCTGAGCGCGTTGTCGCGCACCTGCGCACCCGGATGGCCCTTGGCCAGATCGGCCGCGTGCGCGGCGATCTTGTACGCGATGATGCCGTCGCGCACGTCCTGCTTGTTGGGCAGGCCCAGATGCTCCTTCGGTGTCACGTAGCACAGCATCGCCGTACCGAACCAACCGATCATCGCGGCGCCGATGGCCGAGGTGATGTGGTCATAGCCGGGCGCGATATCGGTGGTCAACGGCCCCAAGGTGTAGAACGGCGCCTCGTGGCACTTCTCGAGCTGGCGCTCCATGTTCTCCTTGATCAACTGCATCGGCACATGGCCGGGGCCTTCGATCATCACCTGCACATCGTGCTTCCAGGCGATCTGCGTGAGCTCGCCGAGCGTGTCCAGTTCGCCGAACTGCGCAGCGTCGTTGGCATCGGCCACGCAACCCGGGCGCAAGCCATCGCCGAGACTGAAGGAGACGTCGTACGCCTTCATGATCTCGCAGATGTCTTCGAAATGGGTGTAGAGGAAGTTTTCCTTGTGATGCGCCAAGCACCACTTCGCCATGATCGAACCACCGCGCGACACGATGCCGGTGACACGCTTGGCGGTCAGCGGCACGAAACGCAGGAGCACACCGGCGTGAATGGTGAAATAGTCCACGCCCTGCTCGGCCTGCTCGATCAGCGTGTCGCGGAACAGTTCCCAGGTCAGGTCTTCGGCCACGCCACCGACCTTTTCCAGCGCCTGGTAGATCGGCACCGTACCGATCGGCACCGGCGAATTGCGGATGATCCACTCACGCGTTTCGTGAATGTTCTTGCCGGTGGAAAGATCCATCACCGTATCGCCGCCCCAGCGGATCGACCACACCAGCTTTTCCACTTCTTCGGCAATGCTCGAAGACACGGCGCTGTTGCCGATGTTGGCGTTGATCTTGGTAAGAAAATTGCGGCCGATGATCATCGGCTCGCTTTCCGGATGATTGATATTGGCCGGAATGATCGCGCGGCCGCGTGCGACTTCGTCGCGCACGAATTCGGGCGTAATCAGCTTGGGCAGCGATGCACCGAAGGCCTGGCCAGGATGCTGGTTGCGCAAGGCGCTTTGCGCCAGCGCCTCGATGCGCTGGTTCTCGCGGATGGCAATGTATTCCATCTCCGGCGTGATGATGCCCTGGCGTGCGTAGTGCATCTGTGTGACGTTGGCACCGGCCTTCGCACGCATCGGCGCACGCGTACCGGTGAAACGCAGCGGCGCCAGCTTGGGATCGGTCGCGCGCTGGCGCCCGAAACTGGAAGTCAGGTCGTTGAGCTGCTCGACATCTCCACGCTCGGCGATCCAGGCTGCGCGCAGCTCCGGCAGGCCGGCGGCCAGGTCGACCTGATAGCTCGGGTCGGTATACGGGCCGGAGGTGTCGTACACGGTGATCGGCGGATTAGCCTCGCCACCGAACAGCGTCGGCGTCTGCGCCTGCTCGATTTCACGCATCGGTACGCGGATGTCGGCACGCGAACCTTGCACATGGATCTTGCGCGAACCGGGAATCGGTCGCGTCACGGCTTCGGAGAGTTCCTGCGCGGCGCGCACGAGTTCGGAGGACAGGGCATTCATCGGCGATACGTCCTTACAAAAGTTAAGCACCCGGGCGAATGAGGGTTCGCGAGGGATTGCGGACGAAAGCGATGGCGCCGGGAGCACGAGCCGGCCCGTGCTACGAAGCTTCCCTACACCGGTGCTAACCGGATCAGGTTCGAAGGGACTCTCTCAGCCGGCCATGTTGCCGGCACCCCCGCTTCCAAGGGGGTTATTTGAACAGAAAGTGGGGTTAGTCGCGAGTGAATGGGGGTTGGGCCGGGGCCCACGATGGGAGCCGGTGTCGTCTGGGCTGGGTTCTTGGCTGTATGGCTGGGCGAGCGGGCCGCTTACACAGCAGGGCTTGCTCGCCCCAAGACGTTGTCGTCCCTATCGCCCCCTCCTACATCGTCATCCCGGCGAACGCCGGAGGCGCTTTTCAACAGCGAAGCTGGTCATCCAGACCTCAGTCTCTCGCTCGTCAGACAACGTTTCGCAAGCGGAAACGCTGAGGAATGGGTTCCGGCCTGCGCCGGAATGACGAGAGGGGTAGGCAAGGGGCGCGAGGTGTGTGGCTGCGCGCTCTCTCACTCCTCCCTCCTCTTCACTCACTCCTCGCTCTTAGCCTTTGCCGGGGAAGATGTCACCCACGCAGGAACGACGACCCAGGCAAGGGCCCGGTAAACCCAGCCGACCTACGTGGGGATGACGAAACAGGTAGCGGGCATGCCGGCGGGATCGCCGGCTTCACCCATCAGCGCGGCAAATACGCGCGCAGGAACATATCCACGCCATCGCGCGCGGTCTGCTCGATCTCAGCCGCATAGGACTGGGCACAATCTTCACAGCCAAACATCCGGCGCAGCAGCAGTTCGCCCTTGATCAGCGAGAAAAACTGGGCGCTGGCGCGCTTGGTGTTGGGGATATCCAGCTTGCCGCCGTCAACCGCGTGCTGCAGCAGGCGTTCCATCAGACCGTGGGTGCGGTCCGGGCCTTCTTCCCACATCAGCTTGCCGTAGCGGGGGTTGCCCTGGCGGCAATCGCTGAGGATGGCGCGGAAGGTGCCCACGTTCTGCACGTCGCATTCCAGATGTGCATGGTGGAGGGCAATCTTGAGCAGCATTTCGCGGACATCCGCCTGCGGCTCATAGCGAAAAATGTCTTCCGGGACGAGGTCCTGGATGCGTGCGCGGATGACCTCGCGGAACAGGTTGTCCTTGTCGCCGAAATGGCTGTACACGGTCAGCTTGGATACGCCGGCCTCCGCCGCAACGGCGTCCATGCTGGTACCCGCAAACGCATTGCGGATAAACAGCGCCTTGGCCGCTTCAAGTATCGCCGCACGCTTCTCCATGTCCTTGGGACGCCCAGGTCCCTGCGGCTTGGCTTGCGGGAGGATGGTCATTGCATACACCTTCACAAATGGCTATCGCGGGTTTAGTATACGCCGCGGTTCAATTATTTTCCATGGCCATCCTGAATGGCCCTCTCTATGCCTTCTACGACTGTCGAACTCACCCTTAGCGCCGGCTACCGCCAGGCGCAACGTGCACTGGCCGCCTGGCTGGATCAGGGCGTGCGCGCCGCGCGGCAAAGTGCTTTTGCCGCGCGAACCGCCCTGGCGGCCCTGGACCCCACCGAGCGTAGCCGCTTGGCGCGGTGGCTCGCTTGGCTGTCGGTGGCAGCGAGCTACCGGGGCGAGGCGACCATTAGCGCCCGCGTCCGGAGGCTCGACAGCGGGCTGCATCTTGCCATGGAAGATGCACTTGCGCGGCTACCGATGAAATCGGTCACTATGCTCAAGCAAAATCAGCGTATGAGTGCCTGAGTGTCCGCGGACATG
>Ga0207695_10002414_pt1 | contig 27672 bp, 23 predicted proteins | sample KBSC54metaG_FD_184354 | JGI IMG/M metagenome (GOLD analysis project Ga0207695, IMG submission 184354) | Corn rhizosphere microbial communities from Kellogg Biological Station, Michigan, USA - KBS C5-4 metaG (SPAdes) (version 2) | ecosystem: Host-associated > Plants > Roots > Rhizosphere > Soil...
TTCCTTACATGGACAATCTGGCGTGGCCCGGCCTCGTGACCGTGGCCAATCTCCCGGCGACCGCAATCCCGACAGGCCGCATGGTCGGCTCCGTGCCATCCGGCGTGCAGGTCGTCGGACCTTATCTCGGTGATCGCACCACGCTGAGATTTGCCCAACTGGTCGAGCGTGCGTTGGGTGGCTTCGTTCGGCCGCCGAGCATCTGAGTCCATCCGGGAGGTTTTCATGGAGATCGTCACCGGCCGCCCCGTCACGCTTGCACCGCGCGGAGTAGTGACATCACCGCACGCGCTGGCCTCGGCCGCTGGTGTCGACGTCTTGCGCGCAGGCGGCTCCGCCGTCGATGCGGCGATCGCCACGAGTGCCGTGCTGGCGGTGGTGTATCCGCATATGACCGGGCTCGGCGGCGACGCGTTCTGGCTGATCCACGACGGACGCAGTGGCGCCGTTCGCTTCCTGAACGGCGGCGGGAAGGCGGCCGCAACCGCCTCACTCGCGACCTTCCGCGAGCGTGGCCTGAACGAGATTCCGCTACGCGGTATTGTTCCGGCGACCCTGACCGTACCGGGCGCGGTCGCGAGCTGGACCGATGCCCATCAGGCCCACGGGCGCCTGCCGCTCGCACGCGTGCTCGACAGCGCGATCTCCTACGCAAGAGACGGCTTCCCTGTTACCGCGCGTCTTGCCAGTTTCATCGCGCTGATGCGGGACGAACTCGCGAAGCAGGCCGAAGCCGCCGCGCTGTTCCTATCGGGCGGGACCGTCCCGGAAGCCGGAGCGAAGCTCGTTAATCCTGATCTCGCGCGCACGCTGCAGGCGGTCGCGGACGGAGGAAAGGACGGCTTCTACGGTGGCCGCGTTGGCGCGGAGCTGGCGCGCTTCTCCCGCGAGGCGGGCGGCTTCTTTGCCAGCGGCGATCTGGAGCGGCAAGCCGCAAGCTGGGGAACGCCCCTCGTCGGTCGTTATGGGGATGTGGAGATCTACAACACCCCGCCGCCGACGCAGGGCTTTTCGGTGATCGAGATGCTCAATCTGCTCGAACCTTATGAGCTGCACAAACGGGACATGCTCGGACCGGATCGCATTCATCTGATGGTGCAGGCAAAGCAGATCGCTTATCACGATCGCGACCAGGTGCTCGCCGATCCCGCCTTCACCAACATTCCCGTCGAAAAGCTCATCTCAAAGCCGTACGCCGCCCGGCGCGCCGAATTGATCGACATCAGGTCCGCGCTGAGATGGGACCAGGTCCCGTCCTACGGTAGCCTGGCTGGCGACACGGTCTATGTCGCGGTCGTCGACAAGGACGGCAATGCCGTCTCCCTGATCCAGAGCCTGTATGGCGCGTTCGGGTCCTGCCTTGTCGCGGGCCGCACAGGCGTGGTCCTGCAGAACCGCGGGGCCTATTTCTCGCTCGATCCTGAACATCCCAACCGGCTCGAGCCCGGCAAGATTCCGCTGCACACACTGATCGCATCTATCGCCAAGCGTGACGGCAGACTGTGGAGCGTGCTCGGCTGCATGGGGGCGGACGGGCAGCCGCAGATTCAGCTGCAACTCTATTCTGGCATGATCGATTTCGGTCTCGATATCCAGGAGGCGATCGAGCAGCCGCGCTTCCTGTCGGGTCGCTTCGGCCTGGGTGAGGCGCGTGACACCCTGCACCTGGAGAGCCGCTTTCCGCAGGCGACCGTGGACGCGCTTGCGGACCGAGGCCACATCGTCAATCGCTGGGGCGCGTGGAACGAGATGGCCGGCCATGCGCACGGAATCACGGTAGATCCGCGCAGTGGGGCCTTGAGTGGGGGATCCGACCCGCGCAGCGACGGCGCTGCGATCGGCTATTGAGGCAGCTCCCTTTCATCGATTTCGCGACGGTGCATCAGGCAGGCCGCGAACTAACGATGGAGGCGGGTCCAGCCGCCGATTGTTGCGCTTCTTCTACCCTGCCAAGATCCGCCGGCAGGCGTCGACGAAGACCTGCGCGCCGGTGACGATGTCGGCGTCTGCGGTGTTCTCGGTCCAGTGATGGCTGATACCGCCGATCGATGGCACGAACAGCATGCCCGCGGGCATGACGGTTGCGAGCATCTGCGCATCGTGGCCGGCGCCGCTCGGCATGCGCAGCGATCGTCCACCGGCAAGCGCCTTGCTCGCGGCCTCGATCGCGTCCTGAATGCCGGTGTTCATCATGGCAGGGGCGCCGGTGCGGATTTTCTCTACGGCGACGGAGCAGGGGCCTTTGGCGTTGGCCTCGTCCGCCAACGTGTGCAGCAACTCCTCCAGCCGAGCGATCACGGCCGGGTTGTCGTCGCGGATCTGGAACAGCATCTCCGCGCCGCCGGGGATGATGCTGGGAGCACCCGGATCGAGCGTGATGCGGCCGGTGGTCCAGACCGTGCGTGGCCCGCACGCAGCTGGAAAACGCTCGTCGATCGCCACGCAGAACTTTGCGAGCGCCAGGCCCGCATCCTTGCGCACGGGCATCCGCGTGGTGCCGGCATGATTCTGCTCGCCGGCGAAGGTGATGCGGTATTGCCAGATGCCGACGATGGAGGTGACGACGCCGATCGCGAGCTTGCCGCTCTCGAGTATGTCGCCCTGCTCGATATGGGCCTCGAGATAGCCGACGTGCCGTCCCGGTTCGGCGGCGTCACGTGGACGTCCGGCAAGTCCTAAATCTGCCAGCGCATCGCGCATGGCGCGTCCGTCAGTGCGGTCGCGCGCGGCGTCGATCTCAGCCTCGGTCACTTGCCCGACATAGGAGCGCGAGCCGAGGAAGCTGCCGAAATGACCTTCTTCGTCAACCCAAGCGGCGACTTCGACCGCGCCTTTCACGGAGGGATCGGTATTGAGTATGCGCGCGGCTTCGAGCGCATAGACGACGCCGAGCGGGCCATCAAGCCAGCCGGCATAGTTCTGGCTTTCCAGATGCGATCCGGCGAGCAGCTTCGGTCCGGGCTTGGCGCTGGTGCCGAGGATGTTGCCGATGCCATCAATCGTGCCGGTGAGGCTCGCCTCGGGCAGCTTCCGTAGCAGCCAGCTCAGTGATTGCTTGTGTGGCTCCGAGAAGGTCGGCTTGTGCACGCCGGTCTTGTAGGTGCCCAGCGCACGCAGCGCATTGAGATCGGCAAGAACGCGCTCGCCATTGGCGTGCGATTTCGTGTCAGGCATGTTCGGCAACCTTCAGCGCCTCGGTGCGGATCTCCTCGACCAGCCGTTCCTTGAGCTGGACGAATTCGGGCGTCGTCTTGATCTTGTAGGAGCGCGGATGCGGCAGGTCCACGACGATCTCGGCCTTGATGCGGCCCGGGCGGGCGCTCATGACGATGACGCGGTTGCCGAGGAAGATCGCTTCCTCGATGTCGTGGGTGACGAACAGCACCGTCTTCTGGTCGCGCTCCCAGATGGCCAGCAGCATTTCCTGCATCAGGGCGCGGGTCTGGTTGTCGAGCGCGCCGAAGGGCTCGTCGAGCAGCAAGATCTTTGGGTCATTGGCGAGCGCGCGTGCGATTGCCGTGCGCTGCTGCATGCCACCAGATAGCTGCTTCGGCCAATGGTTCTCGAAGCCGGCAAGTCCGACCTGGCGGATGAAGGCGTCGGCGATCTTGTTGCGCTCGGCCTCCGGCACGCCGCGTTCGCGCAGGCCAAAGGCAATGTTCTCGCGCACGGTGAGCCAGGGAAACAGCGTGTAGGACTGGAACACCATGCCGCGATCGGCACCGGGGCCGGTCACATCGCGGCCATCGAGCGTGACGCGGCCGCTGGTCGGACGGTCGAGACCGGCGACGATGCGCAGCAGCGTGGACTTGCCGCAGCCGGAGGGGCCGAGGATGGTGACGAAGTCGTTGTTGCCGATGGTGAGGTCGGTCGGCTCCAGCGCCCTTGTCGGTGCGTTGCTGTGGCGCGCGGGGAAGGTGCGCGAGACCTGCTCGATCTTGAGGGTCGTCATGCGAGCCTCCACGGGAACAGCCAGGCGTTGAACGCCTTGAACATGAAGTCCGAGAGCAGGCCGATCAGCCCGATCACGATGATGCCGAAAATGATCTGGCCGGTGTTGAGCAGCGCCTGACTGTCGGTAATCATGTGGCCGATGCCGGAGGACGAGCCGATCAGCTCTGCGACGATGACATAGGTCCAGGCCCAGCCCAGCACCAATCGCAGGATCTCGGCGATCTCGGGCGCGGAGGAGGGCAGCAGCACGCGGCGGATGATGCCACGGTCGCTGGCGCCCAGCGTATAGGCGGCTTCCACCAGATCGCGCCGCGTGGTGCCCACGGTGACAGCGACCATCAGGATGACCTGGAATACCGAGCCGATGAAGATGACCAGCAGCTTCTGCAATTCGCCAATGCCGGCCCACAGGATCAACAGCGGAATGAAGGCTGAGGCAGGCAGATAGCGTGCAAACGAAACGAACGGTTCGAGGAAGGCTTCGATCGGCTTGTAGGCGCCCATCAGAACCCCGAGCGGCACCGCGATGATTGCGGCCAGCGCGAAGCCGCCGACGACGCGCCAGATCGTCATGCCGATGTCGTAGATGAAGCCCTGCTTGGCCAGGAGGTCGTAACCCTCCTGCAGCATCGTCAGCGGGTTGGCGAGGAAGGTCTTCGACACATGGCCGCCGAAGGTTGCCCAGGACCAAAGGGCGACGAACAGCACGAAGAACGCGAGGCCATAGGCCACGCGCTGCTTCGAAGTCACGGAATCGAGGGGACGCATCGAGTGTTGATCCGAATGGTCGATCACGCGCCGGCCCCGCCGCTCGGCGGGACCAGCAGCTTATCGGGGCTTACTTGATGAAGCTGGCGTCGAAGAGGTCTTCGACCTTCGGCGCCGCCTTGATGATGCCGATCTCGAGCAGCAGATCGGCGGCGTCCTTGTTGAAGGCGAGGAAGTCGCCCGCGAAGAACTTCTGGTTTGCGGCCTTGTCCTGCCAGCGCAGGTACTTTGCCGAGTTGCCGAACTGTTCGCCGGTCTGCTTCACGTCCGCGCCCATGATCTCATAGGCCTTGGCTTGGTCTTTGGCGATCATGTCGAGCGATTCGAAATAGCTGTTGGCCAGCGCCTGTGCCGCCTTGGGGTTCTCGCTCAGGAATTTCGGCGTGCAGCCGAACGTGTCCATCACGATCGGATAGTCCAGCGTGGTGGCGATGATCTTGCCCTTGTCGGGTGCGGCGCGCACCGTCGACAGATACGGCTCATAGGTCATCGCAGCATCGTTCTGGCCGGAAACGAAAGCCTGCGCGGCAGCGGCGGGCTCGAGGTTGACGACGGTGACGTCCTTTACCGTGAGGCCGTTCTTCTTCAGCATCCAGGCCAGAGCGAAATAGGGCGAGGTGCCGGGTGCGGACGCGGCAACAGTCTTGCCCTTCAGCTCCTTGATCGAGGTGACGTCGTTGCGCACGGCCATGCCGTCGGCGCCAAAACTCTTGTCGAGCTGGAAGATCTGCTTGGTGGCGACGCCGTTGGCGTTCCAGGAGATCCAGGTTTCCACGGTCGTTGCCGCGCATTGTACGTCGCCGGAGGCAATGGCGAGATGGCGGTCCTTCTGTGGGATCTTCTTGATGGTGACGTCGAGGCCGTTCTTCTTGAAGATGCCGGCTTCCTTCGCCAGTGTCAGCGGTGCGAAGCCGGTCCAGCCGGAGATGCCGACGCCGACCTTGACGTCATCGGCGAGCGCGGGAGTGGCGGCCGCCAGAGCAATGATTGTCGCAAATACTGTCGAACTACGCATGATTGTCGTCCTCTTGCCCAGATGGTTTGACGTCCTGTTGATCTCTATCGGTCTATGCAGACCGTTTGCAGAAAGCGTTGCACGATTTGTGCCGACATCGTTCTCTCAGCCTCCCTTGAATCGCGCGACAAGGCGGTGAGAGTCACCGGGATAGAGCAGGCGCACCGCAGTGATCGTGCGCGCGCTGCGCCAGGTATAGCGGTCGATCACGAGGCAGGGCGCGCCGATGGCGATGTCGAGCGCTTCGGCCGTGCGATCATCCGCGACGACGGCGCTGATCGTGTGCTCGGCTTCCGTCCATGGGACATGATGAAGCAGCCACGAGCCCGGCGGTTCGCGCGAGAAATCCGCGGTAGCAGCGTCAGGCACGGAGGATAGATCGATCAGCCTGTCTTCGACCGCAAACGGCACGTTGTCGGCGCTGTGGCGGCAAGAGATCGCGATCACCTTGCCGGCCTTCTTGACGCCGAGACGCTCGCGGTCGGCTGCGGTCGCCGCCCGCAGCTTGCGGCTGATCAGCTCATAACCATAGCCGCGGCCAAGGGCTGTGATCTCGGCACGGATGTCGGCGATCTTCAGCACTGCCGATTGATGCTGCGGTCGGCGCACGAAGGAGCCGGCGCGCCGCCGCCGCTCGATCAGGTCGGCCTGGGCGAGTTCCGACAGCGCCTTGTTCACCGTCATGCGCGAGCAGCCGTAGCGCGCCACGAGTTCGTGCTCGAAGGGGATGCGATGACCAGGCGGCCATTCCCCGGTCAGGATACGCTTTTCGATGTCGGCGCGAATGCGCTTGTAGAGCGTCGGCTTGTCGGACGTGTCGGCGGCGAGGCTCATGCGACGAGTCTCCGCACTGCAGCGTTGAAGCGCTCGCGCGCAGTTTGGCGCAATCTGTGCCGGCCGCCTTCGACAATCTTGTTCCCGCCGGCCCAGACGCAATCGATCGCGCCGCACCCTGCCGCAAAGATCCAGCCGTCGATCACGGCATCGCCGCGGCGTCCCGCCAGCGACGGATGCGCGGAATCGAGCGTTACGATATCAGCGCGCGCGCGCGGCACGAGGCCGACCGTCGGCTGCGCCAGCGCTCGTGCGCCGCCGGCAAGCGCATCGTCAAACAGCGTGCGGCCTGTCGAGCGGCCGGCGCCGCTGGACAGCATGTTGCGCGCGCGATGCTTGAGGCGCTGGCCGTATTCAAGCTGGCGCAATTCATCGGTGACGCCAACCAGCACATTGGAATCGGTGCCGACGCCGAACCTGCCACCGGCGTCGAGAAACTCGCGCGCGGGAAAGACACCGTCGCCGAGGCTCGCTTCGGTCACAGGGCAGAGGCCCGCCACCGCGCCGGTCTTGGCGAATGCAATGATTTCCTGGTCCGTCATGTGCGTCGCGTGGATCAGACACCAGCGCTGATCGACCGGCGCATGCTCCAGCAGCCATTGCACCGGGCGCCGCCCTGACCACGCCAGGCAATCCTCGACTTCCTTCACCTGTTCGGCAGCATGAATGTGTATCGGTCCACCTTCTGCAAGCGGAACGATTGCCGCAAGTTCGTCAGGCGCCACCGCGCGCAGACTATGCGGAGCGATGCCGATATTGGCGCCCGGCAAGTTGGCGATCGCCTTGCGCGACGCGGCCATCAGTTTCGCGAACGGATCGACCGAGTTGATGAACCGGCGCTGGCCGTCATGCGGCGCAGCGCCGCCGAAGGAGCCGTGCGCATAGAAACTCGGCAGCAGCGTGAGGCCAATGCTGGATGCTTCGGCGGCCTGCGCGATACGCCCGGCCATCTCGGCGGGATCTGCGTAGTGCGAGCCGTCGCGGTCATGATGCAGATAATGGAACTCGCCGACGCGGGTAAAACCCTGCTCCAGCATCTCGACGTAAAGCTGTGTCGCGACGGCGGCGACGTCGTCAGGCGTCATCGCCAGTGCAAAACGATACATCGTCTCGCGCCAGGTCCAGAATGTGTCGGTGCTGTCGCCACGCAGTTCCGCGAGTCCCGCCATGCCGCGCTGGAAGGCGTGGCTGTGCAGGCTCGCAAGTCCCGGAAGCGCGATGGCGTGGCGTTCGTCGCCGGCGGCGGGCGCTACGCCTGCCGTCACCTCCGCGATCGCGCCAGCGGTGATGACCACCTGCACGTCATTGGCCCAGCCCGAAGGCAGGAGCGCGGAGGCAAAATGCAGTCGGGACATGATTGATGACACGCCGGCTGGACAGAACCGCCTTACGATTATATGTCTAGACATATAAGTCAAGCATCCCACACCGAGGGACAGTGGCATGGCAGCGCGCTTCGACCGGATCTGGCATAACGCCCGGCTCGCCACGATGCGGGCCGACCGTCCCGATCTCGGCGAGATCGAGCACGGCGTGATCGCCACGCGCGACGGCCGCATTGCCTATGCCGGCGCGGCGGCGGATTTTCCTGTTGATGCGGATGCTATCGCGCGGATCGATTGCGAGGGGCGCTGGATCACGCCCGGCCTCGTCGATTGCCACACCCATCTCGTCTATGGCGGCAACCGCGCGCACGAGTTCGAGCTGCGCCTGAAAGGCGCGAGCTACGAGGAGATCGCGCGCGCAGGTGGCGGCATCGTGTCCACGGTGGCGGCGACCCGCAAGGCGAGCGAGGCCGAACTCGTCGCCAGCGCATTGCCGCGGCTCGATGCGCTGATCGGCGAGGGCGCGACCACGGTCGAGATCAAGTCCGGCTACGGCCTCGATACCGAGACCGAGATGCGCCAGCTCGCCGCCGCGCGCAGCCTCGGTGTTCAACGGAAGATTGCGATCCGTACGTCCTTCCTCGGCGCACATGCGCTGCCGGTGGAGGCCGATGGCGACAAGGACCGCTACATCGATCGCGTCTGCAACGAGATGCTGCCCGCGGTCGCGAAGGCGGGCCTTGCCGATGCCGTCGATGCTTTCATGGAGGGCATCGCCTTCTCGGCTGAGCAGACGGCGCGGGTGTTCGAGACAGCGAGGACGTTCGGCTTGCCGGTCAAGCTTCATGCCGATCAGCTCTCGAACCTCGGCGGCGCAGCGCTCGCTGCAAAGTTCTCTGCGCTCTCCGCCGATCACCTCGAGCATACTGACGAAGCCGGCGCCGCCGCGATGGCCAAGGCGAGAACCGTCGCGGTGCTGCTGCCTGGTGCCTACTACTTCATCCGCGAGACGCAAAAGCCGCCGGTCGAGACCTTCCGCAAACACCGCGTGCACATGGCGCTCGCGACCGATTGCAATCCCGGCAGCTCGCCGCTGACCTCGTTGCTGCTTACGGCCAACATGGGCGCGACGCTGTTCCGGATGACGGTGGCCGAATGTCTTGCCGGCATCACCCGAGAAGGCGCCCGCGCGCTCGGCGTGCTCCATGAAACCGGCACGCTGGAATCAGGAAAATGGTGCGACCTCGCGATCTGGGACATCGAACGTCCGGCTGAACTCGTCTATCGCATCGGCTTCAATCCGCTGCATCGCCGTGTCTGGAGAGGCCAATGACGGAGCCGGGCGCAGCGATCGTTGTTAAACCGGGCACGGTGAGCCTCGACGATCTCGCGCGCGTGCTTGCGGGCGCTTCTGTCGAGCTCGAGGCCGCGTTCTGGCCGCGCGTCGAGGCGGCCGCCGAGATTGTCGCGAAGGCCGCGCAGGCACCCGCGCCGGTCTATGGCATCAACACCGGCTTCGGCAAGCTGGCGTCGAAGCGCATTCCGCCCGACCAGACTGCGCTGCTCCAGCGCAATCTCATTGTCTCGCATTGCTGCGGCGTCGGCCCGACGACGCCGGAGCCGATCGTGCGGCTGATGATCGCGCTCAAAATCGTCTCGCTCGGGCGCGGCGCCTCCGGCGTGCGCCGCGAGGTGATCGAGCAGCTCCAGGCGATGTTGGCGAAAAACGTCTATCCGCTGGTGCCGCAGCAGGGCTCTGTCGGCGCCTCCGGCGATCTCGCGCCGCTGGCGCACATGACGGCGGTGATGATCGGCGAGGGGCAGGCGATCGTCGACGGTAAGATCGTGTCTGGGACCGACGCGCTCGCCGCCGCCGGCCTTGCACCGCTGACGCTCGGCCCCAAGGAGGGCCTCGCGCTGATCAATGGCACGCAGTTCTCGACGGCCTACGCCATCCACGGCGTGCTGCGCGCGTTTCGCCTGGCGCGCGCCGCGCTCGTCACCGGCGCGTTGTCGGTCGATGCTGCCATGGCCTCCACCGCCCCGTTTCGCCCCGAAATCCAGGCGCTCCGCGGTCATCCCGGCCAGATCGCTGCCGCGGCGACGCTGACCGCGCTGCTCGACGGCAGCGACATCCGCCTCTCGCATCTCGAAGGCGACGAGCGCGTGCAGGATCCCTATTGCTTGCGCTGCCAGCCGCAGGTCGCAGGCGCTGCGCTCGACCTGATCACCCAGGCCGCGCGCACGCTGATCGTCGAGGCCAATGCCGTCACCGACAATCCGCTGGTGCTGGTCGAGACCGGCGAGATCGTCTCCGGCGGCAATTTCCACGCCGAGCCGGTGGCCTTTGCCGCCGACACAATTGCATTGGCGCTCTCCGAGATCGGCGCGATCAGCGAGCGGCGCATCGCCACGCTGGTCGATCCTGCGCTCAATTTCGGCCTGCCGCCGTTCCTGACCCCGGACCCCGGCATCAATTCGGGCTTCATGATCGCCGAGGTGACGGCGGCTGCGCTCTACGCCGAGAACAAGCAGCGCGCCGCGGCCTGCTCGATCGATTCGACGCCGACCAGCGCCAATCAGGAAGATCACGTCTCAATGGCCGCGCACGCCGCGCGCCGCCTCTCCGACATGACCGACAACCTCGCTGCGATCCTCGGCATCGAGCTTCTGGTAGCCGCGCAAGGCATCACGCTGCGTGCGCCGCATGCAACCAGCCCGTCGCTTGTTGCCGTCATCGCGAAGCTTCGCGAGCAGGTACCCGCGCTCGGCGCCGATCGCTACATGGCTGGCGATCTCGCCAAGGCTGCGGCGCTGATCGAGGCCGATGCGCTGCCGGACGCGGCGCTCGCCGCGCTTCCATCTGATCCGTTTCCGAGATTGAGCTGAAGAGGTGTTCGCATGAACCGCCGACTGGACAACGACCGCACCATTCGTGCCCCCCGGGGCAGCGAGATCAGCGCCAAGAGCTGGCTGACGGAAGCGCCGCTCCGCATGCTCATGAACAATCTCGATCCTGACGTGGCCGAGCGCCCGAGCGAACTGGTCGTCTATGGCGGCATCGGCCGCGCCGCGCGCGACTGGGAGAGCTTCGACCGGATCACGCACGCTTTGCGCAAGCTTGAGAACGACCAGACGCTGCTGGTGCAGTCCGGAAAGCCGGTCGGCGTTTTTCGCACGCACCCGGATGCGCCGCGCGTCCTGATCGCGAACTCCAATCTCGTGCCACACTGGGCGACGCTCGATCATTTCAACGAGCTGGATCGTCTGGGCCTGATGATGTACGGCCAGATGACGGCCGGCTCCTGGATCTATATCGGCAGCCAGGGCATCGTGCAGGGCACTTACGAGACCTTCGTCGAGGTCGGCCGTCGCCATTATGGCGGCAGCCTCGCCGGAAAATGGATCCTTACCGCCGGCCTCGGTGGCATGGGCGGCGCGCAGCCGTTGGCCGCGACCATGGCCGGCGCCTCGATGCTCGCGGTCGAATGCCAGCCGAGCCGCATCGAGATGCGCCTGCGCACCGGCTATCTCGATCGCCAGGCCGCAACGCTCGACGAAGCGCTCGCGATCATGGCGGAGTCTGCGAAGACCAAGCAGGCAGTTTCGGTCGGTCTGCTCGGAAATGCTGCCGAGATTTTCCCTGAACTGGTGCGCCGCGGCGTCAAGCCTGACATCGTCACCGACCAGACCAGTGCGCACGACCCGATCAACGGCTATTTGCCGAAAGGCTGGTCGCTGGCCGATTGGGAGAACAAGCGCGCGTCCGATCCGAAGGCCGTCGAGCGTGCGTCAAAAACCTCAATGGTCGAGCACGTCCAGGCCATGCTGGATTTCCATGCGCAGGGCATCCCGACGCTCGACTACGGCAACAACATCCGCCAGATGGCGCAGGACATGGGCCTGAAGAACGCCTTCGATTTCCCTGGCTTCGTGCCCGCCTATATCCGCCCATTGTTCTGCCGCGGTGTTGGTCCGTTCCGCTGGGCCGCGCTGTCGGGCGATCCCGAGGACATCTACAAGACCGATGCCAAGGTCAAGGAGCTGATGCCTGATGACAAGCATCTGCACAATTGGCTCGACATGGCCAGGGAACGCATCAAGTTTCAGGGCCTGCCCGCGCGGATCTGCTGGGTCGGCCTCGGCGATCGCCATCGCCTCGGCCTTGCCTTCAACGAGATGGTCGCGCGCGGCGAGTTGAAGGCGCCGATCGTGATTGGCCGCGATCATCTCGACAGCGGATCGGTGGCGAGCCCCAACCGCGAAACCGAGGCGATGAAGGACGGATCGGACGCGGTGTCCGACTGGCCGCTGCTCAACGCGCTGCTCAATTGTGCCAGTGGCGCGACCTGGGTGTCGCTGCACCATGGCGGCGGCGTCGGCATCGGCTACTCCCAGCATGCCGGCATGGTGATCGTCGCCGACGGCACGCCCGAGGCCGCCAAGCGCATTGAGCGCGTGCTCTGGAACGATCCGGCCACCGGCGTCATGCGCCATGCGGACGCGGGCTACGACATCGCGATCGACTGCGCCCGCGACAAGGGGCTCGATCTGCCGAGCCTTTCGAAGTAGTGCTGCCTTCAGGCCACGACCTTGGCTTCGCCGCGGTCGAGGCGCTCGCGTTCCTTTGCGAGGTACTCGTCAATCGCAGTACCTGACATGGGCTTTGCGAAATAATAGCCCTGGATGTAGTCGCATCCGAGCCGGCGCAGGGTGTCGAGCTGGGCGCGAGTCTCGACGCCCTCGACGACGCAGGCGATCTCCATGTCGTCGCAGAGGCCCGTCAGCGATTTGATGATCTTGTGGCTGACCGGGTTCTCGTTGATATCAGCCACGAAACTGCGGTCGACCTTGATCTTGTCGAGCGGCAGACGATGCACATGGCTCAGCGAGGAATAGCCGGTGCCGAAATCATCCAGTGAAATACCACAGCCCATGGCTTTCAGCGTCGCGACCGATTGTTGCGCGCGGACGAAGTCAAACGTGACCGCGGTCTCGGTGATCTCGAAGTCGATCCGATGCGGCGGCAGGCCGCTCTTCTCGATAATGGAGATCAGCGGCAAAATGCCTTCGGCGGCGCAGACGTCGTGGGCGGAGAGGTTGAACGACAGGCGGATGTGATCGGGCCATGTCTTGGCGGTCGCGAGCGCGCGCGCCAGCAGCACCTGCGTCAGCGGCCGGATCAGGCCGATGCGCTCGGCGGCGGGAATGAAGTCGGCAGGGGAGACCCAGCCGAGGCGGGGGCTGTGCCAGCGCGCCAGCGTCTCGAAGCTCGCGGTATGTTCGCTCATGGCATCGACGATAGGCTGGAACACCAGCTCCATCTCGGCGCCGAAATCGGAGGTGCGCAACAGGTTCTCGATGACGCCGCGGCTGCGGATCTCGGCCTCGAGCTCGCCGGAGAAGATCACGGTGTGGCCGCGCTTTTGGCGCTTGGCGTGGTAGAGCGAATAATCCGCGCACTCGTAAAGCGCTTCCGACGTCGTTGCGGCGTCCGGGTAGAGCGCAAAGCCGATCGAGCAGGACAGGCCGGTATGGGCGGTGTCGAGCTGGTAGGGCAGCCTGACCTGCTCGCCGATCCGTTCGCCAAGCCGCGCAAGGTCCACGGCTTCAGGGTCGCCGCAGACGACGAGACCGAACTCGTCGCCGCCGAGACGCGCGAATTCCACCCGCTGCGGGCTAAAGCCCTCGCAGACCTCGCGGATGCGGCGGCCGGCCTCGATCAGGACGCGGTCGCCGACGGAGTGGCCGTAATTGTCGTTGATCGGCTTGAAGCCGTCGAGGTCGATGATACCGACCGCGACGCGCACGTGCCTGCGCTCGGCGTCGTTGAAGGCGCTCGACAGCTCGGCGAAGAAGCGGCGACGGTTCGGCAGCTCAGTGAGAGAGTCGAGATTGGCGAGGCGAAAATTCTCGTCCGACAGGGCCTGCGTTGCCGCCTGCTGCACCAGCAGCGATTTGCGGCTGGCGACGAGATCGGCGAAGTCCCGATAATAGATGAACAGCACCGTCACCATCGCGCCGGAGACCAGCAAATTGTTGACTGCGATCGCCTTCAGCGTCGGTTCGCCCGTGGCCCAGAAGAACAGCACATAGGGCACGTCGACGATCAGTGTCACGATCAGCGCTGCTGAACGCAGATGCATCAGAGAGAAGATGCAGCCGATCACGGTCACGGCCATGTAGAACGCGACCTGGCTCTTGGCGAAGGGATCGCCGTAGGGGTAGAGCGCGAACGACCAGGCGGTGAACCCGGCGCCGATCGGCAGCGTTATCCAGTTGGTCGCGCGCAGATTGCGCAGGATGTCGGCATCGCTGCGCACGAGATGGCGCTGGCGCAACCACCAGAAGGTCCGAAGCGCAGCCAGCAGCGTCAGCACGCCCGGCACGACCATCGTCAGCCAATCCGGCGCGACGTTGACATAGGTATAGGCGACCGCGATCGTGTTGCTGATCAGGATGAAGTAGAGCAGCGGGACCTGCTTGGAGAAGGCGCCGAACTGCGCGCGCGACAGATCCGGATCTTCGGGCACGCGGAAGAGCGCCACGGCGCTGGCGAGGTAAGCTTTCAAATCGACGGCAGGCATGAATACGCGCCCCAGATACCTTCAAAAACGAAGGCGATCTTGCACGGCACGGGTAAAGAGCTCGTTAGATGGGTTCCATGAGGGAACCCACGCGCAGGTTGCGTGCTACCGCAGGATTTCCGACCCGCCTGCATTGGTGAGAGGATGTTAACGATGCGAGGTCGAAGCGAGCGGTATCTCGCGGCAGATCGTTCGTCCGCAACAGCCGTGGCTACGTTCTGCTAACCATAGGCGCCCCGGAAGGGTTATCTGACCCCGTGAGTGCGCGTCGCATCCGCAGTGGCTAGGATCAGGCGAGGACGGCCTGACGTTCCCGTGCCGCCTCGCGGGGGCGCTCGGCGCTCGGTGGCTCGGCCAGCCGGGTGAAGCTGCGCTGGCCCGCATGCACAGGTGCTTCGACGATGACGCCTTCGCAAACGATCTGGCCGCCGAGCAACTTGAACTCGAGCTTGTCGTAGCGCGGCATCGTCTCGCCGGGCTCGGGCGGCAGCAATCCGATGCGTCCCTGGATGTTCAGCGTTGCCTCGCCGGTGCCGTGAAGCCGCGGATTCCACATCCTGATCCCGGTTTCTGCCCAGCGCTGCCTGATCAGCGCGGCGCGGTCTGCGGGCTCCACGGGCCTGGCTCGCAGCTTCGGCGCGGGGGGCGCAGCAGCAACCTCGACTTGCTCGGCGACCTCAGGCGCGGCGATCTCAGCCTCGACCAGGACGGCCGGCGTCTCGCTGGCGGCGACCGGTTCGATCTCCAGGGAGGCCGCAGATGCGGGTTCATCTTCGAGGACGGTCTCGGCGGTCTCGACCGGAGCCGTCTCCACCTCGATGGAAGCAATGACGGTCTGCTCTGCAACGACAGGCGCAATCTCCGCATCGTCCGAAGTTACTTCGCCCCTAATGACAGGCTCTGGAGCTTCGATCGCTTCGAGCTCGACAAATGAGGCCGGAACGTCTTCCACGACTTCGGGCTCATCATCTGTCAGGAGGTCCGCGGGCGGATCGCTGCTGATGAGTTCGGGAGCATCAACAACTTCGCTCTCGATCTCAACCGAAGCGGCCGAGACCTCGTCTACGACGACAGGCTCGACCTCTGCTGGTGTCGCCAGAGATGTATCGTCGCTGAGGCAATTATCGCTCGGAGCTGCTGACGGGCTCTCCACGTCGGTATTGATAGCCGGAGCCGTATCTTCGAGCGCAACCGTTGCAGGCTGTTCATCAGCGGCGCTGGGTGCCACGTCGAGGCTGCCGCTATGCGGCGGGGGCCGAAGTCGGTTGACCGCCCATTTCACCGCGGGAATGCGGCTCAGCAACGATATCAGTCTCGAAAGCACTGGGAGTTGTCCAAGAGGTACTCAGGGCCATAGGCAATCGCTGATTCGCCAGCAATGTGAAAAACTGCCCCGGTCGTCACACCCCTGTCAATTGAGGCGGGACCAATTGCAGAACATCTGCACAGTCTCCCGCGCCACAGCGCTCATTCGAAATGCATCGATGCGAGCGGATCTTCGTCACGATCGGGCACGCGCGACGGCATAAGCGGAATGGCTGCATGCCCCGTCTTCCGACCATGCGGATGCGCAAGTGCATGCTTGTGGACCAGTGGCATGGTGAGCGCTTCGCATTCCGTTGGTTCTCCGCCCCACGCGCAGCCGATGCCTGCGGATGTCCGGGCCAGGCCTGCGCCGGGCCGGCGGTGGCAACCGACAGGATGAGCCGCAGGGCCGAGACGATGATTGTCTTTGTCATGGGATGCTCCAAACCGTTCCATCCCAGAGATCGAACCGGACGCGCGACATTCCGCGCCAACGCGCGATCGCACGGCAGCTCACGCGGGTTTCAACCGTCGTGAGGCATGCGTGAGGCATTCCCATCGCAAGCGTTGAACTGTTCCGGGAACCTGCATGCGACAACGCACCGCCGCGTCGTTTCGTGTGCGCGCGCTTAGGATGCGCGGCAACAGGGCAGACCTTCGCATGTCCGATCCTCCGGAAGACAGGATCGTTCCGATCCGCTCATTGCAAGGCGCGAAGCTCGACGCGCGCTTTGACGCGACGCTTGCCGACCTCGAGGCGCGCCGCGACGAGCTTCTGCGTGTCATCTCCCGTCTCACCGAAGGCCTGGCCGTCATCGATCAAGCAGGGGCATCTGCGTCGGCCCAGTCGGCGCGGGATCTGCTCGATCTGCTGGCGATGGCCCAGGTCCAGCTCGATGAGGTGTCTGTCATCATCGAGAAGCTGCGGTCGTGATCATCTAGCACGTGAGCCACTTCAGAGAGCGATCTCGCCGAACGTCGGCCTTCCCAGCGACATCCTCTCCGCTTAATTTGCGACATCCGGAAGTGGGGACGACGCAATGAAGAAACTTGCCGCCATCGCTGCGGTCTTGCTCTGGTCGACATGCGCCATGGCGCAGGACCGCAGCATCACCGTGGCCTCGACGACGTCGACGGAGCAGTCCGGCCTGTTCGGCTATCTGCTGCCGCTGTTTTCGAAGGCCGAGGGCATCGAGGTCAAGGTCGTCGCGGTCGGTACAGGGCAAGCGCTGGATATCGGGCGACGTGGCGATGCGGACGTGGTGTTCGTCCATGACAGGCCGGCCGAAGACAAGTTCATGTCCGAAGGGCAGGGCGTGAGGCGCTTCGACGTCATGTACAATGATTTCATCATCGTCGGCCCGAAGAGAGATCCGGCGAAGATCGACGGTGGCAAGGATGTCGCGGATGCCCTGCGCAAGATTGCAGCGGCGAAGGCACCGTTCATCTCGCGCGGCGACAAATCCGGCACGCATGCTGCCGAGCTGAGATTGTGGAAGGACGCAGGTATCGATCCTGCTGATGGCAAGGACAGCTGGTATCGCGAGATCGGCCAGGGCATGGGCCCGGCGCTGAACATGGCGTCGTCGGTGAACGCGTATTTGCTGTCGGACCGCGGCACCTGGCTGTCATTCAAGAACCGTGGCGAGCTTGCGATCCTGACAGAGGGCGACAAGCGGCTGTTCAATCAATACGGCGTCATGATGGTCAATCCAGACAAGCATCCAAACGTAAAGGCCAAGGACGGGCAGGCCTTCATCGACTGGCTGATCTCATCGAAAGGGCAAGAAGCGATCGCCGGCTACAAGGTCGGCGGCGAGCAGCTATTTTTCCCCAACGCGTCCCACTAGCAGGAAGGCGACGGTCGAGACGGCGACGCTGAGGGCAAGCAGGATCAGCCCGAGCCCGAGTGCCAGTGGCAAATCGCCCTTGCTGGTCTCCAATGCGATCGCCGTCGTCATCGTACGGGTAAACCCGCGGATGTTGCCGCCGACGATGATGATGGCGCCGACCTCCGCGATGGCGCGTCCGAACGCCGCGAGGAAGGCCGTCAGCAGCGAAGTTCGGCCGAGCGCGAACAACAGGCCGATGCTGCGCAGTGTCGACAGCCCGTCGATCCGCGCGAGATCACCATATTCGGCCCATAGCAGGCTCGCCGGTCGGTGCACCAGCGCCACCACGATCGGGGTCGCCAGCAACGTCTGCGCGATCACCATGGCTGTCGGTGTGAACAGCAGGCCCGCCGCGCCAAGCGGGCCGGACCGCGACAGCAGAAGATAAAGCCCGAGCCCGACCACGACAGGCGGCAGGCCGAGCAGCGCATTGGTCAGCACGATGATGACCTGCCGCCCTCGAAATCGGGTGATCGCAAGCAGCGCACCGAACGGCGCGCCGATCAGCAGCGCAATGATGCTGGCGGTCAGGCTGACCCTCACCGACAGCGCAACGATGCCGAGCAGCTCGGGATCGGCTTCGCCGATCAACGCGAACGCGGCAACGATGGCTCGCGCGAAGTCGTTCATCCGGCCGGATGCGGCTGCGGCGGCAGTAGGGCGAGCCCAAGCTCGGCGTACGGCGCCGCCTTCTTGCGAACCGCCTCGCGCACGGAAATTCCCATGCGGGTGATGAGCTGCTGCAGCAACGCACGCGACGGCGGCGTCTTCGGATATTCAATCGCGTGCGGCTCGATACCGGCGCTGCGGATCGTGGCCAGCGCGGTGCGCGACGTCCCGCATTCGGGGTTGTGGTAGATGATCGCGTCCATCGGCAGCACCTTCGGTTTGAGGGATCATCGATCGCCTCTCGTGCCTGACGCGTCAACCCCAATCCAGAGGCCAAAGGAATTTGGCTCCCGGGCATTTCAGGGGCCAAACCAGCCTCAAAACTCGGGCCGATATGGCTGCGAGATCGCGAAATCATGCCCTCTGGGAGCGGAAAGGCGACTTTATTCTCACCACGGATGCGCTAAGGAAGAGCCTGGATGCGGTGCAGCACTTTTGGCGACCGCGCTCGAAATTCAAGTCAAACCGGGCACGCTGCCGCTCAAGGCCGGGCCCGCTCAACGAGAAGGACGTCAGGTTATGATCAATACCGTTGGCATTATCGGAGCCGGGACCATGGGCAACGGCATCGCCCAGATCTGTGCCGCGGCCGGGCTTTCGGTCGTGATGGTCGACATCTCCGATGCGGCGGTGAACCGCGGCGTCGCCACCGTCGGCGGCAGCCTCGAACGACTGGTCAAGAAGGAGAAGATGTCGCCGGCCGATCGCGACGCGACGCTCAAGCGCATCACCGGCACGACCGACCGCGCCAAGCTTGTCGATTGCGATCTCGTCATCGAGGCCGCCACCGAGAATGAGGAGCTGAAGGTCAAGATCCTGAAGGACCTCTGCGCCACGCTATCACCGCGCACGCTGCTTGCGACCAACACCTCGTCGATCTCGATCACCAAGCTTGCGGCCGCAACCGATCGCCCGGATCGCTTCATCGGCATGCACTTCTTCAACCCGGTTCCGGTGATGCAGCTGCTGGAACTCATCCGCGGCCTGCAGACCTCGGACGATACCCACGCCAAGGCGCTCGATTTTGCCCAGCGCGTCGGCAAGGTGGCAATCACCGCCAAGAACAGCCCCGGCTTCGCCGTCAACCGCATCCTGTGCCCGATGATCAACGAGGCGATCTTCGCGCTCCAGGAAGGCATCGCGACCGCCGAGGAAATCGACGCCGGCATGAAGCTCGGCTGCAACCATCCGATCGGGCCGCTGGCACTGGCCGATCTCGTCGGGCTCGACACCATGCTGTCGGTGATGGAGGTCTTTTATAAGGGCTTCAACGACCCTAAATATCGTCCAGCCCCCTTGCTCAAGGAAATGGTCGATGCCGGCCATCTCGGCCGCAAGACCGGGCAGGGCTTTTACAGCTACGGCGCCTGATCTCGACGCCGCTACAAAGACGGTGCCGTAGGGTGGGCAAAGCGCGAGCGTGCCCACGCATTTTCGCGATGAGAGAGATGCTGGGCACGGCCCAAGTGCGCTTTTGCCCACCCTACGATTCTGAACAAGGAGCAGGCGCCGGGCCTGAAACGCCCGCCGCTCGATCTCGCAATTTGCGCTACGACAAAGACGTCGCGCGCGATTGGCCCGACAATGTCGAACGGGCGGCTCGCGGGAACAACGAAGACGGATAACGAACGACATGTCGGATCGACTGAAGGCCGAGCGGGAAGCTGCGGCCGAACGGCGGAACCTGCTGACCCAGGACGCGATCGAGCGCACCGGGATTACCGAGGAGATGATCGGGGAACTCGTGACCCGCTTCTACGGACGCGTTCGCGAGGATGCGCTGCTCGGGCCAGTGTTCGCGATCGTAAAGAATTGGGACGAGCATCTCGCCAAGCTCAAGAACTTCTGGTCGTCGGTCGTGCTGATGAGCGGTCGCTACCACGGCTCGCCGATGCGGGCGCATATGCCGCTCAGCCTGGTCGGCGATCATTTCGATCGCTGGCTCGACCTGTTCGAACAGACCGCGCGCGAAGTGTGTCCGCCGCCGGCAGCGGCGCTCTTCATCGACAGGGCGCGTCGCATCGCCGACAGTTTTGAGATGGCGTCTGCCACCATTGCGGGGCGCATCGCGTCGCCGCGCCACGTGCTCAGGTCCTGACGACAGGAAAACTTGCCTGTAAAACGTGCAGTTGAATCGCCTCGCGGTTGCATTGCGTGGTGAACAACGCACTGACCAATTCCCGAAGCATCGGTCTGATCTGCAAAATCATCATGCCGATCGCGCGGCATGACGTTGAAATCGCAAAAACTCGCTTGAATGCGTGCGATCCACTTCAATCAAAACGAGCAAAGCCATATTGATGCACTGCGGCGCCAATTCTTCGCCTTCATTTCGGCAGAGTTCCAGCGCCTGCTACTGTGCATGTCGCGCGCATCATTCAATCTCACATCATCATCCGACAACACCGTGGAACCCGACGCTGATGTGAGCGCCGAACAAACGCGACGAGAGCTGTTGCTCGGTGCGCTCGCCACCACCGCCTGTCTCGGCTGTTCCGCGCCTGTGCGTGCCGGCGAAGATCCGCCCGGCTCCGATGAGCGGCCGCAGAAAGGCGACGTGCTCGTGTTCTCGGAAGGCGACAGCGAAGGAAAGCTTATCAAGGCGACCGACCTGACGCTTGGCGGGCCGCCGGTGCATGCCTGGCCACAGGATCCCAAGACGTCGGTGATACGCAGCGCCTCGCGCCTCAACGAACTCCTGATCATCAAGCTCGATCCCGCCTCGCTCGATGAGCAGACCAAAGCCCGCGCCGTCGACGGCGTCCTCGCTTATTCGGCGATCTGCGCCCATGCCGGCTGTCCCGTCACCGCCTGGGTGAAGAGCGACGTCGGGGACCAGGAGGTCTTCAAGTGCATGTGCCACAACTCCGAATACGATCCCCGCGCGGGCGCGCAGGTGGTGTTCGGGCCGGCGCCGCGGCGGCTCGCCGCGCTGCCGCTGGCGTTCGCTGACGGCTCGCTCAGCGTCGCGGGCGGATTCATCGGAAAGGTAGGTGGCGCGCAGCCGGGATGATGGACAGTGCGGGATGTGCCCGCCTCACGAGAGGCCGCATCCGCCGAGGGGCGGATTTCGGACGCACGACAAGAATTCAAAACAAGAATTCAATCGGATGAAAAGGGGAAACGTCCATGACGAGAAAGCAAATACTGCTGTCCGGCTTCGTCGCCTTCACATGTGTCGTCTCGACTACCGCGATCGCCGGTCCGATCGACAGCTACGCGCCCGTCACTCAGCAGCGCCTGGAAAATCCGGAACCAGGCAATTGGATGCTTTATCGGCGCACCTATGACGGGCAGGGCTTTAGCCCGCTCGACCAGATCAACACCTCGAACGTGAAGGACCTCACGCCGGTCTGGACATTTGCCACAGGCGTGGTCGAAGGCCACGAGGCTCCGCCGATCGTCAACAATGGCGTGATGTTCGTGGCGACGCCGATGGGGCAGGTGATCGCGCTGAACGCGAAGACGGGCGACGAATATTGGCGCTACAAGCGGCAGCTCCCCGATGATCTGTTCCAACTGCATCCGACCAGCCGCGGCGTCGGCCTGTGGGAGGACAAGCTCTATCTCGCCACCACTGATGATCATGTCGTCGCGCTCGACGCCAAGACCGGCAAGGTGGCGTGGGATACGAAAGTACAGGATTACAAGAAGGGTCAGTACATGACCCTGATGCCGTTGATCGTCGACGGCAAGGTGATCGTCGGCGGCTCCGGCGGCGAGTTCGGCGTGCGCGGCTATGTCGCCGCCTTCGATGCCAAGGACGGCAAGGAGCTGTGGCGCACCTACACCATTCCTGGCGAAGGCGAGCCCGGTCATGACACCTGGCAGGGTGATGACTGGAAGAACGGCGGCGGCTCGGCCTGGATGACCGGCACCTACGACAAGGACACCAAGACGATCTATTGGGGCGTCGGCAACGCAGCGCCGTGGCCAGGTGAGATGCATCCCGGCGACAATCTCTACACGTCGTCGGTGATCGCGCTTGATCCCGGCAATGGCAAGATCAAGACCTATCACCAGTACCACCAGAACGATTCCTGGGACTGGGACGAGGTCGACGCACCGATGTTGATCGACCTGCAGCGTGACGGCCGCAGCATCAAGAGCCTGGTCCATCCCGGCCGCGACGCAATCTTCTGGGTGCTCGAGCGCACGCCGACCAAGATCAACTACGTCGCCGGCTGGCCGTTCGTTTCGACCGACGTCTGGAAAGGCATCGACGAGAACGGCAAGCCGATCCTCGATCCCGATCACAAACCTGTTGTCGGCAAGCGCGTCGAGTTCTGCCCGTCATTGTGGGGCGGCAAGGACTGGCCGTCGGCGGCCTATAGCCAGAAGACCGGCCTCGTCTACGTGCCCGCCAACGAGAATTTCTGCGGCGGCTTCACTGGCGAGAAGATCCCGCTCAAGCCCGGCGAGCTCTGGCTCGGCACCAAGCCGGAGGACATCGGTTTGAAGACCAAGCCGGGTGCCGATCATTTCGGCGAGATCCAGGCCTGGGATCCTTCGACCGGCAAGAAGGTGTGGCAGCACAACTTCCCGAAGTCGCAGATGTTCGGCTCGGTCACGGCAACCGCAGGCGATCTCGTCTTCGCCGGCGGTACCAACGACCGCAACTTCCGCGCCTTCAACGCCAAGACGGGCGAGTTGTTGTGGGAGCAGAAGACCAACTCCGGCATCATGGGCATGCCGATGTCCTATGAGATCGACGGCACGCAATACATCGCAATCCAGTCGGGCTGGGGTGTGGACGCGCAGCGCATCCAGGACGCGCTCGCGACCAACAATATCGGTATCGAGTCCAACGTGCCGCAAGGCGGCGTGATCTGGGTGTTCGCGCTGAAGAAATAAGCTCCGCAGGCGGATCGAGAGAAGCGGAGCAGCAGGGGGGTGGCGAGTGCGGCGGACGGTAACGTCCGCCGCACTCGGTGTGTTTGATGGAATTGCTGTCCTCACCACGAACTTATCATACCCGGGCTTGTCCCGCCTGCGGGGCCGAAGCCCCTTCGGCGCGGCGAAGGCCCGGGCATCCACGTTCGTCGTGCAACCGCAAGACTCATGGATGGCCGGGACAAGCCCGGCCATGACGCCATGGGGTGTGCCTCGCCTACTTCCCCTGCCGATCCACCTTGTCCTTCTCCGCCTGATTCATCTCGTGAATCTTCGGATCGTTGCTGCTTTGCCCGGTCGTCTGGGTGGTCGAAGCGGGCGGGGCGGTGGCGTTGGGAAGCGAACTCTGGTCCGGTGTGGTGGGGCGCGTCGCCGTGGTCGGCGGCGTCGTGTTGTTCTGGGCGAACGCGGCTGCGTTGGTCAAAAGAAAGGCGCTCGACAGCAGCGAGACTGCGAGCGCCCTTGGGATGTTGGTCATCGATCTGCTCCTGTCAGATCGATGAAAACGGCGCAAGGCCGCCGGATGTTCCGTTACACCTCCAATTGCTTGCCGAGCGGGAGCGCGCGGATGCGCTTGCCGGTCGCCGCGAAGATCGCGTTCATCAGCGCCGGTGCGAACGGCGGCACGCCGGGCTCGCCGACGCCGCTCGGCGGCGTGTCAGGTCCAGGCGGCACGATGTAGACGTTGGTCACCAGCGGAGCCTCGTCGATCCTGACGAGCTGGAAGTCGTCGAAATTTTTCTGCTCCACCTTGCCATCCTTGAAGGTGACCGCGCCATATTTGGCGAGACTCAGACCCATGATCGCTGCGCCCTCGATCTGGGAGGCGATACGCTCGGGGTTGACATAGGTGCCGCAGTCGATCGCGGTATCGACGCGTGGTACCGTCAGCTTGCCCTTCTCGTCGACGGCGACCTCGACGATCGTTGCGATATAGCTGACGAAGCTTCGGTGCACGGCGATGCCGAGACCGTGTCCCTTCGGCACCTGACGACCCCATTCGCCCTTCTCGGCAACCAGCTCGACCACCTTGCGCAGGCGCGCGGTGTCGATCGGGTAGCTGTCATAGGGCTCGCCGTAGTTCCAGAGATCCTTGACGTTGGGCTTGACGATGCGGGGACTACCGATCATCGCCAGCAACGTCTCCTTCTGGTCGCGGCCGGTCGCATTCGCGATCTCGCCGACCATCGACTGCACCGCGAAGGCGCGCGGGATGTTCGAGACCGAGCGGAACCAGCCGATGCGGGTGAACGCCGCGGCTTCCGGATTCTCGCAAGAGATATTGGCGATCTCGAACGGCATGTCGACGAGGCCCATGCCGAGCTCGAACGGCGCCGCGTGCTTGGCGCCGGCCGCGAAAGTCGAGGCGATCGTCGGCGCCACGCTGCGGTGACGCCAGGCGATCACCTTGCCGTCCTTGTCGAGGCCGGCCTCGATCCGCTCGACCGAGACGGTGTGCAGGAAGTCGTGATGGAGGTCGTCCTCGCGCGTCCACTGCACCTTCACAGGCGTTCCGAGCTCCTTCGACAGCAGCGCGGCCTCGAGCGCGAAATCGCATTTCGACTTGCGGCCGAAACCACCACCGAGCAGCGTCACGTTGACGGTGACATTGCCTTCGGGGATGCCGAGCGTCTTGGCGACGTCCTCGCGCGTGCCGCCCGGGCTCTGCACCGGCGCCCAGATCTCCGCCTTGTCGCCCTTGACATCGGCGACCGCGACCGGCGGCTCCATGCTGACATGGGCGAGGTGCGGCAGATAATACTCGCCGACAACGACCTTGGCGGCCGTCTTGAGCGCGGCATCCGCATCACCCTCCTGACGCACGACGAGGCCCGGCTTGCGCGAGGCTTCCTCGAGGTCCTTGCGGTAGGCGACCGAGTCATATTTGGCGTTGGCGCCGTCGTCCCAGACGAGCTTCAGCGCGTCGCGGCCCTTGATGGCCGCGCCCGTGTTGCGCGCGATCACCGCGACGCCGCCAAGCGGCTGGAATTTCGAGGGCCACGGCCAGCCTTGGACCTTCATCACCTTCTCGACGCCCGGCACTTTCAGCGCCGCCTCCGGATCGAACGAGGTGAGCTTGCCGCCGGTAACAGGCGGGCGGGCGATGACGGCGTATTTCATGCCCGGCAGGCGGACATCGGCGCCGTAGCGCGCCTTGCCGGTGGTGATGTCGTGGAGATCGACGATGCCGACCTGACCCTTGCCGAGATAGCGGAAGTCCTTGGGGTCTTTCAGCTTGAGGCCTTCGATGGCAGGCACCGATTCCTTGGCCGCATCGGCTGCGAGCTCGCCGAAGCCGAGCTTGCGGCCGCTGGCGCTGTGGACGACCTCGTGATTGACCGCCTTCACCTCGGTTGCCGGCACATTCCAGCGCTTGGCCGCGGCCTGCTCCAGCATGGTGCGGGCGGAAGCGCCGATCTGGCGCATCGGGATCAGATAATGCCGTGTGCTGCGCGAGCCGTCGGTGTCCTGGTTGCCGAACTTGACCTCGTCGCCATGGGCCTGTTGCACCTTCACCTTCGACCAGTCGGCCTCCATCTCCTCCGCGACGATCAGCGGCAGGCTGGTGCGCACGCCGGTGCCCATCTCGGCGCGGTGGGCGACGATCGTGACAGTGCCGTCGGGCGCGACGGCGACGAAGACACGCGGATCGACCACGACACCATGCGGCATCTTGCCCGCGCCGGTTTCATAGGCAAAGGCCTGGCGCGACATCACGGGGGCGGCGAGCACGAAGCCGCCGGTGACGCCGAGCCCCTTCAGGATGCTGCGGCGAGAAACCTTCTCGACCTTGATGTTCTTCTCGAAGCCACGGAGCTTGCCGGGATTGTCGATGAAATTCATGTCACACTCCCGTCGATGCGAGATGGACCGCGTTCTCGATGCGCTGGTAGCAGCCGCAGCGGCAGATGTTGCCGGACATCGCCTCGCGGATCTGGTCATGCGACGGCTTGGGGTTGTCCATCAGGAGTGCCGCGGCCTGCATGATCTGGCCGGCCTGGCAGAAGCCGCATTGGGGGACATTGACCTGGCGCCAGGCCTTCTGGACCGGATGATCGCCATCGGGATGCAGCCCCTCGATCGTGGTGACCTCGCGTCCCGCGACGTCGTTGATCGATGTGATGCAGGAGCGCACCGCCTCCTTGTCGACGATGACGGTGCAGGCGCCGCACAGGGCCTGGCCACAACCGAACTTGGTGCCGGTCAACCCGGCTTCATCACGCAGGAACCAGAGTAGCGGGAGATCCGGGTCGCCATCCCAGCTCTGTTCCTGGCCGTTGATCTTCACCTTGATCATGATCGTCCCTCGCTCTTCATAAGCTTTGCCGATGTTGGATTAGCCGACGTGGGTCGGCACAATTGTCCGTGTGTGGTCGCAACCGCATTCCAGCCCATTGTCCTGCACGGGCAAATCCCGGCAAGAAGCTGGCACGCGAATCGTGATGTCCGGATGTGCTCGATACCTCCCGTTTTGTTCTTAATTGATTGAACTCGTACGGCATCGTGACGGCGCGACCGTAGCAGGAAGCGCGCCGGACCGGCATTCACAGCCGGGTGTACTCGACGTGAACAGGTTGCATCCGGGGTTTGTCAAAAGCAGGGCGCGGCAAGACGTCGCGCGAGGGCGATCACGAAATCGAAGGCGCAATGAAAAAAGCTTCGTCCGCCAGAGGGACTGGGCGGACGAAGCAGTCGTCCTCAGTCGAGGGAGGGAGAATCGCAGGACGCGCTGACTTCAAGCAGGAAGAGGGCGGCACTGCGCAGTCATTCAGAGACCAGGACTGAGGGAGCGGAGCGCGCTCGCATAAGCAAAGTGCACGGGCGGTAAATTCGCCGCGATCATTCACGGGCCGCACCCGTCCGGCTCGCTGGAGACAGCGAGCGGACGGGCAATGTCGGACAGCCTGGATCAGGCGGCCTTGGCCTTCGCCACGTGGGTCGCGATTGCATCCATCAGCGCCGGCGACAGGCAGTCATAGGGCTCGAGACCGATTTCCTTGAGCCGCGACCGGATGCCGGCCATCTGCTCGGGCTTCACGCCGGATTCGATCACCGAGGAGACGAAGGCGGCGAATTGCGGCGCTTGCGAGCCCTGCTCCTGGAACAGTTCCGGATGGACGAAATCGAGCCCGTAGAACGGATGGTTCTTGTTCTCGATGCGGCCGTACATGTGGGTTCCGCAGGCCTTGCAGGCGTGCCGCTGGATCACTGCGGACGCGTCGACGACCTGGAGTTTGTCGCCATTCTCCAGAACAGTGACGTTCTGACGCGGCACCACCGCAACGACGGAGAAGTTCGCGCCCTGCGGCTTCCAGCACTTGGTGCAGCCGCAGGCGTGGTTATGCGCCACGTCGCCCTTGATGCCGACCTTGACCTGATGGTCCTTGCATTTGCAGGCGAGTGTGCCGCCGGCAAAGTGGCCAGTGCCT
>Ga0207695_10002416_pt1 | contig 27666 bp, 25 predicted proteins | sample KBSC54metaG_FD_184354 | JGI IMG/M metagenome (GOLD analysis project Ga0207695, IMG submission 184354) | Corn rhizosphere microbial communities from Kellogg Biological Station, Michigan, USA - KBS C5-4 metaG (SPAdes) (version 2) | ecosystem: Host-associated > Plants > Roots > Rhizosphere > Soil...
CGTGCTCGCGCCTTACCGGATGGTCAAAGACCATCGCACCAAATTGTCGATCGGCGATGTCGATCGTGTGCTGGATGGCGATCTGGATGCGCTGATCCACGCCTATCTTGTATGGCGCAAGACCGGAAAAACCGCGTCGGATAAAGACGAACCTCTCGACTAATGAAACGCGCACAACGGAACGCGGCGGCCGACGTGCCGGATAGTTCAACGGGCGCCGCCGCGTCCTGTGCGCTCTCGATTAAAGAGGCCGCGGAGATTATTCGGGCAGGCGGGCTGGTTGCGTTTCCTACCGAAACGGTTTATGGACTGGGCGCGAATGCGCTCGATCCAGCGGCGGTTCAGAAGATCTTCGAAATGAAGGGCCGGCCTGAAACCAGTCCCCTGATCGTTCACGTGGCGTCGGCGGAGATGGCTCGGGAACTTGTCGCCGAATGGCCGCCGATGGCGGAAGAGTTAGCGCGGCTGTGGTGGCCGGGTCCGTTGACGCTGGTTCTACCTAAGAAGAATCTCGTGCCGGACAACGTGACCGCAGGATTGTCTACCGTCGGCGTCCGGATGCCGAACCATCCGATTGCCTTGGAGCTGCTCGAAGCAGCAGGGGTACCCATAGCCGCACCCAGCGCGAATCGCTTCACTGGGCTTTCTCCAACAACTGCGGATCATGTCAGAGCCGCGTTCGGCGACGCAGTACCGATCCTCGAAGGCGGTCCGTGCACAGTGGGAATCGAATCGACCGTGGTGGCGATTGCAGACGGCAAGCTCAAGTTGTTACGCCCCGGCATGATTTCTTTAGGTGAGATCGAACACGCGACCGTACACATCGTGGGAGCCGCCCATCCCGCGCCTGGTATGCACCAGAAACATTACAGCCCGCGCACGCGGCTGATTTTAGTCCGCGGCGCATCCGAGCTTCCGGATCGCACTGGAGCCTATGTATGGCGGGCGGCCCTGGGGCCGGCGGCGCGCGCCGTCCGGATGCCGCTTGACGCCGCGCCCTACGCGGCACAGCTCTACCGGGTGCTGCACCAGCTTGATGCAGAAAACTGGCCGTGGATCGCGGTGGAGATGCCGCCGGATGCTCCGGATTGGTCGGCCATCCGCGATCGACTTACCAGAGCGGCAGAACGGTAGAATACTCACAAGTGAATAAACCCGCGAAAAGCGGCCGCGAGCTGATTGAGGAGATCGACCGCACGCTTTCGGTCACACCCGCTCTTTGGTGGCTAGGGCATGCGGGCTTCGTGGTCCGTTTCGCCCACATCACGTTTTACGTGGACCCGTGTCTGTCCAATCCTCCGGGGCGCACCAGAAGAATGGCCGCGCCGTTGACCGCGAGCGAGATCCGCCATGCCGACATGATTTTCGCCACGCACGGGCACCCCGGGCATCTGGACGCTCCGTCGGTCGGCCCAATTCTAGAAACCTGCCGGGGCGCGAAGCTGGTGTTGCCGAAGAGCGCGGCCGACGCCGCGAACGCCGCCGGAATTCCTTACAACCGCATGACCACCACGGACTCCGGGTTGCGCATCGAGTACTTCAAGGACAACCTGTACGGGCGCGTGTACGCCGTGCCCTCGGCGCATCCGCACCTCGATTGGACGGCGGCAGGCGGTTACCCTTTCCTCGGCTACCTGATCCGCTTTGGACGTTGGACAATTTATCACGCGGGGGATTGCGTAATGTATCCCGAGCTGGCGGCGCACTTGCGGCCGTTCAACGTGAACGTTGCGCTGTTGCCGATCGGTCCCCAAAACTTGAGCGTGAGTGAAGCCGCGCAACTTGCTTCCGATATAGGCGCTGCTTGGATCGCTCCCATGCATTACGGAACCTTTGATGAAGACCGGGAGAGCGAGTTCGTCTCGCACATGCTGGGCCACCGGCCCGAGCAGCGATTTAAAGTATTCCAGTGCGGCGAGAAGTGGACCGTGCCGGAAGAATAGTCAGACATTCAAGATTCCGCGCTTGATGGCCGTGACGACGGCTTCGGTGCGGTCGGACACGCCGAGTTTCTCGTGAATGCTCAGCACGTGGGTCTTCACGGTCCCTTCGCTAATAAACAATAAGGCGGCAATCTCCTTGTTGCTTTTGCCCTTCGCGATCCACTTCAGTACTTCGACTTCACGCGGCGATAGCGGGCCTCCCGCCATGGCACGCTCGGTCAGGCGAGACGCGGCGCGCTCTGAAACGTGCGTACCGCCAGCGTGGATTTTGCGAATCGCCGCCAGCAGATCGCTCGTGGAGCAGTCCTTAAGAAGGAAACCCTTGGCACCGTTTTCGAGCGCGCGAAATACACTTTCGTCGTTATCGTAAGTGGTCAACACCAGAATCCGCGCGTCTGAAAACTCACTGCGGATCGCCAGGATGGCTCCCGCACCATCCAGTTCCGGCATAGCCAAATCCATCAGGACAACATCCGGTTTCAGCTCACGGAATTGCGTTACGGCTTGGTGGCCATCTTTAGCGAGCCCTATAACAGTCATGTCCGGCTCGAACTTAAGCACGGCAGCGAGGCCATCGCGGACCACGGCATGATCTTCGGCAATAAGAATTCGTATGGACTCAGGCATTCGGGACCGTGACGATAATTCGCGTGCCGCGCCCCGGATCGCTCAATATCTGAATCTCGCCGCCAATCTGGCGAGCGCGTTCCCGCATGCCGTCGACTCCAAAGCCCGAGGGCTCGACTCCGCTCATACCCCGGCCGCTATCGCCAACTTCGAGCACGACCGACCCAGTCCGATAAGCCAGTCGAATTCTGAGGCGCTCGGTGCCGGAATGGCGGACGGCATTCGTGAGTGCCTCCTGAGCGATGCGCAGAAGATTGGCTTCACACTGCTCGGATAATGCGCAGGGCTGGCCTTCGAGTTTGGTGTCGACCTGTATGCCCGAATCGGACGTGAGTCTGCGTCCGATCTGTTCGATCGCACCCAATAGCGAGCCGGAGAGTGGGTCGACGCGTAGAGCCGAGACGGAGCGCCGGGCCTCCTCCAAGCTCGCGGTGGCAAGCTCACGCGCTTTTTCGATGTGCGCTCGCGCGTCCATGGAATCGCCCTGCAGGCGTTGCTCTGCTGCGTTCAACTGCATCATGATGCCGGTGAAACCTTGCGCCAGCGTATCATGGATATCCCGCGCAAAACGCGTGCGCTCGGCGACAATTGCATGGCGCTGCTGCTCCTCCGCCGCACGGCTGACTTCGAACAACCGCTGCAGGTGGCTGGAATACAGCGTCACCAGACAACCGGCTGCTACGTATATCAAGTCCCAGAGCGCATTCGCGCCCCAACTCGACCTCGGTGCGGCGAACTGAAACATGATGCAGATCGTAGTCCAGAGACGCACATTCGATTTCCCCATCAGGAGCCCGGAAAGCAGGATGGTAAGAACCAACGCTCCGCTGAATTGTGGATATTCGTAAAGGCCTTTCGCGGCCTGCTGGATCGGCAGCACGACAATTGAGATTATTGCGAAGAAGAGAGGTCCGAGAGCGAATGGGGGATGCCATTTTCGCGTCAGGATGGCAGCCAGAAGCAGCACACCTGAGAAGATGAACGACCCAAATCCGAAGTTGTTTCCCCATCCCCTTATTCCTACCTGCCAGAGCAGTCCGAGCTCAAGGGCGAGCCCTCCGGCCGCGAAGATCAGGATGCGCCAAAACAGTTCGTTTCGGAGGGGCGCTTCGCGCTCCTGGACCGCAATTTGCTTCCGATTGGTCTTCAACCAAGTATCGATGAGCGTCACTGAATGTCTCCCACAGCAAGAGTACCCGGACAAGAGCGCTGAAACCATCGAGATTTCGGAGGGTTTTGGGGTCTACCGAATGGTAGAGCCTAGGATTCTTCGTACCAATGCCGCCAGCGCTGCCGCGAGGGGAACAGCCGGATCAGCAGCAGTCCGACGATGAAGCCGCCGATGTGCGCAAACACGGCCACGCCGCCGCCGGTATAGCTCCGCTCGCCGATGGACTCGACGCCGTTCAAGAACTGCATCCCGAACCACAAGAGCAAGTAGAAAGGCGCGGGGATTGCCAGGCGCGTGAAGAAAACAAACAACAATACCAGAGTGTCGATCTGCGACCGGGGGAACTTGATCAAATACGCGCCCATCACACCGGCGATCGCCCCGCTGGCTCCGATGGTGGGATTCGGAGCCGACGTATTCGCGAGCACCTGCGTCAGGCCTGACGCCACACCGCACACCAGATAGAAGACTAGGAAGCGGGATCCGCCTATCAGATCCTCTACATTACGCCCGAAAACCCACAAAAATAGCATGTTTCCCAGCAGGTGCAGCCACCCGCCGTGCAGAAACATCGAGGTGAACAAAGTAACCAGATGCAGGTCATCCGGAACGATGCCCCAGGTTCTGACGAACTGATCGAGGCGGTAGTAACTTAGCGTATTTTGATACAGAAAGATGATCGTGTTGACCGCGATCAGGGAGCCTGTGACCACTGTCCGCGAGTAGACACGCTCGCTCGAGCGCAGAGGGATCATCGGGAGATGTGATTACCGGTGAAATCGTCGTGCAGGCGGCGGTCGCCGCCCTCGATCAAGTTGCGCGCCTCGCCTGCCGTGGCGATGCCGCCCCTAGCCCCCAGCCGAGTGCAATTTAGAGCAGCCATGGCATTGGAAAATTCGAGTGCGTCCCACACGGATGCTCCCTTGAGCACAGAATAACAGAACGCTCCGTGAAACACGTCTCCCGCGCCGGTGGTGTCGACACAATCCACTACGAATCCGGGGGAATACACAAACTTGTCACCTTCACGCGCCAATGCACCGTGGGGACCTAGAGTCATCGCGGCGATCCGCATGCCGTACTCTTTTTGGATGCGCTCGAGCGCGAGGAAAGGATCGCGTTCACCGGTCCAGCGCGCTGGAAACGCAGTGCTGCCGACCAGATAGTCGACGCAAGCGAGCACCTGGTCAAAGCCCGGATAGACGTTGTCGACATCCACGCTGACGGGAATGCCATGATGGCGGGCGATGCGGGCGGCACGAGCGACGGCGGGCGTGTCGTGTCCATCGACGTGCAGCATGCGTGCACCAGCGATTTTCTCTGGAGTGATGTGCGTTGGGTCGAGAGCCAGACATTCGGGACGATGCCAGAAAATGGTCCGCTCGCCGGTAGACTGGTCGATGACAATGTAGGCGCTTTGATTGGGACAGCCCGCGCGAATCTCCACATCATCGACATTCATCCCGGCCTCACGAAGGCTGGCCATCTGGACGCGGCCACGTTCGTCATCACCTATTGCTCCGATGTACTTTGTCCGCAGGCCCAGTTTGCCGCAGGTCACAAGTGCGCTGGCCACCTGCCCGCCGGGGCTCAGGATTTCACGTTCGAAAGGGACCTTGCCGCCAAGCTGCGGGTATTTCTCAACCAGCAGGAGCGTATCTGTGGCGTTGAGGCCCACGCCAACCAAGTCGAACTCGATCGTAGTCACGGGCGAACGGCGCTCAGGATGGTATCGACGAGCAAGCCGTGATCCTGCCCCAGGCTGACGAGCTCGGAAATGTGGTTCTCGCCTGGAACGTAAAGAAGCTCGGCCGCGACGAAGTTCTTTTTGAGAGTCAGGGTAAAATCGCGAGCCTGTTTGGGCAAGCCGAAGTAGTCCCACTGGCAGTAGCTGATCAGAAAGGGCGGCGCGCCGGAATGAGCGTGCGCTACGGGCGAGGCGTCACGTTTATCGCCCGTGTCAGCGGCCACCAGGAACGTGTCGAGCTTTTCTACATCGTAGATGCCGCTCATGGCGATGACACCGCGAATTGCAGTACGGGGCAGATCGAACTTCTTCAGATATTTTTCATCCAAGGCGAGCAGCGCCGCCAAGTGTGCTCCAGCGGAATGTCCGCTCAGATAGATACGCGTCGCGTCGCCACCGTGTTGCGAGATGTTGCGGACGACCCAGGCAAACGCCGCGGCCACGTCTTCGATCTGCGCGGGATGAGGGTTCTGAGGCATCAGCCGGTAGCTCGGAATCGCCACTCCGATTCCGGCTCGGGCCAGACGGTCGCCCAACGCTGTGTACAACGAACGATCGCCGGTCCTCCAAGAACCGCCGTGCAGGAACATCAGCACCGGATAGTTCTTTTGATCGCGAGGAAGGTATAGATCGAGCTTATGTTTGTCGGAATCTACCGGCTCACCATCGGTGTAAGGGATGCCGGCCTGGAAGTCCACGTTAGACGAAATCTGGACTGCGGGCAGCGTAATATTGGTCGGCGGACCGACCGTAATCGAATTGGTGAAGATCCACGGGCGTTCCTCGCCATCAATCGAGAGCGAGACTTCCAGACGATACGCACCGGTTTCGCGCACGATGTAGTCGAGCTTCCAATCGTGAGCTTCGGCGACGACCACGTTGTCACGCAGCAGGCGTATGATAGCCGGGACCGGAACGCGAGCACTGAGAGTGACGGAGCCTGTCAGCGGGTTATACGCCACAGTATCGCCTATGTCGAACACTCCAAAATAACTCTGCGCGATGAACGCAGTCCCAGTGGGATCGCACAGCCAGTCATGGGCGACATACGCGTGCCCGGCAGCAAGAGAAGCTCGGATCGCAGCGGCGGTGACCTGGGTGGCCAGAATGTGGGTAGTCGCGTGGCGGAAGGCAGCGGTATAAGCGTCGGTCAAATCTTTGGTGACCTTCGCAGGCGGAATGTGAGTGCGCGCGAAAAGCACGGATCCTGCAGGCACCGGTTCCTCCGGCCGGTGGACATCCGAGCCGAAGGCTTCATCGGGAAGCTGCTTGAACTTGGACGGCAGATGCTGCGGGTCTTCTTCCTGGGGTAAGCCGAAAATATCAGTGCCTTTGAAATCGCCGTCGGGCGCGTGCAGGAACAAGATTCCGTCGTGCATCCCCTCGGTCGCTGCGCCAAAGACTACGCGGACACCGGCGTTGTGCGCGGGCTCCACAAGGACCTGTTGAGCCGCGGCCTCCGGAAGAAAAACAGCGCGAAAATCCTGATAGACCCCCTCCGTGGAAAAGCTGGCGCGATTCTTCTTCCACTCCACGATCTGGTTATGGACCGCTTCTAGGCGGCTGTTTTTCAGGCGTTCGGAGGGCGTGCGGGCGAAGGCCATACAACATAGCCCGATACTGACGAGGGCAACCGCTCGCACGATTTCATTCTAAACCCGCCCGATTTTCATATCCCGTGGAGCATGCCGCCATCCACCTGGAGGCTGGCCCCGGTGATGTAGCCCGCGGCATCGGACAGGAGAAATACTGCGGCTGTTGCGAACTCGTCAGGATCGCCGTAGCGGCCCATTGGAATCGTCGCGCAAATGCGCTTCTGTTGCTCCGGAACGGTGATGCCGGCGCGCTTGGCGTTATCTTCGTCGATTTCCTTCACGCGGTCGGTCGAGATGCGCCCGGGGATTAGCTGGTTCACCCGGATCTTGTTCGGCACAAGTTCGTTGGCGAGGATTTTCGAGAGCGCCGACACCGACGTCCGCATCACCGTGGAGAGCGCAAGGTTGCCAATGGGTTCTCTCACGGCCGACGAAGTCGCCAGCAAAATTGCGCCGCCGCCGCGAGCTGTCATCGAAGGAACGGCCAGCCGGATCATACGCACGGCGCTGAGCAGCAGCAGTTCGAACGCGCCTTGCCAGGCAGCATCGTCGAACTTAAGCACGGGCCCCGGCGGCGGGCCACCCGAATTGGTGTAGAGCAGATCGACGCCGCCAAAACGATCGACCGTCTCGTGGTGCCAGTTTGAAAGTGCATCCGCCGAACGCACATCGGCGGCTACGGCGAGGATCTCGGCGCCTGTTTCCCGGCTGAGTTTGTACGCGGCGTCGGAAGCGGCTTCAGGACTCCGGGAAGACAAGGAGACCTTCGCGCCCTCGCGGGCCAGTGCGCGCGCTACGGCGAATCCGAGTCCCCGGCTGGCGCCGGCGACCATCGCAACTTTGTTTGTAAGACCGAGGTTCATAGGAATCTTTGATTGTAACCACGCGGGTAACGACGATTGTACGAGAATTAGAGGTTTGAACCCGCCAGATTTGAATCCACGCGGTCCCCTTCCGTCCGTGAAGAAGCTCACGGAAATCTTCTTCCGCGTCGGCAACACCACGTTCGGCGGTGGATACGTGACCATTGGGATGCTGGGAAGGGAACTGGTCGACGCGCGCCGCTGGATCAACGCGGAGAAGTTCGATCTGGCGTTTGCAATTGCGCGGGTTACGCCTGGAACCAACCTGATCGCGTTCTGCGCGGCGATCGGCGCGCTGATTTGCGGCGTGGCGGGGGCGATTGGGGCGGTCTTGGCTCTTACCGCGCCCTCGTCGGCGCTGGCCGTACTAATCGCTTACGGATTCGAACGTTGGCAGGGGAACCGGATGGCGATGGCCGCCATCGGAGGAACCGTGGCAGCCGTTGCGGGCATGATGTGGGCCACCATCTGGATCATCCTCAAGCCCCACCTAGGCGGGACGACGTGGAATGGCATGATCCGCAATCTGCAAGTCGTGTTGATTGCGGGAGGAGCGTTCGTGGCGTCCTGGTTCTTCGGACTTACTCCCCTGCCTATCATCCTGGCAGGCACGCTGACCGGATTCCTCTGGAAGGACGCCAAGAAACCGTGAATCTGCTGGTGCTCTATTTGTTGCTGCTCAAGGCCAGCGTGACGTCATTTAGCGGCCTCGGATCGCTACCCATGGTGCGCGACGATTTCGTGGTCGAGCGCCACCTGCTCACCGATCACCAGCTAAATATGGCCGTGGTGGCGGGACGCACCGGACCGGGACCGTTCGGGCTCTACCTGGTATGCGTCGCCTACGAGGTGGGAGGCATTCCCGGGGCATGCGTAGGGTTTCTGGCGCTGATCACGCCGGCTTTTTTGGTAATCCCACTCATGCGCTGGATCGGGGCGCGAGCCGACATCCCTAGGGTCCGTAGCGCGATTCGGGGATTGCTGCTGGCCAGCGTGGGCTTGTTGCTTTCCTCTTCGGTGCCCCTCACGCAGGATGCGTTCACGGGCGTGTTTTCGGTAATCCTGATGGTGGCGAGCTTTGCGGTTCTCACATTCACGCGGATCGATTCGGCGTGGTTGATGCTGGGAGCGGCGGGCACAGGGCTTGCTGCCAGCCTATTCCGCTAAAAAAACGAAACCGCGGGGGACGTCCTTCGAGCAGGCAGCCCACCGCGGTCGAATCACTACTAAAGAGCTGGATGTTACTTCGTGGGCGCGGTTGTATCGCCGTCCTTGCCCTTCTTGGCCTTGCCCTTTTTGGCCTTAGCGTCGGTGCTCTTGGTGTCGCCCTTGGCGTCCTTATCTTTCTTGCCCTTCTTGGCAGCCTTCTTCGTGGTGTCCTTGGGGGCGTCCTGGGCTACGGTGATGCCGGCAACGCCGATGGTCAGCGCCAGGGCCAGCATGATGTTCACGAGCTTCTTCATTTGGGTGAGATCTCCTCTTTCTTGGCCGAACGGCAAATACCGTCGCAGCACTTCTATGTTTACAACCGGACATGAATAGGCCCTTAAACATCCATTAAAATCGTTTCATTCCAGAAGGTTCCCGGCCCCTATTTCGGTTAAGTTCTATTTATTGAAGCTATTGCTATCCACCACGGTCTCGGTGAGCTCGAATCTGAGGATACCCTCAAACAACATGAAGCGCGACGAACTGACCCGCAAACTGGCGCGCGAGGATGGCTTGCCCGTCGCGGTAGCTCAGGACCGGATCGATGAACTGGTACACCGGATTGTGACGAAGCTACGGAGCGGGCGTCCAGTCAAACTGCCTGGGATTGGAACGCTCGTAAGACGCGCCGGGACACACAAACAACGGTGAAGAATCCCCAGCGGATTCTGGCCATGATCCGGCGGTCACTCGAGCGCGGCCAGACTGTGGAGATTGACGGATTGGGGATGTTTCGGCGCGGGACCGACGGGGCTTATGAGTTCATAGCCCAAACCGAGCGGCAAGTGTTCATCGCATACGTGGAGGAGGATCTCCTGCTCGCGCGGCGACTGCGAGACATGCTAGCGGCGGCCGGATGTTCGCCCTGGATGGACAAGGACAAACTGATTCCGGGGCAGAACTGGCCGCGGGCGATTCGACGGGCCATCGAGATTTCCGACGTATTCGTAGCGTGCTTCTCAGCGCGCTCGACTTCCAAGCGCGGGCCGTTTCAAAGCGAACTGCGGTGGGCGCTCGAATGCGGGCAACGGATGCCGCTCGATCAAACCTTCGTCGTTCCGGTCCGGCTGGAGGCTTGCGCCGTGCCGAGGCAGATCCAGGAGCGGACGCAGTACGTCGACTTGTTCCCGGATTGGGATGTCGGGATCCAGAAAGTTATCCGGGCCGTAAAAGCCGGACCGAAGCCCGGGCAAGCCGGCTGCCGGCTAATTCAAACTTCGATCTAATTCAAACTTAGTATCGGTAAGATGCTGCTGTAATCGTCGGTCCAGCCGCGGAAGGTAGCGTCGGCGGTGGCCGGATACATGTTCGCTCCTTCGAAACTTGGATTCTGAAATACGTTGTTGTCCGGAGAAGTAATCAGAACCCACGTGGTGGAGTTGGCGAAGGTATTGTCAGAGGCATCGTCGGCCACTACGGTAGCCTTCTTTCCGACGAATTCCGCGCCCCGCTCGCATACCGGCGCCAGATTCAGGTAGCGGTTCGAAATGTGTACGGCCAGCACACCGTCGGGCTTCAGCAGCTTGAAATATAGCTGCATAACTTCCTTGGTGAGGAGGTGCACAGGGATGGCGTCGCTCGAAAACGCATCGATGACCAGCACGTCGTAGTTCGGCGGCTCTTGTTTTTCCATGGTCAGGCGCGCGTCGCCCATCAGCACTTCTTTATCGCCGGCGCAATGCGAGAAGAAGGTGAACTCACCCCGTTCGGAAAGCGATTTCACCAGGGGATTGATTTCATATACGCGCACGTAGTCTCCCGCGCGGCAGTATCCAGTCATGACGCCGGCGCCCATGCCCACGACCCCGTACCGTATCGGACCAAGGGCCTGCTTGGCCTGCATGGCTCGACCGATGCCGGAGCTCGGCGCATAGTAAGAGTTCACCTCATAGCGATGTTCCGGATTGAGCCGCTGCGATCCGTGGTTGATCGTTCCATGCAGCAGGTTGCGCAGGGCATATTCCTGACCGACATCGTCATCGCGAATCCGCAGTTCGCCGTAGAAATTCCGCGCGAACAGGTGATAGCCCTTGCGATCTTCCAGTTCCTTCCGCACCAGGTACCCGGCCAGGAGACCGACGCCAACGGCCAGCGCGAAGCGTATAGGCCAGGATCCCCACGCGAAGCGGCGTCCAAACATATTGAACGCGGGGATCTCCAGATTAAACAGGACAATCGTTCCCAATACCCCGCAGGCAACCAAACCGATGGGAAGCTCCAGGTAGGAGTTGAAGACGCGCGGTGCGATGATGGCGACGAAGATGCCGCCGATCGCGCCGCCCACCGACACCATCAGGTAGAACAGCGTCAAGTACTGAGGAGCAGGCTTACGCAGCGCCAGCTCGCCGTGGCACAGCATGCAGCAGATGAACAAACCCGCGCAGAAAATGGGGATCGAAAACTTGATGTGGAAGTTTCCTTCGCCGGCATAGAGCGCGTATGCCATCCAGCCCAAAGCCGGAGCTACCCAAGGCAGAAAAATCCAGCGCTGGTAAACCCGGTCGCTTTCAAAGGCGAGGATAAAGGTCAGCAGATAGATTGCCAGCGGTACCACCCAGAGCAAGGGAATGGGCGCCACGTTCTGGCTCATATGGTTGGTGATCGACACCAGAAGCGTCGACGCGCAAGCTGCCAGACTGACCCAAAGCAGGAGTTGCAGACCGGTCGGACGCTTGCCGGATTTCTCGCGGATCACCGGAGATGCCGCTACTACGGGTTCGGGGGAGGCAGCCTCCCGGCTCACCCAGGCAGTAATCAAACAGAGTGCCGCGAACGCGACGTACGCAGCGCTCCAGAAGTAGGCCTGCTGGCGCGATGCCAAGTTCGGCTCCACGACGAAAGGAAAACTTAGCAGCGCCAAAAACGACCCGAAGTTCGATAACGAGAAAAGGCGGTAAGGGACACTGCTGCCCGTACGGCGGACATACCAGGCTTGCAGCAGTGGACTTGTTGAAGAAAGCAAAAAATAGGGCAGCCCGATGGTGGCCGCCAGCAGCTCGAGAATGCGCAGCGTGGGATCGCCGATCGCCGTTGGCTTCCAAGTCACATTAGGCATAATCGGCAGGAGCGCGCAGCTGGCCAGCAACAGCGTTCCGTGGACCAGAAGTTGGGTCCGCGCCTTGGTCATTTTGATAAGAGCGTGCGCGTAGGCGTATCCGGCTAATAGTGAAAGCTGGAAAAACAGCAGTGCGGCGGCCCAAACGGCGGCTGAGCCTCCGAACCACGGAAGTATGATCTTAGCGATCAGTGGCTGCACCTGGAACAGCAGGAATGCGCTCAGGAAAATAGTGATGGCGTAAAGGATCATGAGAGTTAGTTTTCAGCGCAGTATCTGGATAATATTGCTATAGTCGTCGGTCCAGGCCCGGAATCCTTTGCGCGGTTGCAGCGCGTAGGTGTTGGTGTCCTGGAAGTTAGGATCAGCGAATACGGCGGACGATTTCGACAGCAAGATCCAAGTATTCGAAACGTAGTAGGCTTCCGAATTACCTTCATCGTACACCACGATTCCGAACCAGCCCATTTCCTTGGCGGCCTGAGCGATGATCGGTTCCAGATCCAGATACCGGTTAGAGATGTTGACGGCCAGAACACCATCCGGTTTCAGATGGCGCGCGTAAGTGGCATAAGCTTCACGTGTTAACAGATGCATGGGCACGGCGTCGCTGGTGAAGGCGTCCATGGCCAGGAAATCGAGGTTTTCGCTGTCCTGCAGGCCCTCAAGCGTCAGGCGGCCGTCGCCGAAATACAGATGTTTGTCGGCCGGGCAATCCTTCCAGAAATCGAACTTGGTCTGGGCGATTTGAAACACGAGCGGATTGATTTCGTAATAGTGCAGCGTATCGCCGGCGCGGGCAAGCGTCGCGGTCACACCGGCCCCCAGGCCCAGGATGCCGATTCGAATGGGACCCTTTTGCCCCTTGGTGCGGATCGCGCGCGAGATGCCGGAGGTTTCTCCGAAATACGATGTGGGGATGCGTCCGCCGCCTGGACCCAGGAGCTGCGTGCCGTGGTTTATGGTCCCATGGATCAGGACACGCACTCCATCGACGCCGCCGCCGGGAGGATCGTCGCGGACACGCAGGACGCCATAAAAATTGCGCGCGGCCAGGATATATTCCTCATTCGCGCGGCGTTCGAGGCGGGCCAGATAAACGCCGAAGGAGAGCGCCACAATCAGCAGCGACGCTCGCACGGCCAGCGGCCGGGGCATGCCCTTATCGTCATAAGAAAGCACGATGGCCATCAGCACGCCTAGCCCGGTGATCGCGATCGGCATTTCCCAGTAGTTGGGGAACATGCGAGGCGCGAGCAGGGCAACGAACAATCCGCCAATCGCGCCACCCAGCGAGACCATCAGAAAATACAGCGTGAGGTAGCGCGGATGCGGCTTGCGTTGGGCAAGCTCGCCGTGACAGACCATGCAGGCAATGAAAAGGGCTCCGCACAGCATGGGAATCAGGCGCTTGATGACGTCACTGTTGTTTTCGTATTCACTCATCCCGTAAGTGAATGTGCCTAGCGCGACCAGACCGAGGGGCAGGAACAGCCAGCGCTGATAGATTTTGTCGCTTTCAAACGAGAGGATGAAGGTCAGCAGGTAGATGCTCAGCGGGGCGATCCACAGGAGCGGAATCGGCGCTACATTTTGCGTTAGGTGACTTGTAGTCGCCAGCAACAGAGTGGAGGCGCAGGCCGCCAGCGAAATCCACATAAGGATGGTCGAGAAGCGGGGCGGTGGGGCATTCTCTTGCGCGGCCGCCTGCAACGGGTCGGTGCCGCCGCGGCTTTTCCAGGCTGCCAATCCGCAAGCGACGGCAAACGCCGCGAATCCGACGGACCAGAGCCGGGCTTGTAAACGAAGGGTGACGTTGGGTTCCACCAGAAAGGGGTAGCTCAGAAGTGCCAGCATCGATCCGAAGTTTGAAAGAGCGAACAGGCGGTAGGGAATAACGTCGGATTTCGTTCGCAGATACCAGGCCTGGAGCAGGGGGCTGGTGGCAGAAAGCAGTGTATAAGGCAGCCCAACGGTCGCGCCCAGCAGAAGCAGGATGCCCAGCAATGGATCGGCGCCGCCGATGGGCTTCCAATAGTCTTTGGGAATAATCGGCAGCGTGACCAGGCTGATCAGGAGGAGTGTGCAATGGACAATGATCTGTTGCTTGGGCTTAAGATACCGGATCAGGCAGTGCGCATACAGATAGCCGGCCAGCAACAAAAGCTGGAAGAAAAGCAGGGATGCGCTCCATACCGCGGCCGATCCCCCGAACCACGGGAGAACGAATTTCGCGATCATCGGCTGTACCTGGAACAGGAGGAAAGCGCTCAGGAAGATGGTAGCCGCGTAAACAAACATGGACCGTCTAGCATACCGTAAATCGGGTCGGGGGCGAGTGAAGAGGCGTTAAGAAAGGCTCTTCAGTTACTTGGTGTGTTCCATTTAGAACCTCCGAGACGCGCGTACGGCGAAATCGGCAGTTGCAGACGCGGGGTCGGAGTGATCATCGACGCGATCGCGGGTGGCGGAAATGGCGCTGCCATCGGTGGAGGTGCGGAGCCCGTCGGAGACGGTGCTGACGTTCACTACGCAAAAGACCGCGACTCTGCCGTGACGGAGAATCTCTACTTCTTCACGCTAACGGTTACGTCGCCGTCAATATAAGCAAGGTATTCTGTTCCCGCGGCAGCCACCAGGTCCTTGTTTTTGGGCTTCACGTTTGTCTCCACCGGACGCTCGCTCTTGCCATCGCCGCTGCGGCCCGATTGGGTACGGATTCGATACTTGTGGCCGTCGACCGCATCCACCGTCAGCAGGCGCATCGTCATTTTGCCGCCCCCAATTCCGAATGTTCCTTTGCGTCCGACCTGAGCGATAGTCCCAGTGACAGCGGCACCCTTCGCAATGACCACGAGATCGCCGACGCGAACATCTTTGGCCACGGTGAAGCGAAGGGGGGCACCTTCCTGCGCGCTCTGCGGGATATCTTCCGCCAGAGTAATGAAAAACGGAATGCCATCTGTCAGCGTGACAGCCACGATGGCTCCCGCGGCAGACGGCGGAGCGGCCGCTAGAACTGGAGTGGGGGCGGGTGCTGCCGGTGGCGGCGCTGTTGGCGTCGTCGTGGCCGTCGTCGAAGCCGGGGTGGGGGCAGTTGCCACAGAAACAACAGGTCCAGCAGGCTTCGAAGGCGCCGCTTTGGGGTTGCGCATGGCCTCCAGAACTGTTTCCGAAACGCCCGCCTTGGAGAGGCGGATGATTTCCGGTGCGGACAGAACAAAGGCGGTCTTCGAATTACGGATCTCACTCAGAATTACGGCGGGCGCAACTTTCGCCGCGACCATCTGAAGGATGTTGTCGTTGCTGAGCGCCTGATCCGCGGGTGCGATGGCCGGGACAGTAGCGGTCACGGGAGGCGGCTGCACCGCGACTGGAGGGGGCGCAGGAACAGGATTTTGGATCTCCGTAGCGGCCGGCGGTTTGGACGCCCGGTGCAGCCACCACCAGGTGCTGCCCCCCGCGATCGCCAGCACGGCGATAGCAACACCGGCGCTGAGCATGATCGGCATGGGTGACCGTTTGGGTTTGGGCCACGGTTCCATTCCAGCCCGCGTGCGATACAGCATGCCGGAATCGGACTCGTGCTTCAATGCGCCCAATGCCACCTGCACTTCTTTCATCGTCTGGAAGCGCTGGTCGGGATTTTTTCGCAGGCAGCGCTGAATCACCTGCTCCAATTGCGGCGGAGTGTCGGGCGCGATCTCCGGGATGGGCCGGACTTCGTCGCGCAGGATCGCCGAGAGCGTGGAGAGCGCCGATTCGCCCGCGAATGCCCGCGTTCCCGTCACCATTTCGTACAGCACGACCGCAAGAGAAAAGATATCGGACCGAGAGTCGACCCGCTTGCCCTGGGCCTGCTCCGGCGACATGTAACTCACAGTGCCGATGATCGAGCCCTCCACCGTGAGCGGCGCGTGGTTGATCGTCTGCGTGGCGTCGGTAGGGCTCGAAGCTGTCTGGCTCAAGGGACTGCTGTCGGCCAGCTTGGCCAAGCCAAAATCCAGGACCTTGACCAGTCCCGTTTCCGTCACCATTACGTTGCCAGGTTTAAGATCGCGGTGGATGATGCCGGCTGAGTGGGCGACCTGCAGAGCGTCGGTCATCTGGACCGCGTATTTCAATACTTGTGGAACGCGCAGGCCGCCCTTGGGAATCAGGTCGATAAGCGTCTTGCCCTGCACGAATTCCATCACCATGTATTCGGCGTTGCCTTCCGAAACGATGTCATGGATGGTGATGATGTTGGGATGGTTCAACGCCGAAGCGGCCTGCGCTTCCTGAATAAACCGCCGGCGGCGCTCGGGATCGCCGGCGCTGGCGTCAGTGAGAATCTTAACGGCGACGAACCGGTTGAGGCGGGTATCCTGAGCCTTCCAGATCTCGCCCATTCCTCCGGCGCCGAGTTTTTCTAGGAATTGATAATGGTGGACAGTTCTCCCGACCATGGGCCACTCTGGGAACCCTTAGTTTGCCACATTCGCGCCGGGAAGAATAGTAGCCGCGGGAGGTAGTGCCCATGTTCACCCGTTTCCCGTTGGCTGCCGACTCAGCGGACGCTTTCATGCCGGATTCTTCTGGAAATCGGTCCAGTGCTTCTCGGAGTCGGGCAAGGCCGACCCGGCCATTACGGTGCGAGCTGCGGAGCAATGTAGGCGTAGAAGATCACGATGAAGCCGATCACTGTCGCCAGCGTGACGCTATGGCGGATCGTGAACCTAAATAAACGGGCTTCATCGGCACGCTTCATTCCGGTAGCCGCCGAGGCGACCGCGACGCTGGTGAGACTGATCATTTTGCCCATCACCCCGCCCGCCGAGTTCGACGACGCCATCAGTACAGGATTCATGTTGAGCTGGTTGGCGGTCACTACTTGTAAATTTCCGAACAAAGCATTGGCGGAAGTGTCGCTGCCGGTGAGAAAGACGCCCAGCCATCCTAACCAGGTGCTGAAGAATGGAAACAGCGCGCCCGTGGCGGCGAATCCAAGCCCCAGCGTGCCTGTGGCGCCAGAATAGTTCATCAAGTACGCCAGACCCATCACCGACGCGATGGTAAGCTCGGCTAACGCCAATTGATTCAGCGTACGGAAGAAAACGCGCACCAGCTTTCCCGGGCTCATGCCCAGAAGGAAAGCTGAAACGATCGACACAATCAGACAAGCCGTGCCTGATGCCGAAAGCCAGTCAAAACGATAGGTAGCCGCATACGGACCGGGGATTTTCGAGACCGGGGGAACGATTTCCACCGCGTTGTGCAGGCCGGGCCAGTTGATTACTTTGCTGACGGCTCGAAGAGCCGTCTGGTTGTAGCCCCACACCAGGACGATGACCACCAAAAGGATGTAAGGCAGCCAAGCCATGAAAACCTCACCCGCGGGGTGGCGCGTAGGAGCTACGCCCTGCTCGGCCAGGCTCTTTCCGTCAGCCATGGCGAAGCGATCCTTCGGTTTCCAAACCTTAAACAGCATCGCGAGGCAAGCCATGGCGGTCAGCGAGGCGAGAATGTCGGTCAACTGCACGCCCACGAAATTCGAAATTACAAACTGTACCCCGGCGAAGCTAACCCCGCATATGACACACGCCAGTAGTACGCCCTTGAGCGCCTTCATGCCGCCCATCACCGCGATCAAGTAAGACGGCACGAACAGCGAGAGCGGAGCGCAAATCCGTCCCACCCCGGCGCTGAGGCGCATCTCCGGGAGTCCCGTCACCTGAGCCAGAGTGGTAATCGGTATTCCAATCGATCCGAACGCTACCGGGCAAGTGTTCGCCAGCAGGCAAATCGCCGCGGCGTAGAAGGGGGAGAATCCCAAACCTGTGAGCATCGCGGCGGCAACAGCGATCGGCGTTCCAAAACCCGAAGCACCTTCGATAAACGCGCCGAATGCAAAGGCAATCAGCAAGGCCTGGAGGCGGGGATCGGAAGAAAGCGAGCCAATGGAGTCTTTGATGATTTCGAACTTTCCCGTTTCCTGAGTGATCCGGTAGAGCAATACGGCCGTGAACACCACCCATCCGATCGGGAAAAGCCCTTGCGCGGCGCCATACGTCACGGACGCGAACACGATGCTGACTGGCATGCCATACAGTCCAATCGCCATGAGCACGCCGGCGCCGAGCCCGCACAAAGCTGCTAGCCACGCCGGCTTGCGCAAAATCCCTAGCAACACGACCAGCGTGAAAATAGGAACCGCGGCGACCAAGGCGGAAAGTGTCAAGCTTCCGGAAAGCGGTGTATAGTTATGCGTCCACATAGCGCAAGGAGTCCTATCTTACTTCAGATGCCGCGCGGAGCGCTTGTTAGTTCTCGCAGGCGCTTGCCACGGGCCATCTAATCGTTGTGTAATCAACATTGCTGTAATCGCAAATCCTAAATATAAGTGACCACTGCTTCAAAGGCTTCCTACCTCCGATTCCTGGATAATCGACTGTTGCACGTCCTGTGCGTGGCGATGGCGCTGGTCATCATCATCACTGGATACCGCCCGGAAAAAGTCTTCGATTGGTGGCTTGAAAATGCCGCCGCCCTGACGTTTATCGCCATCCTCGGGACCACCTACCGGCGCTTGCCGCTTTCGGATCTGTCTTACGTGCTCATTTTTGTTTACCTGAGCATGCACGAATGGGGCGCGGAGTACAAATATTCGGATGTGCCGCTCGGCGAATGGATGAAGCCCTGGCTGGGCACCACGCGCAATCATTACGACCGCATTATGCATTTTAGTTACGGTCTGTTGCTGGCGTATCCGATGCAGGAATGGTTTATGCGCGTCGTGGGCGTGACCAGCCGCTGGCGTTATCTGTTGCCGGTGGAATCCACGCTGGCTTTCAGTGCCTGCTATGAAATGCTCGAGGCCTTCGCGGCGTCGGTGCTCACACCCGAGCGCGGCGAAGAGTTCGTGGGAATGCAGGGTGACATCTGGGATTCGCAGAAAGACATGTTCATGGCCGGGTTGGGTGCGATCACGGCGATGATCGTCATCGCATCCGTGCGAGCTGTGCGGAGCCGCCGCCGGAAAGACATCGCTCCTAAAGCCGCTGTGGCGGGTGTCGGCTACACGGATCGATATAGGCCGAAATGATATGACTGGAACCGCGTGCAAGCGCTGGCCCAACGAGGATCGGCATTGAGCGCAGTCCAGGCGCGATCGCGGGCGCTCAGACTTTCAAACGGGATAAGGTAGGTGAGATCGGGCCCGTTCGCGGCTCGTAACAACGGTCGAATCCCACTGCGCGGAAAAATCTCAGTGTGATCGCTCGCGAGCGTAGGCGCGACGCCGCGATAGGTCCTCAGTTCCCAGACGCCTCGCCTCAGTTTCTCGGGGAAAGCGGTTGCGATCGCGAGCGTTTCGGGAAGGCGGACGCCCGCAATTGCTTCAAGAGTTACAACTCGGCAAGCATCGCGGGATTCGAAAGCCGGGACCACGGCCGCAGCCGCGAGCATACCCGAAAATCCGCGGCGGGTCATAAAATAGGCCTGAATCAGGAGGCCTGTTTTTTCCGGATTGCTGCCCACCGCTTGCGCTGCGCTACCGCCATCTTCTTGCGGGTTTCGGCACTAAAGGGTCGGCGTTTTCGCGCGGGACCGGATGAGCTCGCCTGGCTTAGGAATGCAGGAGGCCGCCCCCGGCGCTTACCCTGACTTCGCGCGAGCCGTTCCAGCATCATCATAGTTTGTTCGAGAGCTTCTTTCTGCTCCCGCAGCTCGGCGATCATTTTTGTGAGATTCATGTGCTAGTACAATTGTAAATTATGAAAACACTGGTCGCTAAGCTATGTTTTACTCTGTCGGTGACAGCAGGAATGGCGATGGGGGCCTCTTCGGTGCACGAATTCACAATGAAATCGCTGGATGGCAAGCAGGTCCCGCTCGCGAGCTTCAAGGGGAAGGTGATGCTGGTGGTGAACGTGGCCAGCCAGTGTGGTTACACCTATCAGTACGAAGGTCTGCAGGCGTTGTACGTCAAGTACAAAGAACGCGGACTGGTCCTGGCCGGTTTCCCGGCCAATAACTTCGGCGGCCAGGAGCCGGGAAGCGATGCGGAAATCGGAGCGTTCTGCAAATCGAAATTTGGCGTGACTTTCCCGATGTTTTCCAAGATCTCCGTCAAAGGCTCAGACCAAGCCCCGCTGTACCAATTCCTGACCGATACGAAAACCAATCCCAAAACGGGCGGCGAGATCCAGTGGAACTTTACCAAGTTTCTCGTCGACCGCAACGGCAAGGTGATCCAGCGCTTCGAGCCGGCGGTTGAGCCGGATTCCAAGGAAATCGAAGCCGCTGTGGAATCCGCCCTTAAGTAGCGGCTGCACGCCGCCGGGGTTCTAAGCGTCAAGGTCTCTCAGGGGCTAGTTAAGCAGCCCGGAGTGCGCATGGCTGAATGGACACTTAAATACGCGGACGCCCGGGGGGAAATCCACCAGCAGGTGGCCGAAGCCGAGTCCGAACGCGAACTGCGTGATCGCTTCACAGAACAAGGGTTCCTGATTTATTCCATCCGGCCCCGCGGCGAGGGTGTCACCCAGAGCCTGCGCCCCAGCGGGAAGAAACTTAACGTAGAAAAGTTTCTGATTTTCAACCAGCAGTTTGTCACTCTCATTCGTGCCGGTCTGCCCATCCTGAAAGGTCTGGAACTGCTGGCTGACCGCCTGACCGACCCCAAACTGTCGCGCCACATCCAGGGTGTCCGCCAAGAAGTGAAGAATGGCGCCTTGCTCTCTGAAGCTTTCGCGCGACAGCGTGTGTTCCCGCCGATTTACGTCACAACGGTACTTGCCGGCGAACGTAGCGGATCGCTGGCGGACGTGCTCGACCGCTTCATCACCTATCAGAAACTGTCTTTGTCGGTACGGAGGAAGCTGCTGACTTCGCTGCTCTATCCGGCTGTGCTGGTGGTTCTGGCGGCTTGCTTGATCGTGTTCCTGGTCACTTACGTGGTCCCGAATTTTGCCACGCTGTACAGGGATATGCAGGCGACACTCCCGGTGCCAACCCAGATCCTGATCGCGCTGGGCACCACGGCGCGAAATTACGTATTGGCGGGCTTTGGCGCCTTCGTGTTAGGAATCATCGCGTTCCGGATCTGGTCGCGCACCCCTAGCGGATCGGAGCGCGTGGACCGGTTCCTGATGCGCGTGCCGATGGTCGGGGAAGTCTGGCTAAAGTATCAGGTCGCGCAGTTTTCTCGCGTGCTAGGCACTCTCCTGATCGGCGGCATTCCGCTATTGCAGGCGCTCGAAACGGCAGCCGATTCGCTGGGAACGCAGGTGCTCAAGAGAGTGCTCGAAAAGGCGGTGAAGACAGTTCGGGAGGGGCAGTCGCTCTCGCAGTCCCTGCGCGCAGCCAAGATCTTTCCCTCGCTGGCAATCGACATGATCGAGGTGGGGGAATCGACCGGCGCACTCCCGGCGATGCTATCGAGCGTGGCGGAATTCTACGAGGATGACGTTTCAACGCGCGTGACGGCCATGCTCAGTTTGGTCGAACCCGGCATCATGATCTGCATGGGCGTTTTCGTGGCGTTCGTGCTGGTTTCGCTGTATCTGCCCATCTTCTCGCTGGCGGATTCCTTCCATGGGTAGGTTTGCTAGACACCTCCGGTGGAACGCAGAGATTTTCAGGAGTTGGCCGCTCTTCGTGTGAAAGAGGCCCGGCTCCTGTTCAAAGCTAACTGCCCTGAAGGCGTTTACTACATGGGTGGATATGCCGCTGAGTGTGCACTCAAATCCTGTATTGCAAAGCGCACGAAACGTCACGAATTCCCGGACAGGGACAGAGTTTGGGATAGCCATACCCACAACTTGGAAACGCTCATTCGCTTGGCTGATCGTGAGAGAATGGGCAAAGAGAATCGCCGCTATGAACGCGCCTCGCGAACAGATGCAGAGGAGTTGCTGAGGGCTCTCAGCGAAAGGAGGCAGGGGCTCCTCCAATGGTTAAGACAATCCTGGTAGGACCGGACCTCGCCTTCGGTAAAGATATTCTTCGAATCCTGGATGCCGCGGACTTCCCTATCAGTAGCCCTGTGGCTTCTCCAAAAAAGACGCAGCGACGACTGGGAATTGGTATTAGGAACGCCGCTCCGCGACAAGTTGGGCGCCCATGAAGCGTATCTCCGGCTTATTAAAGCTTTGTCCGCAGAAAGGCCCACGGCGCTAAGCGACGTTCCAATCCGCTTAGAGAGCAATCGGCGTCCCTTTATTCGGGCACTTCGCAAGACTTTCGGAAAGACCGCATCCGTAGAGGGCATGCGGCTTGGCGGACATACGATTGGCGGCACCTGGATCGACGACGCCTATGTCTACCGAATCAAGTAATTGGTTGTCCACGACTTGCGCCCGCAGCGCGTCATATCCTAGTAGTGCAACCGGCTTGGCCGCAGTGTCCCCAAGCTAACGTATTGATTTTAAATGTCTAGTAGCGATCGCATGACTCCCGTCGATCCCCTCCAGGAAGCCGCACGCGCCCGCGCCGTGGCCGAGCGCTACTACCACGAGTTCGTGGATCTGCGGGAAGTGCGCATCGACCACGACCTGTTCACCTCCATCCCGGTGGACCTGATGTTCCGCTATAACTTCGTGCCCATCGAAGGGCACAACGGAACGCTCGATATCGCCCTGGCCGACCCGCGCAATCTTAGCCTGATCGACGAGCTGGCCGTGCTGCTGGGCAAGAAATTGCGCGTCAAGGTGGCGACGCTCTCGCAGATCTCCGACCTGCTCAAGAAGACCGAGCAATCGCAGCGCGTGCTCGACGAAGTCACCGAGGGCTTTACGCTCGACGTCGTCGGCGACGAAGAAAATCCCGACGAGACTCTATCCATCGACCGCCTCGCCGCTGGCGATTCGGACATCGCGCCGGTGATCAAACTGGTGGACACCACCATCTTCAACGCCCTCGAACGGCGGGCCAGCGACATTCACATCGAGACGCGCGATCAGGAAGTAGCCATCAAATACCGTATTGACGGCGTGCTGCACTACGCCATGCCGCCCATCGCCAAGGACTGGCATTCGACCATCATTTCGCGCATCAAGGTAATGTCCGAGTTGGATATCGCCGAGCGACGCATTCCGCAAGACGGACGCTTTCGCGTGCGCTACAAAACCCGGTTGATCGATTTCCGCGTCTCCATCATGCCCACGATCTACGGCGAAGACGCGGTGCTGCGCGTACTCGACAAAGAATCGATGAGCGAGAAGTTTTCGAATCTCTCGCTGGACGTAGTCGGATTTTCGGCGTCAGAGCTGGCGAAATTTCGCCGTTATATCAAAGAGCCCTACGGCATGGTGCTGGTCACCGGACCTACTGGCTCGGGCAAAACCACGACCCTCTACGCGGCGCTGAGCGAGATTAAGAACGACGAAGACAAGATCATCACCATCGAGGATCCGGTGGAATACCAGATTCGCGGCATCACCCAGATTCCGGTAAACGAGAAAAAAGGGCTGACCTTCGCACGCGGCCTGCGTTCCATCCTGCGCCATGATCCCGACAAGATTCTGGTCGGCGAAATCCGCGATAACGAGACGGCGCAGATCGCCATCAACGCCGCGCTCACCGGACACTTGGTCTTCACCACGGTGCACGCCAATAACGTGCTGGACGTGCTTGGCCGATTCCTGAACATGGGCGTGGAGCTCTACAATTTTGTCTCCGCGCTGAACTGCATCCTGGCGCAGCGGCTGGTCCGTATGATCTGCCCTCACTGCAAGAAGCAGGTATCGTATCCGGATTCGTATTTGGTCGAAAGCGGCCTCGATCCCGGCCAGTGGCGCGATGTACCGCTGTATGAAGGCGTTGGCTGCTTCGAGTGCGGGGGAACCGGATTCCGTGGACGCAGCGCCATTTCCGAACTTCTCGACCTGAGCGACAACATCCGCGACCTGATCCTCAACCGGCGGCCCAGCACGGAAATCCGCCGCAAAGCGCGTGAAGAGGGGATGACCTTCCTGCGCGATTCGGCCGTCGAGAAGGCTCGCGAAGGAATCACTACGCTCAAGGAAATCAACAAGGTCACTTTCATCGAAAGCTAGCTCCTATGGCCTTGTGGAAACAAATCACGCATCTAGTGAAGGATCCGCCACCGGATCACGTCTTCGAGCTGTCCGAAGCAGGTATCGCCTACGCGCGAAATGGGGAAACCGGTTTCCAGGTTTTCGAGCCCGGCGTGCTCGCAGTCTCGCCGGTAGCCGACAACCTGTTGCGTCCGGACGCGGTGATGTCCGCTCTCGCGCGCATCGCGCCTCCAAATGGAAACAAGCGGCGTCCCGCAACCGTGATTCTGCCGGATTACGCCACGCGCGTCAGTTTGCTCGATTTCGATTCTTTCCCTTCTTCACCCGAGGAGCAACTGCCGCTGGTGCGATTCCGGGTGAAAAAGACGATTCCGTTCGATATAGATTCGGCCGCTGTCAGTTATTGGGCCCAGCCGGCCTCGGCCAAGGCTGGCGCGAAGAAAATCGAGGTGGTCGCGGTCACCGTCGCGATGGAGATTCTGGCTCGCTATGAAGCCGTTTTCCGAAACGCGAACCTGTATCCCGGGGAGGTCACGACATCTGGATTGGCTGCGCTGAATCTGTACACCGCGAGCGGGGTAGCCGTGATCGCCAAGTTGACGGGCAATGTTCTTACCGTGATGGCCGTCGACAACGGGCAATTGAAACTCTTCCGGTGCCTGACAATTGAAGAAGGCAGCGACCAGGAAATTTTAGCAGTGCTCAACCCGACTTTTGCTTACATCGAAGACGAATTGGGACAGAAGCCGGAAAAGCTGCTGCTCTGCGGGTTCGCCAAACCCATCGAAGGATTGAACGTGGAAATGGAGCCGTTGAGGAGCCGCCTGGGCGCGCCTAATGCTTATAACGCCGGACTGCTTGGGTATCTGGAGGCGACTGTCTGAGTATGCGCATCCAGGTCAATCTCGCGAGTGAACCCTTTCGCCGCGACCGGCCCATGCTGGTGGCCTCCGCTGCCTGTGGCATTGTACTGGTGGCGCTGCTGGGCCTGCTGGTATTTCTTATCCTCAGCGAACGGGGCCGGCAGACCGAAACCCGCACGGCCGTGGCGAAGCTGAATTCCGAGCTGCGCGCGGTCTCTATCGAGCAGGCTAAGCTCGACAGCACGCTGCACCTGCCTATGAATGCCGAGGTGCTGGAGCGCAGCCTCTTGCTGAACTCGCTGATCCAGCGTAAATCGATCAGCTGGACCAAGCTGTACGCCGATATTGAAGGTGTGAAGCCCGATAACGTGCGGCTGATCCAGGTACGTCTCCCGCAGATCAATTCCCGCAATGAAGTGACGCTCGATATGGAAGTGGGTGCGCAAAGCCAAGGGCCGGTAATCGAGTTCCTGAAGCGCCTGCAAGATTCCCCTTTGTTTGGACCGACGAACCTTTCGCGTCAGTCGCCTCCTACGCAAAACGAGCCCCTGTGGCGTTTCCGAGTAACGGTGAGTTATGCCCAGAAACTCTAAAAGCCAAGGGTCGGCAGCCAGAAGTCACACCCGCGATCTGACGCGAAATATCCGCATCCTCCTGGGTGCGTTGCTGGCCCTTAACTTGATCGCCGCCGGACTCGTTCTTTTCCCGCCAGGGGGTTCGGCCGACGACCTAGAACGCGAACTGGCTACTCTGCAATCGCAAATCATGCAGAAGCGCGCACTGCTGGAGCACAGCCGGCTTAATGTCGCCGCCATCGAAAAGGCGCGTGGAGAGGGCGACCGCTTTCTCACCGATTACTTCCTAAGCCGCCGGACAGCGGATTCCACCTTGCTTTCCGTGCTGAGCGAGGCCGCCAGCAAGGCCCAGATCAAAGAGCGTGACCGGGCCCAGACCACCGAGTACATTGAAGGCTCGGATTCGCTCAGCATGATGACCATCACAGGCAACTACGAAGGCACCTATCGTAATCTGCTGAACTTCATTAACGAGCTGGACCATTCCCAGCAGTTGCTGATCATCGAATCGATGAGCGCGGCTCCGCAGCAGGGCTCGAATATCCTGACCGTGAGCCTGAAGATCGATGCTTTCATAAGAGATGATTCGACGCCTCTGCAGACGGTTCAGACCGCCGCTCGTGTAGAGGAATTACGATGAAACTGGCTCCCACAGGTGTCGGCGCGGAGCCCAAGAAGCTGGCCATTTTGCTCGTATTACTAGTGGCGGCCGGCGGGACCTACTTCTGGATGAGCCGGCCGGACCCGCCTGCCGGGACGAATACGGCTGCAACTCCATCGGCACCCGCGGTAAGTACGCCAGCCGTACCGGCTCCTTCGCCATCCTCTAACTCGGTACGCACCACGACATCTTCCTATGGTCCGAGAACAGCCACGCGCGGGAGTCGTGTGTCCGCTTCCGGCGACGATTTTCGGCCCACGCTGAAACTGCCGGAGGGCATGGATGTGAGTGGCATCGATCCCACGCTGCAGTTGGATCGGCTGGCCAAAGTACGAAACGTATCGGTCGAAGGCGGGTCGCGGAGCTTGTTTGAATTTTATACTCCGCCTCCGCCACCGCCTCCACCGGTTGCCAAACCCCAGCCCATCGTCCCCAAGCAACTAACCGCCGCTGAGCTACAGGCGGCTGAAGCGAAAAAGGGACCACGCCCTCCGCCCCCGCCGCCGCCCATCCCATTAAAGTTCTACGGCTACTCAGGAACCATGCGATCGAACGTGCGGCGCGCCTTCTTCCTGAGCGGCGATGACATCGTCCAGGCCGGCGAGAATGAGACGCTCTTGAACCGCTACAAGATCATCCGGATCGGGGTAAACTCGGCCGTAGTGGAGGACACTGTCGCCAAGAATCAACAGACATTGCCACTGGCCGAAGAAGCACCATGAAGAGCGTAACGAGAAGACGGCGCGAATCGCAGCAAGGCTATGCCCTGCTGATGATTTTCCTGATGGCCGCCCTCATCGCGTTGATGCTCTATCAGCAGCTGCCGCGTGTCGCCTTCGAAAGCGAGCGTGAAAAAGAACAGCTCCTAATCGACCGCGGCGAGCAGTATACGCGGGCCATTCAGCTTTATTATCTCGCGAACAACCGGCAATACCCGACCAGCCTTGACGACCTTGAGAAACCAGAAAAACGCTTTCTGCGGCGGCGCTTCGTGGATCCCTTTACGGGCAAAGCCGAGTGGCGGATCATTCACACCAACGGCGGATTTCTTACGGATTCGCTGGTGCAAAAGCCTCCTACGGATGCTCAGGGGCAGTCGGCCAGCAACTCGACTAATAGCAGCACGAGCACTGCGAACACTACAACCGCCGCCAACGAACCGCCGCAGGTGAACGCGGCCGTGTTGCAGCGCCCCAGCGATCGTCCCGTCACGCCGCCTGGATTTGGGCAGACCATCGGGGCGCAAACCCCATCGGGGGCGCAATCAGTGAACACACCACTTCCCCCCATTACGCTTCAGCCACAGCAGGGCCCAGGTGCCCTGCCGCCCATCACCT
>Ga0207695_10002420_pt1 | contig 27652 bp, 21 predicted proteins | sample KBSC54metaG_FD_184354 | JGI IMG/M metagenome (GOLD analysis project Ga0207695, IMG submission 184354) | Corn rhizosphere microbial communities from Kellogg Biological Station, Michigan, USA - KBS C5-4 metaG (SPAdes) (version 2) | ecosystem: Host-associated > Plants > Roots > Rhizosphere > Soil...
TGAGGCCGCAGGCGCACGCGCGCGGCTGGAGGACGCCCCGCGATCGTAGGGGCGCCCGCGGACGCGGTCAAAAAACGGGCCCTTCGGCTGACTCAGCGGGGGCGTGGGGCGGCGGAACGGCTCAGCAGCAGCGCAGGGACGAGATGGCGGACCGGTAGTCGGGCTGGCCGAACACGGCGGTGCCCGCCACCAGCACGTTGGCGCCCGCCTCGACCGCGGTGCGCGCCGTGTCGGGGGCCACGCCGCCGTCGACCTGCAGGTTCGTCTGCAGGCCGCGGCGATCGATCTCGGCGCGCATGGCGCGGATCTTCGGCACGACCGCGTTGATGAACTTCTGGCCGCCGAAGCCGGGGTTCACCGTCATCAGCAGCACCATCGACAGGTCGGGCAGCACCACGTCCAGGCCGTTCAGCGGCGTGTGCGGGTTCAGCGCCACCGACGGCTGCTTGCCCAGCTCCTGGATCTGCTGCACGGTGCGGTGCAGGTGGGGGGACGCCTCGATGTGCACGGTCAGGATGTCCCCGCCCGCCTTGGCGAAGGCGTCCAGGTAACGCTCGGGCTCGAGGATCATCAGGTGGATGTCCAGCGGCAGCTTGGTCACGGCGCGGATGGCCTCGACGATGACGGGCCCCATGGTCAGGTTGGGGACGAAGCGCCCGTCCATGATGTCGATGTGGATGCTGTCGGCGCCGGCGGCCTCGGCGGCGCGCACCTCGTCCCCCAGACGCGAAAAGTCGGCGGCCAGCAGGGACGGGGCGATGCGAACCGGGCGCGGAGGCATGTGTTCATCTTATCGTAGTGCAATCAGCCACGAGACGATCGGATGAACGCGCAGCGAGGGGAGAAAATGAAAGAGCTGTACTACGAGGACCTGGCGGTCGGGCAGAGGTATCACTCCGGCACGTACGAGATGACGGCGGAGAAGATCAAGGCGTTCGCGGCGGAGTGGGATCCGCAGCCGTTCCACCTGGACGAGGAGAAGGCGAAGGACAGCCTTTTCCAGGGGCTGGCCGCCAGCGGCTGGCACACGGCGGCGGCCACGATGCGGCTGATGGTCGACAGCGATCTGAAGCTGGCGGGCGGCTCCATCGGCGCCGGCGGGGAGGAGCTGCGCTGGCCGCGGCCCACCCGGCCGGGCGACGTGCTGAAGCTGGAGATCGAGATCCTGGAGACGCGGGAGTCGCGGTCGCGGCCCGACCTGGGCATCGTTAAGACGCGGCTGACGACGACGAATCAGCGCGACGAGGTGGTTCAGGTTTCGCGGCCGACGTTGATGGTGAGGCGGCGGGGGGCGTAGTCGGGCGGCCCTCTCCCGCAGGCGTCGCAGGCGGGAGAGCCGGGGGAAAGAGCGCTCGCGGCGGAACGGGAGGGCGCGGTAGGTCGGCCCTCGCCTGCAGGGGCGGGCGTTCGGGCGGTGGTCAGGGGTGGCGGTGCAGGCGGGCGGCGAAGAAGGCGTCGGCGTCGTCGCGATCGGGCCACAGGCGGATGAGGTGCGGCGCGCCCGCCGTCAGGCGCGACCAGTCGACGGCGGTGGCAGGTGGCGGCGCCGGGGAGAACTCGGGGTGCGCGGCGAGAAAGGACGCGACGACGTCCTCCCCCTCGGCGCGATCGAAGGTGCAGACCGCGTAGACCAACACGCCGCCCGCGGCGACCAGCGGGGCCACGACGTCCAGCATGCGCCGCTGCGTCGCCGCCAGCAGGGTCACGTCGGCCTCCGTCCGGCGCAGCAGCACCTCGGGGTGACGGCGCAGGACCCCCAGGCCCGAGCAGGGCGCGTCCAGCAGCACGCGCTGATACGGCGCGGTCCCCGCGGGGAAGTCCTTCGTCAGATCGGCGGCACGCACCGTGATGCCCTGCGCGCCCAGGCGCGCCCACTGCTCCTCGGCCTGGCGCAGCTTCGCGGCCGAGAGATCCAGCGCGTCGATGGCGGCGGCGTTGCCGGACAGGGCCGCCAGGTGGGCCGTCTTGCCGCCCAGGCCGGCGCACGCGTCCAGGACGCGCTCGCCGGGCGCGGCGCCGCACAGCTCGGCCACCACCTGCGCGCCCACGTCCTCGATCGCGAACGCGCCGGCGGCGAACGCGGCGGTGGTGGCGGGCGCGTCCAGTCCCCGGGCCAGCAGCGCGTCGGGCGCGACGGGCGACGGCGTCAGCGTCGCGCCCGGGCGTTCGGCCGCCAGCGCGTCGAGCAGCGCCTGGCGCGTGACGCCGCCCAGGCGGTTCGCGCGTAAGGCCAGCGGAGGCACCTCGCCCGACGCGGTCCCCAGCGCCACGGCGCGGGCGGCGCCCAGCTCACGCAGGCACAGCTCCGCCATCCAGACGGGAAAGCCGCACGCGTCCACCAGATGGGCGCGCGGGTCGCGCGTCGGATCGGGCAGCGGCGGCTCGCCCCGCTCGGCCACCCGGCGCAGCAGCGCGTTCGCCAGCCCACCCAGGCGCGCGCCGTGCTCGCGCTTCATCGTCTCGACGGCGTCGTCGACGGCGGCGTAGGCGGGGACGCGGTCGAGGAAAAGCAGCTGGTACGCGCCCACGCGCAGCACGTTGCGGACGTCGTCGGGCACGGACAGGCCGTGGGTCGCCACCGCGTCCAGCGCCCGATCCAGGCGCGCCCGCCGGCGAAGCACGCCATAGACCAGCTCGGTGGCCAGGCCCCGCTCGGGCGGGGACAGCTGCGGCGCGCGCTCCAGCGCGGCAGCCAGGGCGCGGTTCGCGAACGCCCCGTCGTGGGTCACGCGCGCCAGCACCTGGCGCGCCAGCGCGCGGCTCGTGCGCGGCGTCTCGGTCGGCCGGGTGCGCGCGCGGCCGCGGGGCGCCCCGCCCTGCCCCGCTGGCGCGCCAGGCGCGCCGCCACCCGGCGCGCCGCCGCCCGGGCCCCGGCCTGGTGGTCGCGCGCGCGGCCGCTCAGCCAAATTTCGCCCCTACGGCGATGGCCCGGCCCGCGGCCACCGCCGACGCCGGCAGGCGCTTGCGCCCCGGCATCTGCAGCTCGGCGAACGTCAGCGTCCGATCGCCGCACGCGATCGCGGCGCCCGTCGCGTCGATCGCGACGACGGTGCCTGGCGCCGCGCCCGCCGCCTGCGCGCCCGGGGGGCGCGGGCCGAACAGCTTCACCACCTGACCGTCCAGCAGCGCGGTGGCCCCCGGCCACGGATCGACGCCTCGGGCGCGGGCGGACACCGCGCGCGCCGGCTGGGTGAAGTCCAGCCGCCCGTCTTCCTTGCGCAGGATGGGCGCCAGCGTCGCGCGCGTGTCGTCCTGGGGCGTGAAGGTGGCCTCGCCCGCCGCCAGGCGCGGCAGCTCGGCGGCCAGCAGGTCGGCGCCCAGCACGGCCAGCCGGCGGGCCAGCGTCTCACCCGTGTCGTCTTCCTGGATGGGGATGGCCGCGTGCGCGCACACCGGCCCCGTGTCCAGGCCCGCCTCCATGCGCATGATCGAGACGCCCGCCTGATCGTCGCCGTTGATGATCGCCCACTGGATGGGCGCGGCCCCGCGCAGCCGGGGCAGCAGGGACGCGTGTACGTTGATGGGCCCGCGCGCCGGCAGATCCAGCAGAGCTTGCGGCAGGATGCGGCCGTAGGCGACGACGATGAACAGGTCGGCGCCGAACGCGCGCAGCGTGGCCTCGAACTCGGGGGTGCGGATCTTCTCCGGCTGCAGGATGGGCAACGCGGCGTCGTGCGCGCGCGCCGCGCGCTTCACGGCGGGCTCGGCCAGCTCTTGCCCGCGGCCCGCGGGGCGATCGGGCTGGGTGACCAAGGCGACCAGGTCCGTCTGGGCGGCCACGCGCGCCAGCGACGGCACGGCGAAGTCGGGCGAGCCGAAGAAGATGGTCCGGGGGCGGCTCATGGCAGGGCGGCGCTGGCGGCGGGCGGAAGGTGGGCGCGGTACTGCTGGCGGATGCGGTCGTTCTCCAGCAAGCCGCGCGCCTCGTCCAGCACCGCGCGAATCTCGTCCAGCTCGGCGCGCAGGTCGGCCGCGACGGCCGGGTGCAAGGTGGCGGGGTCGACGCTGGCCACCAGGGCGTCGTGGGCGCGGCGGATCTCGTCGGCCGTGGCGTCGCGCGACACGCCCAGCACCTGGAAGTAGTCGCCATTCATCACCAGCGCATGGCGGGCCTGCACCAGCGCGCGATCGATGACCGGGTCGCGATCGACGGCCGGGTCGCCTTCGATCGTCTGCTTCTCGCCGTCGGTCGGCCCGTGCTCGCTGTCGGGGGCGGCGTCCGCCGCGGCCGGCGGCGCGGCCTCCAGGCGCTCGAGCAGCGTCAGCGTCCAGGCCAGCGTGGCCACCGTGTCCAGCGACAGCGCCGCCGCCGCGGCCACCGCGGAGAGATCGCGCCAGCCGTCGAACAGCACCACGGCGCGCCGCTCTTGCTCGTCCAGCTCCATCTTCTCCAGCAGGTCGCCCAGGCCGGCAGAGGGGCGCAGCCGCAGCACCGCCTGGGCCCCACCCAGTCCCGCCAGCGCGCGCGGCGCCCCGTAGTCGCGGCGCACGCCGGTCAAGATGAGCGCCGACGGGTGCTGCGACAGGCGGACCTTCTCCGGCTCGGCGGCCAGGCTCTTGTCGGCGGCCAGCGTCCAGGCGCCGCGCTGCCAGGTGAACAGCGAGAACAGCAGCTCCTCGTAGTGCCGGCGCACCAGACTGGCCAGCTCGGACACCGGCAACAGCCCCCGCTCGACCAGCAGCAGCCCCAGGCGCTGGCCCAGCGACGCCGCCTCGTCGCCCAGCGCCGCCGCGCGCGCGGCCGTCAGGCGACCGTCCCGCACCAGCAGCTCGCGGAAGCGGTCCTCGACCCGCGACGAGGCGGCCAGCACCGGGTGGCCTTCGTCGAACAGGATGTGCTTGCGGACGACGCCCGCGCGCAAGGTCAGCCGGCCCGACAGACGGGACAGGTACATGCGCGCCAGCAGCGACGGAAAATCGAGCGCCAGTTCGTCCGCCGCCGCCTCCCCGGCCTGCGGCACCTCGCGCGTCTTCTGGCTGCTCTCGTCGGTCAGCTCGCTCAGGGCGTCCTGCTCTGGCTCGTCGGCCTTCAAAGAGGCGGCCAGGGCTTGCAGCGCGCCGGGCGAGGCCTGGCGGCGGGTGCCGTTCTGCCCGCGCTCGGCCGTGGCAACGGCGCGCGCGTCGGCGGCCCGCGCGCTCGCGGCACGCGCGTTGGCCAGTCGCACGTCGGCGGCGCGGGCGCCCGCGGCGCGGGCCACGTCGCGCAGCTCGGCGGCCAGATCGGCGTCGATGTCGGCCTCGATCGCCTCGCCCAGCCGCTCCAGCGCCTGCGGGACGCTGCGCGCGCGCGACGAGTCGCCGCCGGGGTTGGCAACGGGGACTGCGCTGGCGGCGTCGGGCGTCACCGGCAGCGGGCCCGACTCGCGATCGGCGACCAGCGGTCGCAGCGCGCGGCGCCCCGTCGGCGTGCTGCCAGGGTTGGACAGCGGGCCCGAGCCTCGCTCCTCGCCGGTCTGCGGGCCCGAGCCCGCGTCATCCAGCGCGCGCGGCACGGCGCCGATCGCGGCGTGCGCCTGCGCGATCAGATCGTCGGGCGCGACGGGGCGCACGAAGAAGCCGTCGGCGAGCGGCCGAAACGTCGCCTCGTCCCCCGCCTCGCCCACCAGCAAGATGGGCACCCGGCCCCGCGGGACCGCGCGGATCTTGGCGAGGGCCACCGAGGGATCGGCGCTGATGACCTGCGGCGCCAGGACGATCACCTCGGGGCGCGTGGCGGTGATCCAGGCTGACAGGCTCTCGCCAGGCTCCACGGCCACCGCCTCGACGCCGGCGGATGCGGCGGCCCGACGGATGCGATCGGCCTCGTAGGGCCCGGCCACGATCAGCAATTTCACCGGCGCCAAATCTACTCTTCCCGCGCTGTCCCTCAAGGGTTGACAGACGCGGTTTGGATGGGCGCGATTCGCGGTTCTCGCGGGCCCTCTCCCGCCGAGCCTTCGGCTGGTCGACCTCTCCCGCGGGGCGGGAGAGGCGGGGGAGTGGGGAGTGGCATCGTGGGACTGGATCGGACGCGCAAATTCGTGGGCGCGCTTCGCGTGCTGAGGTGCCTCAGCCGCGCCGGCGGCTCGGGCGCTTCATTTCTTGGCGGGGGCGCAGGACTTGGCGATGGTCGCGGCCTGGGCCTTCGCTTCCGCCTTCACGGCGGGCATGGCGGCGAAGCGGTCCAGCTCCTTGTGGGCGGCCGCGCAGTCGCCCTTGGCGACCAGCGCCTTGCCCAGCTCGTAAGAAGCGAGCGCGTTCTTCGGGTCCAGGCCCACCGCGGTCTTGCATTCCTTCACGGCGGCGGCCGTGTCCCGCTTCTCGATCAGCGCGTGGCACAGGTCGGCGGCGTAGGCGGCGTTCTTCGGCTCCAGCTTGCACGCCCGCTGCGCCGCCTCGACGGCGCGGTCCACCTGCTTGCGGCGCAGCGCCACCCGGCCCAGCCGGTTCCACGCCAGCGCCGAGTCGTCCTTCAGCTTCACGGCCTTCTCCAGCGAGACGGCCGCCGCCTCGTAGTCCTTCGCGTCCGACTGGAGCATGCCCAGGTTGGTCCAGGTCAGCGCGTCCTTGGGCGCCAGCCGCGCCGCCTCCTTCAGCTGCGTCAGCGCGCCCAGCACGTCGCCTTGCTTGCGCAGCGCCGCGCCCAGGTTCATGCGATAGGCGGCGTCGCTGGGCTTCTGGCGCACGGCCTCGCGGTAGGCCGCCACCGCCTCGGGCACCTTGCCCTCCGCGTCGCGCGCCACGCCCAGGTTGAACTGGGCCTCGGGGTAGTTGGGCCTGGCGTGCACCGCCGCCTCGAACGCCCGCGCCGCCTCGGCGCTGTTGCCCTTGCCTTGCAGCAGCGCCCCCAGGTTGTTCTGCGCCTCGGCGAAGTCGGCCTTCATGCCCACCGCCTTGCGGTAGGCGGCCTCGGCGCCGCTGGCGTCGCCCTTCTTCTCCAGCGCCACGCCGCGCAGGTAGAACGGGCGCGGGTCGGCGGGATCGGCCTTGGCCGCCGCGTCGAACGACTTCAGCGCGCCCGCGGTGTCTCCTTGCTTGAACAGCTCGGTCCCCTTCTCCAGAAGGGGCGTGGCGGGGCTGGGCTTGCCGCCGCCGGGCGGCTCGAGGGGCGACAGCAGCAACATCACCAGCAGGGTCAGCGTGTGCATGGCGCCCAGTGTCTCACAGCTGGGGCAGCGACGCGCGCAGCGCCTCGTACAGCTGGTCGGTGCGCGCCTTGTCCGTCACCTTGGCGCCGGTCGCCTTGTCGCGCACGTAGAACGTGTCGACGACCCGGTTCGCCTCGGTGGCGATCTTCGAACGATGGATGTCCAGCGCCTGCCCGAACAGCGTGCGCGCGATCGTGTACAGCACGCCCGGGCGATCGCCCGTGATCACCTCGACGACGGTGAAGTCGCGGCTGGTGGTGTTGTCGACCTTGATCTCGGTCGGCACCTCGGGCACGCGCCACACCGCCAGCGAATCGGTGGAGCGCGACCGGCTGGCCGCCAGCAGCGCCTCGACGTTCACCTTGCCCGAGATCACCGCCTCGAGATCCTCGCGGATCTTCTTCCACCGCGATTCGTCCACCACGGGCCGGCCGTAGGCGTCGCGCACCAGGAAGATGTCCAGCGCCTCGGCCGGGTCGTCGGCCGTGACCTCCCGCGAGTAGATGGCGGCGTCCAGGACCTCGATGCGGTTGGCGTGCAGCACGCCCGCCACCTCCGCCAGCAGGCCGGGGACGTCGACGGCCGCCAGCACCATCTCGGTCGCGTCCACCCGCTTCTGCTGCGAGACCTTGATGGCGGACGCCGCGCCCGAGGCGCGCCGCGCCTGCATCAGCTTGATGTGCGAGGCGATGCGCCCCGCCTCGTTCTCGGCGAAGTAGCGGTCGGGGAAGCCGCGGAACAGCGCCTCGGCCACCGGCTCGGCGGGGTTCTCCTCGGACAGCAGGGCGGCCGCGCGCCGCTGCCGCCGCTTCACCGTCTCCTTGCGCTGCTCGCCCAGCAGGTCGCCGCCCCGGCGCAGGGCCGTGCGCGCGCGCTGGTACAGCTCGCGCAGCAGCGTCTCTTTCCAGCTGGTCAGGTTGTCGGGGTTCACCGAGCTGAGATCGCAGAACGTCAGCAGGAACAGCTCGCGCAGGTTCTCCTCGTCCTCGCACACGCGCGCGAAGTCGGTGATCATCTCCAGGTCTTCCAGGTCGCGGCGCTGCGACATCTGCCCCATGACCAGGTGCTGGCGGACCAGGAACTCCGCGCGGTGCAGGTCCTCGTCGTCCATGCCCAGCCGCCGCCCGATCTGCACGGTCAGGTCGGCGCCGATCTCGCTGTGCGGCTTGCCCCACGGCTTGCCCACGTCGTGCAGCAGCGTGCCCATGAACAGCGCCACCGGGTGCTCGACGGCGCGGATGGTCTCGGTCAGCACCGGGAACTCGTCCGCCAGATCGCCCCGCGCCAGCGCGTGCATGCGCGCCACCGCGTACAGCGAGTGCTGATCCACCGTGTACACGTGATAGATGTCGTGCTGCACGCGCCCCGTCGACGGCTCCCACTCGGGCATCAGCGCCGACAGCAGGCCGAGATCGTGCATCTCCTCCAGCCGGGACGGCGTGGCCCGATCGCTGATGTCGGTCACCACGTCGATGAAGGCCCGCCCCGAGGCGGGATCCTCGCGCAGCAGGTCGCCGTGCGCGGCAGACAGCTCGGAGATCAGCTCGCGCGTGCGCAGCGCCAGGCCCACGTCCAGCTCCAGCGCGGCCGAGAAGATGCGGATCATCTCGGACGGTTTGGTGAAAAACACGCCGTCATCCTTGGCCTCGAGCGCGCCGTCGCGCAGCACGAAGCTGGGATCGTCGCCCGCGGCGCCGCGCAGCCGCACCGGCGCGGTGACGCGCTTGTAGTCGTCCCGCAGGGTCGCCCGCTGCAGCAGGCGCTCGGTCTCGCGCCGGATCAGCTTCGCGTGCGCGTGCAACTGGCGCATCAGGGCCTCGACGGCCGGGTGCACGGCGGGCCGGATGTCGCCCTTCACCACCTCGACGTTCGGGCAAAGAAAGGGCGCGATCGCCTCCTGCAGCGGAAAGCGCAGCTGATCCTGACGGCGGCCCGCCGTGGCGTGCATGGCGATGCGCAGGCGCAGCAGCCACTCGCGCGCCGCCTCGAACGCGCCGGCCAGGCGTTCGGTCATGACGCCCAGGTCGACCAGGCGTCGGGGATCGGAGGTGCCGAAGCGGGCCACCGCCGCCCAGCGCCCCACGCACAGGTCGCGCATGCCGCCGGGGCCGTTCTTCAGGTCGGGCTCCAGCAGGAAGATGGTGTCGCCGAAGCGGCTGTGGCGCGACTTCTGCTCGGCGCGCAGCCGCGCCACGAAGTCCTCGGCCGCCGTGGAGGCCACGCGCGCGCGGAAGTCGGCCAGGAAGCTGTCGGCCATGGCCCGGTCGCCCAGCAGGATGCGCGCGTCCAGCAGCGCCGTGGCGGCGGCCAGGTCGGCGGCCGGCAGCGCCAGCGCCTGATCGTAGGAGCGGACGGCGTGGCCCGCGTCCACCTTGGCGTCCCACAGCGGGTGCAGGATCGCCTCGGCCAGCGTGCTGATCTCCGGTCCGGGCGTGCCCCGGCACAGCACCAGCAGGTCCAGATCCGAGTAGGGCGCCAGCTCGGTCCGGCCGAATCCCCCCGTCGCGAAGATGGCCACCGGCACGGGGCACTTGGCCAGCAAGGGTCCGGCCAGATCGATGACGATCTGATCGACCGTGTCGGAGAGCCGCCGGGCGACGGTGATGCCGTCCATCCCCTGCTTGATCTCCTGACCCGCCGTGTGTCGGGCGGCTGCGAACTTCTTCCCTATTTCGGTCGAGGACTGGGGCACCGGGCCAGTATAGGCAACGTCGGGCGATGTCGGGGAAGATCCTCTTTCAGGGCGGACCGGACCGAAAATACGACGCCCGTTGACGTCCGCTTGGGCGTCGGGCACCGTATCGATCATGGCCGAGATCGAGCTTGCACCCCTTTCCCACCGCCTCGACGACGACGAGGTGAAAACGCTCGCCAAGCGCCTGAAGGATCTGGGCGTTTCCGACTTCGACAAGGGCGAGGATCACTCGAACCACACGATCGCGGCCCGCCTGTCCGAGGAGGCGATGACCGAGTTCCTGGATCGCCTGGACGCCCACGACATCGGCGCCGACATCTACCTGCCGGTCGAGTTCGACGGCCGCGTCACCGTGGGCGACTACCGCATCGCCTCGACACACGCCTTGCAGGACGTGCTGGAGGAGATGAAGGAAGAGCTGGGCGTCAGCGAGGACGAAGAGTACGAGGACGAAGAAGAGGAAGACGAGGACGAGGCCGAGGAGGAGGACGAGGGGACCGTCATCGAGGCCCAGCTGCGCCACATCTGGCAGCTGGTGGCGGACGGCGCCGCCGAGTCCGTCGACAAGGAGATGCCGCTGCACCTGCAGACGTAGCGCCGGGGGCCCGCGGCTGGACGACCGCGAGCGCGCGGCGCCCGGCCTCACTCGGTGAGATAAGGCGTGCTGCTGCCGCTGCTGCCCGTGTTCATCGTCCAGTTCGTGGCGCCGATCTGCACGTACTTCCCCACGATCGACCCGGTGATGACGTCGCCCGTCCCGTTCGCGGCGATCAGGCCGTTGGGCGCGTAGATGTCGCCCGTCCAGGTCAGGCTGTCGTTTCCGAACTGGATGGCGTTGGTGCCCGAGCTGGCGGGCGCGTACGACGTGTACGCCAGCACGTTGTTCTTGTAGGCGGTGAACGTCGTGCTGTTGCCGTTGATCTGGATGGGGCCGTCCGACACCAGCGTGATGTTGCCGCTGATGTTGCTGCCGTTGATCTGCAGTCCCACGCCGCCCGTGGAGCAGTAGACGCCCGACTTCAGCACGCCGGTGCTGTACCAGTTCCCCGACTGCCACCACGAGCCCGCGGTCGAGATGTTGCCGCCGGTCGGGTAGTAGTTGCAGGTGAAGTCGGCCGCCGTCCAGGACAGCGGGTAGCTCTGCGTGGCCACGTTGGTGGGCCCGGACGTGGCGGTCGCGCCGCCCGTCAGCGTGTGGGGCGAGCAGCTGCTGCCGTACTCGACGTTGCCCACCGACGTGGTGTTGTTCCCCGAGATGAACAGCGAGCCGTTGCTGTGCACGTCGCCGTTGATGTCGTTGCCGTTGCCCTGCAAGCATAGGGCGTCCCCGCACGCGCCGCCGGCGCAGGCGGTGCTGCCGGCGAAGATCGACGCGTTCGGGGGATCCATCTTCGCCACCGCGCGCGCCGTCAGCGTGCCGGCGTTGATGCGCAGGGCGGCGCCCAGGAACGTCGGCACGGTGGTCGAGATGATGACCTCGACCCGGCGGGTGTCGCTGGAGTAGGGCGAGTTCACCGTGACCGTGGCGCCCTTGGTGCCGTTGGTGTAGCCGTTCGCCGTGGCGATGCTCTTCGCCTGGCTGATGGCCGTCGCCGAGGTGGGCAACGAGAAGCCGCCCGACAGGGCCGCCGCGTCCGCCACGCCCTGCAGGGCGCGCCGGCGCATGGCCAGGTAGCCCCCGTCGACCACCAGCGCCGCCATGCCGATCAACGCCACCAGCGCCACGGCGGCCACCACCGTGATCGAGCCCCGGTCGCCACGCCGGCCGGCGGTCGCCCCGCCCCGACCGGGCGCCACGCGGGTGCCGGAACAACGCGCCGCGCGAACCAGAGCCTGGAGCATCGGTTCCCACATCGACAGAAAGGCCGCCCGTCTTGAACCGCCGACCTGGCGCTTTTCCGCAGTGATTCCGAACGGTTCGTGCCCCGCTCCCTGCCGCCTGCCCCGCATCTGACGCCTGACCTGGCGTCCTGGCGCTTAAGTGAACGGCATTGCCGCTAGGCCCGCATCAGCACGTGGGGCGGCAACCGGTCGCCGTGCAGGGCGCGCAGCTCCACCCGGCGCTCGAGGTCGCGGATGATCTCCGTGCCCACGTCGATGCCGTACAGCTCGTTGATGTTGTGAATGCCGCCCGGCGCGAAGACGTTGATCTCCAAAACTTTTCCGCCCACCAGGTCGACCCCCACGAAATAAAGTCCGTCGGCCACCAGGCGGGGGCGAAGCAGATCACAGACACGGGCCTCGTTTTCCGTGAAGGTGCAGCGCTTCCGGGATCCACCAATGTGCATGTTGTTGCGAATGTCGTCCTTGGGACGCATCCGGCGGTACGCGGCCACCACGCCGCCGACCGTGCAGACGTTCCCGCCCACCAGCAGGATGCGCTTGTCACCCTTGGCGGCTGCGGGAAGATACTCTTGCGCGATCACGTAGCCGTCACGGCGCACCGTCGAGATCATCTGCGCCAGGTTCGCCGTCTGGGGCCGGTCGACGAAGAAGACGTTCTTGCCGCCGAAGCCCGCCAGCGGCTTGATGATGGCGGGGCCGTCCAGCTCGCGCAGGAAGGCGCGCACGCGATCCAGCGAGCGCGTGATCAGCGTCTTCGGGCGCAGCTCGGCGGGGAAGCCGGCCAGGTACATCTTCGAACCGGCGCGCGCCAGGCCGTCCGGATCGTTCAGCACCATCACGCCCGCCCGCTTCAGGCGGCGCCCGAAGTCGATGGCCGGGTTGAAGTCGTCCACGGTCTCGCCCTCGCGCCGGGCCGCGCTGGGATTGTTGCGCAGGAACACGACGTCGTAGCGATTCAGGCGGGTCGTCTCGCGGGGCGCGTCCGCGGCGGTCAGCCCCTTCACGTACGCCGCGACGTCACGGATGCGCTTGCCCTTCGGGCGCACCAGCTCGCCCAGCACCTCGCCGTCACTGCCCTGCCCCAGCGACAGGGCGTCGACGGAGACGAAGCCCACGTCGTGGCCGCGCCGGGCGGCCGCCGCGGCCAGGTGGGCGGTGGTGTACGTCGGCCGCTGCGTCCGGACGCTGTTGACGACGAAGCAGAGCCGCATGGGGTTCCGAAAGGCCGGCGGAGTATAGCTGCAAATTGGCGATCCTTTGGGTAAAGTGAGGTCTGATGTCGAGTGAAACCCTGCGCGGGATCGGCAAGAAAGCCGCCGATGGTGACGCAGCCGGGGCGGCGAACGGCGCAGCTACGGGCAGCGCCGCGGGCGGCCCCGGTGGCGAGAAGCCGGCGGTCAGTCTGGCCGAGAGGCTCGGCAAGGTCGCCGAGCGGCGCGAGAAGAACGACGAGAAGACGACGCCGATGGTGACGACCATCGATCCGGCGGCGCGCGACGCGAAGCCGGCCGCGCCGCTGGCGCCACGCTCGCTCGACTCGACGATCCCCGGGACGCGCTCGCTCGACAGCAGCGTGCCCGGCGCCGCGCCCTCGCTCGACGCGCGCCTCTCGCGCGTCACCCCGCCGCTGTCGGCCACCTTGATCGGCATGCCCGCGCCGAAGTTCGCCGCGCTGGAAGCGGCCCGCAAGGCAGCGGCCGCCGCGGCGGCGAAGCCCGAGCCCAGCGAGCCCGCGCGCATCCCGGGAGGCGCCGGGGCCGTTCGGCGCGACCATGGCACCGCGTCGGGGCACGACGTGCATCTGCCGCCGGAGTTGCAGCGCGCGGCGGGCAGCCAGGCGACCAGCGGCTCGGGCCCCTCGGACGGAACACCGCGCGTGATCCTGGCGGCTGGCCTGACGGACGAGCTGTCGAATCCCATCGCCGGACCGGCCGGCTCCCCGGCCGAGCCGACGCGCGGCGGGGACGACCTGGCGCTCGGCGCGCACAACCCCTGGTACGACCAGCTTCCCAGCGCCGAAGACGTGTACGAGGAAGCGAAGCCGAACCTGATCGCTCGCATCGCCGTCGGCGCGGCGGCCGCTGCCGTCGTGGCGGTCCTGGTCATCGCCTTCGCGCGGCACGGCTCCAGCGAGCCGAGCGCCGAGGTGGCGCCGCCGACGCCCGCGCCGGCCGTGCCGGGTGGGCGCGTCGCTTCGCCGCTGCCGCCGCCGCCCGCGCCCCCTGAACCCGCAGCCGCGCCCGCCGCGGAGGCGCCCGTCCCCCCACCTCCGGCTCCGGTGGCCGCCGCGCCAGCGCCCGCCCCGGGCGCCGGCGTTCCCGCGCCGCCAGCGCCCGCGGCGGCGCCACCCGCCGCGCCGGTCGCGGCCGCCCCCGTTCCGCCCCCGCCTGCCCCGCCCGTCAAGGCCGCCCCCACGCCGGCCACGCCGGCACCGGTCGCGGCCACGCCGCCGCCCGCGGTCGCCGTGGCGCCCCCGGTGAAGCCGGCCCCGCCCCAGCCCGAGCCGGCCAAGCCCGAACCAAAGGCCGAGCCCAAGCCCGCGGCCAGGGCGGAAGCCGCCAAATCGGAAGCTGCCAAGCCCGAGACGGGCACCACCGCGCCGGCCCGGACGGCTGTGGCCACGCGGGAAGCGCCCGCCCGGCCCAGCCCTGCCGAGCAGCCCGCGCCTTCCCGGCCGGCCGCGCCGAAGGCGGCGGCCCCCAAACCTGCCGTCGCCGCGCCAGCGGTTCGTCCCGTGGCCCCGCCCGCGCGCCCCGCGGTGGCGATGCGCGCCGAGGGGGCCACGCCCGCGCGCGCGCCGGTCCCCGCCAAGCCGGCCGCCGCCGCCTCTGGCCCCGCGACCCGGCCCGCCGCCGCGCCCGCGACCGCCCAGCGCAAGGCCTCCGCGGCTCCCACCACCACCGCGTCCCGCCCGGCCGGTCCCGCGCGGGCCGGCGGCCCCCGCACCACCGAGGGCAACGCCGCCCCGGCCAAGCGCCCCGGCGCCCGGCAAAAGCTGCTGGCCGATCCCGATTCGACCCTACCCCTGACGTTCGACTGAGCGGTCCCAGAACACGATTGTTGGGGTCAAGCCCGTCGATACGGGGGCTTCCTGCCTTGCCCCCGTCTGACTTTCGTGATACCCCAAACGAAAAATGAAGATAGCGCCGGATCAAATCGACGCCGACGCCGCGAAGGTCGTCGAGAGGCTGCGCCGCTACGATCACAAGGCCTACCTGGTCGGCGGCTGCGTGCGTGACCTGCTGCTCGACCTGAAGCCCAAGGACTTCGACGTCGTCACCAGCGCCACGCCCCAGGACATCAAGCGGCTGTTCAAGAACTGCCGCATCATCGGCCGTCGCTTCCGCCTGGCCCACGTGTTCTTCGGCCCGAAGATCATCGAGACGTCCACCTTTCGCGCGAACCCGCGCGAGGTGGAGGACGACGAGAACGGGACCGGCCCCGAGGCGGAGAGCGGCGACCTGCTGATCCGCCGGGACAACGTCTTCGGCACGCCGGAAGAGGACGCCCGCCGCCGCGACTTCACGATCAACGGCCTGTTCTACGACATCGCCACCGCGGAGGTCATCGACCACGTGGGCGGCATGGCCGACCTGGAGGCGCGCCTGGTGCGCACCATCGGCGACCCCGACATCCGCCTGCGCGAGGATCCGGTGCGCATCCTGCGCGCCGTGAAGTTCGCGGCGCGCTGCAACCTGTCCATCGAGCCCGAGACGTACCGGCGCATGATGGAGCACCGCCAGGAGATCACGAAGTGCGCCCAGGCGCGCGTGTCCGAGGAGTTCTACCGGCTGCTGCGCCAGAGCGCCGCCAAGCGCTCGATGGAGCTGCTGCTGGAGATGGAGCTGCTGGACATCATGGTGCCCGAGCTGGCCAAGGGCCTGCGCGACACCGACGAGAACGAGGAGGCGGTCCGCAAGCGCGCGCGCCTGTGGAGCTACCTGGCGGCGCTCGATCGCCAGTCGACGAAGCGGCCCTCGCCCCCGTCGAACGCGCTGATCCTGGCGGCGCTGTCGCTGCCGCCCCTGCGTGACGTGCTGGATCCCGACAGCACCGGCATCGGCGACGTGGGCAAGACCGTGTCCGCGGCCATCGCCCCCCTGATCGAGCGGCTGCGCGCCTCGCGTCGCGACGCCGAGTTGACGCGGCAGATGCTGCTGGCGCTGCGCTATGTGCTGCCGTCGCAGCGGCCTAACCGGCGACGGCCGCGCCTGGCGGGACGCGACTTCCTGGACGACGCGCTTCGCCTGGCCGAGTTGGTCTCGGACGCCGAGGCGCAGGAGCCCGCGCTGGCGGGACGGCCCATCGCCGGCACCGGCGCGCCCGCCCCGTCCGAGGGCGCCGACGACGTGATGCTGTCCGACGAGGAGCTGGCGCCCGAGCTGGAGCCGGTCGACACGCGCGGCGGCCGCTGGCGCAACCGCCGCGGACGCGAGCGGGAACGCGAACGCCGCCCCGGGTCGGGTGGCCAGCAGCCGGGAGTGTCCCGCCACGACGACGCGGCGGCGAGCGGCGCGGCCGAGCGCCCCAGCCCCCCCGCCCGCCCCTCGCCGGCGCCCAGCTATCGTCCCCAGCCCGCCTACGTGCCGCTCGACTATCGGGGCCTCGACGGCCTGGCCGCGGCGCTGCCGCCGCCGCTCGGCACCGATCGGCCGCGCTTCCTGGGCACCGGCACCTTCGGCGGCCCCTGGTCGCGCGACTGACGGGGCCGGTGTGCCAGCGCGGCCGCTACGCCGGCCGCGCCAGATAGACGTGCTGCTCGGAGTTCCGCGGATCGTCGAGCGGTTCGCCGTGGAAGCCCGACCACCGCGTGATGATGCGCAGGCCGGCCTGCTTCAACAGGTCGGCCACGGTGTCGGGCGGCAGCTGGCGATGGACCAGGCGGACGACGCGCCCCCGCCGCGCCACGACGCCGGACGCCGCCATCGGCCGGTAGTGAATGAACATGTGCAGGGCGCGCCGCGCCTCGTCCATGCGATGCGAGACGCTGTACTCGGTGCGCTGGCCGCTGTGGGGATGGCGAAACACGATGCGATCGAAGCGACGGCCGGCGGGGCGGGCCAGCCAGCGCGCGTCGGGGAAGAAGACGTCGAACGCGAACCAGCCGTCGGGCGTCAGGCGCTGCCGGACGGCGCGCAGCACCGCCAGCAGCTCGTCGTCCTCGATCAGGTGCTGGATGGTGTGGAACGCCATCACGATGAACGGGAACGCGCCCCCCACCGGCAGCCGGCGCAGATCGCCGCGCACGAACAGGCCCCGGCGCCGCTCGGGGGCGGGCAGGCGCAGGCGGCGCGCCTGCGCGCGCGCCAGCATCGACGGCGACAGATCGACGCCCACCACCTGATGGCCATGTTTCAGCAGCGGGATGGCCAGGCGGCCGCTGCCGCAGCCCAGATCCAGGATCGGCCCGCCGCGCTCGTCGGCCAGCATGCGATAGAAGGCCACGTCCGCCCGGCGCCGGCGGTACTCCCAGTCGTACAGCGCGGCGTCGCGGAACGGCTCGATGGCGCCGGCGCGCTCGGCGGCGCGCGTTCGGTTCGAGCGGGGCACGCCGGCCAAGGTTAGCCCGATTCCGGTCGCGCCACGAGCACCCGCCATTCGACCGCGGCAGACGGCGCGGGCGCGATCTATGCTGCGCGCCCCGATGCCCGCGAACAATCCCTTCTCCACCGGTCCGGACGCCGCCACGGACGCCATCGTCTTGCTGTCGGGGGGGCTCGACTCCGCCACGGCGCTGGCGATGGCGATGGCGGCGGGCCGCCGCTGCCACGCGCTCAGCTTTCGTTACGGGCAGCGGCACGCCGTCGAGCTGACGGCGGCCCAGGCGGTGGCGCGCGCGCTGGGCGCGCGGTCGCACCGGATCATCGACATCGACCTGCGCGGCATCGGCGGCTCGGCGCTGACGGACGACATCGCCGTGCCCAAGGGGCGCAGCGACGGCGAGATCGGCGCCGGCATCCCCATCACCTACGTGCCCGCGCGCAACACCATCTTCGTCGCCTACGCGCTGGCGGTGGCCGAGATCACCGGGGCGCAGGAGATCGTGATCGGCGTGAACGTGCTCGATTCGTCGGGCTACCCCGACTGCCGCCCGACCTGGCTGGCCGCGATGCAGGAGGTCGCCGTGCAGGGGACGCGCGCCGGCAGCGAGGGCCACGCGCCCCGCCTGGTGGCGCCGCTGATCGCGATGTCGAAGGCCGACATCGTTCGCGCCGGCACGGCCCTGGGCGTCGACTATGGCCTCACGCTGTCGTGTTACGACCCCGATCCAGCGGGCGCCGCCTGCGGCGGCTGCGACGCGTGCCAGCTGCGCCGCGCCGGATTCGCGGCGGCCGGCGTCGCCGATCCGACGCGCTACGTTCGCTGACCGGGACGCGACGGGGCGTCGAGCCGGCCTTGCAGGTTCGGCTTGCGAAACGCCGCGCGGTTGGAGAAGCTGCGCTCATGTCTCGCGTCACGCTCGTGTCGAAGGAAAAGTGCCGATGATCTCTGCCCGCGATGCCTTGCAGCGGCTGCGCGACGGCAACGCCCGCTTCGTGCAAGAGGTGACGGGGGGCGGGCCGGCCAGCCTGCACCCCAAGCGGACCCAGCTGCCGACGATCCAGGAGCCCTCGGCCATCATCCTGGGCTGCTCGGACGCGCGCGTGCCCGCCGAGATCGTCTTCGATCAGGGCCTGGGCGACCTGTTCGTGATCCGGGTGGCCGGCAACGTGGTGGCCTCGTCGCAGGTGGGCAGCGTCGAGTTCGCGGTGGATCGGTTCGGCACGCGCCTGGTGGTGGTGCTGGGGCACTCGCAGTGCGGGGCCATCCAGGCCACGCTGGAGGCGTTGCAGGGCGGCGGCGCGCAGTCGCGCGGCCTGCGGTCGATCGTCGACCGCGTGCGCCCCTCGGTCGAGACGCTGCTGGAGACGGAGCTGAAGAACGACCGGGCCTCGCTGGTCCACCATGCGGTGCGGGCGAACATCCGCATGTCGGTGCACCAGCTGCGCTACGGGTCCGAGATCCTGGAGCACCACAGCCAGGCGAACGGCCTGATGGTGGTGGGCGCGGAGTACTCGCTGGAGACAGGCCGCGTGGACTTCTTCGACGGCGTGTAGGCGCCGCGAAGACGCGTCAGAACTCGAGGTGGGCGCGGGCTGAGAAGATCCAAACCGGGCCCCGATCGGAGTTGTAGCCGGGGTTCGTGACGAACTGGATGTCCTCGGCCAGGAATGCCCCCTGCCAGACGTGGACGTTGTAGTACTGCTCGAAGATGCGCTCGCGGGCGTAGCGCAGGTAGCCGTCGCCCAGGATGAAGCCGTTGCCGCCCAGGCTCAGGTACTCGGCGTGCAATGACGAGATGCCGTTGCTGACGAAGGCCAGGCCGACGCGGTCGGTGGGGCGGCGCCACTTCGCGCCGGTGACGTCGCCGCCCAGCTCGACGGTGTTCTCGATCTCGGTGTAGGCGAAGCTCTCGTAGTCGCCGCCGCTCCAGCCGGCGCGGCCGAAGGCGCGCACCAGCGGCCCCAGCTCTTGAATGACGTTGATGCCGGCGCCGCGCTTCACGCGGCCCTTCTTGCGGTGCGCCTCGATGTTCGGGGTCGCGTCGACGCCGTTGTCGAAGGCGGCGATCGCCTCGGCGTAGCTGCCCATGTTGGCGTGGTTCTGGTAGCCGAGCAGCCGCACGGTGCCGCGCCAGTCGGGCCGCACGCTGTACTTCAGCTCCAGCTCCAGGTTGTCGGCGCGGCTGTTCGCCAGGTCCCAGTCCAGGTCGATGCCGTTGGCGACCTTCGGCATCAGCATCTCGCCCAGTCGGGCCTCGATGCGGGGTCCCTGGTACTCGACCACGAAGCCGTAGGTGTACCCGCGTGTGTCGGCGGCGTAATCGTACGCGCCGTTGTTGTCGACGGCCCAGTTCATGAACTGCAGGTGGCTGTCCGAGCCGGCCGGGTTGATGTCGAAGAGATCCGCGGTCGACATCTTGCCGGCGCGCAGCTCGATGCGGTGGAGCGGCACCGTCGGCATCGACGAGATGGGACCGCGGTCCTCGTTCGGCACCCACTGTTGCGACAGGGGGATGATCTGGTGAACCTCGAAGCGCGCGGGATATGGCGCGTGCGAGAGCGTCGGGTTGCGCACGACGTCCAGGTTCGAGAAGCCCGCCAGACCGGTCGCCTGCGACAGCCCGCCCCCCAGCGCCATCTCCGGATCGACGATCAGCTCGGTGGTGGGCAGCGGGCGATAGGCGAAGAACAGCGTGACCAGCCCCGAGATCGCCGACTCGGACTGGCCCTGCAGGCTGTGCGGACCGCTCATGCGCGGGGAATGAAAGTCGCCGTGGTACTGCAGGATGCTGTTCACCTCGCCGCCCACCCAGAACGGGCCGAAGGACTCCGGGCGGTGATCCAGGAAGGTCGCCTGCTCCTCGGGCCGCGGCGCCGTCTCGGGCGGTTCGGGATTCTTCGCGTGGGCGCGCCCGACCAGCAGCGACGCGACCAGCACGGCGCAGGCGCCGAAGCGGCGGACGCGGGACGAACGTGAAGGGCGGGCGGCCATGAGTGGCGCGCATGTTACGGCCGCCCCGCCACCCGTCCAAACCGAGAGACGCGGATGTTGCGGAGATGTCTTGCTAAGACGGGCGTCATGTCCTGCGACCCCGGCAACGCCCCCGCCCGCCCGACAGCCCGTGATGGAGATCCGGGTCCGGCCTGGTCCGGCGAGGGGATGGCAGGAGCGAAGAGGATTCGCCTGTCGTGACGTCACGACCACCAGCGCCGGAGCGGCCGGGGCCCGCGGCCGAGCCGGCGCACGGCGCGCGGCTGGCCGCGCTCCTGCGCCGGCATGGCTGGAACGCGACGTCGTTCCAGCTTCGCGAGCCCGGCTTCCTGTTCTTCTGGGCCGACGACGACGCCTGCGTTGGCTACTTCGATACGGGGCGGGCCTGGGTGGCCGCCGGCGCGCCGCTGGCCGCCCCCCAGCGACTGGCCGAGGTCGCGGCCGCCTTCGTGGCCACCGCCGCGCGTGCGGGGCGGCGCGCCTGCTTCTTCGCCGTCGAGGCGCGCTTCGCCGAGCAGTGCGGCCTGCGGGCGCTGCCCATCGGCGAGCAGGCGGTGTGGGATCCCCGGGCGTGGGCCGGCGTGCTGGCCAGCAGCCGCCGCCTGCGCGAGCAGCTGCGCCGGGCGCGCGCCAAGGGCGTTCACGTCCGCGCGGCGCAGCTGGCCGGCACCACGGCCTCGGACGAGACGCTGCGCGCCCTGGAGGGGCTCACGCGCCGCTGGCTGTCCACGCGCGAGATGGCGCCCATGGAGTTCCTGGTGCGCGTCGAGCCGCTGGTGGTCCTGCCCGAACATCGCCTGTACGTCGCCGAGCGCGACGGTCGCGCGGTGGCGTTCCTGCAACTGACGCCCATCTACGCGCGCGGCGGGTGGCTGTTCCAGAACCTGGTCCGCGGCCCCGACGCGCCGAACGGCACCGCCGAGCTGCTGATCGACGCCGCCCTGCGCGCCGTCGCCGGTGAAGGCTGCCGCTACGTGACCATGGGCCTGGCGCCGCTGAGCGGGGACGTGCCGGGCCCGCTGCGGATGGCGCGCCGCCTGGGCCGGGTGCTGTTCGACTTCGCGGGCCTGCGCGCCTTCCGGGCGCGGCTGCGCCCGTCGGAGTGGACGCAGCAGTACGTCTGCTTTCCGCCGCGGCAAGGCGCCGCCCGCTCGCTGCTGGACGTGCTGAGCGCGTTCGCGCGCGGCAGCCTGGCGCGCTTTGCCTGGCGCAGCCTGCTGCGCGGGCCGCTGGTGCTGGTGCGCCTGATGGCGGTGCTGCTGATCCCCTGGACGGCCGCGCTGGCGGTCGCCCAGCCCGGCTGGTTCCCCCGGCCCTGGGTCAAGACGTTCTGGATCGTGTTCGACGTGCTGGTGCTGGCGGGGTTGCTGCGCCTGGGCCAGCGCTGGAGCCACCACCTGGCGCGCGCGCTGAACTGGGCCATCGGCCTGGACGCGCTGGCCACCGCCGTCGAGGCGCTGGTCTGGAACGTTCGTCCAGGGATGCGCCCCCCCGAGGTGGCGGTGACGGCGGCGGCGCTGTTCGCGCCTGCGTTCGCGGCCTTCGTGCTTTACCGCGCGCGCCGCCGGCACCGCCTGGACAGGGACGCGCTCAGCGCGGGATCTTCTGCAGCGCCGCCGTGACCTTCTCGTTCGAGTTGCACTTCTGCGCGCCGGTCGCCATCTTCGGCGCCGTCGACATGATGTGCTGGCGGGCGGCCTCGGGCAGCGTCTTGCCCGCGTCGTGCGCGGCCTTGGCCTTCATCAGCAGGGCGTGGCTGGCGTCCAGGTGCGCGGACAGATCCTTGGCCATCTTGTCGCAGTCGTTCTGATCGGCATCGATGTAGCCGACGAACTTGTCGAAGAAGGCCAGGTACTGCTGCACGTCCGCCGGGCTGATGTCGGTCTTCGAGGTGTCCTTGGCGGCATCCTTGCCAGGACTTCCCGGATCCTTGGCCGCCGGTGCGGGGGCCGCGCCCTTGTCGGCGGCAGGGGCCTTGTCGGCCGCGACGGCCGGTGCGGCGGCCGACAGGGCGCCCGCGAGGGTGAGGATCCACAGACAAGACCGTTTCATGGGGCGTCTCCTTTGGGGATGGGGGCGAATTTCGGAAGGCGCCAACACTACCGCGCGCCGGTCGGGCAATCACCCCCAGAAGCAGACGTCAGTCGACGGCGCGATTATTCGATCGGCGGCTGCGGAAACGCGCCACCGCGGTCGCCTCGGGGTTGACCCGCACGCTTCCCGCCTCCGCGTCGACCACCAGCAGGTCGTCGGGCCGCACCCACGAGAACAGCCCCTTCACGCCCGCCAGAAAAGGACGGCTCGCGGCGCGCACGATCTCCGCCGCGAGGGTGCCCGGGGCCAGTGGATTCTCCACCACGAACGCCGAGGCGCCCCCGGCGATGGCGGCCACCGCCAGGAAGACGCGCAGCTGCTCGGCGACGACGATGGCGCCGGGACGGATCAGCGGCCGCCCCGCCATCGAGGCGTGCGCCAGCACGCACAGATCCTCGATCTCGGCGGCGCGGTCGATCATCAGGTCGGCCGTGTCGCCGTCGTTCCAGCTGGCGCGGAACGAGAAGCGCGCGTACTCGCGCGCCAGCTCGGACAGCGCGCGCAGCGGGTCGCGCGCCGCGGCCGCGGCCTCGATCCGCTCGCCCAGACGGCTGTCGTCCAGCATGGGGGTCAGGAATCCGACCTGCGCCTTCAGGGCCGCCGGCAGCTCGGCCTTGCGCAGACCTTCGCGCAGGCGGCCCGCCAGCGCCTCGAAGCGGAACGGCGCGGCCGCGGCCTGCGCCGGCGAGCGCCCCACCGCCGCCAGCGTCGGCAGAATCTCCGCGCGCCCCATCGCCGTGCCCCGGGACAGGATCGCGCCCGGCAGCCGCGCCACCGTGGACGTGGCCTGCCGCTCCTGCTCGCGCGCGCGCTCGGCCGCCCGCTCGAGCGCGTGGCTGATGACGGCCGCCAGCGCGGTTGCCAGCACGACCTCGTCGCTGGTGAAGGGGTGCAGCGCGATCCGCTGCAGCACCAGCACGCCGCCCGCGGCGCCGGCGCGCACGACGGGGACGGCCAGCAGCACCGGGAAGCGCTCCTCGCCCAGGCCCGGGACGTACTTGAAGTGCTCGTCGCGCTCGGCGGCGTCGACCGACACGGGCCGCAGGCACTGCGCCACGAAGCCCACGATGCCCTCGCCCGTGCGCAGGCGGACGCGCCCGACGGCCTCGGCAGGGAAGCCGACGTTCCCCCGCATGGTGAACGTGCCGGCGTCCGGATCCTCGCCACCGGCGTCACCGGCCTGGGCGTTGCGTTCGCGCACGTAGATGCTGACGACGTCCGCGGCCGCCGTCTCGGCGACGTCCCGGCACATCGCCGCCAGGACCTGATCCAGCGGCGCGGACTGCCCCGCCACCTCGATCAGCCGGAAGATCCCATCCAGGCTGCGGTTGCCTCGCTCGTGAACGAAGACGGGAGACGCGGAGGTCTTGGAAAAGTCCACCGAAGGACAGATTGCCACGGCAGCCATTTCCGCCGCGTTTCCGGCAAGAAAAGATTTGTCGAATCGGTCACCGCGCCGGCTTGCGCCCGACCGCCCTGATGGTGGCGTGGGGAACGGCCCAGCAGGCGGGATCGGCGGCGAACGACAGGTAATGGTCGAGGTCCTCCGCCGACAGGCCCGCGCCCCGGTACTCCTCGGCGCGGCTCACCACCTCGGCCGCCAGCAGCGCGGCGTGCGGCGTGCCGCCGCGGACGAGGGGCGCGTCGTGCTCGAGCTCCAGCGCCTCGAGGCCGCGCGCCTGCAGCAGGCCGGGCAAGCGCGCGCCGAAGGCGAAGTCCCTGCGGGCGGCGCGCGACATTGCCTCGCGCGCGCGGTTCACGGTCGTGAATCCGTGGCGCTGATCGAACGACCCCGTGAACGCGCGCGCGGCCGAGAAGTCCGGCTCTTCCAGCACCAGCCAGCCCCCGGGACGCAGCGCCCGCAACAGCGCCGCCAGCGCCTCGGTGAACTGCGCGACCTCGCTCAGGGCCGCGCGCCCGTGACCCAGGTCGAACGACTCCGGGGCCAGCGCAGCGATCCGCGGCGCGCCGCTCTGCACCTGCACCCCGGCGTTCACCGCCGGTGGCGGCGCCGAGGCCAGCGCCAGCACGCTGCCCGTGGGCCCCACGCGCCCGGCCAGCCAGGCGGCCAGCTGGCCGTCCCCCTCGCCCGCATCCACCTCCAGGCAGCGCAGGCCACCGCTCAGGCCCGTCGTCGCCAGCAGCCGTCGTGAGGCCGGGTCGAAGACGCGCCCGTAGGCGCGACGGCGCTCGAGCGCCGTGTCCAGCGCCGTCCCCGCGAACAGGTCGGTCCCCTTTCCCGCGTCGTCCATCGGCCCCACCATACGCGACGCGCGGTCAGGTTGGCGTGGCGCGCAGCCACAGGCCGTGGCGCGGGCGCAGCGTGACCAGCGCGTCCACGGCCACCGGGTGTGTCTCGTCCAGCCGCAGCGTCAGCGCGCGCGCGAGCGTGCCCAGCAGGATCGTCGCCTCCATCATGGCGAAGCCGGCGCCGATGCACAGGTGAGGCCCGCCGCCGAACGGATAGTAGGCGTAGCGCGGGCGCTCGCCGGGCGGCTTTCCCGGCGCGCCCTCGTGGTCGGCCGGCGTGGCGAACCGCGCCGGGTCGAAGCGTTCGGGGTCGGGCCACAACCCGGGATCGTGGTGGGTCACGTACGGGCTGACCAGCACGATCGCGCCGGCCGGGATGGCGTGGCCGCCGCGATCGTCCGCGGCGTTGGCCGATCGCGTGACGATCCAGGCAGGTGGATACAGGCGCATCGACTCTTCCAGCACGGCCCGCGTCAGGCGGAGGCGCGGCAGCTCTTCCAGCGATGGCGTCACGCCGCTGATCACCTCGCGCGCCTCGCGCTGCAGCTCCCGCTGCACGGCCGGGTGGCGCGCCAGCAGGTAGGTCGTCCAGGACAGCGCCATCGCCGTCGTCTCGTGGCCAGCCAGCAACAGGGTGATGATCTCGTCGCGAAGCTGCGCGTTCGAGAGGCCCTCACCGCCGTCCTCGTCGCGCGCCAGCAACAACATCGATAGCAGGTCGCCCCGATCGCCGCCCGACCGGCGCCGCTCGGCGATCAACGACAGCACCAGCCGGTCCAGGGTCCGCAGCGCGGCGTGGAACCGCAGGTTCGCCGGCGTCGGCAGGACGCTGGGCAGCGGAAACAGGGACTGCGCCTTGTCCATCGTGTGGTGCAGCGTCACGCGCAGCGCGCGGCCGACCTGGTCGGCCTCGTCGGCGAGATCGCGCTGGAACAGACAGCGTCCCACGATCTGCAGGGCCACCCGCGAGAACTCCGGCACCACGTCGAACGACGCGCCCCCCGCGCCGGCGTGCTGCAGCCGCGTGACCAGCCCCGCCGCCGCCTCGGCCATCACCGTCGCGAAGCCGGCCAGGCGCTGCCGGTGGAAGGCGGGCTGGGCCAGACGGCGGTTGCGGCGCCAGGCCGCGCCGCTGGTGGTCAGCAGGCCGTTGCCCAGCGTCTCGCGCAGGGCCGCCACGCCGCGCGTGTCGCGGCCGTAGTTCTCGGCGTTGTCCTGCAGGACGTGCTTCACCGCGGCCGGCTCGCTGACCAGGAAGACCAGCGGCCGGCGCCGCCCCAGCCGGGCCACGCCGCCGAAATCACGAGCGGTGCGCAGCAGGAATCCCAGGCGGTCGCGCCGGAACTCGGGCAGCGTGCCCCAGAACCAGTGTCCGCGCGGCCCCGGGGCGGTGGTCGGTTCGGAGCGCATGCCGGGGAGTATGTCCGATGACGCGGGCCCGGCGCGCCGAGCCGACGAACGCCAGACGAAGGTCCAGGCGTCGGACGACCACGTGGGCCCCGGGGCGACCGTTGGTTCCGACGCAGCCGCGGTCGCTGACGCTCAGCTGCAGACGCGGTTGCGGCCGCCGGCCTTGGCCTCGTACAGGCGCTTGTCGGCGCGGGCCACGGCATCCAGCACCGATTCGCCGGGCATGACCTCGGCCAGACCGATCGAGATGGTGATCCGTTCGACCGGGGGACAGCGCAGCTTCTCGATCGCGGCGCGGGTGCGCTCGCCGAAGACGTGGGCGCCCGGCAACGCCCCGTTCAGCACGGCCAGGAACTCCTCGCCGCCCCAGCGCCCCGCCGTGTCGGTCACGCGGACCTGGGATGACAGCGTCCCGCCCACCGCGCGCAGCACGTCGTCGCCCGCGCCGTGACCGTGCACGTCGTTCACCCGCTTGAAGTGGTCGACGTCCAGCAGCGCCACGCAGAACGGTGTCCCGGTGCGCTTCATGCGCTCGGCCTCGATGTGCAACGCCGTCTCCAGCGCGCGGCGGTTCGGGATGCCCGTCAGCGCGTCGACCAGCAGCAGCCGCTCGCGCTCCCTCAGCAGGTCGCGCTCGGCAGTGACGTCGTGCCACGTCACCAGGTATCCCTCGCCGTCGCCTAGGCGCACGGACGTCAGGCTGCGCTTCAGCACCCGGCGGCGGGGGCGCAGGAACACGAACTCCTGTGGCTCGCCACGGTCGGCGCTCAGCATGATCCGCGTGAACGCCTCGGGATCCTCCGCCACCGGCGCCACCCACTCGACGAACGTCTCGCGGGACATCCCCGTCAGCGTCTCCTGGTGCAGGCTGAACATGGCGGCGAAGCTGGCGTTGGCCAGCAGGATGCGCCGCTGGTGGTCCAGCAGCACCATGCCGTCCTCGATGTTGGCCAGCGCCGCCTCCAGCAGCCCGCGCTCGCGCGCCACCTCGTCGCGCGCCCGCCGCAACGACTCCGCCTCCTGCTTGCGCGGGGTCACGTCGTAAAGGACGACCACGGCGTGCGTGACGGTCTCGCGATCGAAGATGGGCACGGCGCTCAGCTCGTACCAGCGATCGCCGTAGGCCAGCTCCATGTCCTGGCGCTCGCCCGCCAGCGCCTTGCCGTAGAACGCCAGCAAGCGGTCGCGGTTCGCCTCGGACGCGATCTCGGGCACCCGCTTGCCCACCAGTTCCTTGACGTCTCCCTGCTGCATCAGCGACGCCAGCAATGGCCCGTCGGCGCTGACGTACCGCATGTCGGCGTCCATCATGAACACGGCGCCCAGCGGCAGGTGCTGCACGATGGCGCGATGGATCTGTTCGCTCTGGCGCAGGCTGTCCTCCAGCTTGCGCGCCCGGCCCAGGGCGCGGCGCAGCTGGACCTCGGACACGGCCGCCGCGGCCAGATCGTGCAGCAGCTCGAGCTCGCCGGCCGGCCAGTCGCGCGGCTTGTCGTCGATCACGCAGAACGCGCCGATGGCCTCGCCGTCCACCGTCAGCGGCACACCGGCGTAGGCGACGACGTTCAGATCGCGGATGGCCGGGTTGTCTCGCAGCAGCGGGTGCCGGCGGGCGTCGCTGACGACCAGCGGCTCGGCGTTCCGCACGACGTGCTGGCAGAAGGAATGCGAGAGCGGCGTCTCGCGGCGCGAGGCC
>Ga0207695_10002422_pt1 | contig 27626 bp, 23 predicted proteins | sample KBSC54metaG_FD_184354 | JGI IMG/M metagenome (GOLD analysis project Ga0207695, IMG submission 184354) | Corn rhizosphere microbial communities from Kellogg Biological Station, Michigan, USA - KBS C5-4 metaG (SPAdes) (version 2) | ecosystem: Host-associated > Plants > Roots > Rhizosphere > Soil...
TACGCGCCGTCGACGTGCAGCCACACATTCTCGCGACGACAAATCTCGGCGATCGCCGGGACGGGATCGATGCTCGACGTGCTGGTCGTGCCGACTGTCGCGACACACGCGAGTGGCAGATAGCCGAGGGACCGATCGGCGGCGATTGCGGCAGCGAGCGCGTCGGGGCGCATGCGAAATTCATCATCCGCTGCAATCTTCACGACGTTCTCGAGGCCGATGCCAAGCGCGAGCGCGCCCTTGTCGACAGATGAATGCACATGCTCCGACGCATACACGCGCAGCCGCGGAAGATCAGCGCGCCCCGCCATGCCTCGCTCGCGGACCGCAAGCTCCGGCCGCGATTCGCGCGCCGCCGCGAGCGAGAGCATCGACGAAATCGATGCTGTATCGGTCGTGATGCCGAACCATCCGTCGTTCAAGCCCAGCATCTGACGCAACCAATCCGTTACCAGTTGTTCGAGCTCTGTGGCGGCGGGTGACGTCTTCCACAGCATTGCCTTCACGTCGAGCGTCGCGACGAGCATTTCGGCGAGAATGGCCGGTACCGACGACGACGTCGCGAAATACCCGAAGAACGCCGGGTGATTCCAGTGCGTGATTCCCGGGATGATCTTCGTCTCGAAGTCCGCCAGGATGCGCTCGAGCGGCTCCGCTTCACGCGGCGGCGATGGGGGAAGCGACGCGAGAATCTCGCCCGGCTTCGCCTGCGACAAAACCGGGTATTGCTCCGGATGCTCGAGATACTCGGCGATCCAGTCGAGGACGGAACGTCCTTGCTCGACGAGCTCGTCCCGCGACAGATCACCGCTCACGGATCATCTCCATCGGAAGATCTTGAGTGCAATGGCGAAGCAGACGATCAGCCACGTTCCCAGCACGGCCATCTGCGGCCACAGCGTGGCCAGCGCGTCGCCGCGGAGCATGCTGGCACGCAATGCGTCGTTCGTCGCCGTGAGCGGCAGCGCTTTGATGAAAGGCTGAACCACGTGCGGAAAATTCTCCGAGGAGAAGAATACGCCCGACAACACCCACATCGGCAGCATCGAGAGGTTCATCAAGCCCGACACACCTTCGATCGTTCTCGAGCGTGACGCGATCAGCAACCCGAAGCCGCCGAATGCCAACGCGCTGACGACGATGATCGTCGCGATCGAGAGCCATGAGCCGCGCATCGGGACGCCGAACAACGCGATCGAGAACCCAAGGAGAACGACGACCTCGATCGTCAACATGACCAGCCGCGAGATCACGTACGATCCGAGATACTCGGCACGCGACATCGGGGTGGCCACCAGGCGCTTGAGCAAATTCTTACGACGTTGATCGACGATCGAATAGCCGAGTCCCCAGATGCCGCCGCCCATGATTGTCATTCCCAAGAGACCGGGCACCACGAAATCGATGTACCGCGATCCGCGTTCGCGCACGTGTTGCTCGGCGATCGGCAAAACGTCGCCACGCCCGGCGCCGCGTTGGACGGCGTCGTTCACCATGAGTCGGGCCGTGCGGGCATCGGGTCGCGTATCGTCGTATTGGTACTGAACGCCGTCGACGCCATTCGGTGCAACGATCAGCGCGACGCGTCCCGTGCGAAGCGCGGTCGCCGCGCTGTCTGGCGAGAGCAACTCGACGGACAGGCCAGGGTCACGGCGAATGGCCGTGGCCAGCGGTTGTCCGCGCGGACCATTGTTCGCCACGGCAACGTGGACGACGTCGGCCGGCTTGGCGCGGAACGCGATCCCGAGTCCGAGGGCGAGTAAAATCGGAAACCCGAACGACCAGAAAAGCGCCTCGGGCTCGCGCGTGTATTCCTTGAAACGAACGGTGACGAGCTGCCAGAGCGAGTTGTCACTCATTGCGCAGTTGTCTCCCGGTCAGCGACACGAAGACGTCCTCGAGGGTCGCTGAATGTGTTGTCAACAGCGCGAGCTCTACGTGACGTTGCGCCAACAGCGACAACAATGCGGGCACGGTGCGATGCAGCGCGCTCACTTGCAGCTCGTATCCTCCGGCGAGCGTCCGCGCCGTGCGCACGCCGTCGATGGAACGAAGCGTCGCGTCGTCGATCGGTGTCGAGCCTGGCGCAAGTGAGAACTCGATCACGTGTTCGGCCCCGAGCGATCCGATGAGCTCGAATGGCGTGCCGAGCGCGATGACCTTCCCGTGGTCGACGATCGCCACACGGTCGCACAGGATCTCGGCTTCATCCATGTAGTGCGTCGTCAGCATGATCGTACGGCCGAGCGCTTTGAAATCGGTGATGAGATCCCAGAGCTGTCGTCGCGACTGTGGATCCAGTCCAGTGGTCGGCTCGTCGAGAAAGAGCAGGTCGGGATCGCCGACAATCGCGCAGGCGAGGGCAAGGCGCTGTTTCTGGCCGCCGGACAGCTTCCCCACACGTGCATCGCGTTTTTCCTCGAGCTGGACCAGACCGATCACGTCCTCGACCGTGCGACCGCGAGCGTAAAAGCTACGAAACAGCCGAACCGTCTCGTACACGGTCAACTTTTCGCCGAGTTGGGTTTCTTGAAGTTGAATGCCAAGTCGCTCGCGAAGCTCGCGATCGTGATGTTGCCATCGGAGCCCCAACAGTTCGACACGGCCTGCATCGGCCGCGAGAAGGCCTTCGCAGATTTCGATGGTGGTCGTCTTACCTGCGCCATTCGGCCCGAGTAATCCGAAGCATTCGCCCGCGGCAACCGATAGGTCGAGGCCATCCACGGCACGAACGTCGCCGTAGAATTTGCGCAGGCCTTGAACGAAAAGTGCGGGCGGCGGATTCGACGTGGAGGAAGCGGACATACGGGCTGAAAGCTACATCCTCTTGCCTGCCGCCGCGTCTGATCGTAGCGTGCATCAGCGTCGTCTGGAGCCACCGTGTTTCGAGCCAGATCTGTATTCAACACAGTCGTGCCGGCGCTCTTGTGCTGCCCGGCGCTCGCAAACGCGCAGGCACATACCGGTGTCATCGCGGGCTCGGTGCGGGATTCGTCGGGACAACGGCTGAACCAGACGGTGGTCCGTCTCGTGAGCTCGAGTACGAATGTCTCGTCGGCGATGAGCGACGACTCCGGACGTTATCGCCTGCCAGATCTCGAGTCGGGTCGCATCCAATTGTTCGCACGGCGAATTGGTTATGCGCCGGAGACGCTGAGCGTCGCCGTTGTCGAAGGTCAAGAGCAACGTGTCGACTTCGTGCTCGCGGCCGTGCCGGTCGAGCTCCAGGCCGCGCTCGTGAGAGCCGACCCGACGCGTGGCAAGATGGGTCCGTTCAACACGCGTCGCGCGCGCGGCGTTGGTTCATTCGTCACGCGCAGCGAGATCGAGAAGCGCCAGGCGAACAGCGTGAGTGAGCTGCTACGAACCATTCCCGGCGTCGGCGTCATACAGCGCATGGCCGGCGAGCCGCAGCCGGTGCGCATGCAGCGGTCTGGCTCATCGAGCGCGCAGACCAACTGCACTGTGTCGATGTACGTCGACGGCCAGCCGTATCCGAACGGCAATGTCGACGACTTCCCACCGCTGTCGATTGAAGGCATCGAGGTATACAAGAGCGCGTCCGAGATACCGGCAGCCTTCCGGACGCGCGACGCGATGTGTGGACTCATCGCGATTTGGACGCGCGACCCCGACGCGGCGAAGAGGAAGCCGAACCTCGACTAGGTAGCCGTCGAGCTCTGGCCGAGCCAGCCGTCCCCTTCCTCGAGCGAAACCCCGAACGATCCGACGCCGTATCGTGGACACAGCCCCTGTTCCTCGAGGCCTCGTCATGCTCTTCGTCCTCAGCGCCGCATTCGCGCTGAATTTCCAAGCGCAAGTTCCGCAGTCGCGCCGCCGCCTTCCCGCGGTGCTCGACAGCGTTGTCGATTCGTCGACCACGCCGTCCAGGCGACGGCACCATGGAGGCGTTCGTCGCCCTGTGACGGCGGAAGTGCTGGCGACCGCGTTCAAAGACCAGACCGCCAAGCTCACGTTGCTGCGTGCACGAGCGGCGAGGCTGACGCAGGATTCGTCGCTGGTCGCCTATGATGCGATGGCCTATCAACGCATTTCCGCGGGCCTGGGCTTCTCCAAGATTGGCCGCGACCGGCTGCTGTTCCGTCACGAAAGCGCGGCGCGCATTCAATGGCAACGAGGGGTCGGCGTCTGGATGGAAGCCCGCGGATCTCGCACGGCTATTCCCGTCGCGCCTCAAGAGGCGCACGACGAAATCCGCGGCGAGATGAACGATCCGGACATGAATGCGTCGATTCCGTATTTCCCCGGCTATGAACCGCTGTGGATCGGGAGCGACATGGCGCGTTCGCAGGTCGACGAAACCGAGTTGGTGCATCCGATCGCCGAAGGCGCGGAGGCGTACTACACCTATCAGACCGGCGACTCGATCAGCTTCAAACTGCCGAATAAGACTGTGATTCAACTGCGTGAGCTCAAGGTTCGGCCGCGCGAACCAAAATGGAATCTGGCCGTTGGCTCGCTGTGGTTCGATACGAACTCCGGGCAACTGGTCCGCGCGGCGTATCGTCTCGCGATTCCCATGGACATCTGGGCCGTAGCAACCGAAGACGATCCAAAGTCGATGGATGATGTCCCAGTCTGGGTGAAGCCGATGATCACGCCCATGAAGGCCGAGGTGACGGCGATCGCGGTCGAGTACGGATTGCACGAAGGGCGGTTCTGGCTCCCCCGGCTGCGTCTCGCCGAAGGGAGCGCACAAGTCAGCTTCATGCATGTTCCATTCAAGATGGAAGAGAGCTTCAAGTACGCGAGCGTGAACGGGAAGGACAGTCTCCCACCAATCAAGATCGCGCAGGGTCCGCCGCGTGCGCGAATGCCTGACTCGCTCACCGACGAGCAACAGCAGGAGTGGCGCGATTCCGTGCGTGCCGCGTCGCGCGCGCGCGTTCGCGCGGCGAACGACTCGATCCGGCGCGGGCTCAAGACGGCAACCAGACGCGTCTCGCAATGCGATACGTCGGATGTGCAGATCTCGACACGAACGCGCTACGACTCGACGCTGCCGATCGCGATCAAAGTGCCATGCGATGCCTCGAAGCTCGAGAATTCGCCGGATCTACCTGCGTCGATCTACGATCCTGGCGAAGAGCTATTCGGCACGAAGGATCTCGACGCATTGAAGGCCGAGGCGCTCTCACTTAGCGCGCAAGCGCCGCTGCAATTCAACTTGTCGCTGCTTCCGCCACCGACGATCTCGTTCGGACCGTCGTTGATGCGGTACAATCGTATCGAAGGATTTTCCGCCGGCGCATCGGCCGAACAACAATTGGGCGGCGGCTACAGCGTTACCGCGCTCGGACGTCTCGGATTCGCGGACTTGGAGCCTAACGTCGAGCTGACGGCGACGCGAACCAATTTGACCAAGTCCGTTTCCTTCAGCGGCTACAATCATCTCGTGTCGGCGAGCGACTGGGGACACCCGCTGAGTTTCGGCAGCTCTTTCTCGGCACTCATGTTCGGACGCGACGAAGGATTTTACTATCGCGCGTCGGGCGCTGAGCTCACCACGTCGCGCGATACTCCGTTCGGCGGTGCCAGAGTCGAGTGGCGCGCGTTTGTAGAACAACAACGCACGGCTGCTGTGAAGACGAACTTTGCGCTGAACGGCTCTGACTTTCCGGCGAACCTGCAAGCGCGGCGCGGCACGTATGCCGGTTTGGGCGCGCGTATTACTCACGACTACGGGCTCGATCCACGCGGACTCCGCATCTTGTCCGATCTTCGCTTCGAGGCAGCGAGCGGGGATTCACTCTATGGACGCGGGGCACTCGACCTGACCGCGTCTCACGGATTCGGCCGGCTTGCGGGATCGTTGACCCTCGCTGGCGGAAGCTCGGTCGGCGGACTGCCAGCGCAACGTCGCTGGTATTTGGGCGGCTCGCAGACGGTTCGCGGACAGTCACCCGACACCGCGCAGAGCGGCAACGCGTTCTGGCTCACTCGCGCCGAGATTGGCTCGAATGACGCGAGCGTGCGTCCCGCCGTCTTTGCAGATCTTGGATGGGTCGGCGATCGCAGAAAGATGGCCGAGGTTGGCCGGCCGATGAGCGGCGTTGGCGCCGGCGTGTCGTTCCTCGACGGTCTGTTCCGATTCGACGTCGCGAGAGGCGTCTATCCGCGCAAGCAATACCGGGCGGACCTGTATCTGGAGGCGAAGTTCTGAATCCGCGGGGAACGTTGGTACAGGATTCTTACATGAGCGGCCATTGACGCCCTTCTTCCTCCGATTAGCTTCTCAATCATGACGTCCGCCCAAACCATGTGCTGCTGCATGTGTATGTGTTGTCTCTGTTGCCAACCGGCATCCGAGGCTCTGGGCGTTCGCATGTAGCAGCGATTTTCATTCGCGACTCGCGCTCCGATCCTCCACCGGATCGGGGCGCTTTTGTTTTCTGACGAGCGCGGTCCGGTCCGAGTGATTCGAGTGTCAGTGTCGCCACCTCGAGCGACCCTCAACCCGGACAACCATGCAACCGATCGCGATCTACCACGAGCATCCTGACTGGTTCAAGCCGCTCTTCACCGAGCTAGCGCGACGCGACCTACCATACGTCCGACTCGACGCCTCGGCGCATGAGTTCGATCCGTCAGAAGACGACGTCCCGTATTCGTTGGTTGTCAACCGAGCGAGCCCGTCGGCATATCTGCGCGGGCATCGCCAGTCGACGTTCTATACGCTGCATTGGCTTCGTCATCTGGAGCGCATCGGCATCCCGATCGTCAACGGGTCCAAGGTTTACGGATTCGAGCTCTCGAAAGCCTCGCAGCTCGATCTCCTCGAAGAGCTTGGTCTTCCGTACCCGCGTTCGCGCGCGATCAACGATCCATCGCGCGCGGTCGAGGCCGCGAGAGGTTTGCGATACCCGGTGCTCGTCAAAGCCAATATCGGCGGGAGCGGTGCCGGCATCACGCGCTATGAGTCCGAATCGGCGCTCGCCGGTGCGGTTGCTCGTGGCGAAGTCGACCTCGGCGTCGATGGCGTCGCGCTGGTTCAGGAATCTGCACCCTTGCGCGACGGGCACATCGTGCGCGTCGAAACGCTCGGCGGAAATTATCTGTACGGGATCAAAGTCTATCCGGCCGTTGGCTCGTTCGACCTCTGCCCGGCCGACGCTTGTCAGACGACGAACGGCGTCGAGCTCGTGCGCGGTGCCTGTGCCGTGGACGCGCCGAAGACTGGATTGCGCGTCGAAGGATACGAGCCACCGCGCGAGATCGTCGAGCAGGTCGAAGCGATTTCTCGACGCGCGGGGCTCGACATCGGCGGCATCGAGTATCTCGTCGATGATCGCGACGGCAAGCACTACTTTTACGACATCAACGCGTTGTCGAACTTCGTCGCCGATCCGGAGAGTGTGATCGGGTTCAATCCCTGGCGACAGTTCGTCGACTACATCGTGGAGCGCGCTGTTGGCCGCACGGTGCGAGCAGAGAGCCCCGCGACGCAGGCGGCGCTGCCATGAGGTACGGCTACTGGCTTCCGGTGTTCGGCGGTTGGCTCCGCAACATCGACGATGAAGGGATGACTGCGTCGTGGGATTACGTGCGCCGATTGGCCCAGCGCAGCGAAGAGATCGGGTATGACCTGACGCTCATTGCCGAGTTGTTGCTCAACGACATCAAGGGAATCGATGCGCCGTCACTCGATGCGTGGTCGACGGCTGCCGCACTTGCCGCGGTGACGCAGCGGCTCGAGCTCATGGTTGCCGTGCGTCCATCGTTCCATCCGCCTGCGATTTTCGCCAAGCAAGCGGCGAACATCGATCGCATCTCGAACGGCCGCCTCTCGCTCAATGTCGTATCGGCCTGGTGGAAGGACGAGGCGCGGCGCTACGGTGCCGAATTCGACGAGCACGACGACCGCTACGCGCGCACGAAAGAGTGGCTCGATGTTGTCGACGGCGCGTGGAGCCACCCCGGGTTCAGTCATCACGGACGCTTTTACAATCACGACGACATCATTCTCGAGCCGAAGCCTGTGTCGCGCCTGGGCCGCCAACGTCCCACCATCTACGCCGGTGGTGAGTCCGAAGCCGCGAAGACGATGATCGCTCGTCAATGCGATGCGTACGTCATGCACGGCGACCCGCCGGAGCGGATCGCTCCCAAGATCGCCGACATGCAGCACCGGCGCGAGCAAGCTTCAGAAGCACTCGGCATTGATTTGCCACCGATGCAATTCGGTGTCGCGGCGTACGCGATCGTGCGCGACTCGGAGCGCGAAGTGACCGCCGAGATCGATCGCATCACCAATGTCGCAGTCGGTTCGCCGGGATATCACAACTATCGTGACTGGATTGCGAACACGAAGCTCGAGCAACAGGTGAGTCTGCAGGATTACTCTGTCTCGAATCGCGGACTCCGCGCCGGGCTGACCGGTACACCGGATCAGGTCGTGGAACGCGTCGCCGAGTTCGCCAATGCGGGGGTGAATTTGCTGTTGCTACAGTGCAGTCCGCAGCTCGAGGAGATGGAGCGATTTGCGGACGAGGTGATTGGGGCTCGAGTGTGAGTGGTGCGAGACGTGTGGGGACGTCTGCTGTCATCCCCAGGGGGCAGCGACGAAGGATCTGCTGTTGGCCGCTTCGTGCAGCTCGTGGCAACGCTTTTGAAGTGTCTCGATCAAAAGCGCGAGGCTGTCAACATGATCCGAAAACTCAAATCCGGCCAATACCGCCTCTACTCTCGCAAGAAGAACCCGAAGACTGGGCGTCGGCGGAACCTCGGTACGTTCAAGTCGCGCGCGGCGGCGGAGAAGCACGAGCGCGCCGTGCAGTACTTCAAGCACGGCTGAGCGCGACTACGGTCGTCCCCTGAGGAACCGGACGGACAACGTGCGCTGCGTTTCCGTCGCCGGTTCCTGCGGGATCGCCTTCGGATCTTCGCGTGGATAGACCATGGAGGCCGCGACGTCGAGGATTGGCACGCCCGGCACGACTTCCTTGAACGTCACACGGATCGATTGGCCGCCGATTCGCTCGCGCAATTTTTTCGAGAGGTTCACCAGCGTGATGAACGTCGATCGGATCTGATAGGTCTTCGGATCAATGAAGATCGCGCCCCCGACGTCCGGATCGTGCACAGTCGGCGCGGGCACAAAATCGACGCGCAGCAGGCTGTCGCCATTCACCACCTCGAATCCGCTGTAGTCGAAGCAGTGGAAATTCAGAAAAACCTCATCGGCGAAATCTGAGAGCTCGGGGATCCTGACGGTCGTCCAGATCCCACCGAAGACACCGGGCGCGTATTCCCGTGTGCCGAGGAGATGGCCCGGCGCGTATTGCCAATCGCGCCCGCTCGCCCGACGAACAGTGTCGAACGCGACGAATCGCGCCTCGAGCTCCGGTTCCGGCTTCGTGATCTTGCGCTCGATATCGATCTCGAACGGGTATGAGCGCGACAACAGTCGATTGCGTTCGGCGTTTTGCTTGAGTTGTTCGAACAACGTCGCGAGCGCTGCGCCGAGCTTGGGACTCCGTTCGCCGAGGTGCGCACATTCTTTGGCGAGTGTGTGAACGGCCGGCAGCACGATCGATACGAGCGCTAGCTCGAGGCGAAGCTCGATGCTATCGCCCGCCGCGACAGTGACTGTCGTATCGAGCGGAGTGTGCCCAATGTGCTTCGCCCAGATCCTCACCCGGCCAGGGCTGATGCCGCGCAACGCGAAACGTCCGTCCGCGTCGGTGAATTGCTCGCGTCCATCCGGTCCAAAGCCGATGACGCTGTACCCCAACGAGACGTCGGTGCCCAAAACCACGACTCGACCGACGATCGTCGAGCGCTGAGCGGTCGCCATCGCTGAGCTGAATGCGAACGCGGCGGAGAATGCCGCGGTTCGCCATCGCAAAATCATCCGTAATTATGTGCCGCGCGGTTCCCCACGTACATCCCGATCCCTGTGCCGACCATGCTGAGCATGAACGCGGTCATGAACCCGATATTCGATCCCAGCCACCAGCCCACGTACCCGCCGACGGTCGAGCCGGCAAACATGAAAAGCTTTGTCATACGCTTTCGACGACGCGAGCCGGTGGATGTTTCGAGCGGGCTCTCGCAAACAACAGAAGATCGTGCAAGGCGCGAGACATTCCGGCGGCGTCAAACATCGCGGGCCAAAGCGCTAACCGACTGTCCAACAGCAACTTGCATGGTTTGTCTAGGCTGCCCAGGCCGCTGGCCCGAATATTACCATAGATGACCCCGTATCGGCGCGAGGACGGCGCCGAACCCGAGTCCTTCCCGCTATCGTGATTCGCGACTACCAATCCTCAGCTCGCGCAAATGCCGAAGTGCTCCTGTGGCAGGGGCGCGTCCGGATTGCCGTGGCGATCCTCGCCGGCGGCGTCGCATTCATGCTTGCGCAAGCCGGCGTCCTCCGCGGCCATGGGGCATGGATTCTCGGCGCGATCGTTGGCTATGTCGGCGTCGTCGGATGCCTCGGCCGGCTGATTCGCCGCAGTGGACGCGCCGGCAATGCGATCGTCGGTACGACGGTGCTGTCGGACCTCGTCTTCATCTTCGTGTCGACGATCGCGTCGTCACCGGCGGGCTATTATGGCAGAATTCTCATCCTGTCATTCTTCGTCCTGCATCTCACCGAATCGCACTTCGGGCGCAAGCACGCGACGGTTGCGCTCGCGGCCGTCGTGGCCGGGTACCTCGCGACGACCGGCGTGATGATTCGCGAGCATCCGAACGTTCGTTGGGTCGACGAGCTGTGGTCGGTCGGGCTTTTCACCATTGCGGCGGTCGCTTTCATTCTACAGTACGGCAGTTTCCGCAGCCGGTTGGAGCACATTGTCGAGCTGTTCGAGGACGCTGAAGAGGGAGATTTCACCAAAGAGTATGATCTGAAAGCCGATCGAAATCCGGACGCGGTGACGCGCGTCGGCCGGGCCTACAATCGTGTGCGGCTCCAGCTTGCGAGCATGGTGCTCACCGATCCGCTTACCGGGTGTCTCAATCGGCGCGGGCTCGACCAGGCGATGGCACGAGAGGTGGCGCGTGCGGCGCGCTCAGGCAGTGACATCTCGCTGCTCGCTGTCGATCTCGATCACTTCAAGGACATCAACGACACCTACGGTCACATTACCGGCGACGTCGTACTTCGCGAATTCGGCGGATTGCTCGTGCAAACGGCGCGCGCCGGTGACATGGTCGCGCGCACCGGCGGCGAAGAGTTCAGCATCCTTCTCCCCGACACGGATCCGTCGGGCGCATTTCGCGCGGCGATTCGCGTTTGCGACACGGTGCGCGCGCACCCATTCATGGTCAACGGCAAGCGACTGCACATTACCATCAGCGTCGGCGTCGTTTCGACGAACGGCGCCGCGATGGACTCCGCCGAGATGAACATGAAGGAGCGGGCGGACCAGGCGCTCTATGCGGCCAAGCGTGGCGGCCGCGACGGGTTGCGTGTGTGGAACCCGAACATCGGCGCGAACTTGACGCCATCCACATCACTCGCGGCGGTGAGCGTCTGACTGCTGGTGCGCCGATGTAACCGTGACGCGTAGGCCGTCGTAGTCAGGACATGAATCCTATCCTGACGACATCCGTCTCTGTCGGCTTCGAGACGTTACGGACAAATCCACTTCGCACAATTCTCTCGACGCTCGGCATCGTGATCGGTGTCGCGGCGCTGGTGTCCGTCCTCTCGGTCGGTGATGGAATGGAGCGTTTGGCGCGTGAGCAAATCGGGCGCACGACCGATCTCCAACGCATCGCCCTGACGCCGAGAGCATTTCGCATCATCGACGGCACGCCATTTCCGCAGCCGAATCCGGTGAAATTCAGCGCGGCTGATGCCGCGGCGCTTCGTCAGGTCGTCGGTGACGGGTCGTCTGTCAACATGCTCGTCGGCGGCTCGGCGCTCGTGACGACGGCGACCGACACGACGCCACATCCGGCGCAGGTGACCGGGATGCTGCGTGCCGATCAGCCGCTCGTCGATTCACTCTTGGTTGCTGGTCGCTTGTTCAGCGTAAGCGAAGGTGAATCGGGAGAACCGGTCGTGGTGGTCTCCTATCGACTGGCGAGTGACGAGACGCGTGGTCGGCCCGTGGCGAGCGTTGTCGGCGACACGCTCTTGTTTCAGGGGCAGCCGCGTCGAGTGATCGGCGTTCTCAAAGCGGAGGAGAACGAGCGGGTACGGCGCGCGTTCATGCCGGCGGCCGCGGTGAGTGGTGCGGTCGTGAGCGGCCCATTCGATCGCGCGGCGTCGCTCACGATCACCGCGTCGACGCTCGAGAGTGTTGGCCCGACGCGAAGTCGCATCGAGCAATGGTCGGCGACGCAATACGGCGCCGGATGGAAGGATCGCGTCAGCATCATCTCGGATGAGAGTCGCTTGGCGCAGGCGAAGAAAGCACTCCTCCTCTTCAAGCTGTTCATGGGCGCGCTGATGAGCATTTCGCTCATCGTCGGCGGCATCGGCATCATGAACGTGCTTCTCAGTTCGGTGATCGAGCGCACGCGCGAGATCGGGATTCGCAAAGCTGCCGGTGCCGCGCAGCGACACATTTTGTGGCAGTTCCTCTGCGAATCGGTTGCGATCACCGGTGTGGGCAGCGTGATCGGCCTGGTACTTGGGGTCAGCGCCGCGTTCGGGATCACGGCGATTATGCGACACGTGGCGAACGCGCCGGTGCGCGCCTGGCTGTCGCCGAGCACCGTGGTGACGGCGATCGGCGCATCAGTCGCGATCGGTCTGCTTTTCGGTCTGTATCCGGCGTTGCGAGCGGCGCGGTTGTCGCCAATCGACGCGATACATCACGAGTGAGCCGGGGCCAGTATCACCCCGACTCTCGTGTTGTACGCAAAACGACAGGGCGGACTTACCTTCGGATGACGCTGACTTTGCCCGTCTTGCCTTTCGCGTTGCGGATCACGATGTCGACGTCGCGTCCGAGGCGGGCAAGCATACGGAGAAGGCGCTCGGTCGAGAATCCGCGCAGCTTGCCCGTGACGACCAATGAGATTTGCGACGGCGCGTCGCGCATGATGTAGGCTGCTTCGGTCTGCGTGAGCTGCTGGTCCTCGAGGATGCTCGCAATTTCCTTGGCGAGGATATTCTTCGGGATGACCGATTCAGGAACCGCCCGGGGGCGGCGAAGCGTTTTGGCTCGTGCCACGGTTCGTTGGGTGAAGTGGAATGAGGATGTTCACCAACATTAGAGCGCTTTAATCTTACTACAACTGGCAAGACGCGAAAGCCCCAATTCCAAATTCTCTGCTTGTTGGCGCCGCCGCTTTGCTCGTTGATTGTGTCCAATTTTGTGTGAAGGTCGACATTCGCAGTCGCTGAACACGCAGCATTCGCGGACAAACACCACGCCGCCCCAAGCAACAACGAAACTCCGCGACTCGATCGCCAAGGCAAAGATCGCCGAGCAAACACAGCGAAAAATGATGGACTCCATCATCGCCGCGAACTCCGGTGCTGCTGTGGCAAGTCGACCCGTGGCGAAGAATGAGGTGGTCGCGAACCTCGACGCGCTGCTCTTGTCGACAATGACGTACCTGGACGGGATGTCGCGAGCGCCACGCCGGCCTGCAACTCCCTGATCGACTAGCGCACGCTCAGCAGGGGCAGAATCCGCCGTGCTCCACCATTGTCGGACACGTTGATCAGCCCGATCTGCGCACCGTGGAGCGTTTGCGCATAATTGAATACGCCAATCGTCAAGCCATGCTGCGCGCCTTGAATTCTGTTGACGGCCGCCAATGCGCCGCCTTCGAACCGGCCGCGGTCCTGAATCTTGAAATAGCCGGCCGTCAACACGATCGCGTGAACGTCGAGACCGCTCACGCCAAGGCCGCCGATCGCTAAGCCGCTAATCCTTGGCGCGCCGACGCCCGCGCCGCCCAGGGCGATCCCCCTCACTGTTCCGCCCGAGCCAACACCAATTCCCCCGAGCATTAAACCGGTGACGTCGCCGCCAGAGCCGACGCCGATTCCGCCAATGCCGATCCCACTGATCGAACCGCCGCCACCGACGCCAATCCCGCCGATCGCCAGTCCTTTGACGTCGCCGGCTCCGCCAGCCCCGATGCCCCCGATGCTGATTCCCGAGAGCTCACCGCCACCGCCCACCCCAATGCCGCCGATTTGAATGCCACGAATCGAACCGCCGCTGCCGACTCCAATCAGACCTAGGCTCAAGCCGGTGATTCCTCCACCCGATCCAACGCCGACCCCGCCCAGCATGATGCCATGCAATTGACCGCCGGAGCCCACGCCCGCGCCGCCGATGCTGATACCGCTGACAGTGTTTTGCGCGCCAACCCCAAGTAGCCCAAGAGAAACTCCAGTGATTGTTTTCGCGCCGGTTGCGGGAAGGCCAATGGCGAAGCCGCTCACGACGCCTGAAGGCGGCTCGTACGGCGACCAAACAGTGATGTTGACACCGTTCACGCGGTCGAGATGGCGGTCACGAAAGTTGATTCGCACGCCATTGACTCGAGGCTTATCGCCGATGGCGAGGCCGGTGTTGTTGATCGTCAGGTCGATGATCTGCGCCCCGAGGGAGAAGGGAAGTGCGAGGAACAAAAACGACGCGGCGCGTGTGCGGCAGATTCGCATGGAGGGAACGACGGAAGGGTACAAAGAATGAATCAAAGAAAATCGCCGCGGGTTTCGGCGGCGCGCCCAATTGCCGATTCGGCGCCGGCGAGGGCTCGACGCTTGCTCGATTGCGTCTAAGCTTGTGATCTTGCGGGGTCTCACACCAGGTGCCGACATGCGTTTGCATCGCGCCATTCTGTGCATCGTCGTTGCGTCGTTGGCGACTGGTTGCGTCCGCGTACGCATTGGGTCGACCTCGGACGACCCGGGCGCAATCACCGCTCGCGATCTCCAGGACCGCCTGGCGGCGTTCTCACATGACTCGATGATGGGGCGCGAGGCGGGAACGATCTGGGACACGAAGGCGACGGACTATGTCGCCGCCGAGTTTGCGAAGGTCGGCCTCGAGCCCGGCGGCGAGAATGGAACGTACTTCCAGTCAGTGCCGAACATAGTCGTGCGCGACACCAGCGTCGAACGGGGCGTGGCCCGTAACGTTGTCGCCATCGTACGCGGAACCGATCCCGCACTCCGCGGCGAGTACGTATCGATCACCGCGCACAACGATCACGTCGGCTACAGCCATCGCCCGGTCGACCACGATTCGTTGCGCGCATTCAATATCGTGATACGTCCGATGGGTGCGGACAGCAGACCACATACGCCAAGTCCCGACGAGACGGCTCGCATTCGCGCCATTCTCGATTCGCTGCGCAAAGTTCACCCACCGCGGCTCGACTCGATCTACAACGGCGCCGACGATGACGGGAGCGGAACGATCGCGTTGATCGAGATCGCGCAGGCAATGGCGCGCGGAAACGTGAAGCCGCGCCGCTCGATTCTCTTCGTCTCACACACGGCAGAGGAAAAAGGCCTGCTCGGATCCGAGTGGTACACCGATCACGCGACGGTACCGATTGATTCGATCGTGGCAGAGTTCGACCTCGACATGGTTGGCCGCGGCTCGGCACACGACATCAAAGGCGGCGGGCCAACCTATCTCGAGGTTGTGGGTTCGCGTCGTTTGTCGAAAGAGTTCGGCGATTGGCTGGAGACGGTGAATGCCAAGGAGCCGGTGCCATTCGTCTTCAACTACGAGTACGACGCGCCGGGCCACCCGGAGCAATACTATTGCCGCGCCGATCACTACAACTATGCGCGCTACGGCATTCCGAGCGTCTCGCTGTCGCGCGGCGGTCACATGGACTATCACCAACTCACCGACGAGGCGCAGTACATCGACTATCCCGATTACGCACGGCTGACAAGAATGGTGTTCGACGCGGCGATCTTCGTCGCGAACGCGGACCATCGGCCCCAGCTCGACGTCCCCAAGCCGACGAATCCACACATTCTCTGCAAGCAATAGCTCTGTGTCACGTCGCATCGCGTTGGCCACGTACGAACGCGCGCCACAGCTCGCGCCAGACGACCAACTTCTGCCGCGCGCGCTGGCGTCGCTCGGAGTATTCGCCGAGCCTGTCGTCTGGTCGAGCAAATCGACGAAATGGGACCAGTACGATGCGATCGTCATACGATCGTGTTGGGACTACCACCTGCGCTTCGCCGAGTTTCTCACGTGGCTCGCTACGCTCGAGGCGAGTGGCATCGCGGTCTTCAACTCGCCGAAGCTGGTACGATGGAATGCGGACAAGCGCTACTTGCTCGATCTGGCGCAACGAGGCGTGGCGACGATTCCAACGATCATCGTTCCCCGCGGTCGGTTGCGAGACGTCGAATCGCTCGCGGTCGCCGAAGGGTGGACGCGATTCGTGCTCAAGCCGACTGTGTCGGCAAGCGGCTACGAGACCTACTCATTGCGCACACCGCTCGACGCCGACGCTCGCGCACTCGTTGCACAAGTCACGGCTCTTGGAGACGCGTTGCTCCAGCCATTCGTCGAGGAAGTCGCTCGGAATGGCGAACACTCATTCACCTTCATCGATGGGGCATTCAGCCACGCGACGTTGAAGCGGGCCGCGCCCGGCGAGTTTCGGGTGCAGACGGAGCATGGAGGAAGCGTCGAGCCTGTCATCGCCGCACCATCGCTCGTGGAGCAAGCCACGCATGTGCTGCGCGTGCTGCCCGAGACGCCGCTCTACGCGCGCGTCGACGGTGTTGCGCGCGGAGACGCGTTTCTGCTGATGGAGCTCGAATTGATCGAGCCGAATCTTTTTCTCACCGCTGCCGATGACGCGGCGGAGCGGCTGGCCCGCGCGATCAATCGTCGGCTCAGTCGCTCACGCTCGCCCATCTGACCACGGAATCACTCGGCGCGCATGGCAATGACCGGATCGACACGCGATGCTCGTCGCGCCGGCAGATAGCTCGCCAGCCACGCAACGCCGAGGAGCACGACCGAAACGCCGACAAACGTCGTCCGATCCGTTGGGGTGACTCCGTACAAAAGTGTCGCGAGCAAATGTGCGAGCCAGTACGCGCCGATGATTCCCACCGCGACACCGACGAACGTGAGCGCCATGCCTTGGCCAATCACGAGTCGAACGACGCGATCCTGCGTTGCACCGAGCGCAATGCGGATCCCGAGCTCACGCGTGCGTTGACTCACCGAATACGAGACGACGCCGTAGATGCCGAGCCCCGCGAGGATCAGCGCAAGCCCAGCGAAACCCGACAAGAGCACGGTATAGAACCGCGGCTGCGCAACCGATTCGGCCACGGCGTGCTCCATCGTTTGAATGTCATAGATCGGCATCGTCGGATCGACGGCGTGCACGCGATCACGGATCGCCGCGGTAAGCTGGCCGAGATCCGAGCGCGAACGGACGACGAACGTCATGTCGTTGATCGGAAACGTTCCCCATCCGAGATACACCGCCGGAGATGGATCCTCGCGCAAGCCGAACTGGCGAACGTTGCCGACCACGCCGATGATCTCGCCCTTGGAGTCGACAGGGCTTGGCGTGGACAGCGTATCATGCGTCACGCCAAGCGTGATGTGCTTGCCCAGCGGATCTTCGCCGGGAAAGTACTTCGCAACAAATGCCTTGTTGACAACGACGACAGGCGGCGGACCCCAGTTCTCCTCTGCGCCGGTGAACGTTCTACCGCGGACGACGGGGATTCCCGCTGTCGCGAAAAAGTTCGACGTCGCGGGGAGCACGTCGGCGATCAGCCGGTTGTCGTCGGGAGCCTTCGGGCGGCCGTCGACGTCGAAGCTGACGCGCATGCCGATGCTCGATATTGGCGGCGACATTGCCACCGCGACGGACTGCACGCCTGGAACTTGAGAGAGGTTCGCGGCGACGCCCGCACTGAAGCGGCGAAGATCGCGATCGTTCGGATATTTCATCGATGGCGCGGAGACGCTGAAGCTCGCCACGTTCTCGGTACGGAAGCCTGGATCGACTCTGACCAGCCTCGCGAAACTCTTGATGAGCAAACCTGCGCCGATGAGCAGCACAACCGCGAGCGCCATCTCGGTCATCACCAGCGCACTTCGCGTGCGCTGGGCGCTGCGTCGGCCACTCGAACCGCGCACGCTTTCTTTGAGCATCTGACCGATGTCGGCGCGCAGCGTGAAATGCCGGAACTAGGCCAAACAACAGCCCGGTGAGCACGGCAATCTCGCCACGGCGAATGCGAGCACGCGTCCGTCGATTGCAATGTTCTCGAGACGCGGTAGCCCCTTGGGGCCAAATGCCACGATCGCGTCGACGATCCATGCGGCGAGCGCACCACCGATGACCGCACCAGCGAGCGAGAGGAGAACGCTCTCAGTCACCAGCTGTCGGACGATTCGCCCACGGCCCGCGCCGAGTGCAGTGCGGACGGCGATCTCGGTCTCGCGACCCGCAGCGCGAACGAGCAGCAGGTTGGCGACGTTCGCACATGCGATCAACAACACGAACGCGACGGCGCCGAACATCGTGAGTAGCGTGCCGCGGACGTCACCAACGAGCGAGCGCTGTAGATTCTCCGCCGTCCCTCCGAAGGTCGCGTTCGATTTGGGGTATTCCTTCTGTAGCCGCGCTCCGACGGTGGCCATGTCACGTTTTGCGGCGTCTTCGAATACGCCGGGGCGGACACGCGCGATGGCCATCATGAAGTGCGCGCCGCGGTTCTCGGGATCTGTCATCCACGGCTCGAACTTGAACGGGACCCAGACATCGGGCGACGAGGGATACGTCAGTGACGGAGGAGCGACGCCGATGACGGTGAAGTCCTTTCCGTTCAGTGAAACCGGTCGTCCGATCACGCGCGCGTCAGCGCCGAAGTCGTTCCGCCAAAGCTTGTCCGACAGGACCACGACGGGCGCCGCGCTGGTCGAATCCTCGCCCTTCGAGAACCCGCGACCGATCTGCATCCGCACGCCGAGCAGATCGAAGAATCGTGCGCCGACAGACGCGGAGTTGAGACGTTTCGGCTCGGCGCCAGCGATGCTCAGGTTCGCGCTGTTGCGGTCCTGGATCTGCGCCATGCCGACGAAGCTGTGCGTTTGATCGCGATAATCGATGAAGTCGGGCACCGACATGTGGACGAGCTTCCCCTCTCTGCTCATCGACCCGATCTTCATGAGCTCATCGGGCTGCCGGAAAGGAAGCGGTTTGAGCAGCACCCCGTTGACGATGCTGAAGATTGCGGTCGTCGCGCCGATCGCCAGCGCGAGCGTGGCTACAGCGACGATCGTGAAGCTCGGCGTATGCATAAGCTTGCGCGCCGCGTAACGAATGTCTTGAAACAGGATATCCATGTGGGAGAGCCGGGCGTTGAGCGAAATGTGACGGCGACACAAGGAACATTCGTGCCGAAGAACGCTGACCTGAAGTCATTGCGGAACAACGAGTTCGCTAATGACCGCGCATTGATCGCCGCGGCGACGCGTCCGCCTATGGGAACCGGCGTCCCAAGAACGAACGCCGGTCACGAACGCCCGCTATCTTCGGTGACATGACGGACTCCGGACGTTCGGTCATCGTGCTCGGCGCAACCGGCCTGGTTGGGCGTGAATGTCTGCGCCTGTTGCTCGACGATCCGGGTGTCGCGCACGTTGTCGCGGTCGTGCGTCGGCCATTGGCCGATGATCTCGCGTCGCCGAAGTTGCGGGTCGAAGTTATCGACTTCGATCGATTGCCCGAGTATGGCGAATTATTCGCCGTCGATCAGATTTTCTGCGCGCTGGGCACGACGATCAAACAAGCAGGGTCACAAGAGGCATTTCGTCGTGTCGATCTCGAGTATCCGCTTGCTGCGGCGCAACTCGGCGCGGAGCGTGGTGTGCGGCACTTCTTGTTGGTCAGCGCGGTCGGAGCGTCGGCGAAGTCGCGGATCTTTTACAATCGCATCAAGGGTGAGCTCGAGGACGCGTTGCGCACTCTTCCGTTTCGAAGCGTCACGATCGTGCGCCCATCACTGCTCGTGGGCGAACGCAGTGAATTTCGTTTGGGTGAGCAGATCGGCAAACGATTTGGCTGGCTTGCGCCGGCGAAGTACAAACCCGTCTCCGCGACGCGAGTGGCCGCAGCGCTCGTGAGCGCCGCGCGAGAAGATCAGCCGGGCATGCAGATTATCGAATCGAAAGAGATCTCGCGCGCGGCGATCGCCGCCGTCTGATTCCCACCGCAACATCCTCATCAGGTTCCGTGACTCCTCCCAACGATCAATCGACGCCACGCCGCGAATTCCTTGGTCAGATCGCCGCGTCCGCCGTCGTTCTCGCCAGCGCCGCGTGCTCGACGCCGATCAGTGCTGGACAAGCCAACACCGCGCCGGCGCCCGCGCCGTCTCCAGCGCCGCCGGTTCCCGTCCATTGGGACGACTCGTGGTTCACGCGACTCACGGCGAAGCACAAAGCCGTTTTCGACTCCCCGGCGATCGAGGACGGGCTCGCCGTCGCCCAAGCCGCCGGCTACATCCGGGGCATGCGCGACGCGGTTGCCGCAGCTGCCGACGACGTGCAGACCGTGGTCGTCATGCGACATGCGGCGATTCCGATGGTCTTCAACGACGCCATATGGGCCAAGTACTCGCTCGGCAAGGAGCTCAAAGTGAAGGATTATCCGTCGGAGAAGTGGGCGACGCGCAATCCCTGGCTCACTGCCGCGACGCCGAGCAAGGCGCCGCCCGACCGTCCACAATCGACGTTGGCCTGGTTGTCGTCGCACGGACACATCCTACTGGGCTGCGATCTCGCGACGCGCGGCTACGCTGGAGAAATCGCTGAGCGCACCAAAGTGGATTCGCACGTCGTGTATGAAGAATTGAAAGCGAACTTGGTGCCGGGCGTGATTCTACAGCCGACCGGCGTTTACGCCGTGCATCGCGCGCAAGAGGCTGGGTGCTCGTACATACGGTCGACGTGATGCGTTGTCGTTCTGGCGTCGCGACGCACCTGGTTCGCTGCTGTGAGTGGCCGGCAGTTTACGGCTCGGCGCCTCACGATAATGCGCGCAGCGGCTTCCCTGTATGGCGCTCGCCTCGCTGTCCATCGCGCAGAGCAATCGCGCCGTTCACGATCACCGCGGTGATCCCGACCGGATACTGAAACGGTTCGGCGTAGGTCGCAGTGTCGTGAATCGTGGCGGGGTCGAACACAACGACGTCGGCGGCCATCTTGGGTGCGATGCGTCCGCGATCGTGAAGATGGATTCGCGATGCCGGGAGCGCCGTCATCTTGTTGATCGCCTGGGTGAGCGTGAGCGCCTTTCGCTCGCGCACGTAACGACCCAAGACGCGTGGGAAGGTGCCAAGGCCGCGGGGGTGCGGATGGCCGCGATGTGCGGGACCATCGATGGCGAATGCACCGCCGTCGCTGCACACCATGCCCTGTGGGTGCGCGAGGATCCGATCGAGATTCTCTTCGCTCATCGCGAACCCGACCATGCCCACGTTGCCATGACTTCGTCGAAGCAGCGCGACGGCCATGTCGTACGCGTCCACGCCGTGGCTCGACGCATACGCTCCAAGCCGCGCACCCTCGGCCGCCCGATCCGCCGGGTCGACTACGTTCGCGATCATCACGTTGTCCCAGCCTCCGATCAATTCCACTTTGGCGAGAGCTTCCTGCTTGATGCGCGGTGCGGTCGACGAATCATCGAGGCGTGCGAGAAACGCATCGGTGCTTCCGTCACGACTCCAGACCGGAAAGAGATTCGTCAGCCCCGTTTGATACGCGATGTACGGATAGCGATCGAACTGGGCGTCGCAGCCGGCCGCGCGAGCCGCCGCCACGCGCGCGAACGCCGTGTCGAGCTTGTTCCAGTTGTGCGGACCCTGCGTCTTGAGATGAGAGATCTGTAACGGACATGCGGCGCCGCGCGCGACGGCAATCGCTTCGTCGATTGCCTCGATGAGCCTGTCGTCCTCGTTCCGCATGTGGGTGGCGTACGGAAGCTTGCGTCCCGCCAACGGCTTGCAGAGTGTGATCAGCTCAGCCAATGGCGCGAATGCGCCCGGTGTGTACTCGAGCCCTGACGATGCGCCGCATGCCCCATCAGCGAGCGCCGCCTTCACGAGCTGCTCCATGCGCGCCATCTCGTCTGCGGTCGCCGGACGATCCTTCCCGCCGACGACTACGCCGCGAATCGTTCCGAGTCCGACCATTGACGCGACGTTCACAGCTGGCTGCAGCCGCTCGAGCGCGGACCACAACTCGGCGAAGGTCGCGAACTGCGTCGCACCTTCATCGTCGCTTGCTTGGCCGGTCGATCGCGGCGCGCGTGACGAGCCATCCTGCCCGACGACGATCGTCGTCACGCCTTGGCGCACCAACGACTCGGCGCGCGGATCAGCCCACAGCGTTCCATCGCCGTGTGAATGGATGTCGATGAATCCCGGAGCGACGGCCATTCCCCGTGCGTCGATCTCGACGGTGCCGCGGTCTGAGGCTCGTCGCGCGAGGGAGGCAATCTTGCCGCCCGTAATCACGACGTCGAGCTCTTTGCCCGGCGTCGCCAGCCCGTCGAAGACGGTGCCGTTGCGGACCACGATGTCGGCACCTGCGCGAGAGCGCAGAAGCAGCGATGGAGCGCCGACCATGAGTGCGGCGGCGCTCGAAGTCGAGCGAAGAAAATCCCGGCGTGTTGTCATTTGTGCATAGGAAGCGACGCGGGACATTGCTTCCCGCGCAGCGTCCTCGCAACCGCCGGCTTCGGACCAGGGCTACTAGGGTTGGAAGTCGGGACTCTCGGGCGAGGTCGGATCGATGTTGCCGGCGATCGGGTCCGAGAAGCTCACGCGATCGTGGGTCGGCGACGTTCCAGCTGGCGGCATTCCAATTACGCGGCCTTGTCGCGCGCCGTCGGCAAGGTCCGCGTCGACGTCAGGTGTCGCGGCCCAGTCACCTTTGCCGACGCGCACGTTCAACCACCCATGTTCCAAGTCCTTCTCGATCTCGTCGGACGGCCGAGGATCCACACTGTCAGCTAGGCGATTTACATGCTGAAAGTGCGACCGATACAATCGGTCGCTCGGGTTCGTAAACCCCGCGCTTCGCGGATCATTTTCGCGGGCGTCGCCCGTCGCCGCGCCGGTCTCGTCGACCCAATCATGGGAATCGTACAGGCGTTCGTCGGACATGTGAGTTCCTCCGAACATTCATGAGCGCAAGAGCGGGACCGCGGCCAGCGAAGCGGCCGAGTCCGCTCGAGCTTCACGTCTCATTCGTCGCGCAACGCCACGACCGGATCGACACGCGTTGCACGCATTGCCGGGAGCAATGTCGCAAGAAGCGCGATCGCCACGAGCAAAGCCGACACCAGTGTGAATGTCACAGGATCCGTTGCGCCGACGCCATACAGCTGGCTCGTTAGAAATCGCGTCAGCGCGAACGCCGCGACGAGCCCGATCGCGACGCCGGCGCCCGCAAGAGCCATCCCCTGGCCGACGACGAGCGCCAGCACGCGACTCCTTGCCGCGCCAAGAGCCATGCGAATGCCGAGCTCCCGCGACCGCTGCGTCACCGAGTAGCTCATGACGCCATAGATGCCGATGGACGCGAGGAGCATCGCGATCACCGAGAACACGCCCAGCAGAATCATCGACAGCTTGCGCTGCCCGACCGATGACTCGACGAGCTTGTCCATAGTGTTCACGGCGGCGAGCGGCAAGTTGCGATCGATGCTGTGCACTGCTTCGCGCGCCGCCGGCAGTAGCGAGAGCGGATTGCCGGCACTGCGGATGGCCACCGTCATCCCCCGAAGCCCGCTTTGCGTCGTCGGAAAGTAGTACTGGATTCGCGGCTCGGCATCGAGCCCTTCATGCGCCGCGTGTCCGACGACGCCGACGATGGTGATCCACGTCGAATCCGTCTGCCCTCGACGCGCACCGAAGGTAATGCGCTTCCCAATCGGATCGGTGTTGGAGAAATACTTCTTCACAAATTGTTCGTCGATCACCGTCACCGGCGGCGACGAAGCGATGTCCTGCTCGTTGAAGAGCCGCCCTTTTTTCAGAGGAATGCGTAGCGCGCCGAAGAATTGCGGCGAGACGATGCGAACGTCTCCCCACGGTCCGTTCTGCCCCGGCGGAACAACGAAATTCTCGATGTTGAAGCTCGCCGTCGACCAGCCGCCGCCAAACGGAATGACCGACGTCACGCCGGCCGCGCGCACGCCGGGCAGGGCATTCAGTCGCGGCATCAGTTGCTCGAGGAAGAGCCGCTGTGCCGTATCGGTCGGGTACTTTATCTCCGGCAAGGACAGATTGAACACGAGCACGTTGTGTGGATCGAATCCAGGATCAACCCCCTGAAGACGCGCCACACTCTTGATCAACAACCCGGCTCCGATCAGCAGCGTGAGCGACAACGCCACTTCGGCGACCACGAGCCCGCGGCGCAGGCTGCGTCCAGCGAAGTCCGCCGCACCGCTTCGGCTGCCATCCTTGAGTGTTTCTTGAAGATTGGTGTGCGACGTCTGGAGCGCCGGCGCGAGCCCAAACAACAAGCCGGTCAGCACCGACACGAGCAGAGTGAAGATCATCACGTTCGTGTCGATGCCGACTTCTGACGCGCGCGGCAGATTCGGATTGAACGCGACGAGGGATTTCACACTCCACTGCGCCAACACCAAGCCAAGCACACCTCCGGTCATGGCGAGGATGACGCTCTCGGTCAGTAACTGTCGAATGAGCGACGCGCGATCCGCGCCGAGGGCAGATCGAATCGCGATCTCCTTGATGCGAATGGCGGCCCGCGCGAGCAACAGGTTCGCCACGTTCGCACAGGCAATGAGAAGCACGAATCCAACCGCGCCAAGCAGCACGAGCAATACGGGACGGATGCGGCCCGTCGAGAGATCGTCGAGCGACCGAACCTTGAGCGTCCATGTCGGCGCGAAGTTGTTCGGATTTTCCTTCTTGAGATTCTCGGCGAACAGCTTCATCTCGGCCTGTGCCTGCTCGAGTCTGATGCCAGGCTTCAGACGCGCGACGAGATTCAGGTATTCATTGGTGTAGCCATTGGTGAAGGCCGTCGGTGCGAGCGCGAGCGGCGTGAAGATATCCGCCGTCCGCGCAAAAAAGCTGCGGAATTCCGGCGGCATCACGCCTACGACCTGGTATGTCTCGCCGTTGAGCTCGACGTTCTTGCCAATCGCGGACGGACTGCCGGCGAACAGCCGCGTCCAAAGACCGTAGCTCAGAACGACGACGTGCTCGCGACCCGGCTGATCGTCGTCGCGCTGGAGGGGTCGGCCAAGCATTGGAGCGACGCCAAGTACGTGGAACCAGTCGCCGGACACGCGCGTCGCCGGGACGCGCTCGGGGTCGCCGGTGCCCGTGAGGTTCGCCGCGGTCTGATTCTCGACGGCAACCGACTCGAAGCTCTTCGTCTTGTCTCGGTAGTCACGGAAGCCGCGCGCCGAAACGGGCGCCTCCATGTTGTTCAGCGACGGATAGAAATGCTCGATGGAGACGAGTTGTTCGGGCGCACGGTATGGCAGTGGACGCAACAGCACCGTGTTGACGACACTGAAGATCGCCGTGTTGGCGCCGATTCCGAGCGCGAGCGTCAGAATCACGATCGCCGTGAAGGCGGGAGTCTTCCGGAGACGGCGGAGACTGTACTTGATGTCGCGGAGCAGCGCGTCCATGAACAACCTCGCTTGGGACGGGGACCGACGATCGATGTCGATGATTGGGGTTGGACATCGCGAATCTACTGGACAGTTCGAACCGTCCCCAAGAAAAGTTGCACGGAAATGGAAAGCGCCCGGTCATCCAAGAGATGACCGGGCGCTTTCTTGCTCGAGATTCTACGAACGACTATGGCCGACCGCCCCTGTAGATACGCCCACCACTAATCCCGGTGCCACCGATGATCACGTCACCGCCAATGGGCCGACCGGCGCGCCGCGTGCCGGGGCGCGGATCGCAATGGTCGTCGTCGCCGATGCCGCCACGAAGTACCGCGCCGAAGATTCCGCCGAGTATGCCACCAGCGCCGCCACTCGCCGCTGGGATGCGCGCTGTTGAGGGATACCCCTGCGTCGGAATCGGCGCCGGGCGAGCCATTGGCGGCGCGTCAGGCGTCGGGGTCTCGGACGGGGCCGGAGCGGACGCCATCACCTGCACCTGCGGGATGTCGTTCTTCACCTCTGCAGCCTCCGCGGGCTTGGCCGACGCGAGAACGGTCGGATGCTCGCTCCGTATCACCTTGGGTCCCTGAGGAGCGCGCTTCGGCTTGAGCGCGATCTCCTGATGGCTCTGCGGTGACACTTCATCCGGGCTGATCTGGATGTTCTGCGTGTGAGACGCGAGCTCCAAATCGCGCTTGAGATCGGCGGACATACTCGCGGTCGAACGCGGAGCGCCTTTCCCGCACGCCACCGCGACGAGTGCTGTCGACGCCAACGTCCATTTCATGAGCTTACGCACGTTTCCTCCGAGGGCGAGACCGACCAGTTTCGAGCGCCCGCGCGCCTGATAACCAAGTAGTGGAACTGGCACGCCGCGGGCCACAGCTAAACGCGCAATCTGTGATGTTAATCCTACAAAGCGTCACTCCGATGAGAATCGACCGTCCGTTGCTGAGGACAGAATCGGATCGCCTGTCTGTTGAACACTACAGTGTTAGACACCGAATGCCAGCCATCACCCTCAAGGAATCGCAGCCGCAGAACCAGCTCGGCGTGGATCTGCGCCAGCCGTCACGCGTCCTTTGTCGATGCGAACCGCCGCTCCGTACCCTTCCCGCACTTCCCCCGGCAGCGAGACGATCTGCGTCCGATAACCGAGCGCTACGAGGCGTTTCATGACGTCAGGCGAAAATCCGTCCTCGAGTTGAATGGTCGCACCGGCTGGCGGCGTCGCTGCACCACTGCCGCCGCGCCCACCGCCGCCGCCGAATCCTCCGCCAATGAGGAATCGCGGCTGCTCGAGCGCCGCCTGCGGATCGAGATGTTGGTCGATCATTCCGACCAGCGTCTCATACACCGCCGAGGTGATCCAAGCGTTGCCTGCGGCACCGAGTGCCATCACCGGATGCTGCGACTTGCCGGCGCCCTCGAACACAATCGTTGGGGCGATCGTGCTGCCGTGTCGCGCAAACGGCAGCCGCGCGCCATAGGCGCTCGGATCGGATCCGTACGAGGTCAGCTTGTCGTTATACAGGAACCCCAATCCCGGAGTCACGTAGAAATTTCCGCCCCAGGTGCCGAGTGTTTGCGTCGCCGCGACGACGTTGCCGTCGGCATCCGCGACGGTGAACGCCGTCGTCCCCGCGGCACGGCACGATGCGGCTTGCGTTGCACCGTAGCCGTGGGCATAGCATTCCGGCGGCGTCGCGAGCTCGATGCTCGCCGTCTTGGAGTTGGGGAGTGCGCATGACAGCGTGTCGCCGCGAAGCTGAGCGGGATTCACCGCCTTGTTCGGATCGAAGCAGCGCCACCGGGCCCGCGCCGTGTCCTTATTGGTGAACGGCTCGGTGTTCGTTGGCCAGAGGCCCGGATCAGCAATCCGATTTCGCGTCGAGGGAGTGAGCTGCCAAGCGGCGATCATCGCGTGCAATGTCCCCGCATCGTCGGAGTATGGTCTCGGATTCTGGTATTGCTCGAGCAGATTGAGCTTTGCCGCGAGCTCC
>Ga0207695_10002425_pt1 | contig 27622 bp, 27 predicted proteins | sample KBSC54metaG_FD_184354 | JGI IMG/M metagenome (GOLD analysis project Ga0207695, IMG submission 184354) | Corn rhizosphere microbial communities from Kellogg Biological Station, Michigan, USA - KBS C5-4 metaG (SPAdes) (version 2) | ecosystem: Host-associated > Plants > Roots > Rhizosphere > Soil...
TATCAGGGCCCTGCGCAAAAACATCCGCAACAAACCCCTTATCGCCGTCGTCACCGCCGGCAGCGCGGTAGACCTCAGTTCTATCGAACCTTACGTGGATGCCATCATCCTCGCCTGGTACCCGGGTGAGCAGGGCGGCAACGCCCTGGCCGATATCCTGTTTGGAAAGATCTCTCCCTCCGGACACCTTCCCATCACTTTCTACCGTAGCTTTAATGACCTTCCATCGTATACTGACTATGGAATGAAAGGCAGGACCTATCGTTACTACAACGGTCCTGTCGAATATCCTTTTGGCTATGGTCTTAGCTATACTTCTTTTAGCTATAGCTGGCAACAGCAGCCCAAAAACACCTATAACGCAAAAGACACCATCCGTTTGAATGTTTCTGTCTCCAATGACGGGACATACGATGGCGACGAAGTAGCGCAGGCTTATGTCGAATATCCCTCCGCGGACAGAATGCCCGTAAAAGAGCTAAAAGCTTTCCAGCGCGTGTCTATATCCCACGGACAAAAACAAGCCCTTACACTTTCCATCCCTGCCGGCGACCTGCAGAAATGGGATCTCGCCACGGGCAAATGGAAACTCTATCCGGGGACCTACCGGATCGTCATAGGCAGCCATTCGAGAGATGAAAAGCTGACGACTACGTTCGCTATTAAATAGACAGTCGTACTTTTTTTCTTTCCAGCACACCTGTCAGCACAACTATAAAAAATGCATAGATGAGGGACTTGACAATACCCGCTCCATCCGTACGTAGATTGGCAGGCAACCGCCACCGGTCGCCCATCAGATGATAGATGGCAAAATGGATATTCGGCAGCAGATAGCAGGTAAGGGTACTCGTGCCGGCAGGTTTGATCGCCTTATACCAGCCCCGCCAGTTATTCAGATCCATCAGCCAGGCCAGCAGCGCAAAAGTGGCCAGGCTGATCCCCATACAGATGAGTATCCAGGCAGGTGTCGAGCGGATCTTGGAAATGCCCCAGAAAGGACGCAGGCCAAATCCCGCCACCGTCGCCAGTACGGCAAAAACAAGCAGGATCAACAGGCTTTCGACAGCCTTGCCCTTATCGATACCCCGGCGGTAGATCATGGCCGCCAGCACACCTCCCATCGTCAACGCAGGCAGTGAACCGCTGCCTACGATCCAGAAAAAGTTCCGGACAGGCTTTAACACCAGCAGCAATCCCGCTTTGTCGGCAATACACAGTCCTATAAAAAAGAAAAAGGACAGCCAGAGAATAGGCTGCCGCCCCTTTGTCCAGAGGAAAAGACAGGCGCATATCAGGTAACACCATCCGATAAGCCCCAGGATACCATACCAGTGGGTACGCAGCCAGGTGGTATGCCCACGGTCTTCCCCCTTATATACAAGGGCAAGAAACGCCAACAGCAATATCCCCGTCCACTGCAACGCACGCTTCCGCGCTTTATTCATCTCGCGGGGGTAATCCAGCCACACCAGGAAAAAGGAGATAGTAGCCAGCAAAAGCCACCAGTATTTTGGCAGCAAGGCCCCCTCCCTGACATAATTTTCATAATTGACATTATAGATCCCCATCACCAGCAGGGCCAGACTGCGATTGAGGATGTGTATCAGCGTGCTCTTGCGTGAATACCCCTTTGCCTCCCTGTTGGCAATGGCAAAAGGAATAGAAAGACCTACAATAAAAAGAAAGGCTGGAAATACGACATCCGCCAGCCCCATTCTGTCTTCCATCTCCCCTGCATGCTCCAGCCATGAAGGCACGTCTTTCAGGGAGACCAGGTCATTTACAAAGATCATCAGCAGCATGGTCAGCGCTCTGAATGCATCCACAGAAGCGAGCCGGCGGGAAACCATTGTCATAACGATGTTTCTTTTTACAAAAATTTCTTCCAATAGAACAGCCAGTCGATCATCCGGCTGGTGTAGCCGTACTCATTGTCGAACCAGGCGATCAGTTTGAGATGGTTTCCTACAGTCGAGGTGAGGGTGCCGTCAATAAGACAGGAATGGGTGTTGCCCTTGATGTCCAGCGATACCAGGGGCTCTTCGCTGTATTCCAGGATACCCTTGTATTCCTGTTGCGCAGCTTTGTTGAACAGGGAATTGATCTCCTCCGCAGTCACAGGACGTTTCATCTGCACGGTAAAATCCGCCATGGCGCCATTGGCCACAGGCACCCGGGTAGATACAGCCGCGATCCTCCCCTGCAAGGGAGGCATCAGCCTCTCCAGGCTCCCGGCAAGATCTATCTCCACGGGAATGATGGATTCCGCTGCAGCCCGTCCCCTGCGAAATTGTTTATGCGGTGCATCCACCAATTCCTGACGGGAAGTATATGAATGCAGGATATTCAGATGCGCCGACTCGATACCGATGGAGTTCAGTAGATAGAGTATATGCGTGGAGCAATTGGTCATACATCCGCCGGGTGAAATGACCAGGCTGTCCGCCGTCAGCACATGCTGGTTAAACCCATAGATCAGCAGGGGAATATCCTGGGTCCCGGTAGTGGATAAAAGCACTTTCCGGGCGCCGGCTTCCAAATGCAGGTTTACACCCTCTCCATGGGAAAATTTACCGGAACACTCCAGCACGATGTCCACGCCAAGATCCTTCCAGGGCAGCCGGGAAGGGTCTTCCTGCCGGAATACAGCCACCGACCTGCCCCCTGCTATAAACTTACCGTCCCGGTGTATCACAGGCGCCGGTAAAGTGCCATAGACGGAATCATAACGGAAAAGATAGGCCAGGTTATCCGTATCCATAATGTCATTTACAGCCACCAGCTCCACGCCGGGAAGATCGATCAGCCTACGTCCCAACAATCGTCCTATACGGCCCATTCCATTGATCGCTACACGCATGATAATATATTGAAGGACAAATATACAAAACACCGGAGTGAACCCGGAGGAACCGTTGTAGTACAACGCAGGTAAAAAAACTAATCAAAAAATTGTACCCGTAATTACTGGCTTTTATTGGAACTTTGCAGCTGAGATACTCGATTATCCAACCCCTTAAAAAGCCTTGAAAACAACCCTAAAATGCAACAGTACTCATTGGACAATATCCTTATTATCGACGAGATCCCTGCCATTGCCCTGGGTCTGCAGGAGATTTTCCGGTCCGTCCGCCGGGGCGTCAGGGTCGAACACGTAGACAACATCTTTACGGCCTTATCAAGCCCCCGTTTTGAAAAAAAGACCTTCGATCTCATCATACTTGGGTCCTGTCCCGAAGATCCATCCCGGAATTTACCTCCTTCCATCGCAGAGCTAAAAGGCAAATTCGGCAATAGCAGGATCATGATCTACACCACGCTGTATGATTATGAACTGATAGAAAAGATGGAACAGCTGGATATTGATGCCGTCGTTCACAAATTCGAGAGCATCGAAGAGGTCCGGACTATTTACCTGCAGCTTTCGGCCGGTGAGAGCTGCATCTCGGACATATTATATACACTATTTTTTAAATACCAATTAGACAAACTGACAACTCGTTCCAAAAAAGAAGATTAAAGTATATATTTATTTATCATATATATATTTTGCCGCTGATCCCACTAGCCTTCCAGGAAGTCTTTCGTGGCATCACCCCTTCTGCAAAAGTCGATTTTTCCGAAAACATACGATGCCATCATCATCGAGAAAATGGCCGCTACAGGCATCGACGCTTATGTCCACAAGTACGAGTCCATCGAAGAGATCAGGAAGGCCTATTGCCGGCTGGCAAAAGGAGAATCATACGTATCGGAGATCTTCCATACATTGTACTATGAGTATGGGCAGGGAGTGAGGAAATAAATTACCGACGGTGTTTTATTAATGTATGATAAAATTATAAAATAATTGAAAAGAGTTCGCACTGCCATTTTTTAGGGCAATGTATAGCTTTGACAGGACATCTATGTTTTTCCCGTCCCTCACCAGTAAAGGGTAATAGTAAGGGTTATACATTTCATACCGTCGCTCCAGTTTAAGGGAATAAATATTTTCTTTCAGGAAAAATTTTATCACAGATAGGCCAAAAATATTTACAGCAGAATCCTTGCTTTTATCACTGTCTTTGTCATTCTTGACGAATTGCAGAAGCCGGTTATAGCCGGCTTCCATTTCCGATATGTTTTCATAAGTTGAAATAGTGTCTTTTGTCCCGAACGATTCGATCTCCGGCATATGAGCTTCCAGCCAGCTCATATGTTCCTTATCGATGGGAAAAGAATCCTTTTCTGCGTATTTCATGAATACCTGACTGTCCCTGAATATTATTCCGGGATATGATGCCTTAAAATTGGAAGGCACCAAAACAAATTCTCCGTTTGGCAAGGTATAAATGATCCCCTTCATGCTGGGGATGGAATAATCCCAGTTATTATCTTTTAGATCTACGTGATATCGCTCAATGTATTCCATACATTCATGAGTTGATAAAACCTTATAATCCTTATTCATTTTTCTGGATATGATGATAAAAAAAATAATAACAAAAATAATGTTTATCGCTAATTCAAAACTCATGGTTGCTCCCAGCGACCGAATAGAACCTGAACTGCCAGTTCCCGTTGGCTTTTTGGTATTCCGCATAAACGTGAATATACTGTACATTTTTGTTCGTTGCATAAGTTGAGATCCCTTCTGAAAACTTTACATCTGCCGTTGTTATAAGATAAAATGTCGGCCTGAAGTGTTGCGCAACGTATCTTTTCGACAAAAATGCATAATCCTTGCTCATATTATCGATATGTCCCTTTACCTGGTCCGCATTGGATGAAAGATATATTCCCCCTCCGGATGCCTTGAGCTCGAACCAGGCGCCGCCCTCAATTTTGATGACAGTTGTTTTTCCTTTGTAATCAAGAACGCGGACAAATGCATTTCCCTTAAAATCAGGGACCGTATTTCTATCCGGTCCAAAAGACTTTTCATTATTTGCTTTTACCTCATATCGAAAGTTCAATTCAGGATCATTAGCTACATAAGAGCTGAACAGGTCCTCAAATGCTGATCCCAGGTCATTATCCGAACCCTGTCGTCCATGAATTTGGGCAAAATATGCTGCCAGATCGCTTTTATTTAAGGGTTTCCAGTTACTCTGATTAGCAGTGTTGTTGTTATTATTCGCATTACCGGCATCATTTCCATCATTTGTTTCATTGTTGCCTTGCTGGCTTTTTTCCCTATTCGTTTTCTTATATTGTTTGGCAATACTTTCATCAGTTCCCGGTCTTGATGCCTTTATCCACTCTTTACCAGTAAGGTCATCAGCTCCGACTGGCTCGGGATCCATTCCATCGGGATCTGTCATCCGCAATGGATTGTCATAAACATAATTATATGGACTCCATCTTTTGCTGGCATACGCCATGGGATCCGGCACAGACCACCTTCCTATCTGCGGATCATAATGCCTGGCGCCATAATCATACACTTCCAGACCCGTCCCATCGGAAAACTCCTGCCGTTGTAGTTCTTTTCCATTATACAGGTACTTATTGACGGCATACTTGGCTTTGAGCGCTTTATCTGATATCCCCGCCATCGTTAGGCCAAAGGGATAATAATGAGTTTCCTCCAGCAGAGGTCCGGAGAAGGTCTGGATGCTCAGATTATCAAAGAACACGGGCCAGCCCTGCGTTTCATTGCTTACCCAAACATATAAAAACCCGCTTTTGGCGGCGACAAAACTGGATGGCGCCAGGGTATTCAACACACCCGTTGGATAATTCCCTACAGCGATGGCGCCGCTCTTAACTGCATCATATTGATATTGATCGTCCAGCAGCATCCAATTGAGGTAAGCCCTGGGCTTGCCGGCAACGGATCCCTCCTTATTGGTAATAAACGAGTTCAATGCCCCGTACAATGGGCTTGTAGTCGTATTCAACTGACCTAATGTACCCTTCCCGCCGCCTGTCAACCCTATTACTCCGCTGGCCAGTGATGATAATGCGTCCGTGATCGAAGAAGTAGTGCTTGTTCCGGATTGACTGGTATAATAGGCCTTTACGCCTAAACTAACGGAATCGCCCGCCATTACTTTTAATATGATAGCTGGCCCCTGTATTTTTCCCGCCATGCCGTTGACCATGCTTACGGAATCATCCGGGTTAATACCATCGGGAGGCGAACCCGACAGAAGGCGCGAATAAGCAGTCTGAGGGATATTGTAAAACAATGCGTTTTCCTTGGCCCTGGAGGGACCTTCCATCGTCGCTACATACTGGGAGGTATCTTTCTGCGTGGTCAGGACTACGCGCGTATTTCCCAGATGGTCCTTTTCAAAGAAATCATTTTCCCAGGCATACTTTGAAGTCCCGTTCTGATAGTAATGCAAGCCCCATCTCGCCCGGCCTTCTTCGTGTGCAAAGAACAGTAATGTATCGATTCCCGCGGCGGGAGCTGTGATCGTATCCGTATGCTGATAGACAAATCCGACCATGTACAAGGTCGTTGTCGAATGACGCGAAAGGCTGTCTGTTACTACCTTGCTCAGCTTGTTGCCGCGGGCATCGTAAGTGTAAAGAATATTTCCTTCCCCTTTAACATGTATTTTCTGGGGTAGGTTCAGGTAGTTATACTCGATGTTGTCGACAGCCTTGTTATTATCCCAGACCAGGTTCCCATTCCCGTCATACCTGTAATCCGAATCGCTGGCCAGTTTCGTCCCTTTAAAGTGAAAGTCTCCCAGTTGAGACAGCGAATCGTTGGCGGCATCGCCCACCTTTTTCAGCTTGTTGGAATTGGAGTTATTCTGGTATTCGTATGTCAGCTGATCTACCAGCGCAGAACCATTCCATTTGAAACCACGCTGATTCATTGACAGTATATTCCCGTTGGCATCATAGGTGAGATTATCCACCGTATAGTTCACCAGGGAATTACTCCAGCCGCCAGCCCCGGTATTCTGCAGAAAATTAGCCCCTTGCAGGCGGTTTACATTGTCATAGGTAAAATCATATTTCCTCTTTGTGCTATCTCCTTTGGTTTTCCAGGTCACTCCGCTGATATTGCCATTAAATTGAGCACTGGCATAGATAGAGCCCGGGACGACAGAGGCGGGATTATCATAGGCCAGCTCCATTCCAAAGTAATTTCCTGTCCCACCTCCTACATAGCTTTTGTTGATCCCCGTAACCCAGCCTCTTACATTATAATCATATGACAGGTTGTCGATGCCCGCGCCGATATACCTGCCCTTTAGCTGCCCCAATTCATTGTATTGCATTGAATCTATCAGGTAGTCGGGTGCTCCGTCAATATTCTTATAGACCATCTTCAATCGCAGGCCCACATCATAGCTCATCTTTGTAAGGATATCGTGATGCTGTGTTATGTTCCCTGCTTTCTGATGATTCAACAACGTCCGCAGCGGCTTCCCGCTGAAACTGTACTGGGTGGTCAGCGTATCCACTCCTCCCGTACTATTCTTGGTTTGCGTCTGGATCACCCGGCCGTGATCATCATAATAATGCAATGCGGTCAGGTACTGGCTGGTTGTTCCCAACACCTTAGAAGATGTTCCTGTCATCATCCCACGGGTAATCATGTAGGGTATTGGAGCCATCGCGTAATCCGGAGATATGCCATAGGTAGTGATCAGTTCAGCGGCGGAAGCGGAACTCAGAAAGGGAACAGGATTTGCACCAGTGGTCCATGCATAGTCATCGTAATAGGCAACTGTCAGCAGTTCGTTGGCATAGGACGCTAAATTGGGATAGAACAGGCTACCAGCAGCCTGGTTCCGATGATAAGTCAGGTCGTTCCAATACGTAGGGTTTTGACAATAACCGTGTCAATTTCCATTAGAAGCGTGTAAGCGGGGTGATGTGGTTTTCCGCAACATTATGGTATGGCCGATACTTCGTTTTGCGCTTTCAGGACGGCATTGTCATTCTGCCTGTTCTTCAACACACTGACATAGCTTAACGCCAGGCGGTTGCCATAGTTCTCATAAGCTTTTTGCGCCCATTGGATGGCTCCGTTAAGATCTCCGTTGATCTCGCTGATAATGGCCATATTGTAACAGGCTCTTCCGGCAACTTTACCGCTTGCGCTGTTGGTCGCCTGCTGCCAGATCTTTGCTGCCCCATCCCAATTACCCGTCCTGGCCATGCGTGTAGCCAACTTAAAACTGCCATCCCCTCTTACATAGTAATACCTCGAGACCCGCATGGAATAAGGCAGGATACGATAGGCATATGCCTGGCCGGCCCTGTTCCCCACCTGCTTCACGGCCTCTTTTCGCCCCGTGATAGCAGAGGCAGCAGCCACAGGATTGATGACCTTGCTGGTAAATACCAGGTCCTTTGAAAGAACAAACTCATCCAGAATATTCCGCCCGGCCGGATCGTAGATGCGCCAGCCCGTCTTTACCACGGTAGTCATGCTCACCTGTTGTTGCAGGACAGAAACATTTCCAATGATATTGTTCAGCGTCGAAGGAGTGGTACCAGCATTGACCTTGGATTCCGCATCAAAAAGCTCCAGCGAAAAAAGAACATCCGTATTGCTCTCCCTGCAAATCCTTTCCACCGAATCCCAGGGCAGTGCCGAAGGGAATACGCCCGCGCCGAATGACCGGAGGTCAAGATTGTCCAATGGCTTAACCACGGAAAAGCGGTTGTTCTTCATCAGCTCATCTGCCAGTCCGGACATGCTCGCCCTGGCTCCCTCGGCCTGCAGACCACTCGTCTCCAGGGACATGGTCCTATGGATGGCGTCGATAGTCTTGTTCCCGTCCATCACCCGGGTCCTGTTTACAACAGCCGCCGTCTTGACATAAGGGGGAAGGCTCACAGGAGCCGGCTGCGTGACGCTGAGCGACATCAGGTTGGTAGAGCTGCAGGAATAGCACGCAATTGCGATGAAAAAGAAGGGTATGGGGTTCTTCATATATAAGATATTGATCCTGATCTTTTAACGAAAAAACATTGACTTTAGTATCGACTTCGACCCTACCCCTTGAGACTCAAAGCATTAAATCCAGCGTATCCTCCCTCTTCCTGTAATAAAATGCATCCAGGATATACAGCACCCCCATGATCGTGGCAAATGCCCCGATGAGGATCGTGATCCCCTCAGCCCTGGCAAAACTGCTGGATAATAGCCCCATGCCAAATACCGCCGATAATAATCCCACCAGGAGAATAAATTTCCATCCCCGGACCACATGCCGCAAATATAAGGCGGCAAAGATCTTCAGCACGCCCACCAGCAGGATCCATATCCCGATGAGATACGGCAAAAGAATAAACGACAGCAGCGGGTTGAACAAAAGGACAAGGGCAAATAAAAAATCCAGCACACTCTCGGCCAGCATCCACTTGCTTTCCCGGGGATATTTCTTATTGACGACGGTCACCGCCTGCAAAAGGATCCCGTTCAGCAGCAAGCCGGCGCCCGTGTATTTAGCCAGTTTTACATAACTGCTCAACGGCCGTGTAAAAGCCATCACTCCAATTACAAAGAACACCACCCCAATGGTCATCAGTAAGATCCAGATAGAATTGTTTTTGCGCATGACGAAAGATATGGAAAAAACCCTTTACCTTTGAAGTCATCAGATGATATGATGAGGAAGACAAAAAACCATCCCTTGCAACGTCATTCCCTGGCAGATGCCGTCGTCGGCAAGCTGCAGCAGCAACTATCCCTGGGAGAATACCAGCCGGGAGAAAAATTGCCTTCCGAGCCCGAGCTGATGGAACAGTTCGGAGTAGGCCGCAGTACCATCCGCGAAGCTATCCGCATGCTGGCCAACACAGGTATGCTCAGCGTAAGACAGGGCTCGGGCACTTTTGTCCAGGAGCAGACAGGCATTGCCGAACCGTTGTCCCAGCGGTTAAAACGGGCCGCCGCACAGGATCTGGACGAAGTGAGACAACTCCTGGAAATGAAGATCGCAGAAAAGGCAGCCCTCCATCGCAGTAACAAAGACATTGAAAAGATGAGGACCCTGCTGAAACAAAGGGAGACGGCTGCAAAAGCCGGCGACACGGAAGAGGCGATACATGCCGATATTCAATTTCATATAGCCATTGCAGCCGCCGGTCGCAACGATATCCTCGCAGACCTGTACAGGACCTTTGCAGAACACCTGACCCGGCATTTCCGCCAGTTGCATCACAATACGGAAGCCTTTATCCGTACCCAGCAATTACACGAATCACTGTTAAAAAGCATCGTCGACCAGGACCCGGAAAAAGCCTGGCAATGGTCGTCAAAGATTGTAGCTCACTAAGTCAATCACATCAACATGTCGAACACACTCGTAAAAGACACACCCACTGCCGTCAAAGACATCGCCCAAACCACCGTCTTTCCTATCCTGGTTGCCATCAGCATCTCACATCTGCTGAACGATACCATGCAATCCCTTATCCCTTCCACCTATCCCATACTAAAAAAGTCCCTGCACCTGGATTTCGGTCAATTGGGACTGGTAACCTTTTGTTTTCAGCTTACCGCCTCTTTATTACAACCCTTTGTAGGGCTGTACACAGATAAAAAACCACAGCCCTATTCCCTGGCCATCGGTATGTGTTTTACCCTGGCAGGCCTGGTCCTGCTATCCCAGGCAGCCAATTTCCCCATGGTCCTGGTATCGGTAGCCCTGGTAGGTGTCGGCAGCTCCATTTTTCATCCCGAAGCCTCCCGCCTGGCCTATCTGGCCTCAGGAGGGCGAAGAGGAATGGCGCAATCCCTTTTCCAGGTAGGCGGTAATGCCGGCAGTTCACTGGGCCCCCTGCTGGCCGCCCAGATCATCGCACCTTATGGGCAATCACGGATCATATGGTTCTCCCTGGCAGCCCTGCTGGCCATCGCAGTGCTGGTACGCACCGGAGGCTGGTATAGCCGGAATATCGCAGTCCGGAAAAAGAAGCAAAACACCGCCGCTCCCGATATCCACCCTTCCCTCAGCAGAAAAAAAGTAGCCTTCGCCCTGGCCATTCTTTTGGTGCTGATCTTCTCCAAGTATTTCTACATGGCCAGCATGACCAGCTACTACACCTTCTTCCTGATGGATAAATTCCATGTATCCGTCCAAAGCTCCCAGATGCACCTCTTTATCTTTTTATTCTCCGTCGCAGCCGGGACACTCATCGGAGGCCCCATTGGCGACCGTATCGGACGGAAATACGTCATCTGGTTCTCCATCCTGGGCGTAGCACCCTTCACCCTGCTGCTGCCCTACGCCAACCTGTTCTGGACAAGCGTGCTCACCGTATTTATTGGAGTAATTCTCGCCTCGGCCTTCTCAGCCATCCTGGTCTATGCGCAGGAGCTGGTACCGGGAAAAGTGGGGATGATCGCAGGGCTATTCTTTGGACTCGCCTTCGGCATGGGAGGCATCGGAGCCGCTGTGCTGGGTAAACTGGCCGATCATACCAGCATCAGCTACGTATTCCATATCTGCGCGTTCCTGCCGCTGCTGGGATTGCTGACAGGTTTGTTACCCAACATTGAGGGACAGCCAAAGGTCAGCCGTCCATAAACCAAAAAAGCCATCCGCCAAACGGCGGACGGCTCTAACGATTGTTTGCCAAAACGAACCTGAACGGTTCGTTATATCAAAAAAACTTATTTCTTGGGGCTATCAACCTTCTTAGCAGCGCTGTCAACCTTCATAGCAGCAGAATCAGTCTTTACAGCGGCAGAATCAGTTTTTACAGCTGCAGAATCAGTCTTTACAGCGGCAGAATCAGTCTTTGCTTCAGTGCTGGAGCTGTTGTTACAAGCTGCGAAAGCGCCAATTGCTAAAACGAAAAACAACTTTTTCATGTTGAAACTTTTTGTGTTAATTGAATGGTTTCCAGTTAATACCCACAGGAGTAAAAAGTAACCCGCTTTTTTCAGTGTTTTTTATATATTATTTTTTACAATATATAAAAAACGGACCTTGATACCCCAGCCAGGGCATTTTACTTTTTTTGTACCTATCTTGGGTTACAAATCCTACATTTCAGTATTAAATATAGCATCAGCGTGAGGACCGTAACAAACGAACAGCAATTACTCCAGGGACTGGCTCTCAACGATCGAAAGGCCATAGAAACCATTTATAAGTTGCATTATAATATGGTGCAATCCCTGATCCTGAACAATAGCGGAACGCCCGATGATGCCAGGGATATTTTCCAGGAAGCCATGATCGTGCTGTACGAAAAGGTGAAGTCCGGCTCCTTTGAACTGAATTGCCTGATCAAGACCTACCTCTATTCCGTATGCCGCCGCCTGTGGCTCAAACGCCTCAGCCAGTTGCAACGTATCTCTCCCGAAGTGGAAAAGCTCGAAGAGACCGTACCCGTAGAAGAAGACCTGGAATTACGTGAACAAAGGAACATCGACTTCCAGGTGATGGAAAAATCCTTGAAGAACCTGGGCGAGCCCTGTAAAAGCCTCCTGGAAGCTTATTACCATCAGAAAAAAAACATGGTGGAAATAGCGGCCAGTTTTGGATATACCAATGCCGACAATGCTAAAAATCAGAAATATAAATGCCTGATGCGCCTGAAAAAACTATTTAGCCAGTACAAAAAATAAGTGAGAATGCAAGAGACAGCCATATTAGAAGCCATCGAACGATACATCCGGGGAGAAATGCTGCCGGAAGAAAGGGTATTTTTCGAACAGTTGCGGAAGACCAATCCCGGCGTCGACCAGATGGTAGTGGAACATACGATCTTCCTCAACCAGATAAATCAATACGGCGAAACAAAAGAGCTGAAGTCCCGCCTCCAGGAAATACACGCTGCGCTTGCAGAGTCCGGCGAGATCGATGAAAAGCGCCCTGCCATGGTGATTACCCTCTGGAAGAAATACAAACGGGTCATCGGGGTAGCCGCCGGTATCGCAGGCATCACCGCCCTGAGTATCAGCACCATTATCTCTTATTTTTCGCCAAAAGTGAATACTTCCACCATCGATCTGCTGTACAGACGCATCAACGCCCAGGAACATATCCTGAACAATGTCAAGATCAGGCTCGACAGCAACAATGCCGTAGTCGCAGAGAAATCGATCTTTACCTCCAGCGGCACCGGCTTTCTCATTGACCCCAAGGGCTACCTGGTGACTAATGCCCACGTCATAAAAGGCGCCAGCCGCATAGAAGTACAAAATACCCAGGGGGATTACAAAGTCCGTCTGGTATATATCAATGATACGACGGACCTGGCTATCCTGAAAATAGAGGACAGCACATTCAAGGTTTCCCCCCTCCCCTACGGCATCAGCAAGACGGGCATGGAGCTGGGAGAAGAGATCTTTACCCTGGGCTATCCCCGCAGCGAGATCGTGTATGGCAAAGGCTACCTCAGCGCAAAGACAGGTTATGACGGCGATACCGTCACCTGCCAGATCACCGTTCCCGCCAACCCAGGCAACAGCGGCGGACCTGTTTTGAATAAAGATGGAGATATAGTAGGCATTATACAGGGCATCCAGCACAATGCGCAGGGATTCGTCTTCGCCATTCGCGGCAAGAATATCTTCCAGGCAGTGAGCGCTATGAAAAATGACAGTACCCTGTTGAAGAATGACAGCGCTCTTAGTCATATACGTTTGCCGCTCACCTCCTCTGTCAAAGGACTCGATCGCGAACAGCAGATCAGAAAAATTCAGGATTTCATCTTCATCGTAAAAAGATAAAAGAAAAGGGCTCTTTTTGAGCCCTTTTCTTCTTAATATATCTTCGAAGGATATTCCCCCTTTGCGATCAACGCATTCAGACTGGCTTGTACCTCCGGCGCATCTTCCTTATAAGTTACTCCAAACCATTTCGCCCCCGTCGGGATCACCTTGATAGCGCCCCTTCCTTCCTGGATAAACTTATCTCCGATGATAGGAATAAAGAATTCAGCCTTGGGATTGCCGCCCTGCTCTTTCAGGAATTCCGCAAACAGCTTAGACGTATACGGGAATACAGAAGGTGAAAAACACCAGAAATTCATGGATACTTTTGAATCGAAAGGCACTTCGTATTTTTTATCGCCTTCCTCATAGGTGATCTTACCGCCTTCTTCATAGATCTTCGTCCGCTCGGCAATAGACACCAGGTTGTTGTCAGCGTCCACCTGGCAAACACCCCTGCTCACCGTCCCATTGTCGGACAGGGTCTTGGCCAGCTCATACCCGATAATGGAATACAGCTTGTCATTTACGTCCTTCGTCAAAAAAGCACAGGCTTTTTCAAACGCATCACGGCCATAGAAGTCGTCGGCATTGATGACGGCAAACGGCTCATGTACCACTTCCTGGGCACAAAGAACTGCATGGGCTGTACCCCAGGGCTTGGTACGCTCCGCAGGCACCTGAAAACTTCCGGTATAAGAATGCAGGTCCTGGTACACATAGTCCAGCTCCACCTTATCCTTCCACTTCGGCTCGAATATCTGCTTGAAATCGTCAGCAAAATCCTTTCGTATAATGAACACTACTTTTTTAAACCCGGCCCGGACGGCATCGTAGATAGAATAATCCATGATCGTTTCACCATTGGGGCCAAAACCTTGTATTTGCTTCATACTGCCGTATCTTGAAGCCATACCGGCTGCAAGGATCAAAAGAGTTGGTTGCATTTATCGTATTTTTAATTTAATGCACGAAAATAAAAAAATACTAATAGACAATGGACAATTTGTTGATGGATAATTTAATGAACGGGACATTTAATTATCCATTGTCAATTCAGACCGTGGAATTGCCAGAACTGTGCCAACATCACGTGCATATGGACGTATTGCGGCTGGATCAGATCCATCCTGTTATTTCCGGGAACAAATGGTTCAAGCTAAAGGAATGGCTCCGGTTGGCAAACAACAGTGGCAGCGGCCGGCTTATCACCTTCGGAGGAGCCTGGTCCAATCATATCGTCGCCACAGCCTGCGCGGCGAAGGAAGCCGGTCTCTCCGCCATCGGCATCATAAGAGGAGAAAGACCCGCACATCCATCAGCTGCCCTCTCCGATGCGGAAAAATACGGCATGCAGCTGGAATTCATCAGCCGGGAACAATACAGAAAAAAAGATGACCCTGCATTTCTGGCCGGCCTCTCTGCACATTATCCCGGCGCAGTCATCATTCCCGAAGGTGGCGCAGGTTCACCGGGTATCAACGGCAGCATGGATATCCTCAGAATGATAGATAGCAGCCCTTATTCACATATCTTATGTGCCGTAGGCACAGGCACAACATACAAGGGACTGGCTGCCGCTGCCGCACCCGCCCAGCAGGTGATAGGCATTTCCGTGCTGCAACTACCTTACCATTTCGGAGGATACGCCCGGCACACACCTGAGCTGCTGGCCTTTATGAACCACTTCCACCGGTCTACAGGAATTCCTTCGGATTTTGTTTATACAGGCAAACTGTTTTACGCAGCGCTGGATATGGTGCAGAAAGATCATTTTCCGCCAAATTCCCGTATTCTTGTCATTCATAGCGGTGGTTTACAGGGAAATAGATCCCTGTCCCCCGGTGTATTGGATTTTTAGGCCCGGAATTTGGTTCTGGAAGCGGCATTAAACCCTTTTTTATAAAACATCTTACCAATAAATTCGTTATGCCTGATATGCTCAGGACGCTGGTTTTTGCTTTCATCTTTCTTATTTCATCGATCGTCAGGGCGCAGGATACGCTTCCCAGGTTCTCCGTTACAGCCAAAGGACCGGGAAAGATCCTTATCAGCTGGCATAATCGCTACACCACCGTCAGTCAGATCAGTATTCAACGATCCACCGACAGCCTGAAAAATTTTACGACCTTACTTACCGTGCCCGATCCTCGTCTGCCGGAGAACGGCGCCATGGATATCAAAGCCTCCCATCCTAATTATTATTATCGCCTCTTCATCGTCCGGGAAGAAGGAAAATATCTTTTTACCTCCTCCAGGAAACCACAGACCGCCACAGGTATCACACCCGCTGCCGACCGGGAAGATATCGATGAATCCGACGCAGTTCTGCAAAAGACAGATCACCAGCGGGTGATGTTCGTCGATCCCGGTGTATTGAAAGGCACACCACAGGTGAAAAGCCCTACGACAATCCAGGGAGGATTCCGGCAGCTGGAAGTACAGCAACGCCCCCTGTTCGTCAAAAAAGGAGAAACCTTATTGGGACAGATACCTGGCAACAAGCTGCGCGCCTTCCGGGATTCACTGCTGACCCAGACAAAAGACACGCTGATCTTCATCGACGGCGACAGCCTCCTGATCCGGCCCTTTGTTCCGCGGGAAATGTACCGGGTATCATCGTACGTGTACACCGGCAAATACGGCAATATACAACTGTCCCTGCCCGACGCGGGAAAAAAACATTACACCGTAAAATTTTTCGACGACAGCAGCAAGCTGCTATTTGAATTGTCAGCCATCAAAACCTCCCCGCTCATCCTGGATAAAAGTAATTTTCTCCATGCAGGCTGGTTTAAATTCGAGCTATACGAGGATGGACAACTAAAAGAAAAGAATAAGCTGTTTATTCCGAAAGAGTTTTAAGCTCCACATCAAATACCTCTTCAAACCTGCGCCGGACCTCCGCCTTTACAGTCTCGATAGGTACGGAATGACCCAGCTCTTTTGCCAGCGAGGTCACCTGCTTGTCTTGTATGCCACAAGGAACGATATTGCCAAAATAACCCAGGTCCGTATTTACATTGAAGGCAAACCCATGCATGGTGATCCAGCGGCTGCAACGAACGCCTATCGCACATATCTTCCGTTCACGGCCTTTTACACCGGGCTCGATCCACACGCCTGTCTCCCCGGGACTCCGGTCCCCTCGTAAACCATAAGTGCTCAACGTCAGTATGATCACTTCTTCGAGGTTACGCAGGTATCTGCCGATGTCCGTATAAAAACGCTCCAGATCGAGGATGGGGTAACCGACGATCTGACCCGGCCCATGAAAAGTAATATCCCCACCCCTGTTGATGCGAAAGAATTGTATGCCTTTTTCCTGCATACTGTGCTCATTGATCAGGAGGTTCTCCATATGTCCGCTCTTGCCCAGCGTATATACAGGGGGATGCTCTACGAAAAGCAAATAATTGGTCGTCTCCGGCAATCCTCCGGCATTTCCTTCATCCCTCCCGGACCATACCTTTCCTTCTCCCGCACTACCCCCATCAGCCGGTGCATCCATACCCGCCAGCTGCCGGGCCTCCGTTTTGATCCGTACATTGTCCTGCAGGAGCGACTCCTGGTAGTCCCACACCTGCTTGTATTCCGCCTGACCCAGGTCTCTGAACAGTACTTCTTGCATAGGGTAAAGTTACGATTTCCTCCGGTTCGTTCCGATATAGTACCTTTGCGGCATGAGCAGCAAACAGGAGCTGGATAACAAAGACCTTGAGGAAAACATGCCGTCGGACCCGTCGGAAGAATTGTACGAACGGCTCAATCTGAAAGTAGACAGGGGACAGGACCCCCTTCGCATAGACAAGTTCCTGGTCCAGCGCATCGAGAATGCCTCCCGCAATAAGATCCAGAAAGCCCTGGAAAGCGGTATGGTGTTGGTTAACAACAGGCAGGTCCAGCCTAATTATAAGATCAGGCCCCTGGATGAGATCGTCATGTACTCCGATAAGGAAGCGCATGGGGAAGAGATCATTCCTGAGGAGTTACATTTGAACATCCGCTATGAGGACGAAGAAGTGATGATCATCAACAAGCCTCCCGGCCTGGTGGTCCATCCTGCCAGCGGCAACTACTCCGGTACCCTCATCAATGGAGTGGCCTGGTACCTGCAGCAGAAGAACCATGCTATTAATGAGACCAACCTGCCACGCTTTGGCCTGGTACACCGCATCGATAAGAACACCAGCGGTCTGATGGTGCTGGCCAAGACGGAAAGGGCCGTCCGCAGCCTGGCCAAACAATTCTTCGATCACACCGTTAAACGCCAGTACATGGCCCTGGTCTGGGGCGATCTCGCAGAAGAAGAAGGCACCATCGTCGCCCATGTGGGCAGACATCAGCGCTTCCGCAAGCTATTCGACGCCTACCCGGAAGGCGAACACGGCAAAGAAGCCATCACCCACTATAAAGTGCTGGAAAGATTCGGTTATACCACCCTGGTACAGTGCGTGCTGGAAACCGGCCGTACCCACCAGATACGGGTACACATGCAGCACATCGGACACCCCCTCTTCAATGACGACACCTACGGAGGCGATAAGATCGTAAAAGGCACCGTGTTCAGCAAGTACAGACAATTTGTCGACAATTGCTTTGCCATCTGCCCACGCCATGCGCTGCACGCCAAGACCATCGGCTTTGTACACCCTGGTACAGGAAAAGAAGTGCTCTTCGAGAGTGAATTACCCGCCGATATGCAGCAGCTGATCGAAAAATGGAGAGGCTACATCAGCCACCGCCCGGTGTGATCACCCCGGACGTACCAGCCATCACTACGGCCATATCACGGCAGGTCACCTGGGAAAGCTCATTTTATAATCTACCTTGATCCTTCCGCGCGTTATATCGTCCAGCTTGCCTTTCAGCAGCTTGCGCTTCAGCGGCTTTAAGTAGTCGATAAAGAGTTTGCCCTCTATGTGGTCATACTCATGCAGTATGATACGGGCTGAAATGCCGTTGAAGGTCTTTGTATGAGGTTCGAAATTCTCATCTACATACGACAGGGTTACCTCTTCATGTCGGTAGATATCCTCGCGGATCTTAGGTATGCTGAGACAGCCCTCATTATAAGCCCATTCCTCACCGTTGAGTTTCACGATATGCGCATTGATAAACACCTGTTTGATGCCGGGGCCATCCGGATACTTGTTCTTTTCGTCCTCCTCCAGGTTTTCGAAGATCTGGGAAGAATCCACCACAAAAAGACGTATATCCTTTCCTATCTGCGGAGCCGCCAGCCCTACCCCGCTGCTGTAATACATCGTCTCCCACATATCCTCTATGAGCTTTGCCAGTCCGGGATACTCGGGCGTAATGTCTTTACCTGTGGTTCGCAGGATAGGATCACCATAAGCTACAATCGATAAAATCATATTAAACACAAATTTAATCCAAAATTTACTTTTGCGCCTTTTCCATGTATTCCTGCAGCATGATAGTGGCGGCAATCTCGTCCACCAGCGCCTTATTCTGCCGCTGCTTTTTCTTCAACCCCATATCGATCATGGCACGTGAAGCCATTTTAGAGGTATAACGCTCGTCCACGGTCAGGACAGGCAACCCGGGAAACTCTTTTTTAAGACGCACCAGGAATTCCCTTACCAGCGGTGTTGCATGCGTATCACTGTCATCCCAGTTCTTCGGCTCGCCCACCAGCACCAGCTCGACCGTTTCTTTTTTGAAATAATCTTTCAGATAAGCCATTAGCCTGGGCGTCTCCACGGTAGTCAGCCCGCTGGCAATTATCTGCAAAGGGTCCGTCACCGCAAGACCGGTCCGCTTCAGTCCAAAGTCTATCGCCATGATACGGGGCATGTCAAAGATTGTTTTTTATGAATTCTTCGGGCCGGCACACCGGCAACACAGGACTCGCCGCTTTATCCAACGACTTGTCCCCCGTGATAAAATAATCCAGCTTGTGATGTAAGGCGGTATAATATTGCAGCGCCTGCTCCACATTGCCTATCCGGGAATGGAGAGCATTTACCGCGATCTCATGACCGATGTCGATCACCTGTATATCCGCCAGCAAAGCCGCCAATAGCTCCTTCGCCTTTACTGGCCCATATGCCTTCGTCAGCCAAAAGCTGACGATGACTACAATACTCGTAGTGATAAATATCTGTACCCTCCCATTTACAGCCCATTCCATCAGCTGACGGGCCGCCTGATATGCGTCTCGCTTAAGCGTAAAATCCAAAAGGACATCCGTATCGAGGAAGACCCTAAAGGCCATGGCTGACCTCCTTATAATACAATTCCTTCAGATCCGCGGCCCCGTCAATGGCCGGCCTGTCCAGCCCATCTATCAGGTCGACGATACTCTTACCCGGCAGGGTCCTGGTTACCGACCGGAAATAGCTTTCCACCAGTTCGGAGACACTTATGCTCTTACTAGCGGCATAAGCCTTCATGGATTCTACCAGTTCGGCATCGATGGTGAGGTTGAGTCGCTCCTTCATGAGGCAAATATACGCATAAAATTAAATTATGCGCATTCTTATCAGGAAAAATGGTGGAAGATCGTTGGATGCATATAAAGGTCCGAAATAACGAACACCGCAAAAATGACGCTGGCAATCCCATTGGCAGTCATAAAAGCAAGATTAACGCGGCTGAGGTCATTGGGTTTGACCAGGACGTGCTGATAGATCAGCATACCCATAAAGACAGTCACCCCTATCCAATACAACCATCCAAAACCTCCATAAACACCGGCAGTCACCACGCAGAGGGTGCTCAGCAGATGCAGGAATTCGGAAACGCGCAACGCCTTGGCCTTCCCCAGCCATGCAGGCATGGAATAAAGTTTTTGGCTTTTATCGAACTCCTCATCCTGGAGAGCATAGATGATATCAAAACCGCTGACCCAAAAAATGACGGCCAGGGAAAAAAGGATAGGCAGCAAGGCAAAATGCCCCGTCACAGCTAAATAAGCTCCAATAGGGGCTAATGACAGCCCAACACCCAATACCAGATGGCAGAAAGGTGTAAACCGTTTGGTATAGCTATAGCCCAACACCACTGCCAGGGCGACAAAAGAAAGAGCAAAACAAAGAGGGTTGATAAACCAGGTGCAAACGATAAAGGCCAAACAATTGAAGATCACAAACCGTAAAGCACTGTTCTTCGAAATGATGCCGGCCGGTATCTCGCGGATAGCCGTACGGGGATTGAGCGCATCCCATTTTACATCCAGCCACCGGTTAAAGGCCATGGCAGCACTGCGGGCAAATACCATGCAGACAACAACCAACGCAAATTTCAGAAGCACATCGCCGAATGAATGCGGCAAATATTTCAATATTGCTTCAGCAGCCGATTCCGGAGCAATCCCCACAAAACCTACCGAAAAAAATCCGGTCATATCATTGAAATATTTCACCCCCAGAAAAAAACCTATCATCGCAAAAGGCATCGCGAAAATGGTGTGGGAAAACCGGATCAGGCTCAGGTAGTTCTTTACGGTACTCATGTATGGTTTATATCTGTATATCTGTATGATCTTGCCAACTCCCACAGGACGATACCCGCGGCGATCGAAATATTCAGGGAATGCTTCATCCCCCACTGGGGTATCTCCACACTTCCATCGCACAATGCCAACGCCCCCTCTCCCACTCCGCTGACCTCATTCCCAAACACAACAACGGTCTTGCCGGAATGTTGGGCCGAAAATTCCTGTAAAGGTACGCTCTTCTCCACCTGCTCCACGGCAAATATTTTATATCCTTCACCCTTCAGTTCCTGCAACGCCTCCCGGACGTCCTGGAAATACTTCCAATCCACCGTCTCCGTAGCACCCAGCGCCGTCTTATGGATATCCCGGTGCGGAGGCTGGGGCGTATACCCGCAGAGATAGACCCCCTGGATCAGAAAAGCATCCGCCGTCCGGAATACACTACCCACATTATGCATGCTGCGGATATTATCCAGGACGACCACCACCGGCATCTTCTCCGATTGCCGGAACTCATTCACCGACAGACGGCCCAATTCATCCATACCCAGTTTGCGCATGCGCAAAGGTACGTTACATTGAAAAATAAAAATTAAAGACTATTAACATAGTTTAATACAGGCGTTTCCTCATTTTTCCCAGGTCTCTACCAGGAGTAATTTTGCTGTGAACCTTATCGATAGTTTTATGAGCAATTTTACCGATACCTATGAAATGGAAGGCGAAATAACTGAAGATGGTATCGAATTTCTCTTTGTGAGCGATGGCAAAAAAGAAGTGCCAAAGATCATTCGATACTCATATATCATGGACTTTCAAGGAAAAAATGTTTATAACCTTGGTTTTGGCGACTATAATTATGGAACACATTCATACTCTGATGGCATCACTACTAACAATGGTGATCCTTATAGTGTTTATCATACAGTGCTTGCAACCATTCCTCATTTCTTCCAAATCTATGAAGATGCTATATTGATGGTCCAGGGTAGTGACAGCTCGCAGAAATTCCAGGAAAATTGTCGCCTGTCCTGCCATAGAAAATGTTCACTTGATACATGCAGGAAAGCACATAGACGTATCAATATTTACAGGAACTATGTCGACAAAAACTTTGAAAGCCTGACCCAGGAATATACCTTTTTGGGAAGTTTGACCGCTTTTGAAAATCAATTACTTACCGAGGATTATGTCAAGGATAAAAAATACCTGACGGTCCTCTTAAAAAAACGTAAATTTAGTATATGAGCACAGAACAAACTAAGAAGAAATTGACCAAAGAGGAAAAAGCAAAACTATTTGCTGAGATGCGAGAGGCCGCCAGAGGCAAAGAGATATTCCCCGAAAGCATGGCCGAAGCAAGAAAGTTCGGCGAAATGCTTAAAAAAGGGAAATTGGCTCCCGGCACAAACTGGTAAGATATAAATTAACTTTCTCCCAACTTATCCCCATACAAAAAGCCCCTCCTTCCATTTGTTGGGGCTTTCTTATTTTTGCTCCCCATGGCAAAATCCAGCGCAGACACCCCTCTCATGCAGCAGCACCGGGCCATCAAACAAAAGTACCCCGATGCCGTACTCCTATTCCGCGTTGGCGACTTCTACGAAACTTTTGGCGGAGACGCCATCATCGCTTCCAAAGTCCTGGGCATCACCCTTACCAAACGCAATAACGGAGCCGCCTCCTCAGCCGAGCTCGCCGGCTTCCCCCATCACTCGCTGGATACATACCTGCACAAGCTGGTAAAAGCCGGCTACCGCGTAGCCATCTGCGATCAGCTGGAAGATCCCAAATCCGTCAAAGGCATCGTCAAACGCGGCGTCACCGAAATGGTAACCCCCGGCGTAGCCACCAACGAAAAGCTCCTGGAAGGCAGCAGCAACAACTTCCTGGCAGGCATCTGCTTCCCCGAAGGCTGGCCCGACACCAACACAGACCTGGGCATCGCCTTCCTGGACATCAGCACAGGAGAGTTCTTCGTAGCAGAAGGCAACACCGAATACATAGACAAACTACTCCAAACCCTTCGCCCCGCCGAAGTCATCTTTCAACGCAATTTTCAAAAATATTTCAAAGATACCTTCGGCCCCAGGTTTTACACCTACACCATGGAGGACTGGATCTTTGACGAGACCTACGCAACGGAAAGCCTGCTCAAGCATTTCCAGACCCATTCTTTTAAAGGGTTCGGCGTGGACAATATGCGGGCCGGTATCATTGCCGCAGGAGCCGTCCTCCACTACCTGAAAGACACCGAGCACCCTCATCTCCAGCACATCAGCTCTATACAACGCATAGACAGGGAAGACTATCTGTGGATGGACAAATTCACCATCCGCAACCTGGAGCTGCTGGGCAACGCCGATCACCGCGAGCAGGGACTCAGCCTGCTGAAAGTGCTGGACCACACTGTCTCACCGATGGGCGCCCGTCTGTTAAAACGCTGGCTGCTCATGCCGCTGAAAGACATCCGCCGCATCCGCGAACGCCTGGACGCAGTTGAAAGCTTTATCAGGGACCCTGACCTAAAAACCACCCTGACAAGACAGATACAACAATGCGGAGATATAGAAAGACTGGTCAGTAAAATACCCACAAAGAAGATCAATCCCCGCGAATTGCTGCTCCTTGCCCGCGGCCTGCAGCACATAGCAGACATCAAAAAAGAAAGCCCCGGTTTCCCCGACGAACATATCCGCCGGCTTACAGCAAAACTTTCTCCCTGCACCCCCGTCATGGAAAGAATATTTGCGACCATCATGGACAATCCGCCCGTGGCAGCCGCAAAGGGAGATACCATACGCCCGGGTATACACGAAGAGCTGGACCACCTGCGGAAGATCGCCAGCGGCGGAAAGAATTACCTGGTGGAGTTACAGCAAAAAGAGGCGGAAAGATCAGGCATCTCCTCTTTGAAGATAGGGTTCAACAACGTATTCGGCTATTACCTGGAAGTCACCAACGCACATAAGAGCAAAGTTCCGGGAGAATGGATGCGCAAACAGACACTGGCAAACGCAGAACGCTATATCACCCCCGAGCTAAAGGAATATGAAGAGCAGATCACAGGCGCCGAAGAAAAGATCCTCACACTGGAAACAGGCCTGTATGATCAGCTGGTGACGGCCCTGCAGGAATTCATCGCCCCCATGCAGGTCAATGGCCAGGTGCTCGCAGAGCTGGACTGTCTCCTGTGCTTCGCCGGCAATGCATTGCAATACAATTACAAAAAACCGGTACTTCACGAAGGTCCTGAGATAGAGCTGAAAGACAGCCGTCATCCCGTCATCGAGAGGAATCTGCCGCCGGGCGAAGCCTACATCGCCAACGACATCCTGCTGGATCCGCACACCCGGCAGATCATCATTCTCACAGGCCCGAATATGAGCGGTAAAAGCGCCCTGCTGAGACAAACAGCGCTCATCACCCTGATGGCGCACATGGGCAGCTTCGTCCCTTGCGATGCCGCAAGGATCCCCCTGACAGACAAAATATTTACCCGGGTAGGCGCCTCCGACAACCTCAGCGCAGGTGAATCCACTTTTATGGTGGAGATGAACGAGACAGCCAGCATCATCAATAATATCACCCCCGGCAGCCTGGTCCTGCTGGATGAGATCGGACGCGGCACCTCCACCTATGACGGCATTTCCATCGCCTGGAGCATCACCGAATACCTGCACAACTCCCCCCATCTGCCAAAAACCCTCTTTGCCACGCATTATCACGAACTCAATGAACTGGAAAACAAACTGCCCCGTGTAAAGAACTATCACATCACCAATAAAGAAGTGGCAGGCAGGGTCATCTTCCTTCGCAAACTGGCGCCGGGAGGCAGCACCCATAGCTTCGGCATCCATGTAGCCAAACTCGCCGGCATGCCCCCCTCCCTGCTGCAACGCGCAGACGAGATACTCCGGCAACTGGAAGACAAACATGCCGGCGCCCCCATCGGCGATACCATAAAAGAGCTCGCCGCACCAAAAATGCAGCTGTCTATCTTCGATGCACATACGGAAGCCTTCGACACCATCCGCCGCCTGCTGGAAAGCATGGATATCAACCGGCTGACACCCGTAGAGGCCCTGCTCAAGCTGCAGGAAATAAAAAACGTCCTGAAATAGACAGAATACCCCCTCTGTCCGTCCCTCTGCTAAAAGGATTTCGTACATCATAAAGACCCGCCTGTCCAAAAAAAGGACTATTGTACACTGGTTATCGTTTCGTGTGGTAATTTACGTTAGCTGATCGCACCCTCACTACCCGTCGCCAAAAGGAAAAAGACCCATTGCAATATGGCATAATTTCATTAAATTAGTTTTGGATCTACTGACTAATAAACTTATTCTTAAACGGTTGTCCTATGATCAGATATGTTTATCAGTTGAAAGATTTCCGGAGTTGGCTCAAAGGATTTGGGAAGGTGCTGAAACTGCCCGTCATGGCCGGAAAGATACAGATCCCGCGACACCTGGGGGATGGCTATATAATGGCAGCCAACATTAACACCGACATATCCTACGTCATCATGAACTTCTCGCTGAATGACGACCTGGTTTTCCTCCGTAAAAAGTCCTCCCTCTACGGCTTAAGCCTCTTCTTCAACCAGGTCTCTGTCAGTGATTTTTTTGTGATCCGGGAGCCGCATAATACCATTACAGATAAAAGCCCCACCAGAAGCAATATTTTTTTATCTTCCACCAACTACGATCTCGAAGTCACCTGGTCAAGGAGCTCCCGGCTAAAACGCGTAGGTATCTTCTTTAGCCCCAATTTCGTCGGCAAATGTGTAAAAAAAGAGATCCTGCTGGATCTCCTGGTATACGCAGACAATCGCCTTCGCAATATCAATAAAGAGCCTATCACTTTCGAATACCGGCAGTTATTGGAAGACATTTTCAACGCCGACCTCGGGTCCCCCGTCAGCCATCTGCTGCTCCAAAACAGGGTGCTGATGCTCACCGAAAAGTTCCTTCACGCCTTTCTCACCAAAGTACCCCTGCTAAAAGAATCCGGCGGACTAAAACAAAAAGATAAAGAAAAGGACCTGGAAGCCCTAAAAGACGTCGAGCGCATCCTCAGCAACAATAAGCTGGATAAATTCCCCTCCATTGATATGCTTTCCAAGACGGCCATGATGAGCTCCACCAAGCTCAAAACCAAGTTCAAGCAGATATATGGAATGAAACTATACGAGTTTTACAACCGCAATCGACTGGAAAAAGCCAAAGAAATGTTGCAAACAGGCAAATACAGCGTCAAACAGGTTGGATTGAACATCGGATTCTCCAATCTGAGCAACTTTGCCAAGGCATTCAAAAAGGAATTTGGCATCCTCCCAAAAGAGATCCTGAAAGGCCGTTGATCCCCTCCTACCCCCATAAGTTGGCATAAGATTTTGTTAAATAGCGTATACAGCTATTATTGTGCTCATTACGGGCAAATCTTGCCCCATGTTTGTATTAATTTTGCCGTTTAATCAGGCCCCGGCTCCGAAGCCCACCGCATATTTGCACCCTCTTTACCCTATACATCACAACCACGACAGCTGCCGGTATCATTATTTATTAAAAGAAACTTACCTCAGAGATATGGTAATGCACTCATTCAAGCTGGAAAATTATGAACAATGGCTGGAAGAATTTGCGGCCCTGCTGCATGTTCCCATTAAAGACCATTCGATCACACTCCCTCCGGAAGTAGGAGAAGGCACCGTCATGGCGCATATGATGAGCCCCCATCTTTCTTACGCAATTATGAATTTCAAGCTCAGGTCCGACCTGGAAATATACCGTGAAGCAGATGGAGCAAAAGGTTTTTCCCTCTCCTTCAACCAGGTGGAAGTAAATAAGGAAGTACGGCTGAGCGCCGATCAGTCTATCGTCGCAGACAAAGGCACCCTTCGGAACGACATCTATTTGTCGGACACCCGTGACCCCCTGCATCTAAAGATCCCTGCCGGCAGCACCATAAAAAGACTGGTGATCTTCGCCACCCATGAGCTGGCATCCCGCTATCTGTCGCCCGAGCTCCTGGAAAAACTGGAATCCTTTGCAAGGGCTAATAGCCTCTCCGACAACCCTTATTTTGTCAACCTCCCCCACCGGGAAACGTTGAAGGAATTATTCGAGATGAAGGAGAATGATTCACTAAGTCAGATCCGGCGGCTATCCCGCATCATTCACCTCGTGGAGAAATTCCTGCACTCTTTCCTGCGCCAGGAACAGGCGAGCCTGCCCCGCACCATCAAGAAGAACGACCTGGAAAGTATGCAGCATATCGAACACATACTCAGCAGCAGACTGGAAGGCTTCCCATCCCTGGAATCCCTGGCACATGAAGTATTCATGAGCACCAGTAAATTGAAAAACCTGTTCAAACAGATCTACGGTTACACTTTGTATGATTATTATAATAAGAACAGGTTGCAGCGTGCCAAAGAAATGCTGATCACCGGTCAATGCTCCATCAAACAGGCCGGCAGCGAGATAGGATTTTCGAATCTCAGCCACTTCGCCAAG
>Ga0207695_10002426_pt1 | contig 27619 bp, 24 predicted proteins | sample KBSC54metaG_FD_184354 | JGI IMG/M metagenome (GOLD analysis project Ga0207695, IMG submission 184354) | Corn rhizosphere microbial communities from Kellogg Biological Station, Michigan, USA - KBS C5-4 metaG (SPAdes) (version 2) | ecosystem: Host-associated > Plants > Roots > Rhizosphere > Soil...
CATGCCATTCATCGACGATGACGGCATCGAGCCTGGCAAAGCGCTGCCGGGCATCGGCTTGCGAAAGCAGCAGGGACAGGCTTTCAGGGGTGGTCACCAGCGCCTGCGGCAGGGATTTCATCTGGCGTGCACGTTCGCCGGAGGCGGTATCGCCGGTCCGCATGCCCGCCTGCCAGTGCGGCAGCAGATCGGCCAGCGGCGCTTGCAGGGCGCGCAGGGTGTCGGCCGCCAGGGCGCGCATCGGTGTAATCCACAAGACCCGCAAGCCAGGAGCGTTGGCGGGCAGGTCAGGCTGGCCGAGCCTCGGCTCGGCATGGAGCAGGGCTCCGAACCAGACGGCATAGGTCTTGCCGGACCCCGTGCCGGAATGCAGCAAGCCGCTTTGGCCGCTGGCAGCGGCCTGCCAGACGGCGCGCTGGAAATCGAAGACTTCCCAGCCGCGCTGGCTGAACCATTGTTCTGCGCGTTTCAGTGCGGGCGCACGGGAGTTAGTCGTCTTGCGTGGCACGATGCAGTTCTTTCTGTTTTTCTTCAGGTGGCAGGCTGGCCGACGGCCCCAGCAGCGCCCGCAGGCTGGCCAGGGTATCGGCCTGCTCGATGGTCTTGTCCAGGCGCTGGCGCAGGATGCGCGGGAAGCGCACGGCGATGCCTGCCTTGTGGCGCGAGGACAGCGCAATCCCTTCAAAGCCGATCTCGAACACCATGCTCGGCTTGACGCTGCGGACGGGGCCGAATTTCTCGATGGTCGTCTTGCGGATGGCCTGGTCCACCACGGCAATTTCGGCATCGGTGAGGCCCGAATACGCCTTGGCGAAAGGTACGAGCTTGCGTTCGCCCTGGTCGTCCGGTGCATCCCAGACCGCGAAGGTGTAATCGGTGTAGAGCGAGGCGCGTCGGCCATGGCCGGCCTGGGCGTAGATCAGCACGGCATCGATGGAATAGGGATCGACCTTCCACTTCCACCAGGTGCCGACATTGCGCGTGCGGCCGACGCCGTAGCGGGCTTCCCGTTGCTTGAGCATCATGCCTTCCACGCCGCGTTCGCGCGAGGTGCTGCGCAACCGCGCCAGCGCCTCCCAGTCGCCCGCGGCGATTTGCGGTGCCAGCATCAGCGCCGGGCTTGCATGGGCCTGCACCAGCGTTTCCAGCCGGCTGCGGCGTTCGTGCTGGGGCAGGCTGCGCAGGTCTTGCCCATCCTGCTCGAGCAGGTCGTAGGCAATCAGACCCGCCGGCAGGTCCGCCAGCAGGCGGGCGGTGAGGTTCTTGCGGCCGATGCGTTTCTGCAGATCGGGGAAGGGGGCCACACGATCGGCCTGGGGGCCGGATTCGGTCAGGCGGATCACGATCTCGCCATCGATCACGGTGCCGTCCGGCAGGGCCAATGCGGCCAGTTCGGGGAAGCGATCCGTGATCAATTCTTCACCGCGCGACCACAGCCAGTTGCTTCCCTGACGCCGCACCAGCTGGGCGCGGATGCCGTCGTATTTCCATTCGACTTGCCAGTCCGAGAGCGGACCCAGGGTGGCCGGTGTCTCCAGCAGTGGATGCGCCAGGAAGAATGGATAGGGCTGGCCGCCCTGCAACTGCGCATCCTGGCCGTCCGCCGACGCGATGAGCGCGGCGAAACGGCGGGCGTCCGGACGGGCGCGACCATCGGTCCAACCAACCATGCGTTGCGCAACCAGCTTTGGATCGAGTTGCGCGACGCTGGCCAGTGCACGCGTGACCAGCAGCCGCGACACGCCCACGCGGAAACCGCCGCCGATCAGTTTGGCTAGCAGGAAGCGTCCCTGCCAGTCCAGTTCATCCCAGGCAGCAAACAAGGCGGTGCGGATCACGGCAGGATCGGCCCCGCGCAAGGGCGCGATGCGCTCTTCCATCCAGCGCGCCAGCCCCAGGTCGCTCGACCCCTTGGGCGGCGGCAGGACGTGGGCGATGGTCTCGGCCAGGTCGCCGACGCTGTGATAGCACTCCTCGAACAGCCATTCATCGATCTGCGCGTATTCCATGGCGCATTGCTTGAGCAAGCCCGTCGGGACGGCCTGGCGCGGCTTGCCGCCTGCCAGGAAATACACCGCCCAGGCCGCATCGGCGGCATCGGCGCGGCCGAAGTAATCCTGCAGGGCCGCCAGCTTGCGAGTAGTGGAGGTGGTGGCATCCAGTTCGGCATACAGCCGTGAAAATTCACGCATGGCCGCCTTCCTGCGCCCCCACGGCGGCGGCAGGGCCGGGGTTCTCGTCAGTTTCTTCATCTCCGTATTCAGTCGCGAAGGCCCCGGCATCCAGTCCGTTCTGACGCAGCCAGCGCACCATGGTGGCGACTTGGCCGTGGGTGACGATGACGCGTTCAGCACCGGTGGCGTGGATGGCTTCGTGCAGGGCCGGCCAGTCCGCATGGTCGGAGAGGATGAACCCGCGATCCACGCCACGCCGGCGGCGCGTGCCGCGCAAGCGCATCCAGCCGCTGGCGAAGGCATCGCTGTAGTCGCCGAAGCGGCGTATCCAGGGCGACCCGGCCGCCGATGGCGGGGCAATCACCAGACTGCCCGCGTAGGCGGCCGCCTTGCCGCGCTTGCCGGCTTCCGCTTCGCCGACCGTCAGGGTCTCCGGCAGGGCGATCCCGGCCTCGCGGTAGAGGCGATTGAGCGGCTCTACCGCGCCATGGCAGACGATGGGGCCGATGCTGGCATCGATGCCGTGCAGGATGCGCTGCGCCTTGCCGAAGGAATAGCAGAACAAGACGCTGGCACGCCCTTCGGCGGCATTGCTGCGCCACCATTGGTTGATTTCCTCGAAAATTTCCCGCTGTGGTTGCCAGCGGTAGATCGGCATGCCGAATGTGGATTCGGTAATGAAGGCGTCGCAGCGTACCGGCTCGAAGGGGGCGCAGGTGCCATCCGCTTCCAGCTTGTAGTCACCGGAGGCTACCCAGATGCGGCCTTCATGTTCCATGCGCAGTTGCGCCGAGCCCAGCACGTGGCCGGCCGGGTGCAACGACAGGCGCACGCCATTGTGGGTGATGGTTTCGCCATAGGGCAGGGGCTGCAGGTTGATCTCTGCGCCCAGCCGCGCACGCAGGATGCCGGCCCCCGGCGCTGCTGCCAGATAGTGGCCATGCCCTACGCGCGCGTGGTCGGCGTGGGCATGCGTAATCACCGCGCGCGCTACCGGTCGCCAGGGATCGATGTAGAAATCGCCGGGCACGCAATACAGGCCCTCCTTGCGTACCACGACCATGTCTTCCTTGCCTGCCATTGCTGATGTGTCCTCGCTCTGCCTTGTCGAAATCGTGCGGCTCCGTTGTGCCGTGTCCGGCGGGCTTTGTCCATGCCTGCCGCGTCATTGTCCCGGCTTTGCCGCGAGTTATATGAAGGTTCAGGCAAATTTGCCGCTACTTGTCACGCTCGGTCAGCTTAACGGCAAGCCGGTCCGGAAGCTGTCAGTGCCTGTCTTGCCTTTCTGTCAGCGGGAAGGTCGCACGCACGCATAAAACTTGATTTCAGTTTGCAATGATGCAACGCACAACGGCTATTATTTGGGTATGCTTGTCGTCAATTCCAATTGGCTTTGCGCCAAGCATCGAACTCAAAAGAATCACACCAATCCTCATGTCTCATTACGTCGATCCCAAGGTTTTCCGTGAACTGCAAGACTCCGAAGTCTTGCCTGCGCCTTCCGGCGTGCGTCTGAAGATCATGCAGATGTGCCAGCAGGAAGACATCGCGCTGCCGGATCTGGTGGCGCAGGTGCAGGGTGACCCTGTACTGGCCGGCCGCCTGATCCAGATTGCCAACATCCCCAACATCAACAAGGGGCGCATGGTTGCAGCCGTCAATGTCGAGCTGTTGCTGATGGTGGGGCTGCACGCGGTACGCCAGATGGCGCTGGCGATTTCTCTGACGGAATCGGCACGGCGCGGCGATTGCAAGGAATTCGATTACGACCTGTTCTGGAGCCGTTCCACGGCCATGGCCTGCGCCGGCCAGGCGTTGGGCGACCTGCTGCAGGTGGCTCCTCCGGCAGAAATGTTCACCATCGGCCTGCTGGCCGATATCGGCCGCCTGGGTCTGGCTTCGGCCCGTCCCAAGCGGTATGGCGAACTGCTGGCTAGCGGCGTGCAGGGCAGCCAGCTGCGCCAGGAAGAAAAGGCGCTGTTCGGATTCAATCATCTGGAGCTGGCCGCCGCGATGATGCAGGACTGGCATTTCCCCAAGCTCTTCTGTGAAACGGTGCTGTATCACCACGACGCCGACAATACCGGCATGGACGAGGAAGACCGCCAGCAGCGTCTGATTCGCTTGCTGGAACTGGCAGCCTGCGTGGCGGACGTCTGTGTGGCCAGCGATGCCGCACGGCCAGCTTTGCTGCCGCGCCTGCTGGCGCTGGGTGAGCGCTTCGAGCTGCCGCTCTCCAGCCTGGAGTACCTGTGCGGCCGCGTTTCATGGGACTGGAGTGACTGGGGTGCCTTGCTCAAGGTGCCGACCCGGGTGCTGCGCGAGATCGGGACCGAACTGGCTGCCGCCGCAGAAAAGCCGGAGTGACGGATCTGCAAGAATCGTCAGATTTAGTCATGAAAAATCGAAGTTTTTTGTTGCTGATTTGTCAGTCGCCGATGGTACTATCCCCCTCGCTCTGGAAGTGAAGCGCCTCTGTTGACCGTCAGGATCGCTGCGGGAACCGCCTGCAGCCGCTATTCCCCGTCATCATCAGACCCTGCCCGAACTTCGCTCCCAGCCGCATGCAAGGCTCGATGAACCCAGCCAGATTGATGTTCCTTCCGTAAAAGCCACGGCATTTACCGCAGCCACCAACGAGGACATATTCATCAATAAGGCCTTGCCTGCGCCTCTCCTGTCCGGAATGCCTGGCAAATTCCTTTGCTAATGTGTCCCGGCATGGCAGCGGCGCGATTTCCCTTCGGTTCGCTCCGACCACTTTGCTGTACCCGTCGCCTGCGGCGTGCTCCGTCACGTCCGTGGCAGGCACGGGTGTGTCAGTGTGGCCACGCGAATGCCGTACCGATCAAAACAAAGTACACAAAGTACAAGAAAGTGGGGTCTTTCATGAAAAACAACACCATCCGTCTGTCCTGCCTGACCGCACTGCTGCTGGCAGCCAGCCATCCCGCCTTCGCGGCCCATCCGCTGAACACCGACGATGCGGGCGTGCAGGGGGCCGGCGGCATCCAGCTCGAAATGAATACCGACTGGAGCAAGCAGAGTGGCGATGCCGGCCACGTCGGGGCATTTACGTTCACCTATGGTGTCACCGACAAGCTCGACCTGTTCTTCAACCTGCCACAGACCTTTCAGTCGCCTAACGGCACGGGGGTAGGCGATGTCTCGGCAGGAGCCAAGTGGCGCTACTACGAGGCGGACGGCCTGGCCCTGGCGCTCAAGCCGGAATTGTTCATGCCCAGCGGCGAGGAAAGCAAGGGGCTGGGAAGCGGCCGCAACGGCATGGGCCTGACCGGCATCGCTTCCTACGAGACCGGCCCCTGGACCCTGCACGGCAACCTGGGCCTGCGCTATAGCCCGTACAAGCTGGAGACTGACCAGGAAACGAAGCGCAAGACCATCTGGCGCGCCTCGGTGGCGGTCTGGTATGGGCTGAACGAACAATGGCGTCTGGTGGCCGATACCGGCGTGGCACAGAATCAGGACGCGTCCAGCCGGAAATTGCCCTCGTATGCTCTGGTGGGGGCCATCTGGTCGCCCAACAAGACGGTGGACATCGATGCTGGTGCCAAATTCGGACTGAACAAGGCCGAGGTGACGCGCCAGTTTGGCGTCGGGGTGACCTTGCACTTCTGACGAGGCAGGCAACGGCGCACAAAGCTTCATCTCTGTGCGCTGCAACATGCAATGCGCTGGAAAGCCGCGCCAAATCTGCTATCGTTGACCTTGGCGCTAGGCCACGACTAAGGAGACGACATATGGATCTGGTGGAAAAATTCGATGCCAAGGGCAAGACCGGCGCACCTTACCACGTAGAGGTGTATCAGACGCAACAGGACGAGGCCGATGAAGCGGCCCGGGCCTTCAGCCGCAGCTACAAGCTGGCTGATGGTCGCGCACTGGATCCCCTGACCAACGAGAAATTCAGGATCGTCCAGACCGGGGAGAAAATCTACCGCGTCTGAGTCCACCCTGGACCCGCAAGCCGATCAAGCCGGCACCGCAAGGTGGCCGGCTTTTTCATGTCTCCAGCTACTGGCCGCAGCCTCGGCTCAGAATGCATCCCCCGGCACCCGCACCCAACCCTCCATCAACACCCGCGCGCTGCGGCTCATGATGGCCTTGGTGACGACCCACTGGCCGTCTTCCAGCTTCGCTTCCGCACCGACACGCAAGGTCCCGGACGGATGGCCGAAGCGTACGCTGGTGCGTTCACCGCCGCCGGCAGCCAGGTTCACGAGCGTTCCGGGAATGGCGGCTGCCGTGCCGATGGCCACGGCAGCCGTGCCCATCATGGCGTGGTGCAGCTTGCCCATGGACATGGCACGCACCAGCACGTCGGTATCCTGTACCGTAACGGTCTTGCCGCTCGAAGAGACATATTCCTTGGGCGGCGCAACAAACGCGACCTTGGGCGTGTGCTGCCGGGTCGCGGCTTCTTCCACCTTGCTGATCAATCCCATGCGGATCGCTCCATGGGCGCGGATGGTCTCGAAGCGCGCCAGCGCGGCGGGATCGCTGTTGATCGCGTCCTGCAGTTCGGTGCCGGTATAGCCGATCTCGTCGGCATTGAGGAAGATGGTCGGGATGCCCGCATTGATCATGGTGGCCTGGAAACTGCCGACGCCGGGCACTTCCAGCGTATCGACCACGTTTCCGGTGGGGAACATGGCACCCCCTGCGCCTTCTTCCTCGGCCGCCGGGTCCATGAATTCCAGCTGGACTTCCGCGGCGGGGAAGGTCACGCCATCCAGTTCGAAGTCGCCGGTTTCCTGCACCTGTCCGCCGCGAATGGGCACATGGGCCACAATGGTCTTGCCGATGTTGGCCTGCCAGATGGTGATGACGGCCACGCCATCCTGCGGCAACTTGGACGGGTCCACCAGCCCGGCGGAAATCGCGAAAGGACCGACCGCTGCGGACAGGTTGCCGCAATTGCCGCTCCAGTCCACGAAATCCTTGTCGATGGAGACCTGGCCGAACAGGTAGTCGACATCATGGCCCGGCCGCTCGCTGCGTGAAATGATCACCGTCTTGCTGGTGCTGGAGGTGGCGCCGCCCATGCCGTCGATCTGCTTGCCATAGGGATCGGGACTGCCAATTACGCGCTGCAGCAGTTGGTCGCGCGCAGGACCCGGGACGCGGGCGGCTTCGGGCAGGTCGTCCAGCTTGAAGAAGACGCCCTTGCTGGTGCCGCCACGCAGGTAGGTGGCGGCAATGCGGATCTGGGGGATTTGGCTCATGCTTGTTCCTTGGTGTTCTGGCCGGCGTTGGCGGAGGCTTCCAGGAAATCCTGGGCGAAGCGTTGCAGCACGCCGCCGGCTTCGTAGATCGACACTTCTTCGGCGGTATCGAGGCGGCAGGTCACCGGCACTTCCACACGCTCGCCATTCTTGCGGTGGATCACCAGCGTCAGGTCGGCGCGCGGACGGCGCTGGCCGATGACGTCATAGGTTTCGGTACCGTCGATGGCGTAGGTATTGCGGTTTTCGCCGGCCTTGAATTCCAGCGGCAGCACGCCCATCCCGATCAGGTTGGTACGATGGATGCGCTCGAAGCCTTCGGCCACGATGGCTTCCACACCCGCCAGGCGCACACCCTTGGCGGCCCAGTCGCGCGAGGAACCCTGGCCGTAATCAGCCCCGGCAATGATGATCAGCGGCTGCTTGCGTTCCATGTAGGTTTCGATGGTTTCCCACATGCGCATGACTTTGCCTTCCGGTTCCAGGCGCGCCAGTGAACCTTGTTGCACGCTGCCATCGGCTTTCCTGACCATTTCGTTGAACAGCTTGGGATTGGCGAAGGTGGCGCGCTGCGCGGTCAGGTGGTCGCCGCGATGGGTGGCGTAGGAATTGAAGTCTTCTTCCGGCAAGCCCATCTTGGCCAGGTATTCGCCGGCCGCGCTGTCGAGCAGGATGGCGTTGGAGGGCGAGAGGTGGTCGGTGGTGATGTTGTCGCCCAGCACGGCCAGCGGACGCATGCCCGAGAGCGTGCGCTCACCGGCCAGCGCACCTTCCCAGTAGGGCGGACGGCGGATGTAGGTGCTTTTGGGACGCCAGTCGTACAGCGGGCTGACCGATTGGCTGCGGTCCACGCGTGCGGAGAACATCGGGGTGTAGACATTGCGGAATTGCTGGGGCTTGACTGCCGTAGCCACCACGGCATCGATTTCCTCGTCGCTGGGCCAGATGTCCTTGAGGCGGATTTCCTTCCCTTCGGCGGTCACGCCCAGCACGTCCTGTTCGATGTCGAAACGGATGGTGCCGGCAATGGCATAGGCCACCACCAGCGGCGGCGAGGCCAGGAAAGCCTGCTTGGCATACGGGTGGATGCGGCCATCGAAGTTGCGGTTGCCGGACAGTACGGCAGTGCTGTAGAGGTCGCGGTCGATGATTTCCTGCTGGATTTTCGGATCGAGCGCGCCTGACATGCCGTTGCAGGTGGTGCAGGCGAAGGCGACGATGCCGAAGCCCAGCTTTTCCAGGTCAGCGGTCAGGCCGGCTTCTTCCAGATACAGTTCCACTGCCTTGGAGCCAGGTGCCAGCGAGCTCTTCACCCAAGGCTTGCGGGCCAGGCCAAGGCGATTGGCATTGCGCGCCAGCAGGGCGGCTGCGATCACGTTGCGCGGGTTGCTGGTGTTGGTGCAGCTGGTGATGGCGGCAATGATGACGGCCCCATCAGGCATCTTGCCCGGTTCGTTCTCCACCTTGCCGGCGATGCCTTGGGCGGCCAGTTCGGAGACCGGCAGGCGCTTGTGCGGATTGCTGGGACCGGCCAGGGTACGGACCACGGTGGAGAGGTCGAAGCGCAGCACGCGCTCGTATTCGGCCTTGGCCAGTGTATCGGACCACAGGCCGGCTTCCTTGGCATAGGTTTCCACCAGCTTGACCTGTTCATCTTCACGTCCGGTCAGCTTCAGGTAATCGATGGTCTGTTGATCGATGGAGAACATGGCGGCCGTCGCGCCATACTCCGGGGCCATGTTGGAGATGGTGGCGCGGTCCCCCAGCGTCAGGCTGGCCGCACCATCGCCATAGAATTCCAGATAGGCCCCCACCACCTTCTGCTTGCGCAGGAATTCGGTCAGCGAAAGCACGATGTCGGTGGCAGTGATGCCGGGCTGGCGGCGGCCGCTCAGTTCCACGCCGATGATGTCGGGCAGGCGCATCCAGGAGGCGCGGCCGAGCATGACGTTTTCCGCTTCGAGGCCACCCACGCCGATGGCGATCACGCCCAGCGCGTCCACGTGTGGGGTATGGCTGTCGGTGCCGACCAGGGTGTCGGGGAAGGCCACGCCATCCTTGGCGTGGATCACCGGCGACATCTTCTCCAGATTGATCTGGTGCATGATGCCGTTGCCGGGCGGGATCACGTCCACGTTCTCGAAGGCCAGCTTGGTCCAGTCGATGAAGTGGAAGCGGTCTTCATTGCGGCGGTCTTCGATGGCACGATTCTTTTCGAAGGCCTGCGGATCGTCGCCGCCACATTCCACCGCCAGCGAGTGATCCACGATCAGTTGCACCGGCACCACCGGATTGACCTTGGCGGGGTCGCCGCCCATGTCGGCAATTGCGTCGCGCAAGCCGGCCAGATCCACCAGCGCGGTCTGGCCCAGGATGTCGTGGCACACCACGCGCGCCGGGAACCACGGGAAGTCCAGTTCACGCTTGCGTTCGATCAGCTGGCGCAGCGAATCCGTCAGGGTCGCCGGATCACAGCGGCGCACCAGGTTTTCTGCCAGCACACGGGAAGTGTAGGGCAGGGTTTCCCATGCGCCAGGATGGATCGCTTCCACGGCGGCGCGGGCATCGAAATAATCCAGTCGGGTGCCGGGCAGTTGCTTGCGGTATTGGGTATTCATGGCGGTTGGCTCGTGTCTCGTTGATGGAATGGTTGTTGTGTGGAGGAATGCGTTCAGGCCTGATCGCGCTGCTGACCGCTGCTGCCGGGCCCGGTCTGGGCGATCTGGTGTTCGATGTTGCGGCGGGAGGCCCCGATGTGACGCCGCATCAGCAGGTCGGCCAGTTCGCCGTCGCCATCGGCCAGGGCATCGAGGATGCGGTGGTGTTCGGCAAAGGCCTGGCGTGGCCGGTTGGGTGCGGCCGAATACTGGATGCGATACATTCGCGCCAGCTGGTACAACTCGCCGCAGAGAATGCGCGTGAGGATCTGGTTGCCGCTGGCCTGGATGATCTTGTAATGGAAGTCGTAGTCGCCTTCCTGCTGGTAGTAGCCACGTCCAGCCTGGAAGGCTTCGTCCTTCTCGTGGGTTTCCAGCACCCGGCGCAGTTCGTCCAGCTCGGCGCGGCTCATGCGCTGCGCCGCCAGGCGGCAAGCCATGCCTTCCAGTGATTCGCGGATCTGAAACAGTTCCACCAGGCCTTCGAGGGTCAGTGACACCACGCGAGCACCCACGTGGGGCACGCGCACCAGCAGGTTCTGGCCTTCCAGACGGTGGATGGCTTCGCGCAGCGGGCCTCGGCTGATGCCGTAGGTGCGGGCCAGTTCCGGTTCGGAAATCTTGCTGCCGGGCGCGATCTCGCCCTGCACGATGGCGCTCTGGATTTTGCGAAAAACGTGTTCGGAGAGGGTTTCTCCGTCACGTTCGGCACCAGGCAGTGCAATCAGCTCGCTCATGGGTTTTTCGCCGTGTCGACAATATTTTCAAAATGATGCCTTTAATCATAGCACTTTGCCCTAAAAAGGGAAGAAGTGTCGACACTGAAACAATTTCGGCACTACCCAGTAAAAAAATAGCATGAGGCAATTTTCGTTACAGGTGAGAAAATTCAGCCGCCCGCTGGGAATATATGAAAAAGTAGCTCAAAATTTTTCTATTTATTTCCTCATATACGGGAATCGTTCGCCCAAAGTGAGAATTTAACCTTATATTGCCGCCATGGACTCACCACAAACCTCTACCATCGTTGACCGCGTTCTCCACGTACTCGCCGGCGTGGCCCGTGCCGGCAAGCCCGTCAGTGCCAAGCAGATTGCTGCGATGGTGCAACAACCGGTCAGTACCGTTTATCGCCACCTGGCATCCCTCAAGAAATGGGGACTGTTGCAGGAGCACATGAATTCCGGCACCTTCGAGCCGGGTCCGACCGGGGTGCAGCTGGCGTGGGGGTTCGACCAGAACTCCAACCTCATCAGCCAGAGCCGCGAGGAAATCATTTCGCTGGTCCAGCGCAGCGGGGAGAGCGTGGGCCTGCTGGTGCCGATCAACGGCCAGATGGTGTGCATCGCCATGGAAGAAAGCGACCAGCCACTGCGCTGTTCCTTCACCAAGGGCCGGGCACATCCCTTGCTTAAGGGAGCATCGGCCAAGAGCCTGCTGGCCTTCATGCCGCGCAAGCTGCAACAGAAACTGGTGGCCGACCAACTGGGCGACAAGCCCGAGGAAGCCGCCGCGCTGGAAGCACAGCTGGATGAGATCCGCCGTCGCGGCTATTCCATCAGCGAGAGCGAAGTGGACCTGGGCGTGTGGGGCGTCTCGGTACCCATCATGACTTCCAATGGCCGCCTGGAAGGCACCATCACCCTGATGGCTCCGGCCCTGCGCGTGGGTAACCGCGAACAGGAGCTGGTCCGCATGACGGTGGAGTCCGCCCAGCGCATATGTAATCGTTTTTAAGCCAGTCAGGCTGCGCCGTCCGGAGAGACGGTGCTGGCTGGACGCGGGAGGGCCCCATCCGGGCCCAGGGATGAATAATCCATCACGCCGGTACCCCGGCGTCCAGTCCATGTCGTCGTTTCTACCGAGGAACTCATGATGAAGCTTTCCCGCCTGCTGTGCGCCGTCTCGGCCAGCCTGTTTTTGCTGGTGGCGGCCGCGCCTGCCGCCCGTGCCGCCGACAACGTGATCCGTGTCGGTACCGATGCCACCTTCCCGCCGATGGAATTCGTCAAGGATGGCAAACGTACCGGTTTCGATATCGAATTGATGGAAGCCTTGGCCAAAACCATGGGCAAGAAGATCCAGTGGATCGACATCGATTTCAAGGGCCTGATTCCCGGCCTCATTTCCAACCGCTTCGACATCGCTGCCTCGGCCATCTACATGACCGACGAGCGCCGCAAGGTGGTTACCTTCAGCGATCCCTACTATCGGGGTGGTCTGGCCGTGCTGGTGCGGCGTGACGACAACAGCATCAAGGTGCCGGAAGACCTGAACAAGGGAAAGCGCGTCTCGGTCCAGGTCGGCACCAAATCGGTGAGCTATCTGCGTGACAACTTCCCCGGCGTGGAACGCGTGGAAGTGGAAAAGAACCAGGCCATGTTCGACCTGCTGGCCACCGGCCGCGTCAATGCGGTGGTGACCGGCCGTCCGGCCGCCGTCGAATATGCCCGCACCCAGCCGCTGGTACGTGTGCTGGACAAGGGATTGACCACCGAACTGTATGGTTTTGCCCTGCGCAAGAACGATACCGCGCTGGTCGAGCATCTCAACAAGGCCCTGCAGACCTTGCGCATGAACGGCACCTACGATGCGCTGACCGACAAGTGGTTTGCCAGGAAGGACTGAGATCCTGCGCACCTGGCCTGGCGTTGTCGCCGGGCTCCTCCATTCCTCTCTGCATGGCCGACCCGGTCCGCCAGCCGTGACCGGGCAAGCGACTCCTTTTGCCGGAGCACTTCATGAAACTGGATTTTTCGGGCGTCTGGGACAGTTGGCCCTCGCTCCTCCACGGCACCATGGTGACCGTGGAAATCACCGCCGCCTCGCTGGTGCTGGGGTGCGTGCTGGGCCTGCTGACCGGGCTGGGGCGGCTCAATCCGCAGCGCCGGCTGTTGTATGGCCTGTGTACTTTCTATCTCACGCTGGTACGCGGCACGCCCTTGCTGGTGCAGCTGTTCCTGTGGTTCTTCGGATTGCCGCATGTGGGCGTGATTCTGCCGGCGTATGTGTGCGGCATCCTCGGGCTCGGTATCTACAGCGCTGCCTATATTTCGGAAATCGTGCGTGGCTCGATCCAGTCCATCGAACGCGGCCAGATGGAAGCGGCACGCTCGCTGGGCTTGCCTTATCGGATGGCGATGCGCCGCGTGATCCTGCCGCAGGCCTTCGTGCGCATGATTCCGCCGCTGGGCAATGAATTCATCGCGCTGATCAAGAACTCGGCACTGGTGTCGTTGCTGACCATCGCCGACCTGATGCATGAGGGCGAGAAGATCATCAGCATTACTTACCGCTCGCTGGAAACCTATCTGGTCATTGCCCTGATCTATCTCGTGCTGACCAGCGTGACCACGCTGGCGCTGCGCCGGATCGAGAAGGTCCTGCGCTCCGAAGGGAGGGTGTGATGGAACACAGCGTGGTCGATATCAAAGGCTTGCGCAAATCCTTCGGCAGCCATCTCGTGCTCAAGGACATCGATTTTTCGGTCGCCCCAAGTCAGGTGGTCGTCATCATCGGCCCCAGCGGCAGTGGCAAGAGCACCTTGCTGCGCTGCCTGAACGGGCTGGAGACCGCCGAGGGCGGCACCGTGGTGGTCGGCGGTCATACGGTGGTCGAGGGCGGGCGCATGATGCCCGAAGCCATGCTCGATGCGCTGCGCGCCGAGGTGGGCATGGTATTCCAGTCCTTCAACCTGTTCCCGCACCTGAACGTGCTGGACAACATCACCCTGGCACCGACCTGCCTGCGCGGCGTCCCGCGCAAGGCGGCGCAGGAGCAGGGGCTGCGGCTGCTCAGGAAGGTCGGGCTGGAACACAAGGCGAAGGAATATCCCGGCACCTTGTCCGGCGGCCAGAAACAGCGCGTGGCTATCGCCCGTGCGCTGGCCATGGAACCGAAGGTGATGCTCTTCGACGAGCCCACCTCGGCGCTGGATCCGGAACTGGTCGGCGAAGTGCTGCAGGTGATGCAGGACCTGGCCAGCGACGGCATGACCATGCTCATCGTCACGCACGAGATGGGATTTGCGCGCGAGGTGGCCGATGTGGTGGTGGTGATGGATCACGGCAGCATCGTCGAGTCCGGTCCGCCCTCCGAGATATTTACTTCACCGCGCGAGGCACGTACCCGCAGTTTCTTGCAAACCATGCTGGCCCGCGAGGTGGGTCATGCCGGGTAAAGCCCATGCGGTGGCCGGTTCCGGAGTGCCGCAGCACGGCGCGATAGCGTTCGTCGGCGAGCTGGCCAGCGTGGCGGCCGTCCCCTGGAAGAACGAGGGCGGGCAGACCCGTGAACTGTGCGTGGAGCCGCCGGAGGCCGACTTCGCCAGTTTTATCTGGCGGGCCAGCGTGGCCGACGTCGGTAGCGATGCAGATTTTTCCACCTTCGAGGGTATCGATCGCACCATCGTCCTGCTTGAAGGCGGCGGTTTCACGCTGCACAGCGAGGGACGGCAGGTCCACGATCTGGCGCACTGCTTTGCGCCCTACGACTTCCCCGGTGAGCAATCGATCCAGGTGCGGATGCATGGTGCGCCCACGCTGGACTTCAACCTGATGGTGCGGCGTGAAGTTGCCGAGGGCAGGGTAGTGATGCTGGACGAGCGCAATTCGCGTTGCCTGCCCAGCCACAGCGCTTTGTTGTACGTGGCAAGAGGCGCCGCCTGCCTTTCCGATGAAGACGGTCTGCAACAGGCCTTGCGCGCCGGCCAGTTCGCGCGGCTGCAACCAGGGCAACGAGCGCGCATGCCCGATCTGCTGTGTGCGCCGGGGGCGGTGGTGCTGCTGGTCTGCATCATCCCCAAGCAAAAGGAAGGCCAGCACATGTAAGCGTTGAAGCGCCGAGGCCGTTCTGGTTCCACCCGCTGCAAGCGGCACAACGGTGTCCGGGATACACTACAAAACCGCCAGTATAAAAGGTGAGCATATGGCATCGCTTGGCGAACAAACACAGCAACACCTGCATGCACATCCACAGCCGCATGCGCACGCGCTCCCTCGCCAATCGGCGCGTGCCCTGTTTTGCCCGCTGGCCTTGCTGCCGGATGGCTGGCAGCATGACGTCCTTCTGCGCTGGGATGACTCGGGACGCCTCATTGAGGTCAGCGTCCGCAGTCCGCGCGGCGAAGCAGCTCAGGCATCCGGCCCGGTGATTGCCGGCATGCCCAACTTGCATTCGCATGCCTTCCAGCGCGCCATGGCCGGCCTGACCGAGGTCATGGGCAGTCCTTCGGATTCCTTCTGGAGCTGGCGCAAGCTGATGTACCGGTTTGCCCAGCGACTGCAGCCGGAGCACCTGCACGCCATTGCCTGCCATCTCTATATCGAGATGCTCAAAGCGGGCTATACCTCCGTCTGCGAATTCCATTATCTGCACCACGCTCCGGGCGGCAGCCCCTACGCCGACCGCGCCGAACTGGCGCTGCGGCTGATGCAGGCGGCGTCCGAGGCGGGCATCGGCATGACCCTGCTGCCGGTGCTGTACCAGTACGGCGGCTTCGGTGGCCAGCCGGGTTCGCAGGAGCAGGCGCGCTTCATCGCTACGCCAGACGACCTGCTGGCCCTGCGCGAGCGCCTGCTGCACGCCTTGCCGGAGAACCCGATGCGCCGCTATGGCGCAGCCCCGCATTCGCTGCGGGCGGTGTCGCCGCAAGGCCTGGAAGAACTGGTCAGCGGCCTGCGCCAGCAGCCGGGAGGACGCGACGCTCCCGTTCACATCCACGTCGCCGAGCAGTGGCGCGAGATTCAGGATTGCCTGGCCTGGTGCGGCCAGCGTCCGGTGCAATTGCTGCTGTCGCTGCAGGAGGTGGATGCGCGCTGGTGCCTGATTCACGCCACCCACATGGATCAAGGGGAATACCTGGATCTGGCCGCCAGTGGTGCGATCGTGGGACTGTGCCCGACGACCGAGGCCAATCTGGGCGATGGCATCATTGATGCCGGGCAGCTTTTGCAGTCCCGGACTCCCTGGGGCCTGGGCTCGGACAGCAATATCGCCATCAACCCGCGTTCCGAATTGCGGCTGCTGGAGTATGGACAACGCTTGCATCATCGCCGGCGCAACGTGCTGGCCTCCGAAGCGTCACCGGCCACGGCCGACCGCCTGTTTGCCCAGGCCGTGGCAGGCGGTGCGGCTGCCAGCGGCCGGGCGGTCGCCGGGCTGGCTGTGGGGCGGCAGGCGGATTTCGTAGTCCTCGACGGGGACGACGTCAACTTGGCCGATCGCAGCCCCGGGCAATTGCTCTCGGCACTGGTGTTTTGCGAGCATGATGGCCAGCCCATCCAGGATGTCTACGTGGGTGGCCGCCAGGTCGTGACCGCCGGGCAGCACCCCTTGCAGGATGATGCGCGCCGCGCCTATCGCCGCGCGATTGCCGAATTGTTGAAGGATTGAGGACCGCACGATGCCAGTAATGCCGCACGATATTTGCCAACTGCACCAGGGCAGTTCGCCCCTGCTGATTTCCATGCCTCACGTGGGCACCCGTCTGCCGGAGGAGTTGCTGGCCTCCTTTAGTGCGGTTGGCCTGCAGGTGGACGATACCGACTGGCATATCGCCGAGCTCTATGATTTTGCCGTTGGTCTTGGTGCTTCGGTGATTCGTCCTTTTCATTCACGTTACGTGATCGATCTCAACCGGCCAGCGGACGGACAGAGCCTGTATCCGGGGCAGAACACCACCGGGCTGTGTCCGCTGACGACATTCGACAACCTGCCGCTGTACCGCGAGGGCTGTGAGCCGGATGCCGCCGAGATCGCACGCCGCCTGCAGGTCTACTGGCATCCCTATCATGCGGCTCTGCAGGCCGAACTGGAGCGCCTGAAGGCAGTGCATGGCTACGCGCTGCTGTGGGATGCGCACTCGATCCGCTCGGTGATTCCGCATCTGTTCGAGGGCGAACTGCCGGTCTTCAATTTCGGAACTGCCAGCGGTGCTGCCTGCACACCTGGTCTTGGAGAAGACTTGCTGGCGCTGGCGCAGCAACTGGCACCGCAGTTTCCCGCCGTACTCAATGGCCGCTTCAAAGGCGGCTACATCACTCGTCATTACGGCCAGCCCGCCCGACAGGTCCATGCCCTCCAACTGGAATTGGCCCAGCGCAGCTACATGCAGGAGCACGCACCTTATGCGTTGCAGGCAGCGCTGGCAGATCAGCTCAAGCCGGTGCTGCAGGCGCTGGTGACGCGCTTCATGGCGTTTCATCCCTGATGCGAGCCTGCGCCCGTACCATTTGATCCAGCGCAAACGCAGGCCAGCTGCGGCGCTGCAGCCCGGGCGGCTTGATGCATGTCAAATCCGTTCATGCAGGCGAGGCTTAGTATGCAGTCATACCAAGTCAACGCAATCCAGTCACCTGCTGAGGTCATCATGTTCAAGAACATCCTGTTGGCAACCGATGGTTCCCGTCTGTGCAACGAATCGGTCAAGGCCGCCATCGCGCTGGCCAAGAGCTGCGGCAGCACCCTGGTTGGCTTGTCGGTGGCAGGCAATCTGCGGGCCTTGTCGATTCCTGAAGTCAGCGTCGGCGTGGATGTGGAGCGCACCGATGCAGCTGGCCGCGAACGCGCTCTGGCCAGCGTCGAGATGATCACCGCGATGGCCCGTGAAGAAGGTGTCCCCTGCACGGTGCAGGTGGCCCAAGGTGGACGTCCCTACGAAGAGATCATGCGCGTGGCCGAACGCGAGCACTGCGATGCCATCATCATGGCCTCCAAGGCCCGTTCCACGCTGGGCCGCTTGCTGCTCGGCAGCCAGACCCAGAAGCTGCTGGCGCATAGCAAGGTACCGGTGCTGGTTTATCGCTGATTGGCCGAAATATGAAGAGATGCGCACCGCATGCGTGCGCAGCAGACGGTTGAAAGTGCCGTCATGAAGGTTTGTGGTGTGGAGGGTCGGGCCGTTCCTGTGGAGAGGGACGGCCCATTTTTTTTGTCCGCGCATCGCGAGCCCGGGGCCGAAAGTTTGGAGAAAGACCGCGGCCTTTGTTACAGTCAGGCCTTGTTTTGAAGACGACAACAAGGAGCCCGCATTGACCACATCCCCTCATCAGGCCCACGGCGGCAACGCCTTTACCCGCTTCTTCGCGCATGAAGCCGCTGGCGGCATCGTGCTGGCCATCGCTGCGGTGCTGGCGCTGATCATCAGCAACAGCAGCTGGAGAGAAACCTACGAGGCCTTCACCCGCATTCCCGGCAAGGTCGACATCGGTGGTCTTGTGGTGTTGTCCAAGCCGCTGCTGCTGTGGGTGAACGACCTGTGGATGGCGGTCTTCTTCTTCCTGGTCGGTCTGGAAATCAAGCGCGAATTTGTCGAAGGCGAACTGGCCTCCCGCAAACAGGCCATCCTGCCGGCGGCAGCGGCCTTGGGCGGTATGGTGGTGCCGGCGGCGATCTATGCGCTCATCAACCTGGGCGATCCGGTGGCGCTGCGCGGCTGGGCCATTCCGGCGGCCACCGACATCGCCTTTGCGATCGGTATCGTGATGCTTCTGGGGTCGCGGGTTCCGACCTCGCTCAAGGTTTTCCTCACCGCCGTGGCCATCATCGATGACCTGGGCGCCATCGTGGTCATCGCGCTCTTCTATACCGACAACCTCTCACTGGGCATGCTGGCCGGGGCCGGGGTAGGGACGCTGGTCCTGTTGCTGCTCAATCGCAGCGGCGTGCGTCGCGCAGATATCTACATCGTCGTCGGTCTGGTGATCTGGGTGTGCGTGCTCAAGTCGGGCATCCACGCCACGCTGGCCGGGGTGGTCACGGCGCTGGCCATTCCCATGCGCGACGCCGACGACCAGCCGCTGGCCGGTGCCCTGGAGCATGGCTTGCATCCCTGGGTGGCCTTCCTGGTCCTGCCCATGTTTGCCTTCGCCAATGCTGGCGTGTCCTTCCAGGGCATGTCGCTGGGCAACCTGTTTGAGCCGATCCCGCTCGGCATCGCAGGCGGACTGGTACTGGGCAAAACCATCGGTGTCTTCGGTGCAGCCTGGCTGATGATCCGCAGCGGACTGGCCGCGGCACCGGCCGGTGCCAGTACCCGGCAGTTCATCGGCGTCTGCATGCTGTGTGGCATCGGCTTCACCATGAGCCTCTTCATCGGCGGCCTGGCCTTCCAGGGATTGAGCCCGGATTTCGAAGCCAAGCTCAAACTGGGCGTGCTGGGCGGCTCCATTCTGGCGGGCTTGCTGGGCACACTGGTCTTGTGGCGCAAAGAGATATCACCAGCGTGAACATCACGGTGTGCCGCATTTTCCATGCGGCCACTGTGCGTGTTGTCTATCAAAAACATCATCAATACGCTTGAGACACACGAAAAGTCGCCATTTGGCGACGAAATATCGACTTTCTGTTTTGCGATGCAAAAAATTATATAAAAAATAATTGTTTGCACACCATTAGTGCGATTCCGGCCGGAAACCGGCTCCCCACAGGCTTCCGCTTCCACATGACGAAGTGAATCCCTACGACAACGAAATGCCGACCAGCAGCTCGGCCATGAATTGCTGCTGCGCAGAACAAGCGATTGTTTACATCACCTTTTGGCAGTAGCAAGATACTTGCACGGGCCTGTAACGGCGCGGCGTGGAAGGGCGCCGACGCTGACACTACTGACAACAGCGCCCGCAGCAAGCCGGGGATATTGTCTTTTCGACATTTTCACCCCTTGGGACGATAAGCCAGGCGAATAACAGCCCGGCCATCAAAAGCAGAGGAGACAAGCATGAAACTGATGGAATTGCTCATGAGCTACGGTAGCCAGGCACTGGTGTGGTATGCGATGTACGTGATCGTGGGGAGCTGTGCCTTCGGAGCTTATGTCTGGCGCCGCACCCATTTCGGTCACTGACCTCCAAACATTCACCCTGACGCACGCCGGAATGAACGCCGGCGCTGCGTGAACGACGCCAGGCGAGGGTACCGGACCAGTGCTGGCCTGAAGCATGCCGCTTCCCATCCCGCGCAAGGGCGTGGACATGGGAGCGGTGCCGTGCTGGTCTCCCGCGTGTATCGTCGACTCGTCATTTGACACCTGCATTTGCCTGCCAGAACGGCGGGGAGCGTCTTGCCGGCGCTCCCCGCCGTTCGCCGTTTCGGCGGTGGAGAAGGGCTGCAGCGGGCTTCCTCACGCAATCTTCGAGGATGAAAAAAAGCTGCATCGCGGCTTTATTTTCTGATTTTGCGGTGCTATTCTCCAATCCGCGCAAACGTTTGCGCACTTATAACGGCGTCTATCTTCTAGGAAACGCCGGCAACATCAATACTGGAGACCCAGATGAACAAATTTACCCGCCGCCATTTCGCCATCGCCGCTCTGGCCTGTGCAGTCCTTCCCGGTGCCGCCATGGCACAGACTCCGGCCAAGCCCAAGGTGGCGCTGGTCATGAAGTCGCTGGCCAACGAGTTCTTCCTGAACATGGAGAACGGTGCCCGCGAATACCAGAAGGCCAACGCCAGCAAGTTCGACCTGATCGCCAACGGCATCAAGGACGAGCAGGACACCGCCAACCAGATCAAGATCGTCGAGCAGATGATCGTTTCCAAGGTCAATGCCCTGGTGATCGCCCCGGCTGACTCCAAGGCCCTGGTGCCGGTGGTCAAGAAGGCCATCGACGCCGGCATCATCGTGGTCAACATCGACAACAAGCTGGACGACGCCGCCCTGAAGGAAAAGGGCATCACCGTGCCGTTCGTGGGCCCTGACAATCGCAAGGGCGCCAAGCTGGCCGGCGACTACCTGGGCAAGCAACTGCAAAAGGGTGACAAGGTCGCCATCATTGAAGGCGTGTCCACCACCTTCAACGCACAGCAGCGCACCCTGGGCTTCCAGGATGCCATGAAGGATGTCGGTGCGAATGTCGTGACCGTGCAGTCGGGCCAGTGGGAAATCGACCAGGGCAACAAGGTCGCCGCCTCGATCCTGAACGCGCATCCTGACATCAAGGCCATCCTGGCCGGCAACGACAACATGGCGCTGGGCGCCGTGGCCGCCATCCGCGCCGCTGGCAAGACCGGCAAGGTGCAACTGGTCGGTTACGACAACATCAACGCCATCAAGCCGATGCTGAAGGATGGCCGCGTACTGGCCACCGTGGACCAGTTCGCCCAGCAGCAAGCCGTCTTCGGCATCGAGACCGCCCTCAAGGCCGTGACCGAGAAGAAGCCGCAAAGCGCCCTGGGTGGCGTGGTCGAGACCAAGGTCTCGCTGGTCACCAAGTAATACCGACGCTCTCTGGCGTCTTCTCTGCAAGGTACCTGCGCCCGTGACCGGGCGCGGGGCTTTGCCTCTCCCTCCTTGTGCGCTACAGAACCATGCAGCCCAACGACTCTCCCTCCCAAGCTTCGCCCTTGCTGACCTTGTCCGGCATCGGCAAGAGCTATGCCGCACCGGTGCTCGATGGCATCGACCTGGACCTGCGTCCGGGCCAGGTGCTGGCCTTGACCGGCGAAAACGGCGCTGGCAAGAGCACGCTCTCCAAGATCATCTGCGGCCTGGTCGACGCCAGCGCCGGCGGCATGACGCTGGATGGCCAGCCCTATCAACCGACATCGCGCACGCAGGCTGAAGGCCTGGGCATCCGTATGGTGATGCAGGAACTGAACCTGATCCCCACGCTGTCGATTGCCGAAAACCTGTTCCTGGAAAAACTGCCGCGCCGCTTCGGCTGGATCGACCGCAAGAAGCTGGCCGAGGCCGCTCGCGCCCAGATGGAAGTGGTCGGACTCGGTGAGCTGGACCCGTGGACGCCGGTCGGCGACCTCGGCCTGGGCCACCAGCAGATGGTCGAGATCGCCCGCAACCTGATCGGCAGCTGCCGCTGCCTGATCCTGGACGAACCCACGGCCATGCTGACCAACCGTGAGGTGGAACTGCTGTTCTCGCGCATCGAGCGCCTGCGCGCCGAAGGTGTGGCCATCATCTACATCTCGCACCGGCTGGAAGAATTGAAGCGCATCGCTGACCGTATTGTGGTCCTGCGCGATGGCAAGCTGGTCTGCAATGACGACATCGGCCGTTATTCCACCGAGCAACTGGTGCAACTGATGGCCGGTGAACTGACCAAGATTGACCTGGATGCCGAACATCGCCACATCGGTGCTCCGGTGCTGCGCATTCGTAGCCTCGGGCGTGCTCCAGTCGTGCAGCCGGCCAGCCTGGCGCTGCATGCCGGTGAAGTGCTTGGCATTGCCGGCCTGATCGGCTCCGGCCGGACCGAACTCCTGCGCCTGATCTTTGGCGCAGACCGTGCCGATCAGGGCGAGATCTTCATAGGCGACAGCCAGCAGCCTGCGCGCATCCGCAGTCCCAAGGATGCGGTCAAGGCCGGTATCGCCATGGTCACCGAAGACCGCAAAGGGCAGGGCTTGCTGCTGCCGCAAGCCATCAGCGTCAATACCTCGCTGGCCAATCTGGGCAGCGTGAGCCGCGCTGGCATGCTCGATCACGCGGCCGAGAGCAGCGTGGCGCAGGACTATGTGAAGAAACTGCGCATCCGCAGCGGCAGCGTGGCGCAAGCCGCCGGCGAACTGTCGGGCGGCAACCAGCAGAAGGTGGTGATCGCCCGCTGGCTGTACCGCGATTGCCCCATCATGTTGTTCGATGAACCCACGCGCGGTATCGACATCGGCGCCAAGTCCGATATCTATCGCCTCTTCGCCGAACTGGCGGCGCAGGGCAAGGGCTTGCTGGTGGTCTCCAGCGACCTGCGCGAGCTGATGCAGATCTGTGACCGTATCGCCGTCATGAGCGCAGGCCGCATCGCCGATACGTTCAGCCGCGACGACTGGTCGCAGGAGCGCATCCTGGCGGCCGCCTTCAGCGGTTACGTGGGACGCCAGGAAGCCGCCGCAGCGGCGCACGTAGCCGGCAATACTGCCTGAGTGGCCGCACTCTTCGGCCCGACTATCAACTGCCAAGAATCAACGAGACAGATGCAAACTTCTTCCTCTACCCCCGCCGCCAGCCGGCAAGCGGCCTACCTGGCCGGTTTCAAGAACTACCTGGGCCTGATCGCGGCCTTGCTGGCCATGTGCGTGATGTTCGCCTTCCTGAGCGAGAACTTCCTCAGCGCGGCTACCTTCATCACGCTTTCCAATGACATCCCGCCGCTGGTGGTGATGTCGGTGGGCATGACCTTCATCCTCATCATCGGCGGCATCGACCTTTCGGTCGGCTCGGTGATGGCGCTGGCGGCCTCCATGCTGTCCATGGCCATGGTGCGCTGGGGCTGGCCGTTGTACGCTGCGGCCCCGCTGGGCGTGGTGGTGGCGGCGCTGTGCGGCACGCTGACCGGCATGGTCTCGGTGCACTGGCGCATTCCTTCCTTCATCGTCTCGCTGGGTGTGCTGGAGATCGCTCGTGGCCTGGCTTACCAGGTCACCAACTCGCGCACCGAATACATCGGCAGCGCGGTGGACGTGATCAGCTCGCCGATTCTGTTCGGCATGTCGCCGGCCTTCCTGTCGGCCATCGCCATCGTGATCATCGCCCAACTGGTGCTGACCCGCACCGTGCTGGGCCGCTACTGGATCGGCATCGGTACCAATGAAGAAGCCGTGCGCCTGTCCGGCGTGAATCCCAATCCCAGCAAGATCCTGGCCTTCGCCCTGATGGGCGCGCTGGCCGGTATCGCGGCGCTGTTCCAGGTCTCGCGCCTGGAAGCGGCCGATCCCAACGGCGGCGTGGGCATGGAGCTGCAAGTCATCGCGGCGGTCGTCATCGGCGGCACCAGCCTGATGGGTGGCCGGGGTTCCATCGTCAGCACCTTCATCGGCGTATTGATCATCTCCGTGCTGGAAGCGGGCCTGGCCCAGGTTGGCGTGAGCGAGCCGATGAAGCGCATCATCACCGGCGCCGTCATCGTGGTCGCCGTGATCCTGGACACCTATCGCCGTCGCGGCCAACGCCACGCCCGCTGAGCGAATTCGCCATGGCCACCATCAAGGATGTCGCCAGGCTGGCCGGGGTGTCCTACACCACGGTCTCGCATGTGCTCAACCAGACGCGCCCGGTCAGCAGCGACGCCCGTGAGCGCGTGCTGGCCGCCGTCAAGGAACTGGACTACGTGCCCAGCGCACTGGCGCGGTCATTGCGCAGCAAGGTCACGGGCAGTATCGGCCTGATCATTCCCAACAACACCAACCCGTACTTTTCGGAGCTGGCGCGCGGAATCGAAGACCATTGCTATGGCGCCGGCTACAGCGTCATCCTCTGCAATTCGGACGATGATCCCGACAAGCAGCGCGACTACCTGCAAGTCCTGCAGACCAAGCGCTGCGATGGCCTCATCATCGCCACCCTGAACCAGGCCGATCTCAATCCGGCGGGCAGGCTCGATATTCCGACGGTCCTGCTGGACCGTGCGCCCAAGGAACTGGACATCGATCTGGTCAGCACTGACAACGCGCTCGGCGGCAGCCTGGCGGCGCGCCATCTGCTGGACTTGCAGCGCCGCCACGTGGCTTGCATCGCCGGGCCGGATGGCCTGGAACTATCGGACGAGCGCGTGCAGGGCTTCCGCCAGGCCCTGCAGGCGGGCGGCCTGGCGCTGGCCGACGGCGACCTGCTGCATGCCGACTTCAGCGGCATCGGCGGTTATCAGGCTGCGATGCAATTGCTGCAGGGACGAGCGCAGGGCGCGCGGCCGGATGCCATCTTCTGCTGCAACGACATGATGGCCATTGGCGTGCTGCGTGCCGCCGGTGAATTGCAGATCGAAGTGCCGGGCGAATTGTCGGTGGTAGGTTTCGACGATATCGAACTGGCGCAATTCGTCCATCCGCCCCTGACCACGGTGGCACAAAATACCCGCAAGCTGGGCAACCTGACGGCGCAGTTCCTGCTGGAGCGCATCGCCGACCCCGGCTTGCCGGCGCGCCGCGAGACGGTGGCGCCGCAACTCCAGCTGCGCGGCTCGACCGCCCCGCGCCGGAACCCGACCTGAACAAGAAACACTTCAACAGAGCACGAGAGAACACACATGATCGTCATCATCGGCAGCGTCAACATGGACCTGGTCCTGCGCGTCCCGCGCATGCCCTTGCCGGGCGAAACCCTGGCTGGCGACAAATTCATGACCATCCCCGGCGGCAAGGGTGCCAACCAGGCCGTGGCTTGCGCCCGCCTGGCCGCACCGGGCAGCTCGGTGGCCATGGTGGCCTGCGTGGGCGACGATGCCTTCGGCGGCCAGATGCGCCAGTCGATCACTGCTTGCGGCATTGATGACCGTTACATTGACGAAGTCGCGGGCGAAGCCACCGGCATCGCCTCCATCATGGTCGACGCCAATGCCCAGAACAGCATCGTCATCGCCGCCGGTGCCAATGGCCGCCTGGACGTGGAGCGCATCGAACGCGCGCGCCCCGTGATCGAACAGGCTTCCATCGTGCTGCTGCAACTGGAAGTGCCGATGGAGACCGTCATCCACAGCATCGAACTGGCCCACGCCCTGGGCAAGACCGTGGTGCTCAATCCCGCACCGGCACAAGCCTTGCCCCGTGCACTGCTGCAAAAGATCGATTACCTGATCCTCAACGAAATCGAAGCCGCCATGCTGGCCGAGGAGCAATCCGAGGACATCCCGCTGCTGGCGCAGAAGCTGCACGGCCTGGGCGCGCGCAACGTGGTGGTGACGCTGGGCGAGAAGGGCGTCTATGGCTCGTTTGCCGACGGCCAGCAGCGCCATCTGCCGGCGCGCAAGGTACAGGCGGTCGACACCACGGCGGCGGGCGACACTTTCATCGGCGGTTTCATCGGTGCCATTGCGCAGGGCCGCGATCAGTTCGACGCCATCGCCTATGCCCAGGCGGCAGCCGCCCTGAGCGTGACCCGCGTCGGTGCCCAGACCTCCATTCCCACGCGCGACGAAGTCGTGCTCTGATCGCTTATCTTTCTGATTGCCATGAAAAAGACTGCTCTGCTCAACGCCGCCATTTCCCAGGTCATCGCCACCATGGGGCATGGCGATACGCTGGTCATCGGGGACGTCGGTTTGCCAGCTCCCGCAGGCGTCCCCGTGATCGATCTGGCGGTGACCCGCGGCGTGCCGGACTTCATGACGGTACTCAAGACGGTGCTCACGGAATTGCAGGTGGAATTCCACGTCGTGGCCGATGAAATGCAGACCGTCAGCCCTGCCTTGGCTGCACAGATTGCGGCGCTGGACCTGCCGCAAGCGCGTACCCTGTCGCATGAGGCCTTCAAGCAGGCAACCGCCGCTGCCAAGGCCTATATCCGCACCGGGGAATGCACCCCTTACGCCAATATCATCCTCGGCGCTGGCGTGGTGTTCTGAGCAAGAGATTTACAAACAAACACATTTATACATCTAGTTGTGTGATGACTTTGCGACACTTGCTGAAATAGTGTCGCGCAACGGTTGTACGATGGGTTGCCTTGGCGCATCATGCGGGCTCCAGAATAAAAATACAGAGGAGCTTGTTTCCCTGTTCGATAACAAGAAGCTGGATCTTCGAGAACTGGAAGAGACAGACAATAAATGAACAGCATAGGGAACCAGCATGTTTGCATATTTCGGGAATCTCAAGGTCGGCGCGCGCCTGGCGATCGTGTTTGCCTTCATCGTGGCCTTGCTGGCCGTGGTGAGCATCACCGCCTTCATCAAGATCAACAACATCAATCGTGCGATCGACCAGATCGTCAATGACCGCTACCTGAAGGTGCGCTGGGCATTCGACCTGCGTGACGGCGTCAACGAGCAAATCAAGTACCTGCGTGGCATGGCCATCGATATCGGCAACCCGGCCGCCAATGAAAAGCGCATCGGCCAGCTGGACGTTGCGGTCCGCGCCAGCAAGGAAGCCCTGGACAAGATCACGGCGCGCCAGGTGACTGCAGTAGGCCAGAAGAAGGCCAAGGCGCTGGATGATGCGCGCCAGCTCTTCGAGACCAGCCGGACGCAGTTTCTGGCGTTGATCCGGGCAGGCCAGGGCGATGCCGCTGACGAATTCGTCCTGCGCAAGATTACCGACAGCCAGAACGCCTATCTTTCCCTGGCCACCGCCTTCGCCGATTCCCAGGACAGTCAGCTGCGCGCTGAAGGTGCGCAGGCCGTCGCTGACGGTGCACTGGCGATCCAGGTCACCCTGGCTTGCTCGGCGGTCGCCGTGCTGGCCGCGATCCTGCTGGGGTATCTGATGGTACGTTCCATCGTCAAGCCACTCAACGAGGCCGTCCGCGTGGCCGAGAACGTCGCTGCCGGTGACCTGACCACGCGCATCGAACCGCATTCCAAAGATGAGACGGGCCAGCTGATGGCGGCCCTGCGCAAGATGAACGACAACCTGGTCGACATCGTCTCCGGTGTGCGTCGCAGTACCGACTCGATTGCCACCGCCTCGGGAGAAATCGCCAGCGGCAACATGGACCTGTCGTCGCGCACCGAGCAGCAAGCCGGTTCGCTGGAAGAAACCGCATCGGCCATGGAAGAGATGACCTCCACCGTGCGCCAGAACGCTGACAATGCCCGCCAAGCCAACCAGCTGGCTGCCACGGCCTCCGAGGTGGCCTTGCAAGGCGGTGAAATCG
>Ga0207695_10002427_pt1 | contig 27602 bp, 32 predicted proteins | sample KBSC54metaG_FD_184354 | JGI IMG/M metagenome (GOLD analysis project Ga0207695, IMG submission 184354) | Corn rhizosphere microbial communities from Kellogg Biological Station, Michigan, USA - KBS C5-4 metaG (SPAdes) (version 2) | ecosystem: Host-associated > Plants > Roots > Rhizosphere > Soil...
GCGCCCGTGAACACAGCCGGGGTCAGAGTGCACTTTCGGTCGTCGGCGCCGCGAAGTCTTGGGTGCCTTGGCGAAAGTGCACTCTGACCCCCGCTTCTCCGACCCCGGCCTTCCCTGCCTCCCGCTTCCTCAGCCATGGCAAGTCCCAAGAAACATTTCGGTCAGCACTTCCTGCACGAACGCGGCGTGATCGAACGCATCGTTGCGGCCATCGCGCCGCAGCCGGGCGAGCGCATCGTCGAGATCGGCCCGGGCGAAGGTGCTCTCACGTTGCCGCTGCTGCGCGTGGCTGGTCGCATGACCGCAATCGAACTCGACACCGACTTGATCGAACCGCTGCGGGCACGCGCCGTCGGGGTCGGTGAACTCGACATCATCCACGCCGACGTACTGAAGGTGGACCTCACGGCGCTCGCGAACGGCGGCAAGCTGCGCCTTGCCGGCAACCTGCCCTATTACGTGTCCAGCCCGATCCTGTTCCATTGCCTCGCCCATGCCGCGGCGATCACCGACATGCATTTCATGCTGCAGAAGGAAGTCGTCGACCGCATGGCGGCCGAACCGGGCAGCAAGGTTTACGGACGGCTGTCGGTGATGCTGCAGCTCGCCTGCAAGGTCGAGCCGCTCCTGCGCGTTGCGCCGGGCGCATTCCGACCGCCGCCGAAAGTGGAATCGGCCGTGGTCCGGCTGGTGCCCCTGCCGGAATCGCAGCGCGCGGATCCGCACCTCGCGCGTGCAGTCGAAGCCGTGGTGCGCGCCGCGTTCGGCCAGCGTCGCAAGACGCTCTCCAACGCCTTGCGCGGACTATTGGACGCCGAGGCCATCCGCGCCGCCGGCATCGACCCGCGTGCCCGCGCCGAAAGCGTGCCGCCGCAAGGCTTCGTCGCATTGGCGCGGCAAGTCGATTCCGCCGGCTTGCAGGCTGCACCGAAACTCGCCGACAATGCTGGCCAATGAGTCCACGAACCACCACCGACAAACCGAGCAAGCCTCGCGAACCCGAACCGCATGCGGTCGAGATCGACGTCGAGGCGCGCTACGTTTCCGACCAGTCCAAACCGGAAGCGAACCGCTACGTGTTCTCCTACGTGATCACGCTGCGCAACCTCGGCATGATGCCGGCGCGCCTGCAAACCCGCCATTGGGTGATCACCGATGCGAACGGCAAGGTCGAGGAAGTGCGCGGCGAAGGCGTGGTGGGCGAACAACCTCGCCTGCAGCCGGGCGAGAGCTACAGCTACACCTCCGGCGCGGTGCTGGAAACGCAGGTCGGCACCATGCGCGGCGCCTATCTGTTCCATGCCGACGACGGCACCGACTTCGAGGTTCCGATTCCCGAATTCGTGCTGTCGGTTCCACGCACTTTGCACTGAGCCGGCCGGAACCCTCGCATGGCCGTCTACGCGATTGGCGATGTGCAAGGTTGCTACCCGGAATTGCAGCGCCTGCTGGAGCGCCTGCGTTTTGATCCTTCGACCGATCGCCTGTGGTTTTGTGGCGACCTGGTCAATCGCGGCGGCGAATCGCTGGAAGTGCTGCGACTCGTCCACGCATTGCGCGAACACAGCGTGGTTGCGCTCGGCAACCATGACTTGAGCCTGCTCGCAATTGCCGTGCGCGAACCGGAGGCGCAGGCACGCACCAATCCCGACTTGCGCCGCGTCCTTGAAGCCGAAGATTCGACGACCCTCGTCGATTGGCTGCGCTCGCAATCCCTGTTGCACCACGACGCCGAGCTGGGTTTCACGCTGGTGCATGCCGGCCTCGCGCCATCGTGGACACTGAAGCAGGCGCTGCACATCGCGCACGAGGTCGAACGGGCATTGCGCGGTTCGGGCCAGCGCGCGCTGCTGCAGCGGATGTTCGGCAATCGGCCGGCGCGCTGGTCATCGAAACTGCACGGCCACGATCGGCTGCGCGCGGCCATCAACATCTTTACCCGCATGCGTTATTGCGACGCGCACGGCCGCATCGATTTCGATGCCAAGGGTGCGCCGGGCTCGCAGCGCGCCGGCCTGTATCCGTGGTTCGAAGTGCCGGGCGTACGCGCGCGCGACACCCGCATCGTGTGTGGACACTGGTCCGCGCTCGGGCGTTTCGCCGGACTCGGCGTGTATGCCATCGACACGGGTTGCGTATGGGGCGGCAAGTTGACCGCGCTGCGCCTCGATGGCGAGGAGCCGCAGTTCATTACCGTGAATGCGGAGCCGCATCGCACCCGCAAATAGTGTTCGTCATTCCCGCGAAAGCGGAACCCAGGATGTAGGGCGGGACTAGCGCAGCGCATCCCGCCGAACGAGGTATCCACGACAGGCGGGTTGCACCCGCCCTATCAGAGCCACGCGATCGAGTCCGACGACGGTGTTGGGCTTCCCGGGATGAAGCCCCGGTCAGCCCACCTACGAAACGCGAGGGCGTGCGTCAGCGAAGACCCGTCTCGTTGCGGGCGATCACCATGCGCTGAATTTCCGACGTGCCCTCGTAGATCTCGGTGATCTTGGCGTCGCGGAAATAGCGCTCCAGCGGCATTTCCTTGGAGTAACCCATGCCGCCGTGGATCTGCACGGCCTGGTGTGCGATCCACATCGCCGCTTCGGACGCGGTGAGCTTCGCGACTGCGGCTTCGGTGGAAAAGCGTGCGCCGGTCTTCGCGGCTTGCTGCTTCATCCAGGCCGCGCGCAGCGTGAGCAACTGCGCCGCATCCAGCTTGCATTTCATGTCGGCGATCTTGGCCTGCGTCATCTGGAACGATCCGATCGACTGGCCGAACGCCTTGCGGTCGCGCGAGTATTCCAGCGTCGCCTCGTACGCGGCGCGCGCCAAGCCCACCGCTTGCGAAGCGATGCCGATACGGCCGGCGTCCAGCACGCCCATCGCGATCTTGAAGCCGTGGCCTTCCTCGCCGATCACTTCATCGGGTTGCGCGACGTAATCGTCGAACTCGATTTCGCAAGTCGCCGAAGCGCGGATGCCGAGCTTGGGCTCGGTCTTGCCGCGGCCGAAGCCCTTGCGCGAAGTGTCGACCATGAATGCGGTGATGCCACGCGAATGCCTTTCGGGATCGCTCATCGCGAACAGCAGGATGTACTTCGCAACGGGCCCCGACGTGATCCAGCTCTTCTTGCCATTGATCACGAAACTGCCGTCCGCCTGCTTCACTGCACGGCAACGCATCGCGGTGGCATCGGAACCGGATTGCGGCTCGGTCAGCGCGAAGGCACCAATGGCTTCACCCGACGCGATCGGCGTCACGTATTTGTGTTTCTGTTCCTCGCTGCCGAACTTCAAAAGACCATTGCAATAAAGCGTGTTGTTGACGCTCATGATGGTCGAATGCGCGCAATCGGCCGCCGCGATTTCGATCATCGCCAGCACGTAACTGATCGAATCCATCCCCGCACCGCCGTATTCGGCCGGCACCTCGATGCCCATCAGGCCGAGCTTGCCCATTTCGCGGATGTTGTCGAGCGGGAACTGGCCCGATTTGTCGAAATCTGCCGCCACCGGCGCGATGCGTTTCTGCGCGAACTCGCGGGCGATCGACTGGATCTGCAACTGCTCTTCGGAAAAATTGAAATCCATCGCGACACCTCTGTCTGTCGTGCATCGCACCCATAGTTGGCGCGACAACCCAACTTGACATCATACCGCCACCGGGCGCGTCGCTTTAATTTATCTCTTCATCCTGATATAAAGATGGAATGCTTGATCTGGTTTCCGCCACCGCGTTGCTGCGCGTGTTGTCCGACCCTACCCGGGTGCGGCTGCTGGCGCTGCTGCGGCGCGAAGAACTGACCGTCGCCGAACTTTCGTCGGTGTTGCGGCTTGCGCAGCCTCGGGTATCCACGCACCTCGCCAAGCTCAAGGAAACCGGGCTGGTGCGCGACCGGCGTGCGGGCGTATCGGCGTATTACCGGTTCAATGAAAGCGGTTTCGACGGCGCGGCCGATTTGCTGCGCGCGCTGGAAGACGGCGTCGACGACGCGATGCTGGATGCCGATGCGCAGCGCCTGCCGTCGGTGCTGGCGGCACGCGCGCGCGCGCGCGGCTGGGCCGACAGCGTGGCCGGCGACATGGAGCGCCACTATTCACCGGGACGCACTTGGGAAACCCTCGCGCGCACTTTGCTGCAGTTGCTCGAAACCGGCGACGTGCTGGACATCGCCTCGGGCGACGGCGTGCTGGCCGAGCTGCTGGCGCCGCACGCGCACTCCATCGTGTGCGTGGATTCCAGCCCCAACGTGGTCACGGCTGCGCGCAAGCGTCTGAAGGCCTTCCGCAACGTCGAAGTCGTCGAAGGCGACATGCACGCGCTGAAGCTCACCAATCGCAAATTCGATCTCGTCCTGATGATGCATGCGCTCACCTACAGCGATCGGCCGCAGCAGGCCATCGCCGAAGCGGCGCGCGTATTGAAACCGGCCGGCCGACTGCTGGCGGCCACGCTTTCGAAACATGCGCATCGCGCAGCGGTTGCGCCGTTCGATCACAAGAACCTCGGCTTCAAGCGCGAAGACCTGACCGGTTTTGCGCGCAAGGCGGGGCTTGAAGTCCTGCACTGCGAGCGCATTTCGCGCGAAGCACGTTCGCCCCATTTCGAAGTGTTGAGCCTGCTGGCCAGAAAACCATGAACCAGAACCTGCCTTACCTCCGTCCCGACCGCGTCGAAAAGCTTGAAGCCGCGCTCGCCGAACGCATCCTCGTGCTCGACGGCGCGATGGGCACCATGCTGCAGCGGCACGAGCTGGACGAAGCCGGTTACCGCGGCGAGCGCTTCGCGCACGGCTGCGACGCCGGCCACGCACACGAACATGCAGGCGAAAACGCCAATGCCGGTGGCTGCGAGCGTGACCTCAAGGGCGACAACGACCTGTTGTCGCTGACCCATCCGGAAATCATTCACGACATCCACGTCGCGTATCTCGATGCGAGCGCGGACTTTGTCGAAACAAACACCTTCAACTCCACCTCGATCAGCCAGGCCGATTACGCGCTGCAGCATCTAGTGCATGAATTGAATCGCGAGGGTGCAAGGCTGGCTCGCGCCGCGTGCGACGAAGCCGAGCGCAGGACCCCGGATCGTCCGCGCTTCGCGATCGGGGTGCTGGGTCCGACCAGCCGCACCGCATCGCTGTCGCCGGACGTCAACAACCCCGGTTTTCGCAACGTCGATTTCGATGAACTGGAAAGTGCCTATGCGGATGCCACGCGCGGCCTCATCGAAGGCGGCGTTGACATCGTGATGGTGGAAACCATTTTCGACACCTTGAACGCAAAGGCTGCGCTGTCCGGCATCGCGCGCGTGTTCGACGAACGCGGCGGCCGCTTGCCGGTCATGATTTCCGGCACCATCACCGACCGTTCCGGCCGCACGCTTTCTGGGCAAACCGCCGAGGCATTCTGGTATTCGGTCGCACACGCGCGGCCGCTTTCCGTCGGACTCAACTGCGCGCTGGGCGCGAAGGATCTGCGCCAGCACATCGAGGCACTGGCGCGCGTTGCCGACTGTGCCGTCAGCGCGCACCCGAATGCGGGCCTGCCGAACGCGCTGGGCGGCTATGACGAAACGCCCGAGGAAATGGCGAAAACGCTGGGCGAATTCGCGCGCGACGGGCTGCTCAATATCGTCGGTGGTTGCTGCGGCACCACGCCCGAGCACATCGCCGCGATCGCCGAAGCCGTGCGCAACGTGGCACCGCGCGAATTGGCCGCGCCTGCACGAGCTGCTTGATGCTTTTGTTCGTCATCCCGCGAAAGCGGGGATCCAGTGACTTGCCTGATCGCCAGTCAACGACACTGGATTCCGGGTTCCGCACTGCGTGCGGCTCCGGAATGACGATTCTCGAAATGGACCGCTCATGAATACTCGCCCCCGCTACACCCGCCTTTCCGGCCTCGAGCCGCTGGTCATCACACCGGAGACGCTGTTCGTCAACATCGGCGAGCGCACCAACGTCACCGGCTCGGCCAAGTTCAAGAAGCTGATCAAGGAAGACCGCTACGACGAGGCGGTCGAAGTCGCGCGCCAACAGGTCGAGAGCGGCGCGCAGATCCTCGACGTCAACATGGACGAGGGCCTGCTCGATTCCGAGGCGGCGATGGTCAAGTTCCTGCGCCTGATCGCGGCCGAACCCGACATCGCGCGCATCCCGGTAATGGTCGATTCGTCCAAATGGAGCGTGATCGAGGCGGGCCTGAAGTGCCTGCAGGGCAAGGGCGTGGTCAATTCGATCTCGCTGAAGGAAGGCGAGGAAAAGTTCCTCGATGAAGCCCGCAAGGTCCTGCGCTACGGCGCCGCCACGGTGGTGATGGCGTTCGACGAACAGGGCCAGGCCGATTCGGTCGAACGCCGCCTCGAAATCTGCGAGCGCTCGTACAAGCTGCTGACCGAAAAGATCGGCTTCCCGCCCGAAGACATCATTTTCGATTCCAACATTTTCCCGATCGCCACCGGCATCGAGGAACACGCCAACAACGCGGTCGACTTCATCGAAGCCGCGAAGGAATTGAAGAAGCGCTTCCCGCACTCGCACCTGTCCGGCGGCGTTTCCAACGTGTCGTTCTCGTTCCGTGGCAACAACGCGGTGCGCGAAGCGATCCATTGCGTGTTCCTGTACCACGCCATCAAGGCCGGCATGGACATGGGCATCGTCAACGCGGGCGCGCTCGCGATCTATGACGACCTCGATCCGGAACTGCGTGAGCGCGTCGAAGACGTGGTGCTCAACCGCCGTCCGGACGCGACCGAACGCCTGATGGAAATTGCAGAGCGGCACAAGGGCGGATCGCAGGAGAAGGACGACAGCAACAGGCTGGCGTGGCGCGAACTGCCGGTCGCAAAACGGCTGGAACACGCGCTGGTGCACGGCATCGACCAGTTCGTGGTCGAGGACACCGAGGAGGTGCGCAAGACCGTCACGCGCACGCTGGATGTGATCGAAGGCCCGTTGATGGACGGCATGAACGTGGTCGGCGACCTGTTCGGTGCCGGCAAGATGTTCCTGCCGCAGGTCGTGAAATCCGCGCGCGTAATGAAGAAGGCGGTGGCGCACTTGCTTCCGTACATGGAAGAAGAGAAGAAAAAGAGCGGCGACGTCGGCAAGTCCAACGGCAAGATCGTGATGGCGACCGTCAAGGGCGACGTGCACGATATCGGCAAGAACATCGTCGGCGTGGTGCTGGCCTGCAACAACTTCGACGTCATCGATCTCGGCGTGATGGTGCCGGCGCAGAAGATCCTCGATACCGCGATCGCCGAACATGCCGACATGATCGGCGTGTCGGGCCTGATCACGCCGTCGCTTGAGGAAATGGCGCACGTCGCCAAGGAAATGAAGCGGCAGAACTTCAGCATTCCGTTGCTGATCGGCGGCGCGACCACTTCGCGCGCGCACACCGCGATCAAGATCGAACCCAATTACGAAACCGCCTGCGTGTGGGTGAAGGATGCTTCGCGCGCGGTGGGCGTTGCGCAATCATTGGTGAGCAAGGAACTGGTCGGTGGCTTCCTCGCCAAGGTGCGCAGCGAATACGCCGAGGTGCGCGAGCGCCACAGGAATCGCGGCCCGGCCAGGCGGCTGGTGTCATTGAAGGACGCACGCACCAACGGTTCGAAGTTCGACTGGGAAACATACACGCCGCCCGCGCCGAAAAAACCCGGCATCACCGTATTCGATGACATTCCGATCAGCGAACTGCTGCCGGTCACCGACTGGACGCCGTTTTTCCAGGCGTGGGAACTGCACGGGCATTACCCCGCGATCCTGAGCGACCCGGTGGTCGGTCCGCAGGCCACGGAGCTTTTCAGCGACGCGCAGAAGATCCTGAAGCAGATCATCGACGAAAAGTGGCTGCGCGCGAAAGCCGTGATCGGTTTCTGGCCGGTATCGCGTGTCGGTGACGATCTCGAACTGATTGCTGGTGACGAACGCGTGATGCTGCACCACCTGCGCCAGCAGGCCGACAAACCGGTCGAACGCCCCAACCTGTGCCTCGCCGATTTCATCGCGCCGAAGGAAACCGGCGTACAGGACTGGATTGGCGGCTTCGCGGTCACCGCCGGGCTCGGCATCGAGGAACACCTCGAACGTTTCCACAAGGACAATGATGACTATTCGGCGATCATCCTGAAGGCGCTGGCCGATCGCATGGCCGAAGCGCTGGCCGAATACATGCACCGCAAGGTGCGCACGGAATATTGGGGCTACGCTCCCGACGAATCACTCGACAACGAGGCGCTGGTCGCCGAGAAATATCGCGGCATCCGCCCGGCTCCGGGCTATCCCGCGTGCCCCGACCACACCGAGAAAGCCACGCTGTTCAAGTTGCTCGATGCCACCAACAATGCCGACATCGAATTGACCGAAGGCTTCTCGATGTACCCCGCCGCCGCGGTTTCAGGCTGGTATTTCAGCCATCCGGACAGCAAGTATTTCGTGGTCGGAAAACTCACGAAAGACCAGGTCGAGGATTTCGCGGAACGCAAGGGCTGGACGCTGGCCGAAGCCGAGCGCTGGCTCTCGGCCAACCTTGATTACGATCCGGATTGAGGCGCGTCCGCATGCCAGCGCGGACGCGCCCAGTCTTCAGAGCGTCGCGCCGGAACGTGCGGCGTGCAGGAACGCCGCGCCGAACGTAATCGCTACCAGGAAGTACAGGACGAACATCACGGCAGCGAAAATCAAGGCAGCCCTGCAATAGTTTCGCTTGCTCGGCTGGGTTCCACTTGAGAAACCCCAGACAAACAGCATCACGATATTCACGATCGGGATGCAAAGCACAATGAGTGTGATGACCCAGTCCCCCAGCGATACCGGCGAGGACTCACGTTCGGCAAGTTGTGCGTTCATGTGTACTCCTGAGCGTCATGGATCCACCGGACGGAACCGCGGATGGTTCCGGCCGAAACCAGGTTGGCATTTCCCCTGGGCGCGACTGGCCCGCGCCGATCCTAGCCGACCCTCGCGCTTCCCGCATTCGGGCCATCCAGGCGATGCACCTTAGACCGCGATATCGCCGGTCGCGGTGTTCTTGTGATGCCTCAGGTGCATCACCAGGTTGTAGACCGACACCACCACAGGGAACAGGTTGGAGAGAATGCCGACCGAATCGTTCTTGCCAAGCACGAAATACGCCAGCAGCAGGATGCTGCCGCATACGGAAAGCACCCAGAACGAGAGCGGCATCACCACGCGCTTGTGCTTGCGCGTCGCGTACATCTGCACGAACCAGCGGCTGGTGAACATCACCATGCCGAGGTAACCCACCGCTTTCCACGGGGTGATCTGGTAATTCGCGAGCGCGTGCAGGATGTGTTCCACGGCAAGAGTCCGGCTTAGATCGAGGGGCAGATTGTATCAATCGATCCCTGGCGATTGACCAGAAAACCCGTCGCCCGTAGACTCGCCGGTTCGCATGGGCGGTTAGCTCAGCGGTAGAGCACTGCCTTCACACGGCAGGTGTCACAGGTTCGATCCCTGTACCGCCCACCATCGAATCAATGACTTGGCGCAATGCCAAGTTTCAAGTACGGCAACCGTACGGCAAACCGCGCTGCGAATCGGCGCGGTTTTGCGTTTCTGGACGGGTGTGGTAGCCACCATACGTGCTTGGTGATGAGACGTGGAATGTCCCGCTCAAGGACATGTTGAAGCGTCATCACTACCTTGCAGCAGCTCTATCGCGGCAGCAAGTAAGCAATCCTTCGGCATTGACCCCTTGACCAACCATTCAACCCAAGAGTCGATGATTTCCATGGCTTTGTTCCCGAACTGAACCCCCAAGAGCCGATATGCGTCATGGTGGCACCCAACCGGGTGTACTTGATCTAGGCGAAGGATGGATTGTTCGCCGCGGGGATGAGGTAGCCAGTCAACCATAAACTGAGGGTAGTAACCGTGCATCACCCTCTGGACAAATTCAGGGCGGTAACCTGCCCGGTGGCCTGACTGCACTCCGAAGTACGGCGCAACAAGCATCATCGAAGCAGTCGCGCTGTGGGGCTTGCCCGCGGTCAGCTCTTTCGGCACATGCGGGTGGTTAGTGGAAAGGACTACACACGGTCGACACTTCGCCCGGTAGGCAGCCCATACCTCATTTTGGTAAGCGGGCATCGCCGCAACGGGGAGCTGTAACTCCTTAAGCGGCTCCCCGACTCGCAGGGCCGTCACCCGAACATCCGCCTGGTTGTGTTCGGTCGGAATCGTTCGACCAATAGGTTCGAATCGATATGGAACTTGGTCGGCGTGCGGAACGAAGCATTGAACAAGAGATCCGCGTTCTGGAGTTTTCGACGTCTGGGGAACCCACCAGTCTGTCTTGGGGTCTAGCGCAATACCCTGAACCGAATCTTCAGGGAACGTCATGTATCTTTCTCGCTGCCGACTTCCACACCTCCGGTGAAAACTCTACGGTGAGTTGCATCGCGCTGAGCGGTTGGCCGGCTAGCTGGTCAAGCCACGCCATGCCCTGCTCATGTACTTCGTCCAGCGGCGGTGGTTTGGGTACAAACCGCTCCACCCGATCTGCCGAATTCGCGTATTTGGCCCGGATCGCTTCAGCCGCTGTTCGCAATTTCTTCGTCTGTCGCACGCTGAGTTGCTTGACCTGGGGAGGCGGTATCGATCGCGTCGACTGCGGCTCGCTGGAAAAGTCCAAGGACTCACCGGGCGCTGCCGACAGCATTGGTGCTGTTTGGTAGACGTAGTCCAACAGCGACGGGGTGTTCTTTCGAAACCGGGGAACGAGGCGATCTAAGTCTAGGGTGATGATTGGCGGAACTTTCGACTGCAACTCCGACAGCAACCAACGATCGGTGCGCGACCATCTAACCCAATTCGATCTATCCTCGAAGTCGCTCTGGCCCTCGAATTTGCGAGCTTGAACCGCGACCATCGCTGGCTCAATTCGCGTGAACACTTCGCCCGACCATGGGCCGAAGTGATAAAACCGCCACGGCGCACCAGTGTAGGTTTCGCCGTTGTGCGTTCTGGCATACGCCAAATCACCCAGGTACGCGTATTTCAGCAGGTGGATCGGACCAAGGTCACGATCCATGAAAGAGTCTTCTTCGCCAGCCTTTAGTAGCGCGTATTGAAGAAGTAGATCAACGCGGTCCGCGTGCATAGGAGCGGGTTACGAGGAGAGGCCGGACATGAAAGGGGAGGTCGCTGAGGGACAGGCGCTAACGAGAATCGTTGGCGGCGACCGCCCGCTTCTGTCAATGACAGTAAGAGTCATTGGCGTGCCTCCCCTGATGCTGTTGGCATTGTACGGCAGTAAGTCACAACGGGGGCAAACCAGGCGGCCTTTTGCGGAATGTCAACCCGCATGCAGGCCAATCCCTCCGAGTAGCTGGGATGTGCTCCGATACCGCCCGCTGTGGGAACGCCCGACACTACGCCAGCGCCGGGCCGTCAGGGACGCCCCGGATGGTGAGCTGCCGATGTAAGTCCCGGCATTTTCAGATTTCCACCATCGCAAACACAAAACCCCGCCGGAGCGGGGTTTTGAAAGGGGGCGGCAAGCGCGCACGTTACGCGCGCTTGCGTTCCCTCTCGAGAAACTCGCTGACGGGCTTCAGGTCGCTTTCGCAATCCGGTGCCTTGCGCGCCGCTTCCAGGCGGGCAGCCAGGATGATCTTGATCTCGGATTTGGCGAACCGCGTCAGCAGGTCGCGCACCATGGGCTGGTAGCCGATGCCGTGATGCTTGGCGATCTCCTTGAGCATGTCGATCAGCGCTTTGGGCAAACGCATGGAGATGAGTTGCATCCCCAAGGCGCGTTCGACTGCGGCGGTTTCCTCCGGACTGGACACCACTGCGGTCTCGTGGCTCAGCCCGAGCTTGCCAGCTTCCCAGTTTTCAGCGGAACCGCGGGTCTTCGTCATTTCATTCCTCCGATGGCCATGTTGCGGGCAGCTTCGCGAGCGCCCGATATAGTTCCAAATGTTTGTTACTCGTGGGCTCGAATGCGGTCTTGATCACGACATCATCATCCTTGCGGATGAAAAACACCTTGAGAACCCGACCATGATTCGTGGGGGCCATGAACCACTGTGTGGGCGGATCGGTACGATGCTCTTCCGCCGTGTCCATGAGATAGACCGCTTCGCCGTTGGCGAAGCATTCGATCACTTCCTTCTGGGTGACGTTGTGCTTGTCACGCAGTTTCGAGATCACGTCCCTCGAGAACTCTATGCCCATGATGGATGCGCCCTCGTGAATTTCAAGTGTATATACGTATGCTGCATCGGCTCAAGGACTGGAGAATTTAGCGTATATACATATTACAGTCAACCTAGCAAACAGCTAAGCATCATCTGTGCCATCCCTTGAGGAGTGTTCACTTTCCGCACGCCTAAATCCGCCTCGATGGCCGCCGGTCGCTGAGCTATTGATGGATGAGCCGCCCGGCTACGCGAACGCCCCACGCTTCACGCCATTGGCTCCTTCGGTATGGCCGAAGGAATGGTCCTATGCAGCCAAGCGGTGCTCGTAGTGAAACCGGTCGCGATGCGCACACTCAAGTGCAACATTGCGTGACGCGATGATGGACGAGCGCCGGGTGAGTCAGACACGTTACGCGTTGGTACTTGCAACCGGGGCAGCTATGCGAAAAGCCGATACAGCCCGTAGGCCAGCATCAGAGCGCCAGCTAGTCCGCAGACCAACTTGTACCAGCGGTCGAGCGTAAACGTGCTCCAGAACCCATCCCCCGCCTTCATGGGATTCCCCCTTCGTGGGCTGAGCCCGGTGTAGGCCATCCGAAACGGCTACCCCTGCGCTGGCCGCCTGCAGCTGAACGCGGATGTCTGCGACCGAGTAGGACCGCTGCGCGGGTACTTGCAGCAACGGCAAACCGATCGCTCGGCAGACACCTACCACGAATTCGTCGCGCGCTTGCCCGCGCTTCGAACTGTGCGTCTTGTCGTTGAGTTCGACTGCGCACAGAACCGAGAAATCGCCGAGACGGCACACAACGAAGTCGAAGTGTTTGGATGCGACACGATTGAGCGCACCTTGGCGCGCCGACGCGCTACGTAACACAGGGTTCGTGGTGTGCAGGAAACTCCCTACGCCGGGATGCTGGTCAGCGTCCGCAACACGTCGATTTGTACGGATCCTTCGTTCCCTGCTTGCCCGTGTAAGGGTTGACGTTCGGCTTGCTGGTCCAGTTGTCCAGCTTGGTAGCGTTCGGCGCCGTCCGCATGTGCGGCATCACGTACGTGCCGCTGTGCTTCATGTACCCGTTCACGTGCGTCGGCGAGCCGTAGAGCTTCGGCACGGCATAGTGATACGTCCGCGCCTTGGGCGCGTGGTAGCGGTAGCCCTTGGCGCTGGCAACGCCGCACACAACAATCGCAAGCGCGATGGTTGCAAATATCAGTTTCATGGTCGGTCTCCTATTGGCAATCGTCCTCGGCGTCGTCTTGAGCGTCTTCATAATCACTTTTGGCGCTGTTCACCTGATCCATTTCAGTGGAACAGTCATCATCAGCGCCCGCGGACGCTAGACACGATTGCAATTGATCGCGGGCGTCTTGAAGCTCATCCTCCGCGTCGGCCAAGGCTTGGCATTTCTGCGAGGTGTAGCGCGGCCGCGCCATCATCGCCGCGACGATTTGCACCTCGCGCTGCTGCTCCGGTGTGAGTGACTGCATCGATCGCTTGCCAGTCGACACCGCCAAATAAAGCGCAAGCGCCTGATCGGTCGAAGCCTGGTGGGCAGTCTGTGCGAGTAGCGGTCCGGCCAAAACGACCAGCAGGAAGCCCAGCACCGCGGCCGTTGCCCATTGTTTGATCACCATCCCCACTGCCCCCTGGAGTCGTCTCACGGCTTCACAGAGGACGTGCAGGATCTATGCCACGTTCGGCGTCCTTGGCGTCAGAGGTGGCACGGATGCGTTCGGCGCCGGTGGGTGCGGCAAAGAGTTCTCCTGCGCGATTTCCTTGCGACGCCTCGATTCCGCCGCCAGCCTCGGCGTCAGGTACGGCTCGCCCCTCGCCTTCCGCTCGTACACGCCCTCCACGATCGCCCGCTGCTGTTGCCTGGTCAACGCCATGCTGTCTCTCACAGTAACGCCCAGCACCGATGCTACTACCACAAGGAATGGCCGCGAACTCGGCGATGTTCTTGGGGCGCGTCAGCCACCGCCTGCTCCAGACGTGTAGCCGATGGCCGCGTATTCCTGCTGAAGCTTGGCCGCTACGCGCGCGGGATCGGCATGGCCGACCGTGATGGCCTTCGTCGCCTGCTGTTGCAGCGTGACCACGCGGGGGTCCGCGTTGAAGCGTGCCCGCTGCGCTTGTGGAAGCGCCGGGCTCGGGTCGACGCTGGCGAGCGCGTTGGCGGCTGCGGCACCGGCGGCGTCCGCTGGATTGGTTCGCACTGTGGTGCCTGGTGCTGGCGCGCCGATGGCGGCATCGCCCAAGGTCTGCGCGGGTGGCGGCGTGACGAAATTGATGCCCGTGGCGGCAGCCGGTGCCGGGCCGGGGTTCCCAAGCGCCGGATGCGCTGCATTCCATTGCAGGATGTCGGGCACAGTGAGCGCGCCGGCATCCACGGCAGCCTTGTACCGCGCCATCGCGCGCGGCACGTCGAGCGGCAGCGCGGCGCCTGCGGCATCGGTGCCAGGCGGCATGAGGGCTTCCAGTACCGTGCGCGTTGCCGCCGCGACTTTCGGCGCTTTGCCTGCTTTCGGATTATTGATCGCGTTCGTCTTGGCTTCGCGCTGGCCTGCGAGTGCCTGCGCTGCGAGTGTTTCAGCACCGCGAAGTCCGATCGTGGCGCTCCCCGCCGGTGTCGGCTGCGCCGTGAACGCCGCATCGCCCAGCGGCACCCCGGACGGCAGCATGGTGCTGTCGACCACGCGCACGGGTTCGTAGGGCTTGCCCCCCGCGAGCGCGGTCTGCTGGTTGTAGCCCGCGAAGTTTCCGGCATTCATGTCCGCAGCGGCTTTGGTGTAGGCGGGCAGTGCATTCGGGTTCTGCCAGACGCCGGCTTGCGTCATTGAGGGATTGTTGTTGGAGAGCATGACGTTGCTCACAAGCGCAGCTTGGTTCGGGTCGCTGTAAACCTGTTGGACGGACGCCGGGACTGATTGACGATGCGTCAGCCTGCCCTGGTCGATCATTGCCTTTGTGCGCGCATCACGTGCATCTTGAAACGCCTGCATCGCGTTCGACCCGGTTTTCAGGGTGTTGTAGTACGTGGTGCCGGGCGCCACGTTGCCGGTCGCGGCGTCGTAGAGGCTGGGCGTTCCGTCAGGGTTGCTCGTGCTGCCGCGGCTGCCGAACAAGAGTGTGCCGAGTTGTTGACCAGCTTGAAAAGCGTCCACGGATAGCTCCTGCGAATTCGGTTCAATGATGGCCGCACGCGCGAAAGCATCAACGGTGCGGAATGTTGGTGTGGGTCACTCGCGCTTGGGTGCTCGTCCCTCGCTCGCGATCTGGTACAGCTCGTCGTCGGACATCGACCGCACTGGATTGATGACGAATTGCGGCGTACATAGAGACAGAGGCGCCCCATCTTCCCCGGTGATCTGCTTGGGCAGCAGCTTTCCGACCAGCACCAGAAACGCACCTGGATTTTTGTCGGCCTGCTTGCGCAAATACTCGGCGCCCCCTGCTTCGTTCAGTGCGGTCAGCACCATCTCCTTCACGTCGTGCGTGAGCTTGTTCGGCTTGCCTTTCGGGCGCCCTGGTCCGGGCAGGCCTCGTCCGATCACCCCGTTTTTCTGTGTTTTTTTGCTCGTGGCCATGTGAGCAAGCTACTCCAGTCGTTCAAGGGATCAACAGGTCGCCACGCATGGCTCGGCACATTCCTTGCTTCTTCGTTCCTGCCGTGCAACGCGGCCAGGGAGGGGACGGATCATGAAGCGGATAATTGCAATGCTCACCGTGGCCTTCGTGCTCGCCGGATGCACAGCGCAATACCAGGTAAGGAGCCTTTCGGGGACACACAACTCGGTCAACCTAAGCAAACAGGAAGGCGTCTACATAGCCCTCCCGCCTGATGGCGAATATGGCGCGACGAAGTACACCGGGTCGGGACAGACGGTCGCGCAAGTGTTGGCGGTCGCCTTTTCTCGGTACGCGACGAGCGTCCACACCGCCGAAGCAACGGCACCGCAGAAGCTGGCGATTGCGGCGGCGGCGAAGTCCGGTGATCGATACGTTGTCATGCCGCTCATCACGCATTGGGAACCACGCAATACCGCTTGGTCAGGAAAGAGAAGCAGGGTGGCATTGCAGATAACCGTCTTCGACGTAACCAGCGGGCAAGCCCTATCTTCAGTGAGCATCGAAGGCAAAAGCGCGCAACAGACGCTCTCTTCGACGAGCCCGGAAGATCTGCTTCAAGTACCGGTGAGCGAATACGTGGGCACCCTCTATCATTAGAGAACACGCGCTCGGGCGCGCCAGCAGCTATGCGGATCATGCGGCTGCCTCCTGGCCGGCCATCGCCTGCCGCTTGCGAGTGACGTGGTACGGGGTCAGCAGCGCGTGCGCCTTCAAGTCGGCGGATGGCTTGGCGTTGCCGTCCCTGTCCGTCCAGACCTTCGGCGTGAATTCGCCGGCGAGCGCGACCGTTTCATCCTTCGCCAGCGCCAGCAGGCCGGTCACGGTGTCGGCGTCGAAAGCGATCACCATCACCGACAAGCGATCTTCCGCGCCCGTGGTCAACCAGACCCGAGCGGTGCAGTAGCGGTTGCCGTTGCTGGCCGTGCGGGCTTCGGGATTGGCCGCCAGCTTTCCGGTGAGCAGGGCGTCAATCATGGCTCGAGTCGTTCATTCGGAACGCCTGCACGCGGCGCTTGATGTCGGGATCCGCGTTCGCCAGCCAGCCGGACGACTGCGCCGATGCGCCAATCTGCGCCGATGCTGCGCCAATGCCGTCATCCCCAACGGGCGCAGGCGCACCCCGTGCGCCAATGCACGAGGGGGGTTTGGGGGGATATATGGGCGCGGGTATTGGCGCACCCTCTACGGTCACGTTCTGCGCCAATGCAAACCCCTCCCGGCTCTTTCGATTGGCGCGGTATTCGACCCGAACGACGCGCCCGGAGCGTTCAAGGGTCACCAGAGCGTGTTTGGTTCGATCCTTCCCCAGCGCTGCAATTTCCGGGACCGTGGCCAGGACGTGCCACGCTGTGTAACCGCCGGTCGCGGCAGTCGGGATGTTCATCCCCTCGGCGACAAGTTTCGCCAGCGCAGCCACCACGCTCTCGGCATCTGCCGCGATTTGGCCATCCGCGGCCCGCTGACTGGCCTGCGCGTCGAGCGGCATCAAAACGCCGTGGTCGGCGAACGCCAGCCGCATGGGCTCGGCCGCCTTGCTGAATTGCGCCTTCTCGTGCGTCAACGTGATGCCGCTCTCGTCCGAAAGCAGCGCGAGCCTGGACCGCACGGAATTGTGCCATGCCGTGCTGCCGCTGTAGCTGTTGCCGTAGGCCCCATTCCTCGCCGCGCTCTTGTCGATGTGGGCCAGCAGCAGGACGCCGGCATCGTTCGCGCGGGCGAGCTGTGTCAGCACGCGGATGAACGTACGCACCTGGCGCCGATCGTTCTCGTTGCCACCGTACGCATCGCTGGCGTTGTCGATCACGATCAACCCGGCGCCCTTGCAAGCGTCCGCCACGCGCTCCATCGCGGCCGTCTGCGTCACCCGGTGTATGCCTTCGAAGGCAACTTCCATTGCAAGCGTCGCGTCGATGTCGCTGCCATCGAACACCCGCAGTCCGTCGATCACGTTCCCCGCCGGCAGGTTGTAGGCCTCGATGATGCGACGCAGCCGGTATCGCACCGTGTCGGCGTCGTCTTCCAAGCTCACGTAGACGGCGCGGCACAGCACCGCGGCGAAGGGCCCCCACTGGCGTCCGCACGCGGCGTGCGCGGCCAGGGTGAGCGCAAGCACAGATTTGCCCATGCCGCCGTGTCCACCGAGCAGCGTCGTCACGCGCCGCGGAATGATCAGCTCGAACACGTAGCGCGCCGCCGGTGGGTCGCGCTGCATCAGGTCGCGCAGATCGATCGACACCAACTTTTCACTGGGTTCCACGTCCGCTTCGATTTCCAGCGTCGCTGTCATGGCGCGCTCCGCTTGCGCACCACCCGTAGGTTGCGCTCGGGGTACTCGCGATCGAGCAGATACCCAACGATCAGCCCATCGCGCACCAGCGCGCGCGCCAAGGCATGCAGCGTGCCCCCGGGCAGGCCAGTGACATCGCCCACCAGATTGCGCAACGAAGGCCAGCGGATCAATTCGGGGCTCGCATCGACCGGGAACACGAGCGCAGTGCCTGGGCCGAACGTTTCCCGGTGTCGGCGTGCCGCCTGCCAAGGATCCGGGCGGCAGGCGTATAACCGGACGTTCGGCTGCTTGCCGGCCGCGATTGCTTCCATCACCTCGCGCGCGTAGGGAGCAAACCGGATACCTGCCATTGCGCTGCGGGATGCGAGCGCGTTCATGGCACCACCCGTTGCCGCAATTCGCAGATCAGCCGGCCGGCACCGACCAGCAACGCGTCGGCATTGGTGAGGGCTTGAGCGTCGAAATGTTCGGCGCCGATCAATTCCGCAAGGTCGGCCAGGTGACCACTCGCGGCGTGTAGGTCCCGAGCGATGGCTGCGGGATCACGGGGCGATGGCGGTGTTGGCCGCGGTGTCGCACCACGGTAGCCGGCGCGTGCAGTGCGCTCCGCGTCGCCGTACAATTGCCGCATAAAGCCAATTTGCTGATCTACTTCGAAGCCTGCGCCGCCACGCGGGCTTCGTCGTGTTTGGGGCGCACTCACGTTTGAGCTCCCTCGAAGCGAGCGGCGAACACGTCCAGTTTCATGCGTTCCACGTCGCCCCTGATCCTCGCGATCTCGGCATCCTGGACATGCTTGGGTTGCTCTCGGAAGTAGAGCCGGTGAGCGTCCGCGAGCGCATCCATCTGGGCTTTGAGACGCTGCGTCGTCGCCTCGTTGGCATCGATCATCGCGATGGCGATCGCGTCCGACAGGTCGTCTACGCGCGGACCCGCTTTGTCAGGCCCCAGGCGCGCCAATGCATACACGGTGGTGCCGCGAAGGAGCGAAGTCAGTTCGTCGCCAGGATGGCTTTCGGCAGGGAGCGCCATCACGCCACTCCCGGCTCGGTCTCCGTAAGCCGTTGCGGCAACGAATCCAGCGAATCCAGCACCACGAAGACACGGCGGCCAATGTGGAAGGTTTCCAGCTTGCCTTGGCGTGCTAGATCAAATGCGACGGTTCTACCGATCCCGCGCGCGCGGCATTCATCCACCAGAGGCCCGAATGCCCGCCGCTCCTGCTTTGTGTCCACGATTAGCTCCGAAGTACCGCGCAGGTGCACGCGGATTCGGATACCCATTAGATAGCATGCGCGTACAGCGTCAAGGGATGCCGCCAGACCCTTAACATTTCGCTTACGGCTGGCCAGCCTAGCCGTCGTGGCGTGTGCGATTACTGCTCGGAATAGCGGTTGAAGATGAGAGCCATCCTCGTCGTGGTTCTGAACAGGACGCCCTCAGCCCTTGGATCAAGGCCGCGTTTGCGCAGATAGGCCGCCGCCTCTTCCACGGCGGCGCTCGTCAGTTCGAGCTCGGCTTCTACGTTGAGCCTGCTCAGAAGATTGCGCCCAAGGGCCCGGGTCGCTGCCCGTTCGGTCGCTGCTACTCTTCGCGTTGCCATGATCTCGACTCCTCTTCAGTCGGGTTTGTGGAAGGCCGCCGGCGTGCGCTAACACGCCGGTAGGCCGCTTGGAACTTCTACAGCACAAGTTTGCTCAACGCAGCGGTGGCCTGCGCTTGCAGCAGGTGCCCATAGTGGCGTTCGATCATCGCCACGCTGGTGCCCGCAAGTTGCGCTACGGTCAACAGCGGCACTCCGTCTACGATCAAGTCCGTGATCGTCGAATGCCGCAACGCGTAGGCTGTTACGTTGTCCGCCAAACCCGCCGCGCGCACCGCCTCCTTGATCGGCCCTTTCCATGAATCCTTGTTCCATGCCACGCCGTCGTCGCGTGCGAACAGCGGCGCCGCGGGCAGCTTGCTGCGTGCCTGCTCTTTCAACAGGTCGGCAGTCGCATCCGGCAGCTTGATCTTGCGATCCTGGCCTGCCTTGTCCTTGCCGATCTTGAGCGTGCCTGTGCGCTTGTCGAAGTCGCCGACACGCAAGGCCGCCAGTGCTCCCGGCCGGAGCGGCAGCGCGCACAACCCGCGCGCAAAGGCTGCAGCATCATCCGGCAGCGCCTTGATCAGCGCCTTGCGTTCCTTCCGGTCGAGATACACGTCGCGCGCCTTGTCGGCATGCTTGATCGGCTTCAGCGCCACGCGCCAAGCGTGATCGTTCAACACATCGCCCTGCTCGAATGCATGGTTCAGTGCCGCGCGCAGCGCCGTCATGTCGCGGTTGAGGCTGGAATCACTGCGCGGCCGGGTCTTGGGCCTGCCATCCTTGCGGTGTCCGATCGGCGCCGGGGTAGCTGCCAGATCCTCGCGCCACGCACGCACCTGCCTGGACGTCAGCTTCGCCAGCGTCACCTTGGCAATGGGCTTGTCGTACACGTAGCGCCGGAAGCGCGCCGCTGCATCCGGACGTTTCTCGGCGTAGCGTTGGCACGCCTGTTTCACTGTGATGGGCTTGCCGGTCGCGCCACCGCCTGAAACATGCTCCAGCCATTCGCGCGCGGCCTTGAGCGCAGCGCCGTAGCGATCTGACGGCGTGAGGTCACCGAACTCGCCCAGCGCGCTGTAGCGCTTCGTGCGCGTCGCTGCGTCGTACCACTTGGCGATCCAGGTGCCGGCAGGAGCGCGGAAACCCAAGTATTGCCCGGCATCGATCCGCTGCCAGAAAGGTTCGCGCCGGGGCTTCAGTCGCCCGCGGTTGCGTACAGTGGAAAGGTCCACAACGTTGCCTCACCCAAATCTGCAATTTGCCCCGTACGGCAACGGTACGGCAAACCTTGGCGCATGTCAATGAACGCACGCGTACATGAAATGGCGTTCCTATGCGGTTTCTTGATTCACCAACGTTCGCAAAAGTACCGCTTCCCTGCCTTCACACGGCAGGTGTCACAGGTTCGATCCCTGTACCGCCCACCAGAATCCTGCACTTGCCCAAGACCGGTTACGAACAGCCGGCCTTTTTCGTGTCTGACTGTCCCCGAATCGTCCCTTGACCGCGCGATTCCAAGCCTCGTGGCGGCCGGCCATCCGGCGTTGGGCGCGACCGGCTCTCGCTCCGGTTGGCCCCTTGGCAATGGCGGCGATGACACCGGCGTGTTTCCCGGCAGCGCCCACCTAACGCTCGAACAGCGCGATCGATTCCACGTGCGCGGTGTGCGGGAACATGTCCATCACGCCAGCCGCTTCCAGCCGGAATCCGTGCATGCGCACCAGCGTGCCGGCATCGCGCGCCAGTGAGGCGGGGTGGCACGAAACGTACACCACGCGCCGCACCGATTTACCGGGAAGCTGCCGCAGCAGACCTTCGGCACCACTGCGCGGCGGATCGAGCAACATCAGGTCCCACTCGGCGCGCGCCCATGCGCTGCCACGCACGTCGCCGGCAAGATCCCCGACGTGGAACTCCGCGTTGGCGACGCCGTTGGCCGCGGCGTTGCTGCGCGCGCGTTCGACCAGCCCGGTGTCGCCCTCCACGCCGCACACACGCGCCGCGTGCTGCGCAATCGGCAGGCTGAAATTGCCGAGGCCGCAGAAGAGGTCGAGCACGCGATCCTTTGCGCCCGGCTGCAACAACTCCAGCGCGTGCGCGATCATCTTCTGGTTGATGCGCGCGTTGACCTGCACGAAATCGAGTGCAGTGAAGGCAAGATTCAGGCCATACGCCGGCAGCGAGTAGTGCAAATCGATTTCGCCCGGCTCCAGTGCGTGCACGCTGTCGGCGCCGCCGGGTTGCAGGAGGATCGCGAATCCCTGCTCGCGTCCGAATGCGGCGAGTTTTTCCTGATCCGCGCCCGGCAACGGTTGCAGGTGGCGAAATACCAGCACGCGCGCCACATCGCCGGCAGAAAACTCGATCTGCGGAATCGATGCCGCGCCCTGCATGTCGTTCAGCAGCGTGCCAAGCACCCCCAGTTTTTCGCCCAGGGAGGAATCCAGCACGTCACAGTGCGCAAGGTCCGCAACGAAACGCGGATCGCGTTCGCGGAATCCGACCAGCGTCTTGCCTTTCTTCGTTACGTATTTGACCGACAAACGCGCACGCCTGCGATAACCCCAAGCGTCCGCGGTCAGCGGCGCCAGCCAGCGCGCGGGATCGACATGGCCGATGCGCGCGAAATTCTGTGCCAGCACGTTCTGCTTGGCCGCGATCTGCGCGGCAGGCGCCAAATGCTGCAGCACGCAACCGCCGCAGACGCCGAAATGTGGGCAACGTGGCGCCACGCGATCGGGCGAGGCTTCCAGGATTCCCTCGGCGCGCGCTTCATCGAAGTGACGATGCTTGCGGATCAGGTTGGCGCGGACACGCTCGCCCGGCAGTGCATCGGCCACGAACACGGTCTTGCCGTCGACGTGCGCAACACCACGCCCGTCGTGGGAAAGATCACCGATAAAAGCTTCGAAGACGACGTCGCGTGGATTGCCCATCCGCGCATCTTGCCAGATGTGTCGAACCCATCGCGATCAAAACGTGTCGTCGTCGCCCGCCGCCGCGTAACCCAGCGCGACCGCGCCGGTGCCGACATTGACCATGCCGGTGATGCTCATGACACTCTGGTGAAGCGTGATATCCGCTTCGTTGCACGCGGCGGCCAGGCCGCCATATCCCGGCAAGGCCTCAAGCTCCGTCAGGTTCCCGCCGTAGCTCACGCACATCGCGGGAACCAGCAACCCGCGCTTGACGGCGCGCGCGGCGTGGGCGAACAGCATTTCTGCGCCGTGCTCGAAACCGCGCGCCTTGGCCACGGGCCTGGTTTCACCCTGGAAACATTGCAGGACCGACTTGATGTCGAGCGCCGTGCCAAGCGTGGCGCTGAACAGCCCGACGCTGCGATCGCCGTTCTTGCGCGCGCGCACACGCAGATAGTGCAAATCGCGCGGCAGCATGTAGGCCCGGGTTTGCGCGGCAACTTCGGCGAGCCGTTCGCGGATCGGGCCGGGACCGGCATCCGCCGCGATCAACCGCGTGGCTTCGATGGCACTGATGCCCTGCCCCGCGAACAAGCTCTTGCTGTCGACGACGCGCATCAGGAACGGCGAGGTGTTGCCCGCGCCTTGGCGTACCGGACGGTACGCACCGAGGATCGCGAAGCTGGCTTGGGTCGCGTTGGCGAAGATCGGGCTGTGCGTGGAGGTTACGGTGAGGCAAAAGACCGCGTCGTATTCCAGTACCAGCTTGCCGAGGAACAGCTGGCGGATTTCATCCACGGTGGGCGGCGCGGTCTCGGCGGCGTGCCCGCGTTTGCCGACCTCGCCCCGATAATAGCCTTCCGTTGCGTCAGGGTCGTGCACATCGACAAAGGTGTGCTCGTCGATCCTGATCGTGACCGGCATGATGATGATCTGATGGTCGTCGATGAACCTGCGTGGAAGATCGCAAGTTGCATCCACCATGAGGCCAATGCGCATGACACCCCCGCAAGCGTCATCGGATCATGCGCCGCGACACCCGGGAATATTGTGAACCGGCGCACTTCTGCGCCAGCGGTCCGCCTTCGGCCGCTGGTCAGCGGGTCATGATTCCGGATCCCGTGTCATCGGCCATCCATGGCCGGCACGGGATGAGTGCGTCCTGCACTCATTTGCGCTGCCAGTTGCCGGAAGCGTCCTGGTAATACCAGCCGCTGCGCGCGCGACTGATCCACTGCTTGGCGAAGGATTCGCGCATGCGCTGCGCCCATTCCGGGTGGCCATTGGCGACCGCGATCTGCTTGTACAACTCCGCCCTGTCGCTGTTTTCGGCAGCAACGGTTTGGGTCGCCTGCGAACGTTGCGCCAGGGGAATCTTGGAGGCATCGTGCACCGCCACGTCGCCGCTGTGGGTCAAGCCGACGGCGCCGGATGCAAACAAGCCTTGCAGGGTGGAATGAAAACGACTGCGCATGCGCGCTTCGATCGCCTGGATCGCGGGCGTCTGCACGTCCAGGTTCGCCGGCTCGGCGGCGTTCGCGGCTGGAATCACGGCATCCAGGAAGAGCATGGCAAGCGGTTGCTTCTGCGCAGGGTCGCTCGCGCCGGAAGACGGGGGTGGCATGCTGCTGGCCGGTGCAGGCGCAGCACCCTCGGCTGCCGGTCCCATGATGTTGCTGATGACCTGGTCGGCGGCCTTCTGCGCAGCCGCGGCCGGGAAGTACACGTTGATGGTCACGCACCCCGCCAGCAACGCGAGCGTGGTGGCGAGGGCAAACAGGGGCTTGCGCATCATGGATCTCCGGTGCGAAAAACGGCGTCATTGCCAAGGCGAACCTGTGGAAGTTTACATCGCGTCCGGGAAGGCAGGATTCCCGCAGGCGTTGGGATGACGGGAAACGCAGCATCGCATACGCGCCGGCCGCGCATCATTCGATCACCGGCGCGTTGCCTTCGGTAACCGACTTCAAGCGGCTGACGAGCGTCGCCCAATCCACCGCGCGCTCGTGCCCGATCACGGTGATGTGCGGCAAGCCGCTGCCTTCCACGATCGTGTAGCCGTTGCCGTCCGCGTCCGGGTCGGGCGAGATCCCACCCATGCTGCACACGCCCTTCACCAGCGTGCAGCTCAGGCCAATCCGCGAATAACCGAAAGTCTTGAACAGCCGCAGCGCCATGCCCTGCAGTCCGCCGGCGATGCCGCCGCCGCCGACCTGGGTGAGGCTCTTGATGGCGTTCTGGCTGATCCTGCCGCCGCCGTTCGCCGTCAGGTCGGCGTTGAACGCGACGGGTTTCCAGTCAACGAGTTTGAGTCCGTGGATGTCCCCATCCATTCGTCCGGTGATCTGCCCGAAGCCGAACACGCTGGTGAGTTGGGCCATGTCGAGCTGATCCATGTCGATGTCGGCCGCAAGTTCGGGCGCATTGCCGAACGGGTGCTGCATGCTGAGATTGGTGACGCTCACCGAACCGCCGAACGCGTTGAGTGAAAGGCCTCCGCCAAACACCAGATCGTCGCCACGGTAAACCAGATCCGGAACCGCGCCACCAAGCTTGCCGCCGAACGCTGGCCAGCCGAGCGCCGTGCACAGTTCGTTTACATCGACGTTGCTGATCGAGAACGCCGCGGCGAGACGCTGCGATTTCGCTTCATCGGGTCGCCATTCGAATCTTCCGATCTGGAAGGTGCCGCCGAACAATCCCACGCTCACCGGCGCGCGCAGGCTCAAGGTGCCCCCATCGTCCTTCAAGCCGAGATTGGCGGGACCGAAATCGAGCCGATAAAGGGCCAGCGCATTCCATTTCAGTTGCGTGGCGGGTCGCGTGGCACCCGCACGCCAATCCAGCCCTCCATCGAGCCCGGCCACCGCGAGACTGCCGCCATGGCTGTCGAGCGTCACGTCCTTGGCCGCGAGGTCGATGACACGCAGTCCGTTGCTGCCGAAATCCAATGCGCCGGTGATGCTGCCGGACGTCGTGACCGAATCCAATCCCGTCAGGCTGCGCACCAGGGTCGTTCCGTAGCGCGTGTAGGCGGCGGGAAACGTTGCCGCGAAGCGATTCAGCGCGAGCTTGTCGAGGGTTCCGTGGCGGTCGAAGCCAAGGCTTCCCGACAAGCGCAGCGCACCCGGATCGTCGAAATCCAGCGAATCCAATGCTATCCCCGTCGGCCCGAAACTGCCGGCGACGTGCAGGCCGACCGGGTTCTGCGGCAGTTGCGCGAACAATGGACCAAGCAGCAACTGGCCACCGCGCAGTTGGCCATCCCACATCACGCTGGCCGTCCCCAACCCGGTGTCGATCCTGAAGTTGCCCTGCGCGCCCAATTTTTGCGCGGCCATCGTGCCGCTTTTGCTGTCGAGGTCGGCATTGCTGACGGCGACGCGTCCCGAGACGCGCGTGTCGTCCTGTGCCAGATCAATCGCCACGTCGCCCGCGAGCGTGCCCCCGTTGAGCCGACCATCCGGCCATGCCGCGGCGAGTACGCCCTTGAGCCACGCCAATGGAATCGCGGCAAGCTTCACCTGAAGGTGCGAAGGCTGGTCGAGGGGAAGCTGGGCACTGAGGCTGCTCTTGCCCTGGACGACATCCACCACGAGAGTGCCGCCATCACGATCGTAGAGAAGCGTGACGTCGGCATCGGCCAGGGCATTGCCGGGCGCCTTTTGCGTGGCGACGTGGCCGACGAATTTCCACGCGCTGCCGCCGGCCCGCTGCGGTTCACCCTGCAGGGTCAGCGCGACGTCGCGCCAACCCAGCGCGGGGATGGAAGCCTTGGCGGCCTCGATATGCAGCACCGGCCTGCCATCCGCGCCAAGCGACGCCTCGGCGCGGACCCGGGCCAACTGGATCCCGGGCACTGTGAGCGTGGCCGCCTGCATCTGCACGGCGGCCTGCGCAGACGCGCACACCAACATGAAGCAGGCAGTCACCAGGTACTGGCGCCAACTTGCCACGACTGTCCTTTTGGATGAAACTGAACGCAATTGTGCCAGCCCCTGCCCGAACGGAGCCTAAGGGGCTGCTTTGAGCGCCTCGCAGCGGGTGCAGCAGGCCTGGACTCTCGATGGAGTCACCATGGACAAGGATGCCGCGCGATTCAGGGTACTTCTGGCCGAGGACGACACAGTCAGCCGGGAATTCCTGTGCGAGGCCATACGGGCCTGCGGGGGTGATCCGATCGCCTGCGCGGACGGAGCGGAGGCCCTTGTCCGCGCTCGCGAAGGCCACTGGAACCTGCTCATCCTCGACCACCACCTCCCGGGAATGAACGGCGAAGCCGTGCTCGCCGCGCTGCGAGCCGATCCCGGCTTCGCCGTTCCCTTCCCGCCGGCTCTCGCCACGACAGCCGAGCCCGACAGCGCCAGCGCGCTTTTGCTGGAAGCCGGCTTCGTGCGGGTGCTGCCCAAGCCCGTTTCACTCGAAGTGATGCGCGCCGTTCTGGCGTCGTTCGGGTGCGAGACGGATCCACTCGACGACGGCAATGCCTTGCGGGCCTGCGGTTCGCTGTCGGCGGCCGAGCGCCTGCGGCGCCTGTTCGCCGAGCAGGAGCTGCCGCGGATACAGGACGAGTTCGAACGGTCCGCGGAAGACCCGCAAGCGCTGCGCCCGACCCTGCACCGGCTGCTCGCTTCGTGCGGTTTCTGCGGCGCCACCACACTCGCATGTGCATGCAGCGCCCTGCACGACGCACTGGTTTCCGGCGACGCAAGCCGTATCGACACGGCCATGGACGGATTCGCCAAGGCCTTGCACGAAACGCGTGCAACGCTGCATTCGAAATTGAACGGGGTCCCTGATTGAAGTTGCCGCGGCTTTTGAAGCGGCTTTCGTGGGAATTCAGGGCATTGTAGCCGGGACGCGTGAAATCCGTTGCCGAAAGCAGAAGCCCTGGACACGGATTGAATCCGACCAGAGCTGATACTGCTTCTTCTATCCGATCTGATCAGCTTTTATCCGTGTCAAAAAGGCTGTTGATCCGCCAGCACGCGGCAGCGATCAAG
>Ga0207695_10002428_pt1 | contig 27592 bp, 21 predicted proteins | sample KBSC54metaG_FD_184354 | JGI IMG/M metagenome (GOLD analysis project Ga0207695, IMG submission 184354) | Corn rhizosphere microbial communities from Kellogg Biological Station, Michigan, USA - KBS C5-4 metaG (SPAdes) (version 2) | ecosystem: Host-associated > Plants > Roots > Rhizosphere > Soil...
GATGGGTACGCCTGCATACATGAGCCCCGAACAGGCCACCGCGGCGCGCGACCTCGACGGACGCAGCGACGTCTATGCAATGGGTTGCGTCCTCTACGAGATGCTCGCGGGTCAGGCACCATTTGTCGGCGCGACGGCGCAGCAGCTACTCGCGCGCCATGCGATCGATCCGGTACCATCGCTCCACACCGTGCGAGCCACCGTCCCAGCCAACGTCGAGGAAGCGATCGGCCGCGCACTCGCCAAGGCGCCTGTCGACCGCTTCACCACGGCGAGCGAGTTTGCCGATGCGTTGAACGCGCCCCGCTCGGGTCCGTTCACGCCGGCAACAACGCGCGCGCTGCCGCACTCACGTCGCGTCATGATGCTGGTCGGCGCCGCTGCCGTCGCCGCGGTCGGGATCATCGCATTTCTCGCGCGTCCGCGGGCGAACGCACCCCTCGATCCGAACCTCGTCGCCGTCGTCCCATTCCGCGTCGCCGGCGCAGCATCGGAGCTCGGCTATCTACGCGAAGGGATGATCGATCTCATGGCCGCGCGCCTCACGGGACAGGGTACCGCACGCGCCGTCGAACCGCGCTCGCTGATGACCGAATGGCGAAAGACGGCCGGCTCATCTACCGACGATCTCACCGAAGATGCCGCCCTCGGCGTCGCTCGCCGCGTGGGGGCCGGAAAACTCTTGCTCGGCGGTGTGGTGGGGACGCCAGGACACGTGACGCTGAGTGCATCACTGCTCACGGTCGCGGGCGGTGGATCGCGTGCAGAGGCGAGAGCAGAGGGCGCGGCAGACAGTCTCCCGCAACTCGTCGACCGGCTCATCGCGCGGCTCATCACCGAAGGAGCCGATGCGCCCCAGGCAGTCGACGGACTCGCAAATACGCCGCTCCCCGCGCTTCGCCTATACCTCGAGGGTCACGCTGCGTATCGTCGCGGCGAATACAGCGATGCGGTGATGCGATTTTCCAAGGCTCTCGACATTGACTCCACCTTCGCGCTCGCTGGGATGGCCCTCGCGTCGGCCGCCGGATGGACTGTCGCACCGGGCGCTGCTCATCGCGGACTCGAACGCGCTTGGATGAATCGCAATCGTTTGAGCGAACGTGACGCGGCGCTAGTGGCGGCGGAGGTTGGACCTCGATTTCCTGAGACGTCGACCTTGGCCCAGCACCTCGCGGCGTGGGAGCGGGCAGTGGACCTCGCGCCTGATCAAGCGGACCGGTGGTACGAGCTTGGCGACACGTACTTCCACGAAGGTTTCTACCTCCAAATTCCATCGACGCGTCAACGCGCCGCGCAAGCGTTTCGGCGCTCGGTGGCGATCGACTCGAACACCGGCGCGCTCGGACACTTACTCGAGGCCGCGGTCCTGAGCGGCGACACCATGGAAGTGCGGCGCCTCGGCCCCGTGTATCTCGCACGCGACTCGAGCGGCGAGCTACGCGATTTCTATCGTTGGCGCATCGCCGAAGGCACGGGCGATGACGGTGCGCTGTCGGCGTTGCGCGCGGAGTACGGAAGGATGTCGCTCCAAAGTTTGTGGCGCATCATGAACCACGCGGCGCTCGATGGCAATCACATGGGCGACGCAGACGCGGCGGCGCTGGCGATCCGCGCTATGGCGGGTCGCGGTTCCGATTGGCAACGCAGTAAGACCTATTTGCACGCGTTCGAGAGCAACCGCGGACGGCCGTCGGCTGCGCTCGGGGACACCGCGCGGCCCGGCGAGACCGAGTATGGTCCGCACGCAGCGCTGTATGAACGCGTGCTCGACGCGCTCTACGGCGACGGCGACACGGCGAGCGCAAGCGCAGCGGCAGGCGAATTGGCTCGCGCCGCGCGCGCCGGCATCGACTCGGTGGCTCGGATCGACCTGTGCGTGTCGACCCTGTGGCGTTCGGACCACGGCGATCTCGCCGGCAGTGCCGAAACGATCAAACGGCTGCGACGCGTCGCAGCGGAGGACTCGCCGCAAACGCGTACGATGAGCAGCGTGTGCGCGGCCCTACTCGAGGCGAAGTCCGCCGTTGCGTCCCGAGAGTCCGACGCGCGAACACTCGTCGACCGTCTCGATTCACTGGTGCGCGATGGTCCGGCCGGACAGCGTAGCGGTCCGCCGATCGCTTTCACTCTCAGTGCGGCTTATGTGCGCACCGCGGTCGGAATCAGCCCTGTTGGCTTCGAGGACTTCGCACCCGTCGAGATCGCGCGCATGCGCGAGCGGCTAGGCGACGTACCTGCGGCGTTGGCAGCGATTCGGCGACACGCGTACTCGTATCACCTTTCCGATTACCTCGCGATCAAGTTGCGAGAGGAAGGCCGCCTCGCCGCACTCAGCGGTGACCGCGCCGGCGCAGCGCGTGCCTACCGACACTACCTCAGCCTGCGCTCCGATGCCGAGCCGTCACTGCGTCCGAAGATCGATTCGGTGCGCGCGGAGTTGTCAGCACTCGGTGCCGCGCGATGATCGAGCCCTAGCCCTTTCTCTTCTTGGACGTCGACTTGGACGTTGACGCGTGCGCCGCGGTCTTGGCGGAATGCGCGCTCTTCTTCTTCGACACCGAGTGATGTCGCGCCTTCCGCTCGGGACGATTCCAGTCGACCGCCCGATCGGCGCGGAACTTCGCCGGCATGACCATCGGACCGTCGGCATAGTCAGTCACCGCAAGCGCGGCGGCGTCGGCGAGATCGGCGCGAACATCGGCGATCACTTTGGCCGGCCGGCGGGCTCGAGCTTCGTGCACGCGGTTCGTGAGCAGCACGACGAACATGTCGCGATCCGGATCCATCCAAATGGATGTCCCGGTAAAGCCGGTATGCCCGTAAGCATCCTCGCCGAGGTATTGGCCACAGCTCCCGGAGCCACCACACGTGTCCCAGCCGAGCGCACGCGTTCCCGCCGCACGCTTGGTGAATAGGGCGACCGTCGAATCCGCGACGATGCGAGTGCCGTTGTACTCGCCACCATTCAACATCATCTGCGCGAAGACAGCGAGGTCGGCCGCTGTGCTGAACAAGCCCGCATGACCGGCGACGCCGCCAAGGGCATAGGCGTTTTCGTCATGCACCTCGCCCTGCAGTGGATAGCCACGCGGCGGTGCAACTTCGGTCGGGGCGACGCGCGCCTTCAGCGAATCGGCCGGCCGGAAAAACGTGTCCGTCATACCGAGCGGCTGGAACACACGCTCATCGAGGAAACGGTCCAAGCGCTCACCAGAAGCGGCTTCGACGATGAAGCCGAGCATATCGGCGCCGAGGTCGGAGTACTCATAGCAGCGGCCAGGTTCGCATCCGAGCGGAGTCGAAATCACTTCGGCGCGGGCCTCTTCGGGCGAGTGCGCGCTGCGCCACAGGTCGCGGCCAGCCGGGAGTCCGGAGCGATGCTCGAGCAGCATGCGAACCGTGACCCGGTCCTTGGCACCACCGGAGAATTCGGGAATGTAGACCGAAACGGGATCATCCAGATGGATCTTGCCTTCGTCGTATAGCACCATGATCGCCGTGGTGGTGCCGACGACTTTGGTCAACGAGGCGAGATCGTAGATGGTCTTGTCGGCAGAGACTCGCGTGCTGCTGCTCTCCCAACTGAGCTTGCCGAAGCCCTTTTCCCAGACTGCGGCGCCGCGCCGACCGACAACGACGGCCGCGCCGGGATACCCGCCGGCCGAAATCCCACGCTCGACGACGTGATCGATCTTGGCGAGCCGCTCGCTGGACATGCCAACGGCTCGGGGGGCCTTCATAGGAAGACCACCGCCGTCACTGGTCGCAATGGCGAAAGTAGAGAACAACAGGGACAGCACCGATGGACTCCTAAAGCAGGGCGACGAACTGCCAAAGACACCAACGGAACCAGTACCGCCGTCGCCGCCGGAACTGGGGGTGTCAGATATTGTGCCGAAGCGTTATTTCGAAGTATCGACCGGCGGTAGGAACCACCAACCCGATCGACTTAGTGCGGTACGTCACAATGCCACCGAATGTTCCGGATCGCAAGTCCGAACCGACGTGCGAACCGCGGCAAGATGTCGCGCAAGAGAGCGACGCGCAACAGATCGGGAAGTAACGGCACTACTTGCACTTGAATGACACTAAACAGACGAGTTCGGCTCTCCGCGTAAACCGTTTGGCGGTCGCCCGTGACCAATTCTTCGAGACATGGATAACGAACCCCTCATCATCCGACGCGCGCTGGATGGCGACGAGGGGGCGCTCCGGGCCCTTTGGACCCGGCACGCCCCTCATATCGACATGGTGGTGCGTCGTCTGGTGGGGGAAGACGCGGATTTGGCTGCGGACATCGCCCAGGAAGTTTGGATTCAGATTTTCCGGGCCCTGCCCAGTTATCGCGGGGATTCGCAGTTCGGCACGTGGGCACACAGGATCGCCGTGAATCGGACGCTCAACGCACTTCGAAAGACCCGCCGACTGGCAAACCTCGAGACCGAGGTCCAGGAGGACAGCGTTTCGATCGAGCCGGATCACGATCGCGCATTCGTCGCGCAGTCGATCGAGGAGGCAGCCCGCAAGCTGTCGCCCGGCGCGAGAGCTGTCTTCACGTTGCACGATGTCGAAGGCTACACGCACGAGGAGATCGCCCAAGAGCTCGGCATTACCGCGGGCGGCTCGAAGTCACAACTGTTCAAAGCGCGCGCGAAGCTCAGAAAACTTCTCGCGCATCTCATAGACGCGAAGGACATCAGCATTTCTGGAAAGGAAACCGAACATGTCACATCCACAGAACGTGTCGCACCTGTCTGCTGAGCGACTCGCCGCCTTGAGCGACGAGTCGCCGACCGCGACGGAGCTGGCGCATCTGGCGACCTGCGCGGATTGCGCCCACGAGCGCGCGGTGTATCAGAATTTGCTCGAGCTCGCGTCGGCCGAATCCGCTCGGCTCGGCGCCCCGCTCACGCGTTGGGAAACTCTCGCTCCGGCGCTCGCCGCCGACGGCGTGATCGATACAGGTCGCGCACTCCCGTCCCTTGGTCGAAGACACCGCTCTCGCAGCCCATGGCTGCAGGCCGCCGCCGCCATCCTTCTCATCGCCGGTGGCATGATCGCCGGCCGATACAGCGCGGGCGCAACGCCGATTCCTATGAACGTGGCCGCGAACCGCACCCCGAGCGCCGACTCGGCGCCGCATTTCGCGTCGATCGAGGAGGCGCGCGCCGCACAGGCGCAGTCGCAGCTCACCTTCCAAACCGCCACGGCGTTCCTCGCGCAACAGGACACAGCGAGCTTGTCCGAGACGCCGGCGACAATTCGCACGCGTCTCGCGACGCTCGATCGTGTACGCGAGGTCGTCGGCAAGGCACTGGACGACGCGCCGTATGATCCGGTGATCAACGGCTACTACCTCACCACCGTGGGACAACGTGAAGCCACCCTGCGGCAGCTCAACACGGCGCTGCCCGCCGGCATGCGGCTCACCAGCTATTGATGGGATACGCACCGATGCGCATGAGCCTTTCACGCGGCGGAGCTGCCGCGTTCTTCACGATCTTTGTTGCCCTGCCACTCGCCGCGCAAAGCGGAGCGGCGGGTTCGCGTACCCGCGACTCGTCGGGCGTCGTTCAAGTCATGGTGTGGACGAAGGCCAGAGTCGATACGATCAAGACGCTGATGCGGTCGTTCGATGAAGCGCGCCCGGGGTCGCCCATATGGGACAGCGTTCGCAAACAGATCGAAGCTTTGATGCCGTCGCGTGTCGAATTTCGGCGAACGCTGAATCCGACTTTGGCACCGCGAGGATGGATCGGGATCGTGACGGATGGCGTGCCGGGACAGGAAGAATTCCGACCCGACGGCGTGTATCAGACCTATTTCGCCCACCCCACCATCGTCACCGTGGACGGACAATCGCCGGCGCAGCGTGCTGGGATCATGCCTGGCGACGTGCTGATCGCGTACAATGGATTGGACATTGTCGGCCGGCCGTTCAATCTCACACAGCTACTCGTGCCCGACAAAAAGCTTGGCGTCACCGTGCGCCGCGACGGTGCGACGAAGGATTTTGCGGTCACCGTGGCGAAGGCGACAGAGCGCGTTGCCGTGCGTCGCAAGGAATTCAATCAGGAGCCAGGCATGCTGCCGCCGGAGTTCGAGCGCGAGCAGGTCGAGGCCGCGCTTGAGCGAACGCAGCCGGGCGGAAGAGTTGGAACCGCGCGCATCATTGCCGGACCCGAACTACCGATCGGGTTCGGCACCCGCATGTTCTTCATCGCGCCGAACGGCGTGCTCGGAGCGAGCGTTCTGACCGTCGGTCCAGCTCTGGCCAAAGTACTCAAGTTGGAGACTGGCGTCCTTGTCACGGACGTGCCGGAGGAAACCCCGGCGTGGAAAAGCGGACTTCGCGAGGGTGACGTCATCGTCAACGTCGCGGGGCAGCCAGTCGCGTCGTTGAATCAGCTGCGTGGGCTTGTCGCCGTGCACGCGAACGAGCGCGCAGTGCCGCTCCGGATCATTCGCGACAAGAAGCCGCAGGACGTCACCGTGAAGTGGTAGCCAACTGGCGCGGAGCCAGTTTCCGCGACTCCGGCACGAGAGACTTGTGCATCGACAGTGCGGCGGTCGCCCCCTCGGCGGCCGCCGCGATTGCTAGCTGCGGGCCGGGAATGATGTCACCAGCCGCGAACACGTTGAGTACCGAAGTATGGCAATGCTCATCGACGACGATATGCCCCTCATCGTCGCGGTCGCATCCGAGCTGCACGCCGAGGTCGTCGGCAGGGTATTGGCCGATGGTGAAGAAGATCTTGTCCGTGTCCAGCTGCATTCCGTCGGCCAGCATGAGGCAATGGATCCGATTGCCTTCGCGGCACACACGCGTGATCGGCTGTGTGAGAACCGGAATGTTGAGCGCGTCGAGCTTCTCGCAATATTCCGGCTCGTCGAGCTCCGCGGGACGACCGTTCGTGCAAATGATGATGTCGGTCGTCCACGTCGTGAGATTGAGTGCCATTCCCACCGCGCGACGTCCGTTGCCGATGACGACGACTTTCTTGTCGCGCGCATCGTAACCGTCGCAGTCGGGGCACACGTGGGCGTTGGCGCCGTAGACGTGCTCGAGACCGGGAATGTCGGGCCAAACGTCGCGAATGCCGATCGCGAGCAAGAGACGTCGCGCGATCATCTTGCCGCCACCTTCCACGCAGATAACGAACTCGTCATCACGCTCCTGCTCGACGCGCAGTACGATGGCGTCGATCAACTCCACGCCGAGGTCTCGACAAACATCCCGGCCGCGTGCGCGAAGCTCGGACGGACGAATGCCCTCGAACCCGAGGAACCCATTGATGCCCCGCGTCTCCCAATTCCGTGGATCGCCGCTGTCGACGAGAACAACTGAATGCAGGTATCGCGCGGACCAGATCGCCGCTGACAAACCTGCCGGGCCGCCGCCGACGATGCCGATGTCGAAACGCGTGTCGCTTTTCGTGCTGGTCATGCAGGCCAAGACCGGCAAGAACGACGCCCCGTCTGGCGGCTGGCGCTCAGCGAACCGATCCTGGGGAGAGTTTAGCGCAGCGGTCCGGCGGGCAGAGCGTAGAGTAGGCGAACGGTTGCGCGGTCGGCGTCGGACAGCTCACGAACGCGGACCCGCGGGGCCATGATGCTCAGGCTGTCCGTGGTGTGATCGAGGCCCAGCAGATGGCCGATCTCGTGCAGCGCCATCGCGCGCATGGCGTCGTCGTCGAGCTGATCGCCTTGATGGTGGTGGACGGCTAACATGATGTTCGCGTCGGTGATCGCCCAATCGTCGTCGCGCGCCCACCGCGTCCGTCCGCTGATCGCCTCGTCGAAGCGGTCGATCCAGTTCACGTGCACGTCGGCATCGGCCGAGTCGTCGACGAAGGCGAAGCTGACGGGCAGGTGGAGTTCGTCCCACTCGCGGAAGGCGTCGCGCACCTTTGCGATGTAGTCGCTCGTGAATCCGACGACCGACGATCGCGGCTGGATCCAGACGGTGAGCGGTATACCGTGACGATCGGGCCAGCGCGCCAACGAGGAATCGCGCTCGAGCAAGATCTCGCCGATGTAGGTGCCGGCTTCCGAATCGTGGACTCGCCGTCGCACTTCCGAATGATCGTCGTCGACTGGTTTCGCCGGCGATACGACCGAGGCGAGAACGAGCCCGATGGCGCCTTCAGCGCTGCTGCTGTGGCGCACCGGTGGTGCGATGTCATCGATTTGGTGCCGCTGAACGACGCCGAAGAGACTAGCTCCCAGCGCGAGCGAGAGGAGGGGCAGGGCGACTCTCGTCATACTCGTGAATCGATGTAGGCCCGACGTCGGGCTCTTAGAGGAGGAAGGATTCGATCGGGGAGAAGAAGCGCTCAGGCGCTTCCCAAAAGGGCATGTGCCCGGAGGTAGGAACGACGATACGGCTTGCGTTTGTGAGTATATACGAATTGGTACTGGAAACCGCCAGAGGGAGAGGATCGAGCTCTCCGTGCAGGACGAGCGTTGGCGTCGAAAGGCCACGGAGTCGGTCGCGCCAGTCATATCCGTGACGACGCAGTCTCGCAAGGGTCGCAGCTCCCGTTGGACTCAGTGCATCGGGCGGGGTGAATCGTTCGGCCAGATCCGGATCGGCGAACCACGCGGGGTATACCGCTCGGGCATACGCGCTGTGCAACGCCGGGTCGGGGTTGCCCAGCGATTCCTCGGATATGCGTGCGACGGCATCGCGCTCATCTCCCACCAGGCGATCGAGGACGGCCTGCCGCAGTGGTGCCATCCACTCGCTCGTGGGACCGACGGAGTCGACCAACACCAAGCGACGAACTCCAGCGGTGTCGGCGGCCGTCGCGAGCATCGCGATCCCGCCGCCCCATGAATGCCCAAGAACATCCCAGCGACGGATCCCAAGCGCGCGGCGGAGGGCTCCGACGTCGCCCGCATCATCGTCGATCGTTGCGTCGCCAGGGTTAGCCGGGGCGGACGACGCGCCTCTGCCACGCTGGTCGTAGAGGATCACCTGTCGCGACTGGGCGAGCGGCGAAAGCGCTGGCCACAGCATCGAATGGTCGTACAACATTCCACCGTTGATGCACAGCAGCGGTGGCGCCGTTCCGACCGGCGGACTCGAAAACACGGCGAACTCGATCCCCCGCGCGCGAACGGTCTGTCGCTCGACGCGCGGCGTACGCGGCAGGGATTTTCGGAAGGCGACGAAATCGGCGTAGGACATGGCAGGCAGCTATACTCTCCACATTCCCACCCAACGTCCATGCTTCGTCGACTTTTTGCTCTCGCCGTTCTCCCCGCCGCCCTTGCCGCGCAGGCCGCGCCGGAATCATTCGATCATGCCATGATCGCGAAGATCCGCGAGGAGGGACTCAACCACTCGCACGCGTGGCCGATGCTCGACACGCTCGCGACGGTGATCGGTCCACGTCTCGCCGGGTCTCCGGCGTTCATGCGCGCCGCCAACTGGTCGCGCGATCACCTAGCGACGTGGGGCCTCCGGGAGCCGCACCTCGAGGCGTGGCCGTTCGGCCGTGGCTGGCAGCTCGACAAGTTCACGCTCGAGATGACCGAGCCTCGGTACATGCCGATGATCGGCTACCCCGACGCCTGGTCAGAGTCGACGCACGGCGACGTCGTAGGCACGCCGATCTACATCGGCGGTCTGTCGGCCGACTCAGTCGAGAAGCTGCGCGACAGGCTCAAGGGCGCGATCGTCCTCTTGCAGCCGCTCATGACGACGTTCATTCGCGAAGATCGCGTCAATCCGACGGACCCGAATGCTCCACCCGCTCCCCCTCCGGCCGCGAGCGCGGCAGGTCGCGGTGGTCGCGGTGGTGTCCGCGGCGGACCGACCGAAGCGCAGCGCATCGCCAAAACACTGCACGACGCCGGCGTTGGGGCGGTACTCAAACCGAGCCGCGGCGAGCATGGCACGATCTTCGTGCAAACGCGCGACGCCGGCGCGAACGCCGTGCCGAGCGTCGTCGTCGCGGGCGAGCATTACAACAATCTCATTCGCCTTTTGCAGAACGGCGTGCCCGTGAAAGTCCGCGTCAACGTCCAAGGTCAATACTTCACGCGCGACACGAACAGCTACAACGTCATCGCCGAGCTGCCCGGCACCGATCCCAAGCTTCGCGACGAAGTCGTGATGATCGGCGCACACCTCGATTCGTGGCACGCGTCCATGGGCGCGATGGACAACGCCGACGGCGCCGCGACAGTCCTGGAAGCGATGCGCATTCTCAAAGCGGTCGGAGCGCAACCTCGCCGCACGATTCGCGTCGCGCTGTGGGGCGGCGAAGAAGAAGGCTTGTTCGGCTCCAAGGCGTGGGTCGCGCAGCATCTCGCGGGCGACGCCAACAAGGCAGCGCGCGACAAGCTGTCCGTCTATCTGAACATCGACCCGGGCTACGGACCGGTCTACGGCTTCTTCATGGAAGGCAACGAGGCCGCCAAAGCAATCTTCGACGCCTGGCTCGAGCCGTTCAAAGATCTCGGATTCCGGAAGAACGTCATCGCCGGCATCGGCAACACCGACCATCTGAGCTTCATCGCCCAGGGCGTACCGGGATTCAATCCGGTGCAGGAATACGCGAACTACGACGTGCGCATCCACCACACCAACATGGACACGATGGAGCGCATGCGGCCCGACGATCTCAAGCAAGCGGCGATCATATTCGCCGCCCTCGCCTACGACGCCGCGATGCGCGACGCGCCCATCCCCCGCGTCGCGAAGTGAACGCACGCGTCGTCCACAAGTTCGGAGGAACTAGTCTCGCCGACGCGTCCTGCGTACGCCGCGTCGCCGAGATTATCGCTGCTCGCCCGGAATCGTGCCGCATCGTCGTCGTCTCGGCGATGAGCGGCGTCACGAACATGCTCGTGCGTGCGGTCGAGCTGGCAGGCGCGCGCGACGCCGGCGGCTATCGGCAATTGCTCGACGACCTCGAATGCAAGCATCGCGACGCCATTGCCGACCTCGTCGCGCCGAGCATCGCACGCGAGCTCGGAGACGCAATGACCAAAGACCTCTCTGAGATTCGCGACGTGCTGCACGCGACGACGCTCCTGCGTCGCCACTCACGAGAAACGCTCGATCTGGTCAGCGGGTACGGCGAGGTTTGGTCGGCGCGCATGCTGGCCGCCCATCTGGCTTCGCTTTCGAGCGCGGCAATCTGGATCGACGCGCGCGGCGTCCTTACTGCAAGTTGGAAAGACGAGACACCGGAGATCGACTGGCCGTCGTCGCGTCAACGACTCGAACGTTGGAGCGCCGCACATCCCGATGCGCCGGCGACGCTCATCGTGACTGGATTCATTGCCTCGGCCCAGGACGGTGTCGCAACGACGCTTGGACGAAACGGGAGTGATTTCAGTGCGTCGATCTTCGCCGCGCTTTTCGACGCAGACGAGATCCACATCTGGACTGACGTCGACGGAGTGATGAGCGCCGATCCGCGGCTCGTGCCCGAAGCGATCACACTCGACGAGATGTCGTACGACGAGGCGATGGAGCTCGCGTATTTCGGGGCCAAGGTGATTCATCCGAGCACGATGGCGCCCGCCGTGCAACGCGGTCTGCCGATCTTCATCCGCAACACGTTTCGTCCCGAGCTTCCCGGCACGCGCATTCACGCCGGACCGTCATCGGGTTTCGCCGTCAAAGGACTCGCAACCGTCGACTCGATTGCGCTGCTCAATCTCGAAGGCACAGGAATGATCGGTGTGCCGGGAACGGCGCAGCGACTCTTCGGCGCGCTCCGCGACCAAGGCATTTCCGTCGTGATGATTTCGCAAGGCAGCTCCGAGCACTCGATCTGCTTCGCTGTCCCGGCAGCGAACGCCGAGCAGGCGCGCATCGCGGTCGAGCGAGCATTCTTCGCCGAGCAACATCACGGGCAGATCCAAAGCGTCGAGGTCACGAACGGCTGTGGCATTCTCGCCGTCGTTGGCGACGGCATGGCGGGCCGCCCCGGCATCGCCGCGAAGTTCTTCAGCTCACTCGGCAAAGCGCGCGTGAACATCCGCGCGATCGCGCAAGGTTCGTCCGAGCGCAACATTTCGGTCGTCATCGACGCGACCGACATGCAGCGCGCGCTGCGGGCGGCGCATTCCGGCTTGTACCTGTCGAGCCAGACGCTCTCGATTGGCCTGGTCGGTGCAGGTAGCGTTGGAAAGGAATTCCTGCGCCAACTCGACGGTCAGCTCGCGCGGCTCAAGCAAGATTTCGACGTCGATCTTCGCGTCCGCGCAATCGCAAACTCGAAGCGGATGGTGCTCGCCGACCGGCCCATCGATCTCGCACAATGGGCTCGCGTGCTCGAGACAGATGGCGAGTCACTCGATCTCGATCGCCTCGCGGCGCACGTGCACGCCGATCATCTCCCACATGCCGCGCTCATCGACTGCACGGCGAGCGATGCCGTCGCCCGTCGATACGACTCGTGGCTCGCGAACGGCATACATGTCATCACGCCAAACAAACGCGCCAACGCGTCGGACATCGACTATTATCGCCGATTGCGACGCTCGAACCGCGCCGTCGGCGCTCACTATCTGTACGAGACGACGGTCGGCGCGGCGCTGCCGATCATTCAAACATTGCGTGACCTCGTGCAGACCGGCGATGAGATATCTGAGATTGAGGGAATCCTCTCCGGTACGCTCTCCTTTTTGTTCAACAGCTTCGACGGCAGCCGCCCTTTCTCCGCCCTCGTCGAGCAAGCCCGATCGCTCGGCTACACCGAACCGGATCCGCGCGACGATCTCTCCGGCATGGACGTCGCGCGAAAGATCACCATCCTCGCGCGCGAGATGGGATTGCCGATCGAGCTTGCGGACGTCGATCTTCGCAGCCTCGTGCCGGAAGCGCTGCAGCGAGGAACGGTCGGCGAATTTCTGAGCGCGCTGCCGCGGCACGACGATGAGATGGAAGCACTACGGCGTGATGCTGCGGCGAAGGAAAGCGTGTTGCGATTCGTCGGGCGCGTCACGCGCGACGGGAAAGCGAGTGTTGGACTTCGCTCTTATGCGACTACTCATCCCTTCGCGCGCGTGCATCTCACCGACAACATCGTGTTGTTTCGGACGAGTCGGTACCGCGAGAATCCGCTGGTCGTGCAAGGTCCTGGCGCTGGTCGGGAGGTTACGGCGGCGGGCGTGTTCGCGGATCTGCTTCGTCTCGCCTCGTACCTGGGCGCCGTGCTCTGACGCACCACACCGATTGAAGTTTCATAAAATCTCGGGGACATCGACGCCGCCAGACATCTGACGTGCGACGGATCACCGAACGCTTGTGCGCTCGCTCTGCGCGGCGAGCTGGGCCTCTCGCGACATTTGGCGGCGTCCTCATCCATGACCCGCGAGATCTCAATGCATAGGCATCTTTGGTTCATTCCGCTCGTCGCTCTTCCCATTGCGTGTTCATCCCCAGTGGATCGCGCTCGCGCCGACAGCGCACAGGCGCTCGCCTCGCAGCAACGCGTCATGATGGAAAAGCTCGCCGCACAGCGTGACTCCGTATCGCGCGTGCTCGGCGACGCCGACTCATTCATCGGCCAGATCGACAAATCGATCTCACGCGTGAAGGGCCTGCCCATCGAACATCCGAAGAAGAACTCGGAGAGCGGCATCGAAGATCAGCTTCATCAACGCAAGGCGATGCTGCGTCGCGTCGACGCACTCGTCGCCCGCGCACGAGAGACGTCGCGGCAGGTGACCGAGCTGCAAGACCACCAGACGCAGTTGCTCGCCGAGAATGGAAAGCTCACGGCCGAGACGCAGCGGTTGCGCGATTCCGTCGACGCGGCCGTGCGGCGAATCGCCGAGATGGATGCGTCGCTCGATCAGCAGGCGAAAACCATTGCCGCACTCGAATCGCGCATCGACGATCTCGGCAAGGAGATCGGCGCCGCGCGCGCCGCGTACAGCCGCGCCTACTACGTCATCGGTACCGAGTCGGAATTGATTCAGAAAGGCGTCGTCGTGAAGGAAGGCGGCACCAACTTGTTGATCAAGCGCATCGGACGAACGCTCGTTCCGGCGCGCGAGCTGCCGAAGGATGTCTTCACCGCGATCGACACGCGCGACGTACACACCATCGAGATCCCGGATACGGCGCGGAAATATCAGATCGTGTCGCGTCAGAGCCTCGACGACGCCAAGGTTGCCGCGCGCGATGGCGCGTACTTCCGCGGCCCGCTCGAGATTCCTGAGGCGGATCGGTTCTGGTCGTCGTCGCGATATTTGATCATCGTTCAGCGCTAGGGGCGACGAACCATCGCGCCAACGAACCATCACGCCATGAAGAGGCCGCGTCCGAAAAAGGGCGCGGCCTCTTTCATTTGACGCCCCGGATAGAGTTCAGTCGGACGAAAACTCTCCGGTCACGCATGGAAATCGGCGTCTACACATTCGCGGAAACCACTCCCGACCCGCAAACGGGAGCCATCATCAGCTCGGCGCGGCGCCTTCGTGACCTCATGGAGGAGATAGAGCTCGCCGACCAAGTTGGCCTCGACGTTTTCGGCGTCGGCGAACATCATCGCCCCGACTTTTCTGTCTCGGCGCCTGCGGTCGTTCTCGCGGCCGCGGCCGAGCGCACGAAAAGAATTCGGTTGACGAGTGCTGTCACCGTGCTCAGCTCCGACGACCCTGTCCGAGTCTTTCAGGAATTCGCCACGCTCGACCTTCTGTCGAACGGGCGCGCCGAGATCATGGCTGGGCGTGGATCGTTCGTCGAATCGTTCCCGCTCTTCGGCTACGACCTCGGCGACTACGACGAGCTTTTCGCCGAGAAGCTCGGGCTGTTGCTCAAGCTTCGCGACAGCGTGCGAGTTACTTGGTCGGGACGTCATCGGCCGCCTTTGAACGACTTGGGCGTTTATCCGCGACCGATTCAGAATCCGCTTCCGGTGTGGATCGCGGTCGGTGGGACGCCGGCGTCCGTCATTCGAGCAGCCGAGCTCGGACTTCCGCTCGCGCTCGCGATCATCGGTGGTGCGCCAGAGCAATTCGTTCCGCTGATCGACCTGTATCGCGAGGCGTGGGAGCGCGCCGGACATGAGCCATCTCACGCGCGCGTCGGAATCAACTCGCACTCATTCATCGCCGACGACTCGCAGCAAGCCGCGGAGATCTTCTTTCCGTCCTATGCCGAAGCGATGTCTCGCATCGGACGGGAGCGGGGCTGGCCGCCCACGACACGTCGCCAGTTCGACGCGTCCCGCTCACCCCGCGGCGCGCTGCTCGTCGGCGATCCGCAGGAAGTCATCGACAAGATTCTCCGCGAGCACGAGCTCTTTGCGAACGATCGCTTTCTCCTGCAGTTCACCGTGGGCTCGATCGCACACGACAAAGTCATGCGGTCGATCGAGCTGCTCGGGACGAAAGTCGCGCCAGCCGTTCGCACCGCTCTTCAGCAATCGAATGTCTGACGAGCCGGCCGTTCAGCCGTCTGCCTTCGCCAAGCAAGGAGCGGTCGTGGCAAAGTTGGATTGCGACCGGTCTTCGCATTAGCTATTCGGCATGACGCTCAGGACGCATTTCCGGCCAAAGGTGCTCGCCTTCGCAGTCGTTGCGCTGAGCGTCGTCGTGGTGGCCGTCCTGGCGAACAGATGGCGGAACCGCGAGGCGCGACGCGCGCAGCATCCGACGTTCATTGGCTCAGCGACGTGCGCTCAGTGTCACAACGCCGAATATGCGGCCTGGAAAACCTCGCAACACTCGCTGGCTATGCAAGACGCGCGGCCCGGGGCGGTGCTCGGGCGCTTCGATAGCACACGATTCACCGACGCCGGAATTACCACGACATTCTTTCGTCGCGACGATCGATATGTCGTGAACACCGAAGGCGCTGACGGGCGCCTGCACGACTTCGACGTTCGATACACGTTCGGCGTTTTTCCGCTGCAGCAGTACCTCGTCGAGCTACCAGGCGGCCATGTGCAGGCGCTGTTGACCGCCTGGGATTCGCGACCCGCGGCCCAGGGCGGCCAGCGTTGGTTTTCGCTGAATCCCGGCGCGGTGATCGAGCACTCCAGCGAATTTCATTGGACCGGCCGGCAATACAACTGGAACTACATGTGCGCCGACTGTCACTCGACGGCCGTGCGCAAGAACTATGACGCGCGCACCGATCAGTTTCACACGACGATGTCGGAGATCAACGTGTCGTGCGAGTCTTGTCACGGGCCTGGCTCCGCACACGCGAGTTGGGGACGGTATCCCGGGTGGATTCGTCGCCTAGGATGGAAAACTGACGGTCTTCCGGCGCAACTCACTGAGCGCCGTGGCGTCCATTGGTCGATCGACTCTGTCAGCGGCAACGCGCGACGCAACAGGCCGCGCGACAGCGAACGCGAGATCGAGACGTGCGCACAGTGTCACGCGCGTCGATCCCACATCGCCGATGGCTACACCGCCGGCAAGAAGTTTCTCGACTACTATTCACCGCTGCTGCTCACCGGCGATCTGTACTATCCCGACGGCCAGCAGCGCGACGAGGTATATACGTACGGCTCATTCCTGCAGAGCAAGATGTATCATGCCGGCGTCACTTGCGCCGACTGTCACGACCCACACACGCAGAAGCTGCGGCGCCCGGGCAACCAAGTGTGCGCGCAATGCCATCGAACAGCGAAGTACGATACGCCGGCGCACACCTTCCATCCCGCCGGTAGTACCGGGGCCCACTGCGTGTCGTGTCATCTGCCTGACACGACCTACATGCAAATCGACCCGCGACACGATCACAGTATTCGTATCCCACGCCCTGATCTTTCCGTCAGCCTCGGCGTGCCGAACGCGTGCAACCGCTGTCATACGAATCGCGACGCGCAGTGGGCTGCCACGCAGGTCCGCACCTGGTACAAGCACACGCCTGATGGCTTTCAGCGCTTCGCCACCGCCTTCGCCGCCGACGATCGACGCCAACCACACGCGGCGGATTCACTGACAGCGATTGCAACAGACCAGACGGAACCGGTAATCGCGCGCGCCTCCGCCGTCGCGCGCCTCGCGCACCAGCCGGAGCCAGTTAGTCAACAAGCCGCGCGAGCTTGGGCCCAAGATAAGAATCCGCTCATTCGCCTCGCCGCGCTCCAAGTCGTCGAGACGTTTCCGCCCGCTGAGCGATTACCAATCACACTGCCGCTTCTCTCGGACAGTGCTCGCGCGATTCGCCAAGAGGCAGCATGGTTGCTCGCGCCGGCCTCGGCACAGATCACCAGTCCGGAGGATCGCGGAGCGTTTCAGCGCGCGACATCGGAATTCGTCGCGAGCCAGCGATACAACGCCGACCGCGCGCCGAGTCGGTTCGCGCTTGGCGCGTTCTACGCGCAGCTCGGCCAGTTGGACTCGGCGACAACAGAGTTTCGTGAGGCGCTCAAACTATCGCCGCGACTCGTGCAGGCGTATGTGGCTCTCGCTGCCGTACTACAGGAGCAAGGTCGCGTCCCGGAAGCGATCGCCGAGCTTCAGCAAGCCATGACGATCGCTCCCAATGACCCTCAAGTCGCGGCGTTACTACGTTCGTTGACTGGCCGAGCACGATGATCGCCGGCTTGGTCGCTCAGAACATCTTTGCCGATCACCGCCAAATCCGCGGCGCCATAGCCCTGTCCAATGAGATCGTCCATGCGGGACGCAATTCCCGGCAGCGCGGCGAGCGGGCGTGTTCCTGCGGTCTCCAACATGAGGCGCACGTCCTTTCGCGCCATCTCTAGCTCGAACGCGGGACTAAAGTCGCCGACCGCGATGTTCCTCCCGCGCCCAGCGATCACTGCCGATGGATTGAAGAAGTCCAATATGCGAAGTGCGTCGGTCGGTGCGACGTGCGCTCCACCCGCGACAGTGAACACGTCGGAGACGAGCGCGCCGATGCCGATTATGAATGCGTTGCCGCACAGCTTGTATACCGCGGCGAGGTCGGGTCGTTCGCCGAAATACTCGACTCGCGACGCCATGTGCGCGAGCTCGTGTTTCACCGCATCGAACAACTGCTGCGGACCGGACGCCAGAATCGTCCCCTGACTCTCGCGGGCGGCCGCGGGCCCGATGAACACCGGGCAATGCAGATAGCGAACGCCTTCTGAATTCAGGCGACGCGCACGCTCGGCGGTGAGCGCTGGCTGCGTCGTCGTGTGATCGATGACGATGGCATCGCTGCCCAGTCCGGGTCGCAGCGCGGCCACCACCGCGTCGACGACGGCGTCGTCTTTCAACACCAAGTGCACGCGAGACGCACCACGAACGGCGTCGGCGGGTGTCGCCGCAACTCGGACCCCGAGTGGCTCGAGCGCGTGCGCTTTTTCAGCCGTGCGATTCCAGACAGTGACGTGGTCGCCGCGCTTCGCCGCGGCGTAGACGAACCCACTGCCAAGGAGTCCGGTCCCCAGATATGCGATATGAGTCATTTGTGAAACGTACGGCGGCAGTCAAAGATCGACGAGACGCGTAGGTTTACTGGCCGCTGAGTCTGAGCACAGCGAGCGGAACGGTTCGCCAACTAGGAGGCCGACAATGGAGTTTCGACAGCTCGGTGCGTCCGGTCTGCGGGTGCCTGCGCTCAGCTTTGGCACTGCCACGTTTGGCGGCGGCAGCGATTTTTATCGCGCGTGGGAAGATCACGTACATCGGCTGCTCGAACTTTTCGGGTGGCATTTGATGAAGTCGCCGTCGATCTCGGAGCGGAATGGTTGTCGATACGTTCGATGAAATCGCGAAAGAGCTTGGCCGGACGCCCTCGCAGATTGCCATCAACTGGGTTCTTCAACGCCCGACAGTGTCCAGCGTCATCATCGGTGCACGAAACGCAGCGCAGCTGCGGCAGAAAATCGGAGCGGTCGGCCGGACCTCGAGCGACGATCACGTTGCGAGGCTCGATGCGGCGAGCGAAACGCGCCCGAGCTATCCGTACTGGCACCAGCGCTTGAATCTCCGACTCGATCCGCCACCCATGCCAGACCGCACGACCGAGGGAAAGATTGCGGGACCGTCAGCCTAGATAGCGAAGGGTTCATCGTCGTCAGGTGTAGACTCCGGTGAAGTGGGGGCTGCGACGACTCGCGCAAAGCGCGAGATTGTCGCCGGAGCTCGCTGTCTCGAAACCTCCTCCTCGCGAATCTATGTCGACGCTCATTCTTCGTCGCGCCGCCACGCTCGTTGCCGCGCCACTCTCGATCGTGTTCGCTCAGGGCAGCAAAGCCGACTATGCCCGCAGCGAGCAATGGATGGACCTCAAGCCCGGCCTCGTGCTCAACGTCGCCGAGCCTCCGGTGTGGATCGCGAAGACGAATCGCTTCTACTACCGACGCTCAGTCGCCGGTGGCAACGATTTCGTGCTCGTCGACGCGATCACTGGCGCGAAACAACCGGCCTTCGACCACGCGCGCATTGCTGCCGCGCTCGGGGCCGCAAAAGGCCCCGCGGCGACTGCGCTCACGCTTCCGTTCACCAGCTTTCGCTACGTCGACGCAGACAGCGCGATCGACTTCGTCGCCGACAGCGTCAACTGGCGCTGCAGCCTCAGAGATTACACATGTGCCAATCGCGGGCGCGTCATGGCCCGGCCGCAGTACTCGATGCCGTTCGGACCTGTCGGTTTTCCAGAGCGGCCCGAACCCATCGACACGCCGAAGGTTTCGCCTGATGGAATGCGCGAGGCTTTCATTCGAAACCATAACATCGCCGTCCGCGTGCGCGGCCAAAAAGACGTCACCATTCTCAGCACCGATGGCGTGGAAGGCGACGCGTATTCGCATCGCTCCATCGTATGGTCGCCCGACTCGAAAAAGATCGCGGCGTTCCGCGTGCGCGCCGGACACGAGCGTCTCATTCACTGGGTCGAGTCGAGTCCGGACGATCAAATTCAGCCGAAGTACTTCTCTCGCGCGTACGCCAAACCCGGCGACGTGCTGCCGCTCGAACAACCGGTCATCTTCGATCTCGATGGCAAGCGACAACTCGTTCCGGACAACGCATTGTTTCCCGACCCGTACGCCTTGAGTGATCTCGCATGGCGCCACGACGGACGGGCCATTTCGTTCGAGTACAATCAGCGGGGCCATCAGGTCTATCGGATCATCGAGGTCGACGCGGGGACTGGCAAAGCGCGCGCAGTCCTGTCCGAAGAGCCCAAGACATTCTTCACGTACTCGAGCAAGAAATTCCGCTACGACTTGAATGATGGTCGCGACGTGATCTGGATGTCGGAGCGCGATGGCTGGAACCACCTGTACATGATCGACGGCGCCACCGGTGCCGTGAAGCATCAGATCACGAAAGGGCAGTGGGCCGTGCGTGCGGTCAACTACGTCGATACCGTGGCGAAGCAGATCTACTTCAGCGCCGGCGGCATGTACGCTGGGAAAGATCCGTACTTCGTCCACTACTATCGCATTGGCTTCGACGGCACCGGTCTCGTCGCGCTCACAGAGGCCGATGCAAATCACATCGTCTACGGTGCGCCCGACGGCGAGTACTACGTCGATCAATATTCACGCGTCGATCTGCCGCCCGTGACCGAGCTCCGCCGCCGCTCGGATCATTCACTCGTCGCGACACTCGAGCGCGGAACTGACGCGCCGCTACGCGCACTCGGTTGGAAACCGCCTGAAGTATTTGTCGCAAAAGGCCGCGATGGCACGACCGACATTTGGGGAATCATCATCCGGCCCACGAACTTCGACTCGCGCAAGAAGTACCCGGTGATCGAGAACATTTATGCTGGTCCCCACGGCGCGTTCGTCCCAAAAAGCTTCGGGAGCCAATCGCAGATGCAGGCGATCGCCGAGCTGGGATTCATCGTGGTGCAAGTCGACGGGATGGGCACGAACTTCAGATCGAAGGCCTTCCACGACGTCGCCTGGAAGAATCTGCAGGACGCTGGCTTCCCCGACCGCATTCTCTGGCACAAAGCGATCGCCGCAAGGTATTCGTGGTATGACATCTCACGCGTCGGCATTTACGGAACGTCGGCCGGCGGTCAGAGCGCGATGGGCGCGTTGCTCTTCCATCCAGAGTTCTATAAAGTCGCGTACTCCGCCGCCGGTTGCCATGACAACCGCATGGACAAGATTTGGTGGAACGAGCAGTGGATGGGCAAGCTCGGCCCCCAATACGCCGCGGCATCCAACGTCGACAACGCGTGGCGTTTACAAGGCAAACTTCTACTCGGCGTCGGTGAGCTCGATCCGAACGTCGACCCTTCGTCGACCTATCAAGTCGTGAACGCGCTCATCAAAGCCGGAAAATCATTCGACTTCATCGTGTTTCCGGGAGCCGCCCACACCGACGGCGGCCCGTACGGGCGTCGCAAGCGAAACGATTTCTTCGTGCACAACTTGCTCGGGGTCGAGCCGCCGGATCGCAACGTGTCGGCGGTCGTGCAAGCAGGAGGCGAGCGATCTCGCTAGCCCGCGCGCGGTGGCGCAACAAACCGGCGCGAATGACGTTCGTATGCGTGCGCGAGCGCCAATACGCGCGCATCGTCGCCCGGTAATCCGACGATTGAAACGTTGAGCGCCGGCATTCCATCTGCACCCATCCCCGCCGGCACCGACACCTCTGGTAAGCCGAGCCAGTTTCCGTAGCCGAGAGCAGTTCGGATGTCCGGCCAGGGATCGACTGCACGCGGCGCATTGAAAGGCATGGTCGGATACACCATCGCCACGACACCAGCGGCGCGCATCGAGCTCGCGAGCGACGCCACCGCTTCGCTGCGCGAACGCGCGAACGAACGCCCGGCGGGATCCTCGACCATTGGTCGATCGAGCAGCGGCTCGCACTCCTCGAACGTGGCTGGCAGAACGTTATAAAACTTCTGGTATGCCTGGTAACCGCGACGCAACGCAGCGCGTGGGTCATCGGTGCGTCCCGCGAAGTACCGCAGCAAGGCATTGGCCGTGGGAGCCGGCGAATCCGGGTCGACGGCGACGTCGCCGCGAGCACGCGCCGCGCTGGCGAACACCTCGCGAAAGTTCACGCGAGTGACCGCCGCGGTGAATGATTCGACCGTCGCGCCAGCCCCACGCAAATCGCCGAGCGCGCGGTCCCACATCGCGACCGCCTCGGCAGTCATTTGCCCGCGCGGGACGTGTTCGTCGACGACGCCGAGCCGCATGCCGCCGAGCGCATCGTCCCGCAGTGACGCGAGCGGCGTGGCATCCCACGCGCCGGGGAGCGCGAGCGGATCCGAGGCATCTGCGCCAGCGATCGCCGCGAGAAGAAGCGCCGCATCGGCGACGCCTCTGGCCAGCGGGCCGTGCGTGTCGAGATAAGGCCACGTCGGAATCACGCCGGTGCGCGGCACGAGCCCGAACGTCGGCTTCATTCCGACAACTCCGGTGAACTGCGCTGGAATTCTGTTTGAGCCTCCGTCATCGGTGCCGAGCGCCGCGAAGGCCATGCTGTCCGCGACGGCAACGGCCGATCCAGCGCTCGATCCACCCGGAGTGCGAGTGCCGGTCCGGTCGTGTGGATTGAGAACCTGTCCCGTGTGGCTGCTCGTTCCGTTTCCGTGATACGCAAAGTCGTCGGCCGCAGTTTTGCCGAGCACGATTGCGCCGGCGGAGCGGAGTCGCGCGACTTCGAGTGCGTCGCGTCGCACTGGTTCGGGGAAGAGACGCGCCCAGTCGGCGTTGGACGCGGTCGTCGGAAGTCCGACCACATCGTAGATCGCTTTGGCAAACACAGGAACGCCGTCGAGCGGTCCGCGCATTCGCCCAGCGCGTCGACGTTCGTCGGCGGCGCGAGCTTCGGCGATCGCGCTGCTCGAGAGTGCGTCGATCGCGTGCCATCGCATTCCGTCAGCGCGACAACGTTCGATCGCGAGAGTGGTGACCTCGGCCGCATTCCACATGCCACGTTGTCGGCCCGCTTGGTACTCCGCGATCGTGCCCTCGAGTGGGTTGGTCGCAGTGTACGTCCACCGCGTTAGTGGAAGCGCGGCAAGCGCGGCGAGCTGAACGAGGGCTTCGCGGCGGGTCGGGGCCATTGGATCCGGTCAGGGTAGAGGCGAGCGCGTGCTGTTCGGCGGTGCAGCGGGCTGCACAACAATTGGCGCGCGCGACAACGGTAGGTCAATGGCGCTCGTCCGAGCGCTGCGCAATATTGCCATTTCTACGATGACGTGAACGGCAAATCATCGCGTTAAGCAGCAGTAAGCCCCCTTTGCGAAAGTATGGCATCGCACTGAGCGTAATTCTCGGCTACCGATCACACCTCACGGATCAAACGGACCAAGCTCGCCATGGATCTCTATCACATCGTTCTGTTCATCCACATCCTCACGCTGATCGTTGCCGCGAGCGTGACCGCGGTGACGAAACTTGCCGCCGGCCGACGCATGCGAGCGCAGACCGTCGGCGAACTTCTCGACTGGCATAACGTGCTGATGTCCGCATCCAAGCTGTTCCCGATCTGTCTCGCCGCCTTCGTCATTACAGGCTTCTACATGCTGAGCGTGAATCACGCCTCCGTGTGGTCCACGGGCTTCGTCGTCGCCGGACTCGTGGGTGTGACGCTGTTGTTGATCAGCGGCGTGTTTCTGGCAACCAAGGGCAAGGCGCTCAGACAGGTCCTCGAGGAGATGGCGAAGCGTGGCGCGGATCAGCCGCCTCCAAAGCTTGTGCCGCCACCGCTCGTCGCCGCGTTGCCGGCGATCAATACCGGGATCGCGCTCAGCGTAGTGTTCGACATGGTGACCAAACCGTCGAGTGTTCCGGTCGCCTTAGGGATCGTGGCTGTTGGGATCGCGATCAGTGCGGTCGGAGCGATGCGACGCAGAGCTCCGGCTACGACGAGTGCGAGCGCAATGTGATCGTGCCCAGCCGCGGGCTGTTGATCAAGCGCGGAATATCGTGACGATCGTTTCGTCGAACACGGCGCGGCGTTCGCCGGCGGGAATCTGGTGCGCGCGTGCGTGCTCCACCGCGAGGACGCGGGAAAACCGTCGCTCTCGCCACGTGTCGATGACTCTGTCCAACATGCGCGATTCATAGGGCGGATCGGCGAACGCGATGTCGTAGCTGTCCGCCGCCAGCGCCGCGACGAATGGCAGCGCGTCACGTTTGAAAATTCGAGTGCGGTCGCGCAGACGCAGCGCCGCAACGTTAGCGCGCAACGCGTGGAGACTCGCCGGTCTGAACTCGACGAAATCCGCGCTGCGCGCACCTCGTGAGATCGCTTCGAGGCCGAGCGCGCCAGTCCCGGCGAAGAGGTCGAGAATGCGAGCGCCGGGCAACTCCGGCTCCAAGAGGTCGAGCAATCCGGCTCTCACTGCCTCGGCGGTTGGACGTACGCGGGAATCTGCTGGCGACGTGAGGTTGCGCCCGGCAAACCTGCCTCCGACGATTCTCACCGGGTCGTCGCTGCGTACGCTGGCCAAACACCGATCGGGTTCGCGCCACCTTGCACGTGACGGCCTATCGCTTTATGGTGAAAAGTACTTTTTCGCCGCTGCATCGGAGGTTAGGCTCTGAGAATACCGGGTGTAGGCTCCCAGCGGCACCCATGCTCGGCGCCGATCTTTGCTACAGTCAACGAGGAAAGCGCCTCGAACATCCCTCAGATCTTGTCAATGAGAGCTCGTTGAAGTGAAAGCACACAGTCGCGGGCCGCGCGTCAGGAAACGTCTCGGGGATCAAGCTCCTCACGCATGACAAATCCGTCCCCCGAGTTCCTCGACCTACAGGCCGCCCTTGCCGGAGAGTACTCCCTCGAGCGCGAGCTCGGTCGCGGCGGCATGGGTATCGTCTACCTCGCGCGCGACGTGCAACTCGATCGCGACGTCGCGATCAAGGTCCTGCCGGCCCATCTCGCGCACACCGCGGAGGCCCGCGAGCGATTCGTGCGAGAAGCCCGCACAGCGGCGGGCCTTTCGCATCCGCACATCGTCCCCATCCATCGTGTTGGGGAGGCCGACGGCTTCGTCTTCTTCGTCATGAGTTATGTCGAGGGCGAGACGCTCGGCGAGCGACTGCGCACACGTGGTCCGCTTTCACCGGCTGACGCCACCCGCGTGCTGCGAGAGGTAGCGTGGGCACTCGCATACGCGCACGGACGCGGCATCGTGCACCGCGATGTCAAGCCGGACAACATCCTGCTCGAGGCGGGAACGGGCCGCGCGTTGGTGACCGACTTCGGCATCGCGTACGGCGGCAAGGACTCTGGTCCCGTGAGCGAGCCGGGCAAAATCACTGGGACCGCGCACTTCATGAGCCCTGAGCAGGCGGCGAGCCAACCGATCGACGGACGCAGCGACATCTACTCGCTCGGCGTCGTCGGCTACCTCGCGGTGAGCGGGCGCCTCCCCTTCGAGTCGTCGAATCTACCGGCCCTGCTGGTGCGCCAAGCGACCGAGGCGCCACCGAGTGTGATGCGCGTGGCACCGGGCCTTCCATCGGCGCTCGCTCACACAATCGATCGGTGCCTCGCGCGCGGGCCAGAGGATCGTTTCCAGGATGGCGAGGCGATGGCGGCTGCACTCGCTCCCACTACGGAGGCGCGGCCGGCACTGCCACCCACGCTACGCGCATGGCTCGGTGCGCGAAACCCGCTCCTCGTCCCGTATATGGGGTGGTCCGGAGGCTTCGGTGTGCTCACGCTGGCGAACCTCGTTGCTTGGGTGACCGGCAACCGCCCCGCCGGGCCGGCAGACATCGTTCTGCTGGCAGGGATCACCTCGCTGCCCCTTCTGCCGGTCATTGGATTTCACATCAACCAGGCGCGTAAGCAGTTCCGCGGTGGGCATTCGCTGGCCGACCTTCGTTCGGCGCTCGAGATCGCGCGACGTGAGCGGGCCGAGACCGAAGCGCTCACACGCCAGGAAGAAGAGCCCCGTTCCCATCGGGTTCTTCGGATAGCAACAGTTGCCTCCGCGACCTGGCTCGCCGTCACCGTTGGGTTGCTGCTCCAAGGGGTGATTCACGAGAACAGGACTCGGCTCGTATGGATTTTCGGGCCAGTAGTCAGCACGATGTTCTTGGGGGCGGTCAGCAACGCGCTCGATGTGCCATTCATTCCCGACAGAATCCGTAACTGGTGGCAGACCGGGATCCGGGACCGCCTCTGGAACAGCCGCGCAGGGGAATGGCTAGCCCGGCGGCTCGGCGCCGCTGAGCGCTCGCGCGCTGTCGGCGGGGCGGCATTCCGCGCCACGGAGTCGGCGCTCGGCGTCGCGGCATCGGAGTTGTTCGCGGCGCTGCCGAAGGATTATCGAGAGCGTTTCGCCGAACTGCCGGCAATCGTTGCCGCGCTCGAAGCGCGGGCGGCTGGAGCGCGCGCCGAGGCCGACGTCGTTGCGGCGCTGGCCCCGTCCGGAGCGGTCGATGCAGAACTCCTGGCTGCCCGGCGGGAAGCCGCCGCCGCGCAACTCGCCCAGAGTGTCGCAGCGCTCGAGGGTATCCGTCTCGATTTGCTCCGCCTTCATGCGGGCGCCAGTGATCTCGCGCCGCTGACGACCCTGATGGACGCCGCGCGCCTACTTAGCGACGACGTGAACCGTCTAGCTGAAGCTCAGAAAGAAGCCGACGCCGCTGCGACTCGGTGGGCCGGAGCCGCGCGAATCGCGACGCCTTCCGGTGGAAGTGGATCGTCGGGCAAGTGATGCTGTCGACAACGACGTCCACCAGAGCATCGCACGCGAGCGCCCCGGCGACTGGCTTCTACAGCGAGGTGACGTCAGCGCGCCGCATCACTCGTTCGGGGCAGGGCAGTGTACACGCGACTGATGTAACCGTGGAACTCATTCATGTAATTCGCTAGGAACTCGCGCGTCGTGTCGACGGTGACGTCGCCGTCGTCGGTGATCAGTCCGGGGGTGAACTGGATGTAGGCCTCTATGGCATTCATGAGCGGCGAGTTGCAGAAGGCGAGAATGCTCCGCAGATGCTGCTGGCCGATGGCCGTGCCGATCTTGCCTGTCGAAGTGCCGATGATGGCCGACGGCTTACGCGCAAACGAGTTTGTGCCCCACGGGCGGCTCGCCCAGTCGATCGCATTCTTGAGCGCACCCGGAATCGAGCGATTGTACTCGGGGGTCACGAAGAGCACGGCGTCGACTGATCCGATCGAATTTTTCAATGCCTTGCCGGCTGGTGGGTAATCCGCGTCGTAATCGTACGAGTAGAGCGGAAGGTTGCCGATCGGAATTTCGCGGAGCTGTAGTTGCGGCGGCGCCAGTCGCGTCAGCGCGACGGCGAGCTTTCGGTTGATCGACGCCTTGGCGAGGCTGCCGACGAAATAGCCAACGGTGTACGTGGTCACGCGCAGTCCTGGTGAAGGGGTGATCGACGACGGTGGATGCGGGCCGGTGCAAGGTGGAGGCCGGGGGTCAGCTTTGCTCCTCGGAGGAACCAATCCTCGCGAGTGCCGAGGACCCGTGTGCGCCCATCACCACGACGCGTTGCGCTTCAATCCCCGCAACTTCGCTCGCTTCATGGGCGAGGCCTTGATTGCGATCCCAAAATCCTCATCAGATCGCCAATAGCCCACGGCGCGCGCGCGTTCCTGCCCGCGATCGCCGGCCGCGGCCGGAAGGCCTCGTCGCGGAGCGGCAGCGCGAACTTCTGGTTCCACGGACACACCTGCAAGAGGCGGTCTCGCGTGTAGC
>Ga0207695_10002431_pt1 | contig 27550 bp, 21 predicted proteins | sample KBSC54metaG_FD_184354 | JGI IMG/M metagenome (GOLD analysis project Ga0207695, IMG submission 184354) | Corn rhizosphere microbial communities from Kellogg Biological Station, Michigan, USA - KBS C5-4 metaG (SPAdes) (version 2) | ecosystem: Host-associated > Plants > Roots > Rhizosphere > Soil...
GCCGCGGGCCACTGGGGCGTGCCGATGATGGTGTTCGGCGGCGAGGCCTTCTTCGGCCAGGACCGCTTCGACCAGCTCAGGTGGCGGATGGAGCAGGCGGGACTGGCGAAGCGGGACTGACGCCCGGAAGGGCGGCCGCCATCTGCGCCACCACGCCGGCCCAATCGCCCGGCGCGGTCTGGCGGAAGAGCCGCAGGGACGGATACCACGGGCTGTCGGCCCGGCCTGTGAGCCAGCGCCAGTCGGTGCGGTGGGCGCTCAGCATCACCCAGCAGGGGACGCCCAGCGCGCCGCAGAGGTGGGCCATGGCCGTGTCGACCGTGACCACCAGGTCGAGCGCCTGCACGCGGGCGGCGGTGTCGAGGAAGTCGCCGACGGGGTCCTGCAGGTCGACGAGCCGGGCGCGGTCGGCCAGCGGCGCCAGGATGGCCGGCGAGGGCAGGGAGCGGCCGGCGTCGTTGGGATGGTCCGCGCCGCCCCGCCAGACGAAGCCGACGCCGCCGGTGCGTGGCTCAGACGGCGCGCGGAGATAGGGCGCGGGCGGGATGGTTTGCAGGGTGGTGCCGAAGCGCGCCGGGAGCGAGAAGTTGCGCACGTGGAAATCGGTGGTCGGCAGCTGTGCCTTGTCGGCGAGGGCCGCGACGTTGACCCCCAACGACCGGAAAAAGAGGCGGCCAAGCGGCGGGCTGCAGACCAGGACGACGGTGGCGCCGCGGGCCTTCAGCAGGGAGACGTAGCGGGCCATCTGGATCTCGTCGCCCAGGCCCTGCTCGGGCCAGATCATGATGGACTTGCCCGCCAGGTCCTCGCCCTGCCACTCCGGAATGCCGGCGCGGTCGATCAAGAGCGGTTGGAACCGGCGGCGCGCCTCATAGAGCGGCCACCCCTCGGCGTAGCGGCCCTGGGCGAGGAGGGAGAGGCCAAACGCGGCCAGCACCGGAGCGTTGTCCGGCCGTTGGGCGAGGGCGGCTTCGTAGGCCGCGTCGGCCTGGGCGAAGTCGCCGGCGTGGCGCGCCGCCTCGCCACGCTCGATCAGGGACGCGAATTCCTCGGCCATGGCCGAGGCATAGCATGGGCGGCCGGCGGCGCTAGGCCGGGTAGTCGAGCTTGGGATACCAGTCGGCCCCGCGGCCCTCCGGCGTCATGTCGAGGAAATTCCACAGGGGCACGAGATCCGGCGCGCCGCGGGGGTCCTGGCCGGGGTCGCCCTCGGTCATCTCGCCGCCCCAGAAGTGGCGGATCGTCCCGCCCTGGCGGGTGAAGACGTTGTAGGCGGGGATGTCGGAGCCGTCGGGCGCCACGCCGAAGTAGTCCTTCGAATAGGCCCCGTTGAGGTCCTGATACAGGCGAAGGTTGCGCCAGCCGCGCTCCTTCTTGAACGCGACCAGCCGCTCGATGGGCGAGCGCGCCACCACCGCCAGGGCCATCTTCCGGGCGAGGTCGGCTGCGTTGGCGTCGAGGGGCCCCAGGAGGGCGGTGCACATCGGGCAGGGTCGCTCGCGCTGCGGGCCGAACATGAAGCTGTAGACGCCGAGCGTCCCCTTGTCGCCGAACAGGCCCGCGAAGTCGGTGGGGCCTTCCTCGCCCAGGAAGCGGTAGTCGCCGCGTACTTCCCCACCCGGCGGCAGGTCCCGGCGTTGGGCGGCCACCCGCTCCAGGTGGCGCCGCAGCTCGATCTCCTCGCGCAGCAGGTCGGTGCGCGCGGCGCGGTATTCGGGGCTCTCATTGGGGAAACGGACCGGGCTTCGCCGGGCCATCTCGGCGGCAGGCGTGAGGGTTTCGGTCTTGGCGTCCATGGCGATGACCTCCGTGGCTGGGCGCCCCAGCATAGACCACCCTTGGGCCAAAATGGGTCCGGCGACTTGGGGTCCCTTGCGCCGCCCCGCCGGCGGGCGGTCAGGCCTCGGGCGGGGCCTGCGGGCCCAGAAGCATCTGATCGAACAGCGGCCGAAAGCCGCTCTCCGGCCGCGCGAAGGCCCGCAGCAGCGAGAGCGTGTTGGCCGCCGAGCTCTTGAAATCCCACTGCGCGCCTTCGAACCGGCAGCCCTGGAAGGACGGCGGCGGCCCGCCGAAATAGACCAGGGTGGCGCCGGCGAAGATGCAGTCGACGTAGCTGTTGTCGTCGATCACGACGCGGGCGGTGAAGGTCTTTCCAGTCTCGGTGGCCAAGGGCGCGGTCCTGCGGGCTCAAGCGTTAGCTTAGAGCCTTATCGCCTCCCGGGTTCCCGCTGGAAAGAACCGGGGCCGCGTCAGTAGTTCAGACCTGGGCTGATCAGCTGCAGGCTGATGACGAACCAGACGAAGGCCAGCAGCGCCACGGCGACGACGGTCGCGGCGGTCTTCGCCCACCAGCTTGACCCGCCCTGGCGCCAGACGCGGAAGCTCCGCCAAAGGGCCAGGACCGCGCCGATCACGCCGATCAGGCACAGCAGCTGCAGCAGCCGCAGCCAGGGATCGAGCGGGTCGTCGAAGATGCCGATCTTGGTGCTGGAGGCCTGGGCGATGGCGACGAAGCCGCCGAGCGCGGCCAGGTCCACCAGGGCGGCGATCCGCACCGCCCGGTACAACAAGGCGTCGCGCCCGGAGAGCGCGAAGGCCTGGCCGTAGTGGCGGCGCACCAGCGCCTGGACCGGCCAGAGCAGCAACATGAGCGCGAAGACGCCGCACATGCCGAGCAGCAGCGGGATATTCCAGCCGGCGTCGGCCCAGAACGGCGTGGGCTGGAAGGCCATGATGGCCCCCAGATTGTCCTCGGCGAATCCCGTCACCTTGCCGCCCTGGACTGCCGCGGCCAGGGTGTGCTTGCCGCTGTAGTCCTTCCAGACGAAGGGCGCGACCTCGCGCCAGGTGAGCGGCGCGCCCGCATCATCGCGCAGGGAGGGGATCACGAGGCTGCCGTCCGGCTTGGCGGTGACCTTCAGCTGCCCCAAGAGGTTGAGGACCCGCAGGAAGCCGGTGTCCACCCGGCGGCTCGACCAGTAGTGGCCGCGCATCAGGGCGGCGTGGGCCTTGGCGGTGGCCGCGGTCGGCGCCGTGGCCTCGGTCGCCGGGTAGTAGCGGTCCATGAAGGCCTCGAGCAGGGTCGCGCGGACGTTCTGCACGAGGCCGCCCTTGCCGCGGCTGTTCATCGAGATGAACATCCCCACCCCGTCGTTGAGCAGCAGGTGCAGGTCGGAGTGGAAGACCACGGTGTCGCCGCCGTGGCCGACGATGACGTGGCCGTTGCGGTCCTCGTGGTAGAAGCCCAGCGCCATGCCGTTGAGCGGCGGGAAATACTGCCGCTGCGGGGCGTGCATGAGCTTCGCCGTCGCCTCCTGCAGGATGCGGGTCCCGCCGTACTGGCCGTTGTTCAGGTGGGCGATCATGAACCGCGAGATGTCGTCGCCGGTGGTGGCGAGGCTGCCGGCCGGCGCGGGCCCCACCAGCTCGTAGGGCTGCGCCACGCCGCTCGAGGCGGTCATGTAGCCGGACGCCATGCCGGCGGCGAGATTCGCCGGCAACGGCTGGGTGAAACTGGAGTGGGCCATGCCGAGCGGCGCGAAGATGTGGTGGGCCACGTACTGGTCGAAGGGCTCGCCCGAGGTCCGCTGGACGATGTAGCCCGCGAGCGCGGCGCCATAGTTCGAGTAGGCGGGGACTTCGCCGGGCGGAAAGATGCGGTTCGGGGTCCAGCTGCTGATGAATTTTCCAAGCGGCAGCAGCTTCTTGGGGCTGTCCGGGAACAGGTGCTTGACCGTCTCGGCGAAGCCCGCGGTGTGAGTCATCAGCTGACGCATGGTGATCGGCTTGCCGTCGTAGGGCGGGATCTTGAAGTCGAGGTAGCGGTTGACGTCGGCGTCGAGGTCGATCTTGCCTTGCTCGACCTGCTGCATGACCGCCGTCCAGGTGAACAGCTTGGAGACCGACCCCGGTCGGAAGAGCGTCGCGGCCGGGTCGACCCGGCGCCGCGACTTCAGGTCGGCGTAGCCGTAGCCCTTCTCGGTGAGGACCTGGCCGTCCTTGACCACCACCACCACCGCGCCGGCGATGTCGGCGTTGGCGAGCGCGTAGGGCATGTACCCGTCCAGCCAGGCGTCAAGGTCGGCCTTGGTCAACGCCGGAGCGACGGGCGGGGTGACCGGCGGCGGGACGCTGGCGGCGACGGAGGCCGGCGGCTTCTGCGGGCTGAGCTCCTGCGGCGCCTGGGCGAGCGCGCCGGAGCCGAGGAGCAGCCCCGCGGCCATGGTCAGCGCGGCAAGGATCGAAGTTGGCGTCATGACGCTTGGTCTCCACGATCTCATGATTCAGGGCCTTCCCGGACCGAGCCGCCCGGCCGGTTCGCCAACCGCGCCGCGGCATGGCGCGGACGGCCCTGCAGGCCGGTGCAGAAGCGCGTCGTCATTTGACCGATGGCCGGATCGGCCGCAAAGCGCCGGATCCAATCGTTGGCGGCCCGATAGTCGCAATGGCGGGAGAACAGCCGGTAGTCGGAGCTTCCCAGCATGCGGTCGGCGACCAGGATCGCGGGATCCAGCCGCATCCGCTGCTCCAAGGCGGCCGGATCGCCGGCCCGGCTCCAGTCGATGCGCAGGTCGGTCACGCAGTCGCAGGACCCGGACGGCGCCTGCAGGACCGCCGTCAATCGCAGCACGCCCAGGGCGCGGAAGCGGGTGACGAACCGTCGCGCGGCGGCCGCGTCGAAGCCCAGCAGGGCCGCTAGCGCCTCGCCGCGCGGCAGGGGCCGGCCTTCCAGCCTGGAGAGCAGGCGCAGCTCCTCTGCCGAGGGCGCGGAGATCGGGGCCGGCGCCCGCCTCATTTTCGCCCGGCGCACTCACGCGGCACGTGACCTCCATACGGCATATCCTGGGCAAGCGACGCTGGCCCGCCGTCAGAAGCTCGCCGACAGCGCGACGCCCACCGTGCGAGGACGCACCAGGCCCGCCTGCAGCGCTCCATTGGGGGTCGAGCCGAAGCCCGCCAGGGACAGGATGCCCCGCTCGTCGGTCAGGTTCTTCACGAAGGCCTCGATCCGGTACTCCCGTATCGTCACGCCGCCGCGCAGATCGACGGTGGTGTAGGCCGGCACGGAGGTCTGGCCGATGGTGGCGTTGAAATCCGACCGCCGGCGGCCGGTGAACCCGACGCTGGCGCCCACGAAGAGGCGCATGTCGCCGGCCAGCGGATGGCTGTAGTCGGCGTTCAGCGAGGCCGTGATCGGCGAGGAATAGGGCAGCCGGTCACCGTCGCGACCGCCGAGCAGGGGGCCGGTGGAGGAGGTGAGGTGGGCTTCGGTGTAGGCGCCGTTGGCCGACAGGCTGAGTTCCGGGGTCACCGCCCAGGTGACCGCCCCTTCCACGCCCTTGCTGTCGGCCGAGCCGCCGTTGGTGTTGACGCCGAAGCCGCCGACGTTGGCCAGGAGCTGGATGTGGTCCCAGTTGATGTAGAAGGCGGTCAGCTCATAGGTGACGGCCGGCCCCACGTCGCCCTTGATGCCCACCTCGTAGTTGACGATCGTGTCGGACTGGAAGGTGCGCGGCACCGCGGCGGGAACCAGGGGGTTCAGGGCGTTCGGACCGCCGGGCCGGTAGCCCTTGGAGATGCGGGTGTAGAGCGTGGCGTCCTCGCTCAGCTTGTACTTGGGCGCGACGGCGAAGGTGAACACGCCCTCCGATGACTTGCCGCTGACCAGTGAGGTCCCGCCGGCCAGCGGGCCGCCGTTCAGCTGGTTGTCGTGCTGATGGTTGCGGCTGTAGCGGCCGCCCAGGCTGACGTCGAAGCGGTCGGTGAAGTGGTAGTCGACGTTGGCGAAGGCCGCGTACTCGATGTAGCTCGACGCCAGGATGACCGTCTGCAGGCCGCCGAAGCCCGGCGCCACCTGTGGCGCGTTGGGGATGCTGAGTCCGCTGAGGTTCTGGTTCAGTACGTTCTGCTCGCGGGTGAAGAAGCCGCCCACCAGCCACTCGAATTTCTGGGCCGGCGAGGCCAGGCGGACTTCCTGGGTGAACTTCTTCTGGTCGAGGAACTGGAGCACGCCCACGCCGAGCGGCTGCTTGAAGATGCTGGAAAGCAGCGCGCCGAGCTGCGCCGTGGCGTCGCCGTTGGTATTCTGGTGCAAGGTGCCGTAGCTGGTCGCCGAAACCAGGTCGGCGGGGCCCAGGTCGTAGTCGACGGTGCCGTTGTAGATGCGGTACTCGATCTTGTTGGGCGACGAGAAAGTCCGGCTCTGGGTCAGGTCGCCGCCCACCGGCGACAGGGTGAAGCGGTTGACGTCCTCGGTGTTGGTGCCCTTGCCGTCGATGTCCTGGCCGACGGCGGAGAGGCGAACGGTCAGCTTGTCGATGGGCCGAACCAGGAAGCCGATCCGCACGCCGCTGTAGGTCGCGCCGTTGACATTGCTGGCATGCCGCAGCGGGTCGTCGATGAACCCCGGCTGGTTGTCGTAGTAACCGCCGACGCGCAGGGCCGCGCGGTCACCGAGCGGCAGGTTGACGACGCCCTTCACGGCGCCGCCGGTGGGCGCGGACTTGGTGCTGTCCACCTCGCCCTCGACGTGCCCGGAGAAGGCCGAGGGATCCGGCGGATTGGTGACGAACTTCAGGAGGCCGCCGAGGCTTGAGGCGCCATATAGGGTGCCCTGGGGACCGCGCAGGATCTCGATCCGCTTCATGTCGAAGGTGTCGAAGTCCGGGGCATGGATGGCCCCGTTGGCGAGGCCCGTCACCGAGCCGTAGGGGGTCTCGTCGACGTAGGTCCCGATGGTGGCGCTGACGCCGCCCGCGTTGATGCCGCGCAGCACGAGGCGGTTGGAGCCGGGCTGGGAGGCGATCAGCGCCATGCCGGGCACGCGGTTCACATAGTCCTGGAAGCTGACGGCGCGCTGCACGTCGAGGGTGTCGCCGGAAATGGCGGTGACCGACTGTGGCACGTCGCGCAGGTTCTCCTCGCGCTTCTCGGCGGTGACCACCAGCTCCTGCACCACCGGCGCGGCGGCCGCGGCGTCGGCTGCGTGGACGGTCGCGGGAACGGTGAGGGCCGCGATCGCGGCTCCGGCGACTAGGCTCAACCTCTTGGCGGTCATCGTTATCCCCCTTCGAAACCGTTGTTCGGAGATTGACGTCAAATTTTCAGAGTTGGCAAACCTTTTCAAATCCGACGTGCAGGTTCCTTGCGAGGCGATCAGGCGCCGGCTTGGAAGACCCGGTCGGGCCGCAGGTCGTGGGCGTCGACGCCGGACTCGGCGAGGGCTTCCGGAACGCCTTCGCCGCGGATCAGGGCGGCGGCGAGCTGGCCCATGGCCGGCGCGGTCTGGATGCCGTAGCCGCCCTGGCCGGCGAGCCAGAAAAAGCCCGGCGCGTCGGCGGCGAATCCCACCACCGGCGTGCGGTCGGCGACGAAGCTGCGCAGGCCCGCCCAGCTTCGCCGGATGCGGCGGACCTGCAGGGTCGTGGCGCTCTGCACGCGGTCGACCGCGATAGCGATGTCCAGTTCCTCCGGCTGGACGTCGCACGGCTCGATCGGCGTCTCGTCGCCAGGCGACAGCAGAAGGGCGCCGGCGTCGGGCCGGAAGTAGAACTGCTCGTCCACGTCGATGACCATGGGCCATGTGCTGGGGTCCGCGCCCTGCGGCGCGTCCACGATCAGCGCGGTCCGCCGCCGGGGTTCGAGCCCCACGGTCGCGACGCCCGCCAGCTCCGCGACGCGGTCGGCCCAGGCGCCCGCGGCGTTGATGACGACAGGGGTCTCGATGGCGAACGTCGGGGTTTCCACCCGCCAGCCGCCGCCCGATCGCGACAGGGCGGTGACGTCGGCGTCGAGCCTGAGCTCGCCGCCCAGCGCGCGGAGTTCGCGAAGCCAGCCCTGGTGCAGGGCGTCCACGTCGATGTCCGCCGACCCGGTCTCCATGACGCCCGCGGCCACGTAGTCCGCCTTGAGGATGGGGCAGAGTTCGCGGGCCTCGGCGCCGCTCAGCCGGCGGACGGAAGGGGCGATGTCGGGCAGGGCGGCGAAGGCGTCGAGCTTGGCCATCTGTGAGGCGGCGGCGATGTGCAGGGCGCCGCGGGGGCGGACGATGGGCGTCTCGGCGAAGCCCGCGGGCGGCGTGAACAGGAAGTCGCGGCTCCCCCGGGAGAGCGCCCGGATCGGGGCGCTGCCGTAGATCTCCGAGAACAGGGCCGCAGAGCGTCCGGTGGAATGCATGCCGGCGAAGGCTTCGCGCTCCAGAACCACGACCTGGTGCGTAGCGGCCAGCGCCGCGGCGGCCGAAGCGCCTGCGATGCCGGCGCCGATCACCACGATGTCTGCGCTCTGGACCCTCATGCGGCGGCGAGCTTCCTGAGCCTCGCCAGGGCGACGACGTAGAGCCAGGTCGAGACCAGCGCGCAGGGGAGGGCGACGATCGTCACCGCCATGCCGACGGCCTTGGGATCGTGCAGCACGTGGTCGAGGACCTGCGCCGGCGCCCAGGCGCCCACGGCCAGGCCGATGCCGATATTGACCAGGGAGACGAGGCTGATGCTGAGGCCCCTGGCGTCGCCGGGCGCCACCTCCTGCACGACCGTGATGCCCACCGACTGGCCTGTGGTCGAGGCGAAGATCCAAATGCCGCCAAGCGCGATGACCAGCGCCGGCGTGGGGGCCAGGACGAGGAGGGTCGCAAGCACGCCGATCACCATGGCGGCCACCGCCAGGCGCAGGCGCACGGGGCCGCCGCCGCGCTTGACCATGCGGTCGGCGACGAGGCCGGCTCCGAAGGACCCGAGGACGCCGCCGACGATCACCACCATGCCGAGCGCGCCGCCGATCTCGCCCACGCCCATGTCGAAACGACGGATGAGGAGGGTTGGGATCCAGTTGAGGATGGCGAAGTCGCAGAGGCTCGCGAGGCCCATGGCGATATAGAGCGGCAGGAGCGGACGCCACAGGGAGAAAAGCCCCGCGGCGGCCTGGCGCAACGGGACCGGGTCGGCCGCGGCCCCGCCCATCAGGTGGCGGCGCACGGGCTCGCGCACCGTGGCGGCCAGCACGGCGACCGGCAGGCCCAGCAGGCCCAGCACCACCAGGCCGGCGCGCCAGGGCGCCAGCGCGCCGATGACCGGCACGCCCGTCAGCGCTCCGGACTGTGCGGCCTGCAGGATGAATCCGCCCAGCGCCAGGGCCATGCCGCCGCCGACGATCATGCCCATCAGGAAGGCGCCGACGCCGGTGCCGCGGCGGTTGACCGGGAAGCTGTCGGTGATGATCGACATGGCGGCCGGCGCCAGGGCCGCCTCGCCTATGCCCACCACCGCGCGGGCGGCGAACAGCGCCCAGAACGAGCCCGCGTAGCCGCAGGCCAGCGTCGCCAGGCTCCAGATGACGACGCCGCCGACGATCACCCAGCGACGGGGCAGGACGTCGGCCGCCCGGCCGAGCGCCACGCCCGCCACCGCATAGATCAGCGCGAAAGCGGCGCCCTGGAGCAGGCCTAGCTGCACGTCGCTGGCGTGCAGGTCCGCCCGGATCGGATCGACCAGCAGGCTGAGAATCTGGCGGTCGCTGTACGAGAGGATGGCGGCGATGCAGAACACGCCCACGGCCCACCAGCCGCGGGTAGCCGGCGGCCAGGGCGGCTCTCCCGGGGCGGGAGCACTCACGTCGTTCGGACTGTTCATGGTTGTATCGCGGACCCCGGGCGCGTAGGGATTTACATATCAGAAAACCATTTTCCACAACCGAAATGTCGGAGGCGCGGAGTGCGAGTGTTTGCGGCGGGCCTGCAGAGCGAGACCAACACCTTCGCGCCCTGGCCGACCGGTCTCAAGGCCTATCAGGAAGGCGGCATACGCCGCGGCGCCGAGGTCCTGGCGGGCGGGGGACCGGACCACCGGACGGCGCGCCGCTGGGCGGAGCTCTGCGCGCGGGACGGCCACGAACTGACCACGGGCCTGTTCGCCTGGGCGCAGCCCTCAGGGCCGACGGTGCAAAGCCTCTACGAATCCTTTCGCGACGAGATCCTGAGCGGGCTGGCCGCGGGGGGACCGTTCGACGTCGTTCTGCTCTTCCTGCACGGCGCCATGGTGGCGACCGCCTGCGACGACTGCCAGGCCGATCTCGTCCGCCACGTTCGCGCAAGGGTGGGCGCGGGCGTTCCGATCGGCGTCGAGCTCGACCCGCACTGCCACCTCAGCCAGGCCCTCGTCGACCTGGCCGACGCGGTGGTCATCATGAAGCACTATCCGCATGACGACTACCTTCCGAGGGGGGAAGAGCTCTACGACCTGTGCCTGGCCAAGGCGCGGGGCGAACTGACGCCCGCCTCGGCGCTGTTCGACTGCCGCATGGTCGGTTTCTATCCCACGACGGAGGAGCCGATGGCCTCCCTGGTGGCGCGCTTCAAGGCCGCGGAGCAGGAGCCCGGCGTCCTGTCGGTGAGCTTCGCCCATGGCTTTCCGTGGGGGGACACGCCGGAGACCGGCTCAAAGATGCTGGTGATCACGGATGGCGACCCAGGCCTGGCGGCGCGGCTGGCCGAGGAGATCGGCCGGGAAGTCTACGCGGCGCGCGAGCGGCTGCTGCCGCGCTTCCCCGGCATCGAGGCCGCCCTCGACGAGGCCCTGGAGAGCCCGGGGCTGGTGGTGATGGCCGACACCGCCGACAATGCCGGCGGTGGCGCGCCCGGCGACAACACCGCCCTGTTGAAGGCCATGCTGGACCGCGGGATCGGCGAGGCGGCCCTGGGGGCGATGTGGGACCCGATCGCGGCGGTGGCGTGCGCCGACGCCGGCGTCGGCGCCACCTTGCCGCTGCGGCTCGGCGGCAAGTGCGGGCCGGCGTCGGGCGATCCCCTCGACGTCACCGCGACGGTGCGAGGGATCGGCGAGGACCACAACCAGACCGGGCTCGGCGCGTCGCGCTCGCGCATGGGGTTGTCGGTGTGGATCGAGGTCGCCGGCGTCGACGTGGTGGTGAACTCCGTGCGCACCCAGGTGTTTTCGCCCGACGCCTTCACGGGCCTGGGGATCGACCTGGCGGCCAAGCGGATCGTGGCGGTCAAGTCGAGCCAGCACTTCCAGGCCGGCTTCGCGCCAATCGCGGCGAAGATCATCCGGGTGGCGACGCCGGGCGCGATCCAGATGGACTTCGCGAACCTGCCCTACGTGAAGAAGCGCGACCTCAGCTTCTTCCCGCGCGTCGCCGACCCGCTGGCTTGACGATCGGCGCGGGCTTGGCCGGTGGCAGTTGCGGTCGCTTGGTCACCTCTTGTCCGCCGGACGCGGCGATCAGCTGCGACTCGTCGCCGGAGCAGATGGTCAGCACCCGGCATCGGCCGGCGCCGGCGTTGAGATAGGCGTGGCCCATGCCGCTGTCGAAGTAGATGGAATCGCCGGTCTCCAGCCGCACCGGGGCGTAGAGGTCGGTGTGCAGTTCCACCGTTCCCTCCACCACGAAGGCGTATTCCTCGCCGGAATGCCGGATCAGCTCGGAGAACTCCGACAGCGTGCGGGCGTGGATCTCGGAGATGATCGGCACGAAACGTTTGTTCAGCAGGTCCGTCGCCGGATAGAGGCTTTCGTAGGTTTCCGTCTCGATCAGCCGGCCTTCCCCCTCGCGGGTGATGCTGCGGCGGCCGGTGACCAGGCTGACCGGCGCAGTCGCCTCCGTGGAGAACAGGACCCCGATGTCGATCTCCAGGCCGCGGCTGATGCGCGCCAGCTTGTCGTAGCTGAGCGACATCTTGTCGTTCTCGACCTTCGACAGGGTGGAGACCGGCAGGCCGGTGCGGCGACTGACCTCGGCCAGCGTCCAGCCGTTAGCGAGCCGCAGGCCCTTCAATACCGCCCCTGGCTTTGCCTTGGTGTTCACGCGCCGACCGCTCCAACTGCAACCGCCAAAACCCTACAACGAGCGCGGCTCAGCGGTCCAACGCGCCGGCGGCGATTTTCCGCGCTTGCAGCAATATGTCCAGACCTGAAACGTCTTGCAGAAAAAGAAAGCCTGTGAACTGATCGCCGGGCGCCCAAGAACTGGCGGCCGCGGGATGGGGCCTGGATCATGAAACCGCTTTCGAAGATGGGCGCGCTCGCCGCGCTCCTGATGGCCCTGTGCGGCTTCGCGCCGCCGGCGTCGCAGACCGCGCCCACCACCCTGGCGCCTTCGGTCCCGCTGGCGCCCAGCCTGCCGTCGGGCCACGCTGCGAACGCGTCGGCGGCCCAGGCCGCGGCGCCTGGCCATGCGCTCACCGCCGAGGACGTCAGCGCCTATGTCGACGGCCTGATCCCCGACGCGATCAACCGGGGAAACGTCGCCGGCGCGGTGGTGGTGGTGGTCAAGGACGGCCAGGTGCTGTTCGAGCGCGGCTACGGCTTCGCCGACCTGAAGGCGCGCAGGCCCATCGATCCCGAGACCACCATGTTCCGCCCGGGCTCGGTCTCGAAGACCTTCACCTGGACGGCGGTCATGCAGCAGGTCGAGCAGGGCAAGATCGACCTCGACGCCGACGTCAACCGCTACCTGGACTTCAAGATCCCGGCCTACGACGGCAAACCGATCACGATGCGCAACCTGATGACCCACTCGCCGGGGTTCTCCGACCAGGCGCGCGACCTGATCGTCACCGATCCGAAGCGGCTGGAGCCGCTGGGCAAGCTCCTGAAGGAGAGCATTCCGGCCCGCATCTTCCCGCCCGGCACGACGCCCGCCTATTCGAACTATGGCGCCTCGCTCGCCGGCTACATCGTCGAGCGGGTCTCCGGCGAGCCGTTCAACGACTATGTGGCGCACCACATCTTCGCGCCCCTGGGCATGGCGCATTCGACCTTCGTCCAGCCGCTGCCTGCGGCGCTGAAGCCGTTCATGGCGACGGGCTACAAGGTGGCCTCCGCGCCCGCAGGACCCTACGAGATCGTGCAACTCGCCCCGGCCGGCTCGCTGGCGGCCAGCGGCGGCGACATGGCCCGCTTCATGATCGCCCAGCTGCAGGATGGGGAATTCCAGGGCCAGCGCATCCTGGAGGCCAGGACCGCCCAGCTGATGCACAGCCCGCAGTTCCGCCCCGTGGCCTCGCTGCCGGCCATGGATCTGGGCTTCTACCAGGAGCCGGGCAACGGCCACCGCGTGATCGGCCACGCCGGCGACGTGAACAACTTCCACAGCGACCTGCACCTCTACCTCGACGACCACGTCGGGCTGTTCGTGTCGTTCAACAGCGCCGGGGCGGCGGGCGCGGCGCACGGCATCCGAACCTCGCTGTTCAAGGGCTTCACGGACCGCTATTTCCCGCCGTCGCCGCCGCAGGAGCCGACCTGGACCACCGCCAGGGCCGACGGCCAGAAGCTGGTCGGCCACTACGTCATGACCCGGCGTTCGGACTCCGGCTGGCTGCGCCTGGCGAGCTTCCTGCTGGGCCAGGGCAAGGTCACCGCCGACAAGGACGGGATCGTCACCATCTCCACCTTCAAGAGCCTCGCCAACCAGCCCAAGCACTGGCGGGAGGTGGGCCCCTTCGCCTACCGCGAGGTGGGCGGCGACAGCCGGATGGGCGTGGCGATGAAGAACGGCAAGCCGGCCCTGATCATGACCGACGACCTGCCGCCGGTGATGGGGCTGCAGCCCGTCTCGCCGGCCATGTCGGCTGCGTGGAACCTGCCGCTGTTCTACTTCAGCCTGGCGGTGATCGCCGTGGCGGCGCTGATGTGGCCGCTGGCGGCGATCGTGCGCCGCCGCTACGGGCACAGCTTCGAGCTCACCGGCCGCGCCGCCACCCTCTACCGGCTGACCCGCCTGGTCTGCGTCATCGACCTCGCCTGCGTCGGGCTGTGGCTCTGGTTCCTCACCTATGCGGAGAGCGACCTGCAGGCGGCGAGCAGCGCCAGCGACGGCATCCTGCGCCTGATCCAGGCGGTGGGGCTGGTGGGCGCGGTGGGGGCGCTGGCGCCCCTGGCCAACGCCGCCCTGGTGCTGCGCTCGGGCGACCGGAGCTGGTGGGCGAAGGTCTCCAGCGTGCTCATCGCCGTTGCCTGCGTCGCGGCCGTCTGGTTCCTGTTCAGCCTGAAGCTGATCACCCTGCACATCGCCTACTGAGGTCCCTATGAAGGCCAAGAGACGTTCGACCTGGGCGCGGGCGCTGGCCTGCGTTCTGGGACTGCTGGCGGCCGCGCCGGCCTGGGCCGCGGCGCCGCATGCCGCCAGCCTGCCGCCCGGCGCGCGGGAGGCGGACATCGACCGGCTGGCGGCGCGGGTGATGAAGGCCTTCGCGGTGCCGGGCATGTCCGTCGCCATCGTCCAGGACGGCAAGACCCTGTTCGCCAAGGGCTATGGCGTGCGCGCCGAAGGCCGCCCGGAGCCGGTGGACGCCGACACCCTGTTCGGCATCGGCTCGAACACCAAGGCCTTCACGGTGGCCGCGCTGGCCATGCTCGTCGACGAGGGCAAGCTGCACTGGGACGACAAGGTCATCGACCTGATGCCGCAGGTGCGGCTCTACGACCCTTACGTGACCCGCGAACTGACGGTGCGGGACATCCTGACCCACCGCAGCGGCCTGGGTCTGGGCTCCGGCGACCTGATGCTGTTCCCGGCCAGCGACTTCACCCGCGCCGAGATCATCCACAACCTGCGCTATTTCCCGCCGGCCTCGAGTTTCCGCTCGAAATACGCCTACGACAACCTGCTCTACATCCTGGCCGGCGAGCTCGTGCCGACGCTCACCGGACAGAGCTGGGAAGACTTCGTGCAGACGAAGATCCTCGACCGCCTGGGGACCGGCTGCGCGGCCACGGTGACCACGATCAAGGGCCGCGACGTGGCCATGCCGCACGTGGTGGTGGATGGCCGCCTGAAGGTGGTCCCGCAGGACCCCAGCACCGCCTACGATCCCGCCGGCTCCATCCAGTGCAACGCCAGCGGCATGGCCGCCTGGGCCAAGCTGCAACTGGCCGACGGCAGGTTTCCGGACGGCCAGGCCCTGTTCAGCGCCGCGCGGCACAAGGAGATGTGGACCCCGCAGACCATCGTCACCGCCCTGCCGGACAGCGCCGCGATCACCCACACCCGGTTCCGCGACTATGGGCTCGCCTGGTTCCTGGAGGACTACCGCGGCTATCAGCGGGTGACGCACACCGGCGGCCTGATCGGCATGGTCAGCTATGTGTCCCTGATCCCCGAGAAGCGCCTCGGCGTCATCGTGCTGACCAACCAGCAGAGCGGGGCGGCCATGTCGGCGGTGACCATGACCCTGCTGGACGCCTTCCTGGACAAGCCGTCCCAGGACTGGGTGACCTGGTGGCAGGGCAAGGACGCCGAGCAGGCCAGGCGCGCCGACGCCGCGGACGCCGCCGCCGAGGCCCGGATCAAGGCCGCCGGCGGCCACGCCTTCCTGCCGCTGGACGCCTATGTCGGGACCTATCGCGACCCCTGGCGGGGAACCGCCGAGGTCAGGCGGGTCGGCGACAGGCTGCGCCTGGTGTTCAGCCGCACCAACGGCATGCAGGGCGACCTGCAGGCGATGAACGGCAATGTTTTCGCCGTGCGCTGGGATGACCGGACGCTGAAGGCCGACGCCCTGGTGAACTTCCGCACCGGCATGGACGGCGCCGTGAGCGGCATGACCATGGCGCCCCTGTCGCCCACCACCGACTTCAGCTTCGACTTCCAGGACCTCGACTTCACCAAGTCGCCGAAAACCGGCGGCTGAACGCGGAGGCGCGTTCGGTCCTTGCGGCGCCAAGCGTCTTGCGCCTAGGCTGGCGATGGCTTTCAGGACGCCCCCGGTCCGCGGGAAGGACAGAGTCCGCCTGATCTGAACGACCTCGGCTACCGGTTCCTCACGAACCTCCTTGCCCGACATGCGGACCGCGGGCGTCTTTAAGGAGGCTCGTCATGCCCCAGCGACATCTTCCCGTTCGTCCGGACCTTGGCCAGTTGAAGCGTCAGGCCAAGGAGCTGCTCCGCGCCGCGCGCGCCGGCGACCCTGAGGCGCTCGACGACTTCGCGCGCTTCCATCCCGTCGGCCGGGACCCTGCCCAGGCGCGGCTGGCCGACGCCCAGCTGGTGCTCGCGCGGGCCTACCAGGCGCCGTCCTGGCCGCGGCTGGTCCTCGCCTGCCGCCTGGCCGACGCGATCTGGAACGACGACGTGGCCGCCGCGCGCGCCCTCGTCCGGCGCCAGCCGCGATTGCTGCAGGAAAACGTGCTGATCCGCGAGAGCAACTGGGGCCCACCGCTCAGCTACGCCGCGAACCTGGGCCGCGACGCGATCGTCGAGGCCTTCCTCGCGGCCGGCTCGGCGGACCTGCCCCAGGCGATGAACCGCGCCGTCCTGCAAGGGGAGGTGGAGACCGCCCGCAAGCTGCACCGGGCGGCCGGCTCGCCGCCACCCGGGCACCGAGCCCTCGTCGATCCCGCCTACACCCTCAACGTCGAGGGCACGGCGTTCGTCTTCGAGATCGGGGGGCGGGTGCGCGACGACGCAGGGGCCCGCCTGGCCCCCGTCGAGGTGGTGCTAGGGTCCGACAGCCGCGTACCGGCCGCCAAGCACGCGATCCTGGAGACCTATGTCCGGCACGGCCTGGAGCTGCCAGACACGCCGACGATGGCCCTCCACCGCGGCCGCGTCGACCTCCTGCAGGCGCACCTTTCCCGTGACCGGTCGGTGCTCAACCGGCGGTTCGCCTACGAGGAGATCTATCCGCCCGAGCTCGGTTGCGCGCCGGACGAGGTGACGCAGACGCATGGGACGCCACTGGCCGGCGCCACCCTGCTGCACATGTGCGTGGACTATGACGAGATCGAGATCGCGCGCTGGCTCGTGTCGCAGGGCGCCGACGTCGACGCCGCCGCGGCGATCGACGCGGAAGGGTTCGGCGGGCAGACGCCGCTCTTCGCGACGGTGGTCTCGCAGCCCAACTTCTGGATGAACCGGGGCATGCGGCCGCTCGACGCGGCGTTCGCCGAGCTCCTGCTCTCGCACGGCGCGGATCCCAACGCGCGGGCCTCGCTGCGCAAGCGGCTGCACCCCGGCTACGGAGACGACACCGTCTATGAATTCCGCGACGTGACCCCGCTCGCCTGGGGCCGCCGGTTCCCTCGGCAGGACTTCGTCAGCACGCCGGCCCTCGAGCGCATCGAGCAGGCCGGTGGACATACTTGAGCGCGGGTGGCCGCCAGGCCTCGCGTGGGGAAGAAATGGTGGATGCGACAGGGATTGAACCTGTGACCCCCTCGGTGTGAACGAGGTGCTCTCCCGCTGAGCTACGCATCCGCCGCGCGAGGGGCGGCGGAGCGCGCCTCGCGAAGGATGGGGCGTATAGCCTGTGGGCCTACGGCTCGCAAGCGCCCAGCAGGCGGGCCGCCGCGCCGGGCAACTCGTCGAAGTGGCCGATGAGGATGTCCGGGGCGAGGTCGCGGGCCGGCGTCTCGCTGTAGCCGAAGCTCACCAGGATCAACGGCACCTTGGCCGCGCGGGCGGCGCCGGCGTCGGTGGCCGCGTCGCCCACCAGGATGGCGCGGTGGGGCTCGCCGCGCACCTCGGCGATGGCGGTGAGGAGATGGCGCGGATCGGGCTTGATGGCAGGCGCGCGGTCGGCGCCGATCACCGCGTCGAACAGCCGGGTCATGTCGAGGGCGTCGAGCAGGGTGGTCGAGAGGCCGGTGAGCTTGTTGGTGCAGACGACCAGCTTGGCGCCCTGGCGTTTAAGGGTCTCCAGCGCGGCGACGCAGCCGGGGAAGGGCCGGCTGTCGTCGGCGATGTGGGTCTCGTAACGGGCGAGGAAGCGGTCGAGCAGGGGTTGCAGCTGTTCAGGCTGCAGGGACACGTCCGCCGCCTGGAAGCCGCGCTCGATCATCCAGCGGGCGCCGCGGCCGATGAACGGCCGGGCCTCGCCCAGCGCAATCGGGGCCAGGCCCTCTTGCGCCAACAGCCAGTTCAGCGTGCCCACCAGGTCGTGGGCGGTGTCCACCAGGGTGCCGTCCAGGTCGAAGGCGATGACGGCGCCGGAAAGCGCCGCCGCCCGGTCGGGCCTGGTCGTCTCAGCCCCCATTGACGATGGCGGTCGCCCTGTCGAGCTCGGCGGCGTAGGCCGTGAGCGCCTCGCCGGTGATGCCGACGTACTTCTGGGCGTCGTCGAAGCGGCGCTCCTCGATGGCTTCGCGCACGCCCGGCAGGGTCTTGGCGCCATAGCCGGTGAAGCGGCCCGGCGCATAGACCATGTTCATGTACCAAGGCCGCCCGGGCAGGCCCTCCGGGCGCAGCAACACTTGGTCGAGGGGCCGGACCACCGCGTCGAGCTTGGCGCGCTGGGCCTTGGAGAGGCCCTGGCCCTTGGCGGCGAGGGCCGCGTCGAAGGCCGCCGCGCTGGTCTTCAGCTTCGCGACCGCGCCGTCCAGCGCCGCGAAGTTCATCGGCGGTGACGCGGCCAGCGGCGCGGGGTTGGCGTGCGGTTTGGTGGGGTCGGCGGCCAGGGCGTAGGCATTGGAGCCCAGGAGATGGGCCTGGGTGCGGGCCTCGTCGCGGCGGCTGTCGGCGAGCTTCTTCACCTCGTCGAGGTAGGTGGCGACGGTGTCGGCGAAGTCGCCGTAGCGCTGCACCGGCAGGTCGGTGTCGGCCAGCCGCATCACCGCCCGGCCGACGGTCTTGGCGAGCGTCGCGTCATAGGCGAAGCCCGGGTCCACGAAGGTCGAGTGGTGCTGGTAGTCGTCGTAGAGCGAGTGGTAGACCCCGCCGCTCTCGCCCTCGCCCCCATAGCCGAAGTCGATGGACGGCAGGCCCAGGTGCTGCAGGAAGGCCGAATAGTCGGAGCCCGAGCCGAGCGGCGCGATGGGCAGGTCCTTGGCGGGGTCGGCGGCGATCTTGCCGGCGGTCTTGGCCTGCTGGTTGGCGCCCGGCTCGGCGGCGGCCACCTGCAGGCGCGCGCGCAGGCGGTCGCGGACCGACACGCCCGTCTCCGGGTCCTTCACGTCGGCGGTGACCTGGTTCACGAAGTGCTGGAAGGCGTGACTGCCCTCGGCGCGCAGGAAACCGCGGCCATTGCCGTCGGAGTTGATGTAGACGACGCCCTTGGCCTTCAGCTCCGCGGCGTGGGTCTCGGCCCATTCGGTGGAGCCCAGCAGCATCGGCTCCTCGCCGTCCCAGCTGGTGTAGACGATGGTCTTCTTGGGCCGCCAGCCGCCCTTCATCAGGACGCCGAAGGCCTTGGCCTCGGCCAGCAGCGCGACCTGGCCCGACAGCGGGTCGGACGCGCCCATCACCCAGCCGTCGTGGTGGTTGCCGCGGACGATCCAGTCGTTGGGGGCCTCGGTCCCCTTCAGCGTGCCGACCACGTCATAGAGGGTCTTCAGCGACCAGTCGGACTTCACCGCCAGGTGCGCCTTGCCGGCCGCCTGGCCGCCGCCGATGTGGTAGGTGATCGGCAGCGAGCCACGGAAGTTGGCGGGCGCCACCGGGCCGTCCAGGGAGGCCAGCAGCACCTGGGCGTCGGCGTAGGAGATCGGCAGGCAGGGGATCTTCAGGATGGTGACGGCGTCCTTGCGGTCGATCCGCTTAGCGTCCTTGGTCGCGCCGACGCCAGGGGTCAGCGGGTCCCCGGGATAGAGCGGCATGTCGGCCACCGAGCCGCGCTGGAAGCCGTGCGGCGGGCGCGCCGGCCCCTTCGGGTAGACGTCGTCGGTGGCGTAGCCGTCGTCCTTGGGATCGGAGTAGATGATCGCGCCCGCGGCCCCGTGCATCTGGGCCAGCAGCGGTTTCAGGCCCCGCCAGCCGCCGCCGTAGCGGGTGATGACGATCTTGCCCTTCACCGATATGCCCATGCGCTCCAGCGCCAGATAGTCGTCGGGCATGCCGTAGTTGGCGTAGACCAGGGGCGCGGTGACGTCGCCGTCCCCTTGGAAGGCGACGTAGGCTGGCAGGGCGTCCTTGGTGTAGGTCGGCTGGTCGCCCGGCACCGGCGGCTCGGTGAGCGTCGCCTTGAACGGCGCGCCAGGGCCGCCCACCAGCTCCAGGGCCTCGCTGATCGGCGTCGGATAGAGCACGTCGAAGGTCTCGATCTTCGCGTCCCAGCCCCAGGACTTCAGCTGGGCGGCGATCCATTCGGCGTTGGCCTTGTCGTGCGCCGAGCCCACGTGGTTGGGCTCCGAGGCCAGCTGCTTCAGCCAGGTTCCCATCTCGGCCGGATCGATCTGGGCGTCGAACTTCGCCTCCAGCGCCCTGGCGTCCATCGGCGGCCCGTTCTTGCCGGCCGGCGCGGCCCAGGCCGTGGAGACCGCCGCGATGGCGCAGGCGGACAGAAGGGCGGCAAGACCGATACGACGCGTCATGAAAAGACTCCCCCGGAAAGGCCGGGAAGCTAGCCGCTTCTCGCCCCGGGCGCCAAGGCTTGGTAAGCCACGGGGCAAGATTGCTGACTCGCTATCAGGAAAGCGCTCATGACCGCCCGCGCCGCCGTAATCCTCGCCGCCGGCCAGGGCACGCGGATGAAGTCCGCCCTGCCGAAGGTGCTGCACAAGGTGGGCGGCCGCGCCATGCTGGAGCGGGTGATCGACACGGTGGAGGCTACCGCCTGCGAGAAGATCGTCGTCGTGGTGAGCGCCGGGCCCTCCGCGGTCCGCGACCTGGCGGTGCGCCGGTTGGGCGAGGGCGCCGTGGCCGTGCAGGACCCGCCGCTCGGCACCGGCCACGCGGTGATGGCCGCGCGGGAGGCTCTGGCCGGCTTCGAAGGCGATGTGCTGGTCACCAACGGCGACTGCCCGCTGCTGGCCCCCGCCGACCTGGAGCCGCTGTTCGAGCTGCGGGAACAGGGCGCCGACCTGGCGCTGCTGGGCTTCGAGCCCGAGGACGCCCTCCTCTATGGGCGGATGATGATGGACGCCCGGGGCGCGGTCAGCCGCATCGTCGAGCCGAAGGACGCCAGCCCCGCGGAGCTGGCGATCCGGACCTGCTATGCCGGGATGCTCTGCGCCGACAAGGGCCGCCTGTTCGGCTGGCTCGACCGTACCACCAACGACAACGCCAAGGAGGAGTATTACCTCACCCAGATCGTGGCCCTGGCCGTCGCCGACAAGGCCGCCACGCGCGCGGCCATCGTCCCGGAAAGCGCGGTGATGGGCTGCGATACGCCGATGCAGCTCGCCCAGGCCGAACGGCTCTTCCAGGAGCGGCGGCGCGCGGACTTCCTGGCCCACGGCGTGGTCATGCTGGCGCCGGAGACGGTGCACTTCTCCTACGACACCGAGATCGACGCCGGGGTCACGGTGGAGCAGTTCGTGGTCTTCGCGCCCGGCGTCACCGTCGAGACCGGGGCCGTCATCCGCGCCTTCAGCCACCTTGAGGGCGCGCGGGTGGGTCCCGGCGCCCTGATCGGCCCCTATGCGCGCCTGCGGCCGGGCGCCGACATCGGCGAGGAGGCCCACATCGGCAACTTCGTGGAGGTGAAGAAGGTCACGGTGGGCAAGGGCGCCAAGGCCAACCACCTCAGCTACCTGGGCGACGGCACGGTGGGCGCCGGCGCGAACATCGGCGCCGGGACCATCTTCTGCAACTACGACGGCTTCGACAAATGGGAGACCCATGTCGGCGAGGGCGCCTTCATCGGCTCGAACACCGCGCTCGTGGCGCCGGTGAGCGTGGGCGCCGGCGGCTTCACCGGCTCGGGCTCGGTGATCACCAAGGACGTGGCGCCCGACGCCCTGGCGCTGGAACGCGGCAAGCAACTGGAGAGCGCCGGCTGGGCGGCGCGGTTCCGAGAACGGAAGCGGGCCGAGCGGGCGGCCAAAAAGGCCAAGTCGTGAGCGACGTCGACGCCCAGAAGCGCGCCGCCGGCGAGGCCGCGGCGGCCCTCGTCGAGAGCGGCATGGTGGTGGGGCTGGGCACCGGCTCGACGGCGGCCTGGTTCGTCAAGGCGCTTGGGGCGCGGGGTCTCGACATCACCTGTGTCGCCACGTCCGAGGCGACCGCCGCGCTGGCGGCGGGCCTCGGCATGACGGTGGCCGAGCTCGGCGAGACCAAGGCCATCGACCTGACCGTCGACGGCGCCGACGAGATCGGGCCGGGCCTGTCCCTCATCAAAGGCGCCGGCGGCGCCCTGCTGCGCGAGAAACTGGTCTGGGAGGCTTCGCGCCGCTGCGTCGTCATCGCTGAGGCCGCGAAACCGGTGGAGATCCTCGGTGGCAGATACCCCTTGCCCATCGAGGTGGTGGCCTACGGGCATAAGGCCACGGCGCTGCGCATCTGTGACGTCTTGAGCGAGTTTGACATCGCCATGATGCCTCGCCCGCGGATGAAGGACGGCGCCCTGGTGAAAACCGACGGTGGCAACCTCATCTATGACGCGGCCTGTGGCGCGATCCACGAGCCGGCGGCCCTGGCGGCGGCGCTGAAGAGCCTGACCGGGGTGGTTGAGCACGGGCTCTTCCTCGACCTGGCCGAGCTGGCGTTGATCGGCGCCGATCAGGGCGTCATGACACTCGAGCCCTAGCTTTTCCGGGCCAGCTTCAAGGAGGCCCCTCGGTGGCCAAGTACGACTACGACCTCTTCGTGATCGGCGCGGGATCGGGCGGGGTGCGCGCCGCGCGCCTGGCGGCCATGTCCGGCGCCAAGGTGGCCATCGCGGAAGAGGATCGCGTCGGCGGCACTTGCGTGATCCGCGGCTGCGTGCCCAAGAAGTTCATGGTCTACGCGTCGGAATTCTCTCATCATTTCAAGACGGCGAAAGGCTTCGGCTGGACGCTGGGCGAGGCGACCTTCGACTGGCCGAGCTTCCTGGCGGAGAAGGACAAGGAGATCGCGCGGCTCTCCGGGATCTATGTGCGCAACCTACAAAACGCCGGCGCGGAGCTGGCGCACGGCAAGGCGCGCCTGACCGACGCCCACACCGTCGAGATCGAAAAGATCGGGACGCGCACCGCCGACAAGATCCTGATCTCCACCGGCGGCCGGCCGTGGATGCCCAAGGACCTGCCGGGCGCCGAGTTCGCCATCTCGTCCAACGAGGCCTTCCACCTGGCCAAGCTGCCCAAGTCCATCGTCATCGCCGGCGGCGGCTATATCGCGGTGGAGTTCGCCGGCATCTTCAACGGCCTGGGGGTCGAGGTGACCCTGGTGCACCGCGGCCCCAACGTTCTGCGCGGCTTCGACGACGATGTCCGCAGCCACCTGACCGAGGAGATGGAGAAGCGCGGGATCACGGTGGTGCTGGGGACGCAGCACACCGCCATCGAAAAGACCGCCGGCGGCCTCCTGAGCCGGTTCAGCGACGGCCATGAGCGGCAGAGCGAGGTGGTGATGTTCTGCGTCGGGCGCGAGCCCTATACCGAGGGCCTGGGCCTCGAAAAGGCCGGGGTGAAGCTCACCGACAAGGGGGCGGTGGCGGTGGACGAATTCTCGCGCAGCAACGTGGAGAACATCTGGGCCGTGGGCGACGTCACCGACCGGATCAACCTGACGCCGGTGGCGATCCGCGAGGGCCAGGCCTTCGCCGAGACGGTGTTCTATGACCGGCCGACCAGCTTCGACCATGAGATGGTGGCCTCCGCGGTGTTCTCGCAGCCGCCCATCGGGTCGGTGGGCCTCTCCGAAGCCGATGCGCGCCGGCAGCACGGCAAGGTCGACATCTACCTCGCCCGGCTGAGGCCGATGAAATACACCTTCACCGGGGCTGACGACCGCGCTCTGCTGAAGCTGGTGGTGGAATGCGCAGGCGAAAAGGTTGTCGGATGCCACGTGGTGGGACCTGACGCCCCAGAGATCATCCAGATGGCGGCGATCGCCATGAAGATGGGCGTCACCAAGACCCAGTGGGACGCCACCTGCGCCGTCCATCCGACGCTCTCGGAAGAGCTCGTCACCATGCGTGAGAAGCACATGCCCATGGGCCTGGGCCAGGTGGCATGATCCTTCTCCGCCAAGGCTCCGAAGGACAGGTCCTGCGAAGCGCAGCGGCGAGCGATGGCGCGCAGGACCGCCTGGCCATATGGTGCGGCTGGGTGCTGGTGGGGGCCGCGGCCCTGGTTCCGGTCCTCGGCTATCTTGGACCGCTGGGGCTCGCGGCCCTGGTGGCGCTCGCGGGCCTCCTATGCCTGCCGGCCGTGCGCATCGGCGACGCCGACCGGCCGGCGGCGATCATCCTCTTCGCGCTTTTGATCTGGGCGGCGGTTTCCACCACCTGGAGCCCGTACCACCCGACCAAGCCGGGCAACACCACCATCCTGAAGCTCGCCTTCGAGCTGCCGCTGTTCTGGAGCGCCATCTCGGCGGGACGCCGCGCCGAGCCGGCGCTGCGGGCCCGCGCTCTCGCGGTGCTGGCCTGGGGGTGCGCGATTTTCGGCCTGGTCCTGCTCAGCGAGGCGGTGACCCGCGGCGCGCTCTACAAGGCCCTGCACGTCCTCTACCAGCCGATCCGCGGCGACCTGGCGGAGTCCAACGTCGGCCATTCCACCCAGGTGCTGGGGCTGATCTGGCCGCTGGCCGCGATCGGCGCGCCGAGGCCGCTGCGCGCCTGGTTCGCCCTGGCGATGTTCGGCGGCACGGCGGCGGCCGCCTTCGCCTTCGGCTACGACTCCTCGATGATCGGGCTCGTCCTGGCGCCGCTGGCCGCGCTCGCCGTCTGGCGCTGGCCGCTATGGGGCCCGAGGGCGATGGCGCTCGCCGCAGCGGGCCTCTTCCTGTTCACGCCGCTGGCGATCTGGGGCGCCCGCGCCTTCCTCGACTACGAGGCCATCCGCCGCGCCCTGCCGAGGACCGACTCCATGCGCATGGGCTACTGGAGCCACGCCATCGACTGGATCGCGCTTCGGCCCGTGCGCGGCTGGGGGCTCGACGCCAGCCGAGCGTTCGGTCCGGGGATCGTCCTGCATCCGCACAACAACCCGCTGCAGGTCTGGCTGGAGCTGGGCGCGGTGGGGGCCGTCGCCGCCGCCGCTTTCTGGGGCGTGGCGCTGAGCCGGCTGGCGCGGCCCGGCCGCGACCTCGCCGTCGCCGCGACCGCCGCCTGCGCCACCGCCTACCTGCTGTTCGGGGTCAACTTCGGCGTCTGGCAGGACTGGTGGCTGAGCCTGGGCGCCCTGGTGGCGCTGATGGCGGTGATGAACGCCGCCGCGCGGGAGCCGGAATCGACCTCCGCACCCATACTGCGGTAGAACCCCGCTCCGGCGCGGGACGCGCGCCACGGAGTTCTTGAGACGATGACGCAACAGTGGACGCCGGCGTCCTGGCGCGGGAAGCCCGGCAAGCAGATGCCGCAGGACTATCCGGACCTGGCCGAGCTCACGCGCACCGAACAGGTGCTGCGCGGCATGCCGCCCCTGGTGTTCGCCGGTGAGGCCCGGCGACTGAAGACCCTGCTGGCCGAGGTCTCCGAGGGGCGCGCCTTCCTGCTGCAGGGGGGCGACTGCGCGGAGAGCTTCAAGGAATTCGCCGCCGACAACATCCGCGACACCTTCCGCCTGATCCTGCAGATGGCAGTGGTGCTGACCTTCGCCGGCGGCAAGCCGGTGGTGAAGGTGGGCCGCATGGCCGGCCAGTTCGCCAAGCCGCGATCGGCCCCGACCCAGACCGTGGGTGGGGTGACGCTGCCGTCCTACCGCGGCGACATCATCAACGGCACGGACTTCACGCCCGAGGCCCGCACGCCGGACCCGCAGCGGCTGATCCAGGCCTACAGCCAGTCGGCGGCGACGCTCAACCTGCTGCGCGCCTTCGCCGGCGGCGGCTATGCCGACCTGCACAACATCCACCGGTGGACCCTGGGCTTCGTGGAGGGCAGCCCGCAGGGCGCGCGCTACCGCGAGGTCGCCGAGAAGATCAGCGAGACGCTCACCTTCATGGAAGCGATCGGGGTGACGCCGGAGAGCCAGCCGGCGCTGCACCAGGTGGAGTTCTTCACCAGCCACGAGGCGCTGCTGCTGAACCTCGAGGAGGCGATGACCAGGATCGATTCCACCTCCGGCCAGTGGTACGACACCTCGGCCCACCTGGTGTGGATCGGCGAGCGCACGCGCGACCTCGACGGCGCCCACGTGGAATTCTTCAAGGGCATCAGGAACCCCATCGGGGTGAAGTGCGGGCCGGCGATGGAGGCCGACGAGCTGCTGCGGCTCGCCGACGCCCTGAGCCCCGCCAACGAGCCCGGACGCCTGACGCTCTACGGCCGCTTCGGCTACGACAAGATCGACAAGCGCCTGCCGGCCTTGCTGCGCGCCACCAAGGTGGAAGGCAAGTCGGTGGTCTGGGCGATCGACCCGATGCACGGCAACACGCTCACCGCCAACAACGGCTACAAGACCCGGCCCTTCGACCGCATCCTGTCGGAGGTGAAGTCCTTCGTGGAGATCTGCCACGCGGAGGGGGTCCACCCCGGCGGCGTCCACCTGGAGATGACCGGCCAGAACGTCACCGAATGCACCGGCGGCGCGCGGGAGGTGACCGAGGGCGACCTCGCCGACCGCTACCACACCCACTGCGACCCGCGGCTGAACGGGGAACAGGCGCTGGACCTCGCCTTCCTGCTGGCCGAGAAGCTGAAGGACGGCCGCATGGACGCGGCGAAACGGGCGGCGGCCGGCGCCTGACGAATTGGCCATTGGCCTTGGGGCGCTAGATATTGGCCCGCGGCCGGCGGACGCCGGTCGTCTGTCGAGGGAGGTCCCCATGCGACCCATCGTGAAGCTCGCCGCGGTGCTGGCTATCGTCGCGGCGGCGCAGTTGAGCCTGGCCGCACCCGCCCTGGCCCAGATACAGAACAGCGACGCGGCGTTCCGCACCACCACCCTGAACCTGTCATCGCAAGGCGAAGTCCGGATCAAGCCTGACATTGTGATCCTCAGCCTGGGCGTCTCCACCGAAGCCGCCACCGCCCAGGCCGCGACGGCCGCCGCCTCGCAGAAGGTCAATGCTGTCGTCCAGGCGCTGCGCGCAGCCGGCGTCGCCCAGAAGGACATCCAGACCCAATACGTCCAGCTGACGCCGCGGTATTCCGACCAGTCCAACGCAGCGCGCCAGATCGTGGCGCACCAGGCGTTCTCGGCGGTGACAGCGACCGTGCGCGATATGGACCGGGCGGGGCCCCTGCTGGACCTCGCCGTGGCCGCGGGCGCCAACCAGGTGCAGGGCGTCCGGTTCGGCCTCGCCGATCCCTCGATCCCGGAGCGTCAGGCCCGCGACCAGGCCCTGCACGCGCTGCAGGACCAGGCCGCCCAGGTGGCGGGCGTCCTGGGCTATCGCGTGGTTCGCCTGGTCAGCGTCAACGCCCAGGCCTATTCGACGCCGGTCACCGTCGAGCGCCGGATCGCGGAGCCCATGGCCGCCGGCGCGCGTATCGAACCAGGCGAACTGACCGTGCGGGCCGGGGCCAACGGGGTGTTCGAGCTCGCGCCGCGCTAGGCGGCGACCTTCGCCATCACCCGCTGACGCGCCGCCTGGCGGGCGCCGACCGCGTCGACGAGGCGGCCGGCGAGCCCCAGGCCGAAGGGCGGCATGTTGTTGTAGATGGTCTCGTACTTGCCCGGCTCGACGATATAGGTCTCGTGCCAGATGCCGACGTCGCCGTTGGAGCCAACGGCCTTGTTGAAGGCCTGCCAGGCGGGCAGGTGGGCCTTGTCGCGGGCCTTGG